>Ga0334898_1001891_pt1 | contig 21078 bp, 21 predicted proteins | sample GraSluR3_MG_10_FD_207228 | JGI IMG/M metagenome (GOLD analysis project Ga0334898, IMG submission 207228) | Sludge microbial communities from methane-producing bioreactor in Wageningen University, Netherlands - Granular Sludge_3_08-R3 | ecosystem: Engineered > Bioreactor > Anaerobic >... | reverse complement strand
CGTTCATTTTCCATTCGGTAGTCAACACTGTAGTCCTTTATAACAACTACCTTATCACTTCCTTTCTGGATTAGTTCTTCTGTACTGAAGGAAACTGACTTCAATTCTTCAAAGTCATAGTTGTATGCGGCGACAAAGTGAAAACGTCCGTCATCTTGCTTGAGAAGAAAGGCGGCTGCATCTGCTCTTGGAAAGGCCTTCACACACTTCATAAGAAAGTACTTGTAGGTCTTTTCGTCGAAATCGCTTTCAAGCACCTCTGTGATCAACTCATTAAGAACTCTTTGGAACTTGCTTTGCTCACTCAGAGCGGACTCAATCTTTCTAAGATGAGTAACGTCCTTAAAGGTAAGAACTATCGAATCAGGATCCTCTTTTGAATCCCTTGCTATAACTAGATTGATTTCCGCATTTAATCTAGACGTATCGGAAGTAATCAATTCACCTGAAAACGAAGCAGTGTTTTGACCAGCAAACAGAGATGTTTTCGCTTCTTTGTAAGCTTTCTCACTTCTCTCAGAGAGAAAATCGAAAAAAGCCCGGTTCACAAGATCTTCTTCCTTGTATCCCAGTAGAGCACATGAGGTTCTATTAGTAAGCAGAATCCTATCTGATAGATCGAGAATAAGTATTCCATCAAGCGAATTGTTTACAACGGCGGTGAATTCGGAGATTCTCTTCTTACGCTCCCTTAAGTGGTAGATAACGTTAACTAGAAGGATTGGGAAGCCCGCAGCCAGCAGTCCCAATGAAATGAATTCGTAGGCTGCCATCCCGGTTAGTGCTTCAACTAGATCGAAATACGTTGACAACGATAACAGGATAAGGCCGACAGGAATCCCCCGATGAAGCTCCTTGCTTCCAAGAAGGTAGGCTGCGACAAGTAAAGCTCCGATTACAACCATCTCACTCAATATCGCCAGTAACTTAACCGGCTCAATCGAATGCAGGGAAAAGACAATTACAGATATGACAAGAATCGCCGCTGAAGTAAGATATACCTGCAGCTTGCTTCCCGAAATGTTCAATTCGCTATCACCTCATTAGCATTATACATTCATTAAATAACCCTATCAGTCAAGAAAGCTCAATTCTGCTGCACGGCGACATTATACGCTTCAAAGTCTATCGAAGACTTCGCACCTTCCCACTCACGGAAGTATCGAAAAACGATCGAGGTGTTACCCTCATCAACCGCCTGGAAGGTCCAGGTAACTCTCGAGGGAGCCCCGACCTTTCCGCTAGTGTCTGTCACTACATCTTTTGCGACTTCCCTAACTCCATCTCCGAGTATCTCATAATGCCATGTGTACCCTGTGCTCGCATTCTCTTCTAGAGTGATGGTGAAGGTTGAGCCGATATTCACTTCGTTCATGAGAAGCTTCAGATCAACTTGCCCTTTTCCTTCCCCAGAGACATCGACGGTTAACGCCCTGAAGTCTACCGATTGCTTTTCTCCTTCCCACTCTCTGAAGAGTTTTAGCGTGATCAGCGTCTTTCCTTCCTTTGCCGCGGTCATTATCCAACCTTTTACAGAAGGAGCCCCGGGCATAAGACTCGGTGCGTTATGCTCTTCAAGAAAGTTTCTAAGCACACCTGACGGTTCCGCGGAAATATGCCAGAGATAACCCGTTGACGGGTTCTCCTGGATCTCAAGAGCGGCCAGTTGAGATACCATCATTGTGTTTGAAGACTTCACCAGCTCATTCGACAACCCCAGCACAGTAGTCAAGGCAACAATACAGATAATAACAAGAATTCTTTTCACGAATTCTCACCTCCTATAAAATGAATAGTTCTTCCTGCCTTCCATCTAGATAGTCGATCTTGTTGTTCCTGAAAGCGACCGTTTCTTCAAGGAATCCGTAGACCGGCTGGTCATCCCAAGAGAGCAAAGCAGACCGGCAGTTCAGCTCCATAGCAAAACAAGTCGAATTCCTAATCTTGAGATCTCCTGTACCTGGGATCTTCTCCTGATTATTCCATAGACCGATGGTCGGTCCGGCCCCATGGCCGTGATACCCTACAGGGTGAGAGTAGATTGTCGCGTCCAAACCCCTTTCCTTTGCATCTCTTAAGGAGATGCTTAGCAACTCGTTTCCGCTTATACCTTCTATGAAATTCCGTGCCAGAATATCCTGAACTTCGTTTGTCTTCCTTATCACATCATCTAGCCCTTCCGGCAGATCGTTCTCTTCATCGCTCTTCAGATAAAACATCTGCTGGGTATCCGTCGCGAGACCACTGTAAATAAAACCGAAGTCACAGTGAAGGAGATCTCCCCCCTCAATCACTCCGATCTTTCTGGGATCTTCTGCGCCACGCCTTTGAAGGTCTACATCCGGGCCAAACCAGGTTCTCAAACCGAGATTCGATGCGAGTTTTTTCAGTCGAATTTCGATATCTCTGGTAGTTGTAACCCCCGGAATGATATTCTCTCTAGAGAAGGCGTTACCAATTATTGTGTGTGCAATCCTGTCGAGCTTTCTGTAGACTTCAATCTCCCTCTCACTCCTTGTTTGCAACCAATTTACAGCGATTCTCTCGGCGCTCACGAGATGTATATGATCGTCAAACTTCTGTCTTAGAGACTCGAAAAGCGAATGAGTAATTCCGTCGGCCAACGCGAAATCCTCTGAAAAGTTCAGACCGAGTGTTCTTATCTTCAAATCTCTCAGAAGCTTAGCTATTGATTTGAAGACATCTCCTTCCTCAATTGTCCAAGCGCATTGATAGAACTCCTCCATTCGACTTCCGTAAGGAGACAGCACGAATCTCTCTTCCTTCGTGAACAGGAACGCGGTTACTCTGCTTGCCCCATTGAACGAACCGGGAAGGAGTGTCTTGATTATCGGGTCTTCATTATTCTCCCTTCCTATTACCATCCAGGCATCAAATTCCTCTTCTTCGAGAAGTCCCGGCAAAACACTGTTCAATCTATATTGCAGGATTTCGTTGTACTCAACAATCCGTTGTTCTTCCGAGGGCATATTCTCGCAAATCTCTTTATATTGATCTGCAGAACTATTCATCAATATCTCCATCATCTTTGCCTATCGGGATATCTATCTCTGAGTTCTTAAGAAGCTTTTTGAGAAACTCATCATTCTCCTTTAGAAAACTCTCTTCAGTAACTAGACGGATGCCCATTGGTCCTTTGCTTCTTATCCTCAGTTTCTTGTGTGCGCTTTTCTGTCGGCTAATGAGTTTGTAAGTAATACCGTTGACTTCGACAAATCCCTTGACCTCCAATATATCACCTCCTGAGATAATCTATCATTTATGATTCGCAAAACAAAGAACTGTGCTCTCTTGCGTTGCAGGAAAGATACGGAGTAGAATAGAAAAGCCGTGAATGAAAGGAGAAGGAATTGCTTTTTCAGACCGAACCAGGAAGATTTCAGAGTCTTGATTACCTTTTCGGAGAGCTCGCTCAAAACCTCGCATATCTTTCGATCCTCCATCAAAACACGCGGGGAGCGGTCTACACTGATAACCCCGACGAGCCACAATTGGCTGTTGTATGGAACTGCTGTGATACTGTACTAATCGGAGGAGATATTGTCGGGGCTGCAGATTCGATACTTCTTGAGTTCTTCTCTGAAACGCTAATCCCCGAAGCAAAAGCGAGAGGGATACCTTCACTGAACGTCTATTCAGCTACTGATTTTTTTGAGAGACTTGGAGATCTTCTTGGGTTAATGAATCCCAGAAAAAAGATAAAAAGATAGCTCTTTCAGTTGCGTCAACTAGACACTCGAGATGTATCAGGTTTCATGATGGATCATTCCCTACAGAGGATTACGAAAAGAACGTTTGAGACAGGACTGGTCAACTCCCTCGCTGTTGAGGGATGGATATATTCACTCTAAGAAGATCTCGATTCCTTCATTGATAAGAGCGATGGCTACATGATAGTCAGGGTTGGTGTAATACTAAGCTGGTGCATAGGTGTTTACAGATCCGATGATAGAGTTGAAGTTGGTTTGGAGATGGTCGCAGAGTATAGGAAGAGGGGATTTGGTTTGGCCGTATCACGGGCATACACAAATGAATTCCTGTCCAGGGGGCTGATAATTGACTGGCACTGCAACTACGAAAACTTGCCATCAATTTCAATTGCTAAGGATCTAGATTCGAAGAAAAGGCAGAGTATTCAGTCTATGAAATAAGGCTCTGAAAGAGGCGATATAATGAAACATTCGAGACTAATCTGCACTGCTTGCGGAAAAGAGTATTCTCAAGAATACTTCCGCTGCACGTGCGGAGAACCACTGGAAATCGTAATCGAAAACCAGAAGCTCATTAAGCTTCAATTCAGAAGATCAGAAATGTTGGAGAGCTTTTCTCATCTTTTACCAGAACTGAAGGATAACAACTTTCTTTCGATGGGAGAAGGATTGACTCCACTAACAAGACTGGAGAATACCACTCTTGATGGACTGGAACTGTTCGTTAAGAACGAGTCGATAAACCCCACCTGGTCATTTAAGGATCGGGGAAGCTATCTGGCAACGCTTGACGCTATAAATCAAGGATACAGACAAATCGGCACAGTCTCTACGGGCAACATGGGGGCTTCCGTCGCCGCCTATGGAAAGAGAGCAAATCTGAGAACAACGATCCTGATTTCAGATTCCATTCCAGAAGAGAAAATAGCTCCAATCGCAATATATGGACCAAGAGTCCTCAAGGTTACGGGAGACTACGGTGACCTGTACCACAAGTCTGTAGAAATTGGCGCGAAAGCCGGGATTTACATGGCAAATTCAGATGTTCCAATGAGGGTTGAAGGCTCGAAGACGATTGCGTTCGAGATATTTCTTCAGTTAGGTGAAAAGGTTCCTGACTTTGTTGTTGTTCCAACAAGTTCTGGAGGCAATTTGAGGGGCATCGAAAAAGGCTTTCGCGAACTAAAGAAATTTGGATTCTCGAATACCCTCCCGAGAATTGTTGTAGCGCAGGCGATGGGATGCTGCCCCATACATCTGGCCTTTTCACAAGGGGCTGAAACCGTCTCGCGATTTATCGATCCTTGTACTGTCGCTCATGCTATCGAAAATCCTTTCCCTCCAAGCGGGAACGCAGTACTGAAGATTTTGAGAGAAACTGATGGAATAACTGTCGCAGTAGATGAAGCGAGTATCCTTAAAGCTCAAAGAGATCTGGCTGAAAAGGGGCTCTTCGCCCAACCAGCCAGTGCTGTGCCTTTCGCAGCTTTGAACAAACTGCAAAAAGAAGTGAATATGAAGAGAGCTGTTGTTGTTGCAGTTCTCACAGGGTCAGGGCTGAAGTACCCCACAATTCTTGAGAAGCATCCTTCGAAGATAGAAATAACTGATCTTATCTCTCTTGGAGAAACCCTAGAACGGAATCCTAACTGTATCCAGTAAGGAGATCGGCTAGCAACCGGCTTTGTCCCGGACAGAGTTCAACCAAAAAACCAGTGATTATTGTCAGTCTTATACTAAGAACGCTATACGATTTAATTATGTAATTATTTAGATCTAAACTATCCTCTCTAGCAAAGACTTATATTATGTCTTAATTATGATTATCTCTTCTTGACAGGTGCACTCCACTTACCTATAATAGATTTGTAGATGTTGAGTTGGTGGCAAGGAGGGAAATCAGATGGCAAATAAGGAATACACAGTTGGTATTGACCTTGGAACTACAAATTCAGTTATTTCGTGGGTGAAGCCGGACGGTAACGTTGAGGTCATTCCCAATGCTGAGGGGAATCGAACCACCCCATCGATAGTTTCTTTCAGCAAAACGGGAGAGATCATTGTCGGCGAACCCGCCAAGAGACAAACGATACTAAATGCAGACAGAACAGTAAGATCTGTGAAGCGAAAAATGGGTTCCGACTACAAGGTGAAGATTGATGATAAGGAATACACGCCTCAGGAGATAAGCGCTTACATTCTGAAGAAGATGAAGGCCGACGCCGAGGCTTACCTCGGAGGAAAGATAACACAGGCGGTAATTACTTGTCCCGCATACTTCAACGATGCTCAGAGGCAGGCCACAAAAGAGGCTGGTATTATTGCTGGACTGGAAGTCCAGAGGATCATTAACGAACCAACAGCAGCTGCCGTAGCTTACGGAATCGACAAGAAACGCGGGGATAAGAAGATCATAGTATATGATTTGGGTGGAGGAACCTTCGACGTCTCCGTATTGGATATAGGTGACGGTGTAGTCGAAGTCTTGTCAACGTCGGGCAACAACCACCTCGGTGGAGATGACTTCGACCAGAGGTTGATTGACCATATAGCGGAAGACTTCAGAAAGAAGAACAACGTTGATCTTCGAAAAGACAAACAGGCGTTCCAGAGGCTTAAGGATGCCGCAGAAAGAGCAAAGATAGAGCTTTCTTCAAAGTTTGAAACGGAGATTTCCTTGCCTTTCATAACTGCAACTGCCGATGGACCATTGCATCTTGAAATGAAGATAACTAGATCTACACTAGAGTCTCTGATAAAGGATCTTGTGGAAGGCACCAGAGAGCAGATAGAGAGAGCAATGAGCGATGCAAAACTCTCTCCGAAAGAGATAGATGAAGTGCTTCTTGTAGGAGGTTCAACAAGGATTCCAATGGTTCAAAGTTTCATCAAATCGATCTTCGGCAAAGACCCGAACAAGAACATAAATCCAGATGAGGCCGTTGCTATCGGAGCAGCTCTGCAAAGCGGAATACTGTCCGGCAGTGTAGAAAGTGATCTTGTGCTCGTAGATGTCACTCCTTTGACTTTAGGAGTAGAAGTAATGGGCGGTTTGATGGAACCGATCATCGAGAGAAACTCTACCGTTCCAGTCAAGAGATCGAAAGTTTTCACTACAGCGGCCGACGGGCAGACGGAAGTGGAGGTAGCGGTCTACCAGGGAGAAAGAACTATGGCAAGAGACAACATGTCTCTTGGAAGCTTCAAGCTTACCGGAATCGCTCCCGCTCCTAGAGGAGTTCCTCAGATTGAAGTGACTTTCGATATTGACAGCGATGGAATAGTTCACGTCTCCGCAAAAGACCTGGGAACCAATAGAGAACAATCCATGGTGGTAAGTGGAAGACAGAAGATGTCAGAAGAAGAAATAAAGAGAGTGGTAGAGGAAGCAAAGAAATACGAAGAACAGGACAAACAAAAGAAACAGGAAATTGAGTTGAAGAATCAAGCCGATCAGCTTGCATATAGTATAGACAAACTCCTTAGTGAGAGCGGCGACAAGATATCCTCTGAGGATCGTGGCAAGCTCGAAGGTCTCGTGAAGGACCTGAGGGACGCGATCAACGAAGACAACATTCAGAGAATAAAGCTGCTATTTGACCAGCTTCAGAAGGAAAGTATGAGAGTTGGACAGAGTGTTTACCAGAAAGCCCAGGCTCAAACTCCTGCAGACGGAGTCCCACAAGAAGGTGATAATAATGATAGTGACAGTGGTACCGAGTATATACCGCCGGAAGACAGTAAATAGCAGAAATCATAGAGATCCTAAGAATGGAGGTGTTAATATGTTGGCTATCAGAAGAGGAAGTGATGTTTTCAGACCTTTCGAGGAGATTCAAAGAGAGATGGACAGACTCTTTAATGAAGCCTTCAGAGGTCTGAATGATCAGTCGAAAGAAGCTGGGATGTTCAGTCCGGAAGTTGACATCTACGAAAAGGATAACTCAGTTTTTATCGAAATGGACATCCCTGGAATCAAGAAGGATGAACTCGAAATCAAGGTAGAAGATGATGTTCTCTCAATCAAAGGCGAGAAGAAGCTTGAAAGAGAGGAAAAAGAAAGAGACTACCACCGCTACGAGAGATATAGCGGAGCATTCCAGAGAATATTCAGGCTTCCTGAGTACGTTAAGAGTGATGATGTCAAGGCGAAATACGAAGACGGTGTCCTAAAACTCGAGCTTCCCAAAAAAGAAGAAGTCAAGAAAGAAGCTATCCAAGTAAAGATCGATTAACGTTAGAGAAAAACTAAGAGGGCGCTTTCGGGCGCCCTTTTTTTGGAGGTGCAGTGATGATCAACTATGAAGAGTACACCGAGAAGGCAAAAAAAATCCTCATGGATGTTCAAGACATCCTGATGAGATACAGGCAGAATCAGCTCGCATCGGAACATATACTTCTTTCCATGCTCGAAGACGGGGATAATATCGCCATCGAGATACTGAACGGGAAGAACATCAGCATAGATTCTCTGAAGAAAGATGTTGAAGAAGTCATCGGCCGTTATGGAAGTAGCCGAGAGTCAACAAACCAGATATATATCACTCCGGAGGCCAGGCACATCCTCGAGAATGCCCGAAGTGAAGCGAGAAGAATGCATGATTCGAAAACTGGAACCGAACATATACTTCTGGCGATGGTGCGGGAGACCTCTGCTGTTGCAAGCAGACTCCTGTCAAAATACGGGATCAATCTCGATAATATATACACATTGATTCTCAAGGGCCGAACAAAAAGCGGCGCAGAAGAGGATGAGAATCTTTCTTCCTTGAAGAAGTTCACAATCGATCTTACTCAGCTTGCAAAGGAAGGCAAGCTTATGCCAGTTATTGGTAGAGAAGATGAAGTCAGAAGGGTAATACAGATTGTTGGAAGGAAAACCAAGAACAATCCCGCGCTCGTCGGAGAACCGGGAGTTGGAAAAACCGCAATTGTAGAAGGTTTGGCTCAACGTATTGTGAGTGGCGATGTCCCCGAATACTTGAATAACAAGAGCGTCTTGGCTCTGGATATGGGTAGATTGGTCGCCGGAACGAAATTCAGAGGAGAATTCGAAGAGAGAATGAAGGACATCATCGATTCAGTGAGAAAACTCTCTGGTGAAGTAATCCTGTTCATAGATGAGATACATAGCGTTGTAGGAGCTGGCTCAGCCGAGGGATCTATGGATGCTGCAAATCTCTTGAAGCCAGCTCTTGCCAGAGGCGAACTACAATGCATCGGTGCAACAACTCTTGATGAATACAGAAAGTACATTGAAAAAGACAGAGCCCTCGAAAGACGTTTTCAGCCTGTTATGGTCGATCAGCCGACCCCTGAGGAAACCTATAGAATTCTTGAAGGACTGAAATCTACTTACGAGAAGCACCACGAGATAAAAATCGAAGATGATGCTTTAAAAACAGCCGTCGACCTTAGCGTGAAGTACATAACTGACCGTTATCTTCCAGACAAAGCAATAGATCTTGTTGACGAAGCGGCTTCATTTGTGAGACTTCAAACGGGTTACATGCCGGAAAGACTAAGACTTCTTGACCGTCAGCTCAAGGACCTCGACTCTCAGATAACCTCACTTGCAGAAAAGGGAGAGTATCAGGCTGCTGCAGAGTTGAAAACGGAGGCCGAGAGAAAAAGCAGAGAATTTCGCGAAGAGAAAAAGAAATGGGAGTCAGATGAGTCATTTGGAAAGGCCGTAACACCAACTGTGGTAGCTTCTGTAGTTGAACAGTGGACGGGAATTCCGGCTGGAAAGATGCTTCAGTCCGAGCGCGAAAAGCTTCGCGACCTAGAGTCAATAATCCATGAAAGGTTCATGGATCAGGAAGAAGCAGTGAACGTCGTCTCTCAAACAATCAGACGAGCCAGAGCAGGCCTCAATGCTCCTCATAGGCCATGGGGTTCTTTCATGTTCCTGGGTCCAACCGGAGTAGGAAAGACGGAACTTGCAAAGGCACTTGCCTTCATCCTATTCGGTAGCGAAGATGCAATCGTCAGGATTGACATGTCCGAATACATGGAAAAGCACACTGTTTCCAGACTTATAGGCGCTCCTCCCGGCTATGTAGGCTACGAAGAAGGTGGTCAACTAACTGAAGCGGTAAGAAGGAGACCTTATTCTGTTGTGCTTCTTGATGAGGTTGAGAAGGCTCACAAGGAAGTTCACAACGTGCTGCTACAGATAATGGATGACGGTCGGCTAACAGACGGAAAGGGAAAGACCGTCTCATTCTCGAATACGATCTTAATCATGACAAGTAACTTGGCCTCTAAGGAACTAACTGAAATGAGTGATGAGAACCAAATGAAATCAGTTGTGGGGGAGATCTTACGAAGAGCTTTCAGACCCGAATTCATTAACAGATTGGACTCAATAGTGCTATTCAGACCCCTAGACGAAAAAGCAATGGAAGGCATAGTCAAGATGAGGATAGCAGAAATGGAGAAAAGACTCGCTGAACAGAAGATTTCTGTTGAGATCAGCAAGGAAGCACTTGGGTATCTAGCAAAAGAAGGTTATGACAGAGAATACGGTGCTAGGCCAGTTCGAAGGTTGATTGAGAAATCTGTGGAGGGGCCGATTGCCGATATGATAATCGATGGATCTCTGGTTGAAGGAATGAAAGTGATAATTGATTTGAGAGCCTCTGAAGTTGTCATAAGACCGGAAAAAGCATTGTAAGTGAACTTATCGGGTTTTGAGAATAACTAATAATGATATCATCTTCTTAGGAGGTGCTCAATGGACAAAGTCTTCTTCACTTACAAGATCCCCGATGAAGGTATGCTTCTTCTGAAGGGCTATGATATCTATGGAAACACTGAAGACAGATTTCTTAAGAAAGAAGAGATAATTCGTGAAGGCAAAGACGCGTCAGCACTGATAACTCTTCTCTCGGACAAGATTGATTCAGAAGTCATATCTTCACTGCCAAAGTTAAAGGTTATCGCAAACTACGCAGTCGGGTACAACAACATAGATATTGAGGAGGCAAGAAAGAGAGGAGTACGAGTCACCAATACGCCGGAAGTTCTTACCGATGCCACTGCAGATTTGACAATGGCACTCATTCTGGCAACCAGCAGAAGAATCGTAGAGGGAGACAGTTTCATTAGAGAGCGCAAATTCGTTGGATGGAAGCCAGATTTGCTAACCGGCCCTTCTCTCTCCGGGAAGAATCTGGGCATAATCGGACTTGGCAGAATTGGAAAAGCTGTAGCGAAAAGGGCTAGAGTGTTCGGAATGAACGTCTTTTATTTCAACAGAAAACCACTTCTTTCTCAAGAAGAAGAGAGATTGAATGTAAGGCATATGAGTCTTGAAGAGTTACTGAAGAGTTCTGATTTTCTGTCGCTTCATGCTCCTCTAACTAAGGAAACCTATCACTTGCTGAACGAGAAGAGGCTCTCATTGATGAAACCAGGAGCCATTCTAGTTAATACTGCCAGAGGTGAGATCATCGATGAAAGCGCACTGATAAAGGCGCTTAAGACCGGAAGACTAGCCGCAGCTGGCCTAGATGTATATGAAGAAGAACCTTATGTGCCTCAAGAGTTGATAGAACTGAACAACGTGGTTCTTCTTCCCCATATTGGATCTGCCACCAGTGAAGCAAGAAAAGAGATGGCAATTATTGTAGGACGCAACGTTGCAGCCGTTCTTGAAGGAAAGGAGCCACCTAACCCTGTGGTTTGATCACTTGGTCAAGAAGTACCATATCGGACCATGATATCTGTTGCCAGCTGCATCGACTGCTACGATTTGCCAGTAATATATAGTGTTTGGAGATAGTCTGTCTACGAAGTAAGTACTTGAGTTCGTTGTCGCATAAAGCTGCAAAGTCGGAGATGTTCCAAGGTAAAGATTGTAACTGACGACATCGATAAACGGTGATGACTTAAGACTAACTCTTGCTCCGGAATCCCTGTTTGATATCCAGAGATCTAGATTGCTCAACACAACGGAGCTGTTCCTGACAACAACGTCCCAGCTCAACACCACACTACCGCCATAGACAAAGGTTCCGTCTTGCAAATAAGTGTTAAAAACAGTTTGCGGTTCCTGATACGTAGCACTTGCAGCAGCGATGATAAATATCGTCATTAGAACAGCAAAGAAGACTCTTTCCATAGTCCGCACCTCCAATTCATCAGACTGTGGATCGGTCTGCAAAGTTTATTAATCAGAAGGGAGAGTGAGATCATGAAAGTAAAAAACGTTGGAGAAGTTTACAGATGCGAGATATGCGGAAACGTGGTTGAAGTGAAAGAAGCCGGCGGAGGAGAACTCGTCTGTTGCGGAGAACCGATGAAGCTTGTTCAGAAATAAGAAGAGCCCCATAAGGGGCTCTTCTCCTAAAAATACATGTCGAATCCCAAGAGGACGGGAAGAGGCCAGAGGAAAAGTGAGAACTTGAACCTATCTGTCATCTTGGTCACATCAACAAAACCTGTTTCTGGAGAGAGTCTTGTTTTGAATCTATCTGTCGACTCATAGAAAGAGAACATAAACTGTCCTCTAAGGCCCATGGAAACCATGTACCTTCTGCCAAACAAGTTGAAAGAAAGGCTTTCAATCCCAGTTACTAAACGACCATCAATACCCGCTTCGAGACCTGAGATTTTCCCGAGCGCACCCGAATATGACAAGGCAGGTCCTGCGTAAAGCATTGTTGGAGTAAATCGAAGACTGCCGGTTTGAGAACCGCCGAAGACTTCAAGACCCAACCTGTAGTAGCCATTTACAGAGAAAATCCCTAGAAGCAATGGAAAATAGACAACTGAACCTCCAATATTGTTCGCGTTGAAATAGCTCCCAAATGAAACTGACGCAACAATCATCACGATTATGAAAAGTACGGTTATTCTCAGCTTCACTACACCACCTCCATAAAAGTTTTGCACTATTAATCATACATTGCGTCCACTCTTGGAAGAAATGACTTAAGCAAAATTGAAGTGATCTTTGTCTCCCCAATTCTCATAGAAGACACTCTGAACACATAGGTTTCTTTGACCTCCTTGAGGACTCTCCTTCGATTTCTTTCCGGCAAAGGTTCCATGCCAAACATACCTTACACAAAAGGAATTTCTCCTTCAAGAAACAGATACAGAAATAGTTGATTATAGTACCATAAACTTGCTGGAGGTTGATCGATGAACAAATCCAATCTTTCCAGAAAAGAGATAGTCTCCTCCCTAGAAGAAGCAGTAAGAAGTAGAGGATCTGTTATGGGAAACGGTATACTGAGAGTGGACTCCTTTCTGAACCATCAGATTGACCCTTTACTTATGAAAAGTGCTGGAGAACTGATAGCTGACTTTTTCAGAGATTACGAAGTCACAAAAGTATTGACTGCCGAGAGTTCCGGAATAGCTCCCTCTCTAATGGCTGCTTGTGATTTGGGAGCTCAGCTTGTTTTCGCACGGAAGAGGAGGCCCATTACTATGCAACATTATCTTAGCGAATCGGCTCCTTCTCATACAAAAGGGGGAGTAGTGGAACTAAATGTTTCCCTTGATTATCTTGGCAAAGAAGACAGAGTAATAATCGTTGACGACTTCTTGGCAAGCGGCAAGACTATTGAGGCTCTTGCAACGCTTACTCTAAGAACTGGTGCATCCTTAGTAGGCTTCGCGGCAGTAATAGAGAAAACTTTTGAAGAGGGGCGCTCTCTACTCGAGAAGTTCAGCGTTCCTGTACTTGGAATTGTGAGAATTTCCTCTCTCAATCCACTTTCTTTTGCTCAGAATCAACCCTAGAAATATGCGCAAAACTGTGCGCCAAGACTTACAAACGAAAGGAACAACCTGTCTCCATCGAAAGAATTGGTCAAAGACCAGTATCTTGAACCGGCTCTCACGTAATAAAACGGGCCTTCAAAGTGGAGTCCTGTATAAAAATCGATAAAGCCGTTCCCTTTGCCGAGCCCTGTTGCTACCTCTAAGGCAACGAAAACCTGATCATTCATCTTTAACTTTATATCTGCTGCCGGGCCAAAACCAAAATCAGTCATTTTGCGGCTGTATTGCTCTGAACCCGTAAGATCAATCTGCTTGAATAACAGACGTCCTTGAACTCCAAGTTGAAGAGAAAAACGATCCAGAACGGGGAGAGCATATCCGTAAGTTACTGAGAGCACATCTTGCCTAAACATTGATTCGTAAGTAATTAGTGATTCTGTTCCTGTTGCTTCGAGTGAGCTGTTCACGGAGAAGTGCACAATACTCACTTCGATCAGGTGATCCTGGAAAAACTCATATCCTGCAGTCGGAATGAAATACGCGCGAAAGTTGCTTCTGTCGAGAAGATCCGTTTTCCCCGAACCAGCTTGTTCAAGAAATCCATTCCAAGGCATCGCAAAACCACTTTCTGCCTTCAGTTCAAATTTCGCACAACCGAGAACTGCAATAAGCCCCATGAAGGCGAAAAGACAGAGTCTTCTTGATATCATGATCTAAGCAACCCCTTATCTATCATCCAGCCGGTAATTACTCTGACTTTTTCAATTTCCACATCATAGTGAATGCTGGCAAGAAGCTCTACGGATTCCCTACCTCCGATCAAGGCAGCTCCCCCTACCACAAAATCCGCGATGCTGGCGAAATCTATAGCCAGCTCCTCCTTTAGCTCTTGAGGAAATGTCTTAATCCATTCTAGGCCCAGAGAACTCTCAAATGTTGGTTCTAGAGGGCTTAACGAGGGGAGATTGCCTGAATTGCTGAAGATCTTTCTGAGTAAATCTCCCTCGAAATTAGAGATGAGAAGATCATAGATATCGTCACTTCCCTCCCTTCCAGCTATTCTGTTTAGAATCTGATATAGCTCGCCAATCATTCTGCCCCTAACACTTAGAAGCACATTAGGATCAGGCTGGACAAGCTGATCGAGAGTTTCTAAAGCTGATAACCCCACCCATTCCAGCTCCATTTCGTCCATCATGCGAGGTGTGTCGAAATCAGAGTGGTAGTATCTATCTGGCAGATGGCCCATAAACGGAGAAGGAATTCCTAGAGTCGTGAATACGCAGTGATCAGATCCGGCCATAAATGGGATTTCGCCAAATCTCTTCAATGGATAACCGGAACTAGACGGCATATTCCTTTCTATGTTGTAAGCAAGAGTCCTTCCCCATCTCTGAGGAAGATATGGTGGCACTTTCGAAAGAATGAAGGTTGAACCTGTCTTATCCTGATCGGCACCAACCATATCGAGGTTTATAGTGCAAACAGGGAGACGGCTCTCATTCTTGAGTTGAAGAGCATACGGAACACTACCTAGATACTCGGGAACCAGAGCAACCTTTACGGAATACGGGAATCCGCTGTCATTAAGAACCTTTGCAATCTCTGCAGCGAGAGCCGCACCGCTCGCATTGTCATCGGCCCCAGGAGAGGGGTGACATAGATGAGCAGTCAGAAGAACCTCAGGACCTTCGTTAAAGCCTGTAGCGTCTATCTGCAGAATCTCTAATTCGCCCTCTGTAAGTCTCGTTTCGGCCCTGAATCTTACAAGTGAAGAGCTCCTTTTTACGCGTTCAGACAGAAGATCGAATTTCTCCTTCGACACAGAAAACGCAACTGTATTCCTGTTTGCGGATTCTCTATCGTGTGGAATAGTCAGAAAGTTGGTCATTTCAGGTAAACTATCCAGGCTACGGCCTATTTCCTCAAAAGCCTTCCTCATGTGGCATAAGATAAGACACCTCGCTCCACCCTCAACTACTGCGTTTTGAAAGACCTTTGCCGGATCATCATTTGCCAAAACCGCCTTTTTCGAATAGTCTCCTTTACCATCATAGATAACCAGAGGAAGTGTTTCCCAGCCTTCTGTGCTCCCACTCCCCGAGACAAGGGAAACCTTCGTGACTGCTGTCGAAGTTATGAAAACCCTTTCGGGATCTTCCAGCCACAGTTCTCCATATATCGGTTCCCATGCAAGAGTAGACAGAGTATTTCCCGTTCTCGTAACTCCGTCTGCCGGGTAACTGAATATCTTGAATCTTTCCTCCGGAAGTCCCCCACGAAGAAGGTAATCAATAACGGCATGCATTGATTTGGTGTAATCCCTGCTTCCTCTCACTCTGTGATACCCAGAAAGCATCTCAATAAGTGACTTAACTCTAGCTCCTTCGAGTCTTCGGTTCAACTTTCACCACCTCTTTTCGACATAAATCATCTTCCGTGTCATGCCGCCATCAATAATCAGATTGGCACCCGTAATGAAAGAGGTCTCATCACTTGCCAGGAAAAGGGACGCTTTCCCTATGTCCTTTGGTCTTCCTACTCTACCCACAAGATGTTTTTTATGAGCGGTCTCACTCAGACTGGAACTACTATTGGCTCCCCTGTCTGTAACGTCAATCATTCCAGGGCTGATAGCGTTTACCTTATCTTTGGTCCAAGACTAATAGCCAGTGAATGTGTAAGAGCCAGTAATCCACCTTTTGAAGCTTAGTAAGGTTCTGAGTCTTGTTCAGACATTAGTGCTCTGGTTGAGACAATGTTAACTAAACTGGGAGCTTCAGAATTCATCAGATAAGGAACACAGTACTTAGTCATCATATAAGGGCCAGTGAGATTGACTTCAAGAACCTTTTTCCAGTCTTCTATCGACCTGTCTAGAATCGTTCCAGTCCAAGCGATACTTGCATTGTTTATTAGCGTATTGATCGATCTTGTTGGCGCTGCGGCATAATCAACAGCTCTCCTAACATCTCTTCCCGAAGAGACATCTCCTTGAATGACAAATGCTGACCTCCAAGCCCTTTAATAGTCTGCACTGTGTCGTTACCGGCCAATTCGTCAATATCCATCAGGACTACAAGCGCTCCAGATTCTGTAAAGCCAAGTGCTATTGCCTTCCCGATCCCTTTAGCACCGCCGGTAATCAAGACCGCCTTGTCCGAGAACCTCAAAGAGCACCTCCTGACGCTCACTTTTTATCCCATAGCCGGCTAGATCTTGGTTAGCCTTTCAGACTGTATCATTGCACACTTTTCGATTGCTGCAAGCTTTATCTCTTGTTCTTCAAAAGCCTCTGCAATAGCATGATAATGGTTGTAAGCCATTTTCCAGTATAGTGAAGCCCTGTCGGGTTCACGTTCGGTTTTTGCGATCTTTTCGAGAGTCATTCCCTTAACAAGCCAGAGAGACACATCATCGCCTCTCAACCTTAAGCCCTTTTCAAAGATTTCAAGAGCCTTATGATGTTCTTCAAGACGGTCTCGGAGCAAAACCCCCAGTTTCCTTATATAAACAAGCTTATCTTCCGGTAGTTGGAGAATCTCTATAAGTCTTTCGTAATCCCTGGCGAGCTCCTCAAGGTCTTCTCTGCTCGCATTTCTGTTTTTGGATCTTGATTCAGAGACCGAAATTCTTTTCTTGATCAATTCAATATCATTTGATTCATCTGAGCAAATCTCGTTAACACTTTCTGGAACAGATTTATCCAGAAGCCTGATCTTTTCAAGCAGAGCTTTCTTGTCTTCAAATCGATCTATCCTTGATAGGATTTGATCAAGCCTGATAAGAAACGACGCTTCGTTTCCTTTAAAAGAATACCCACAGCCATCAAACCTTTCGACTATTCTCTCAGCGATTTCACGCAAATCCTCCTCTGAAGACGTGACGAGACCATACATTATAGAAAGTTCCAGATACAGAAGCTCATCTCTTATAGTCAGTTCACTGGAGACTACGATGCGCTTGAGAATAGCTAGCTGATCCTCTCTCGAAATCTCTCCCACTTCTGCAATCGTGTTCATGTACATCTCCTTAATCTTGGAAAGCCTCTCTCGACTTGCAGAAGCAACGGTCATTTCAATATTCTGGAGAGCAACCTCCACAAAAAAGACTCTTCGAGAAATCCTGTAGCAAGCAGTTGCCAAATCTATGGCTAGATCAGGCTCCTTGCTGAAGAAGAATCTCATAACTCTTTCCCATAGTTTCTCATCGAATTCTCCGGCAAGTCTGATCAAAGATCTGGTTGCAGCTGTTCTCATAGGTCTATCAAACTTTTTGAAGATGGCCGAGAAGTCTTCAAACGACTCATCGCTTGTGATAAGTCTTAGTCTCTCAACCGCAGCTTCAAAAGCACCTTCTATATCTCCGATTTCTACTTTCATGTTCATCAGTTCAGCGAGAAGTCTGTTCCTCTCTTCGTCCCCTTGTGATCTCTCTATTCTTCTCTCTATCTTTGACATCTTCCTATCTTTTATTCTTCGACTGATCTTCTTCAAGAACATCATATCCTCCAACAATAACTGAATAAAATCGCTTCTATAAAAGGATACCAGAAAATGAGATCCTGATAACATGAAAGATTCTCACAAAGGCTCCTCATTATGGGTATTCCGCTAACGAATTCTTTACGATGGGTTACCTATGCTACACGGAAGCAGACGAAATAGCCACATCGAGAATCAGATCAATCAAAGATCTACTCCATTCAATTCTGTAACCCCAGATCGTTCTTTGCAGATAGTAAACCCTCGCACCGCTGAACTCCGTGAAAACGTTTTTCTCGGAGGATCCAGGGATGAATATGAGGCAATAACTATCTGGATCGTCCTGCAACTCGTACAGTTCAAGAAAACTACTGTACTCAGGATCATCTTGAGTATATAGCGATCCGGACAATCCTTCTATGAACCAGTCGCCGGATCGATGCGCGTACTGGATGTAGTGACGCTGCATCAAAGGCCAATCTTTTTGGAAATCAAACACCAGACTCTTCATGTCACCCTCAAGCTCAACTATCGCCAGCTCTCTCAGGAACGCGATTTCCCTCTCATTGAGACCTGCCTTAGAACCGGCTTCCTGCTGCTGACGAATTTGAGCGGTGTAATCAAGCATAGCCCTTTCATACTGAATAAAAACTTGGCTGGGACTTCTGAAGAAATTGAAGCCCCAAATATACGATATTGCCAGAAAAGCCGTTACGACAACGAGAAAAGGTAACCAGAGTTTCAAATCAATACACCACCCGGTTTCACCGCATATTCAAAGATAACACAAGTCTCTGTAGCATAATCGCCCAGAAACAGCTCAAACTTCAAAACAGCCGGAGATGTTGTATCATTATGACTGACAAAGAACAAGAAGGGAAGCTATATGCTGTTAACTCTTAGCAAAGTGGGACATGATTATGGTCAGGACTTCCTGTTTGATGAAGTCTCAACCTCAATAGACAAGAGAGACAAGATTATCCTTCTCGGTAAGAACGGAAGCGGAAAATCCACCCTAATGAGAATCATAGCAGGAGAGCTTTCTCCAACTGAAGGAGAGGTTTTCCATTCGTCAAACGTAAAGATTGGTTATCAGATTCAGAGCAGAATTCCCGATGAGAAAATGACGCTTATGGAGTACTACCTGCAAGACAAATCAAATGTTCCTCTGGATACGGAAGAGTTTTATTCTTATGATAGAAGAGTGAGAAGCATTTTGGTAGGTTTGGAATTCTACGAAGAAGATTGGGAAAGACATTTGGAAACCTTCAGCGGAGGAGAACTCACAAGAATATCACTTGGAAAGCTCTTTCTTGTCGACCACGATATTCTCTTGCTAGACGAGCCAACTAATCATCTGGATCTTGAATCAACGGAGTGGTTGGTTGATTTCCTGAAGAGCTATAAAGGTGCGCTCCTGGTTGTCACTCACGATAGGTATCTGATAAGGAATGTTGGAAACAGATTCTGGGAGCTGAATGGAGGATCTCTCTGGGATTTCGCCGGAACATATGACAAATATCAGTCTGACAGAGAGATCATGGTTAAGAGTGGATTGAGGACACGAGAGAACCTTTCAAGAGAAATTGATAGGCTGGATGCAGTTGCAAAAAGATACAGACTTTGGGGTCAAGAGAAGTTCATAAAACAAGCAGTTAATAAGGAGAGGCAAAGAGATAGACTCAAGGATCAGCTTGAAACTATAGATCTTCCAGACGAGGAAATCAGGCCAACTAAGTTCAGACTCCCTCAGCCAGACAGAACCGGCTACTCAGTTTTGAAGATCGAAGGACTGTCGTTCGGATTTGGAAGCAAGAAACTTTTCAACGGCGCCTCTGCAGAAGTGCACAGGAGGGACAAGATTGGACTTTTGGGCCCCAATGGAAGTGGGAAGACAACCTTGCTGAGGATAATAACTGAGAATCTTGAGGAGCACGTTGGGCAAATAACTTGGGGTCATAATGTTCGCTGGGGCTACCTGTCGCAGCTTACTGAAGATCTGAACCCATCTAATGATGTGATAAGCGAGATTTGGCAATTGATGCGGGGGCAGCCGGATTACGAAGTGCGGAAGTACATTGGAAGATTCGGTTTCCCGGGCGATGATGTGTTCAAACCAGTTCCATCTTTGAGTGGAGGAGAGAGAACAAAGCTAGCACTGGCAAAACTTATTCTATCGAAACCAAACGTTCTAGTGATGGACGAGCCTACAAACAACCTAGATATCTGGTCTATTGAGAGCCTTGAAGAGGTTCTGAAAGAGTATGAGGGTTGCATAATCCTAGTGTCACATGACAGAGAATTCGTACAGAACGTATGTGATCACTTCCTGATGATAGATGGGAAGAAGTTAAAGGCGGTATCTTCTGTTGAAGAATACCTTAGAAGAAACCAGAGAAACATCGATTCTACGGGCAACGAATATGCGAGGCTAACCTTTCAGGAGCGGCGTAGACTATCCAACAAGAAAAAGTCAGTCCTTGAAAGACTTCAGCAGTTGGAAGTTGAAGAGAACGAACTATCAAGGAAGTTGGAAACGGCACAGCTGAAGATGGGCCTTTTCTCAACAGATTACGAAAAACTTCAAGACCTTTATACTGGCATAGAGAGAATTGAATCAAGACTTCTAGAAATACTCCAGGAAAGAGAAATGCTGGATGATGAACTTGACAGGCTCTCTGAAACTCTTGATGAGACCTCATAACATCAAGAACGCGATGGAAACCGCTGACAATAATATGCAAAGATCTGAGTATATCAGATATCTATGAAAACTCTTCTTGTCGACCTCTACCATCGACCTGGGATCACTGGCCCCCTTTATTATCAACCGATCTGCCTTGTACCAAAAGAGCGCGGCAGAGGCGATTGAACCGAAGAAGACCAAACTCCACATAATCGACAGTGAACTGATCAGTATGATAGATAAGGCAGTGCCAACAATCACAAACAAAGTAGCCACTGCCGGTATTCTAATAGTCTCCCAAAAAGAGTAAAGATAACCCTGTACTCTGGCTTCAGTTCTAGGATCTCGCAGAGGTGTCATGAAGATTGAGACTAGTAGTCCACCACCCGCCAAGAGAACATAAGAAAGCACAAACACCGTCTTGTTAAAACCTTCG
>Ga0334898_1001889_pt1 | contig 21118 bp, 17 predicted proteins | sample GraSluR3_MG_10_FD_207228 | JGI IMG/M metagenome (GOLD analysis project Ga0334898, IMG submission 207228) | Sludge microbial communities from methane-producing bioreactor in Wageningen University, Netherlands - Granular Sludge_3_08-R3 | ecosystem: Engineered > Bioreactor > Anaerobic >... | reverse complement strand
GTAGAATTTTATCATTCAAGTTGGTTTAAACCCCTTTCCATCTCAATCAATTTATCACAAATAGATCCACCTGGATATATGTTTTCCCATATTTCAAAAAAAGAGAAACGAAATTATTGCGTATTTCTGTAATAATAATACCGCTAAATGTATATTAATGGTAGAGGATAAGACAGCTTGTCCTGTCCGGCAGCGCAGTATAAAAAAGGTAAATACGGTTAATCTAAGTTATAATAAAACTTGCTAATAATGTTCATTTATATTACCAACAATCACATGAAAAAAAGGAGGATTTTTTCTTTTGATATAAAACCACTATATTTAGGTATATAATAGATGTGTTTACATAATTTTTTTTTAAACAAAGGGGACAATCATGGAAGTAATTTATTACGGTGTGCATGTCGTCTTAACCCTGTTTACTTTTTATTATTTTGTGGTTTCGCTGTTTGGATTCTTCCGCAAAAAAGAAAATTATTCTTTGCCGCCCAGTTCACGGTTTGCGGTGGTGGTGGCCGCGCATAACGAAGAAAGGGTGATCGGGGAATTAATCCATAATCTGCAGGAACTGGATTACCCGAAAGAACTTTATGATATTTACGTCGTGGCCGATAACTGTACGGATAATACCGCGGCCATCGCGGCCCAGAAAGGTGCCCGCGTTATCGAGCGTTTTAATAATTGGGAAAAGGGCAAGGGATATGCCCTGGAATACGCCTTCAACAAGATCTTTAAGAGCGGTCCTGATTATGATGCTATAGTGGTTTTTGACGCGGACAACCTTGTTTCCGTTGATTTTCTTATGATTATGAATTCCCGTCTGCTTAGAGGGGAAAAGATTATCCAGGGATACCTGGATACGAAAAACGCAGATGACACCTGGATTACTAAATCCATCTACGTTGGTTACCTGCTGACCAATCGTTTTTGGCAGCTTTCCAAGTACAACATGGGATTTACCTGTGCCCTGGGAGGCACCGGGATGTGCCTTTCGACGAAGATGCTGAAGCAGTACGGTTGGGGAATGACTTCCCTGACCGAGGATCTGGAATTCCAGACCAAGGCGCTGTTGAACAATATCAAGGTCAACTGGGCCCACGACGCCAAAGTCTATGACGAAAAACCGCTGAACCTGATGCTGTCCTGGCGCCAGCGCCGGCGTTGGATGCAAGGTCACTGCAATGTTGCCGGGCGCTATCTGGGCCGGTTGTTATGGGAAGGGATCCGGACCAGGAACTTAGCCATGATTGACGGGGCGGTTTATCTGCTCCAGCCTTTTTTGGTAATGTGTGCCGGGTTGGGTATATTGTTGAATATCATAATGGGCCCGGAGCTGTTTTTAATGATTGAGAATCCGGTTTGGGTCGTGGTTGGTTTTTGCGCGCAGTTCTTTTACTTCAGTTTAGGCCTGACCCTGGAAAGGGTTAAGCTTAAGGTCTACTGCTGGTTGATGTTTTATCCGTTCTTTGCCCTCACCTGGATCCCGGTGGCTTATGCCGGGTATGTCATGCGTAAGAACAAAACTTGGGCCCATACTTTTCATTTCCGCAACATCAAGCACGAGAATTTGAAAAATCTTTATCTCCCCGCCAAGACCAATGACCGCAGAACCAGTTAAGGCGGTCGTTTTACCTGTTGCCGGCTGTACTTTTAGAAAAAGACGGGCTACCGGCAATTTTTATCTTGACTTACAGCCCGGACCACTGTTATGATATAGCACACATGCTACATAAATTACAAAAATGATGAAGGGGAAAAGTAGGCGGGAAACAGCTTTTCAGGGAGGAAGCGCCGCGACTGGAAGCGTTGCCATAGCATGACCTGTTGAAGTTCTCCCCGGAATTGCCGGGCTGAAACCGGAAACGGCCAGTAGGTCCGGACGGAAACTTCTACCGTTAAAAAGAAGGGGGTATAAGGAAATATTCCCGTACTCTTGTCACAAGGAGGGTTTCTTTTTACAGAAGCCAACCAGGGTGGTACCGCGAAATTTACTTTTCGTCCCTGAGGGACGAAAAGTATTTGTTTTTTATAGGCGCGGTGGAAGAAGGATAGGAATTTAATTTCCCCGTACCCTGAATGAATTGAGAGGGTTATTTCTGGTGATAACCAAACGGGGTGGTACCGCGGAAGACCGCAGCTTTCGTCCTCGCGAAAGATGCGGTCTTTTTGTTGTTCAGGATAAGCGAGGGAACTGTTTGAGGCGCAAAGCCGGATTTGAAGGCGCCGGGGGGTGGTAGTTTTCTTTACTCAAGATGAGCAAGACGGTTTTAGATTAAAGTTTAATATTAACGAGGGGGAGAGGGTTTTGAAAAAAATAAATATTATTCCTGCGCTATTGGTGCTGGTGCTGGCGGCCGGGCTGGTATTAAGCGGGTGCGGCAATAACACCGGCGGCAACGCCGGAACGGGTGCGGAAACTTACCGGATAGGCGCCGTGCTGGATATCAGCGGGTCCGCTTCATCGCTGGGTGTGCCCGAACGGAATACTTTGAACATGCTGCAAGAAAAGATTAATGCCGCCGGCGGAGTGAACGGCCATCCGTTGGAACTGACCATTTTGGATAATAAAAGCGACGAAACGGAAGCCGTGCTGGCCGTGAAAAAATTGATTGACCGGCAAGAGGTGTTGGCGGTGATTGGCTGCAGTTCGAGCGGGCCTTCCATGGCCATGATAGACACCGTGCAAAAAGAAGAGGTGCCCATGATTTCCCTGGCGGCGGCCAGCAGTATTGTTGAGCCGGTTGAGGAAAGAAAATGGGTTTTTAAGACGGCCCAGAGCGATAAGGTTGTAGCCGGAAAAATGGCAGGATACCTGAAAGAAAAAGGTATAACCAGGATCGCGTTCCTGTACATGAATAATGCCTACGGCGACGGCGGTAAACAGGCTTTCGTGGCGGAAGCGCAGGCCGCCGGACTGCAGGTGGTGGCTGAAGAAAAGTTCGGGGCTGCCGATACCGATATGACGCCGCAGTTGACCAGGGTCAAAAATTCAGAAGCGCAGGCAGCGGTGGTATGGGCCATCCCGCCTTCCGCTTCCATTATCACCAGTAACTTCAGGGATCTGGGGCTGGAGATGCCGCTTCTGCACAGCCACGGCGTGGGCAACCCGACTTTTATCGAGTTGGCCGGGGAGGCGGCGAACGGTGTGATTCTCCCCATCGGCAAGCTGACTGTGGCCGGGCAGATTTCCGACGGCGATCCGCAGAAAGAGGTGCTGGATTCCTACATCAGCGCTTACAAAAATAAATACGGGGAGTTGCCCAACTCTTTCGGCGGTTATGCCTGGGACGCCTTGTATTTGCTGGTTGACGCCATTGAAAAAGCCGGTCCGGAACGCGCGGCTATCCGCGGGCAGTTGGAAAATACAGAGCATTTTACCGGTGTTTCCGGTGTCTTTAATCTGACGGAGAACGACCACAACGGTCTGGGAGAAGATTCCATGGTTCTGGTGCAGATTGAAAACGGCGCGTGGAAACTGCTGCAATAAATTTTGAAAACTAATTAACGGGGTGACTTGACATGTCCGAGCAGCTTGTGCAGTTGTTTTTCTCCGGGCTTACCCTGGGCAGTATTTATGCTCTGATTGCCCTGGCCCTGGTGACAACTTTTAATATCACGGGCATAATTAACCTGGCCCAGGGAGAGTCTCTTGCCCTCGGGGCGCTTGTGGCTGCCACCTTGTGCGGAGCCGGCCTGCCTCTTGCGGCAGCGTTTGCCGTGTCTGTGGCGTTGGTGGCTGTCTGCTGCGGGGTGCTGGAACGGGCGGTTATCAAACCGGTCCGGAACGCGTCCGGGTTGAGCCTGATCATCATTACCTTGAGCATATCCATATCCTTGCGGGGATTGGCGTTGTTAATCTGGGGTACCGATCCCGTTTCCGTGCCGGCTTTTTCGCAAGGCGGCCCGCTGAAAATATGGGGCGCGTCAGTTTCCCCGCAGAGCCTGTGGATTTTCGGTTTGACGGCACTGACCATGGCGGTGTTGTACGGGTTTTTTGAATATACTTATGCCGGCAAAGCGGTCAGGGCTTGTGTCATTAACCGGACCGCGGCCAGGCTGGCCGGGATTGACCCGTCGTTAATGTCGCTCCTGGCATTTACGGGGAGCGGGGCGCTGGGAGCGGCGGCCGGGATTTTTATCGCGCCGCTCACGCTGGCCACCTACGACATGGGTTTCATGCTGGGGATCAAAGGTTTTGTGGCCGCGGTTGCCGGGGGGCTGAACAGTACGGCCGGAGCAGTTTTGGGCGGGTTGATGCTGGGTCTCCTGGAGGCGTACGGAGCCGGGCTGGTGTCATCAGGTTTAAAAGACGCCCTGGCCCTGGCCGTGCTGCTGGCCGTGCTGCTGGTAAGGCCGGAGGGTCTGGTGGCGGCTGTTGCCGGGCGCAGGGTATGATTTAGTTTTAAGAATTAAATTAAAAATTTACGGGAGTTATGAACTGGAATGAATAAAAGAGCCGTATGGTTGTGGTTTGTGGTGATATTGCTTTTCCTGGCGCTGCCCTTGGTGGTAAGGAATAATTACCTCCTGGGAATCTTGATCATCACCGGTCTTTACACTATCGTGGTTGCCGGCTTGGGTATCCTCATGGGGTATGCCGGCCAGATTTCGTTGGGGCACGCGGCTTTTTTCGGACTGGGCGGGTATACGGTGGCCATTCTGACTACTACCTGGCATTGGTATGCGCCGGCCGCCCTTTTGGGGGCCGCGGTATTACCGGGACTGGTGGCGGCCGTCATCGGCCGTCCGGTCCTAAAATTGAAAGAACTGTACCTGGCCCTGGCCACCCTTGCTTTCGGCATGCTGGTGTTTATCCTGTTCAATGAAGGCGGAGCAATCACGGGCGGTCCTTCCGGGCTGGGCGGTATTCCCCATCTGGCCCTGGGCGGCCTGGTTTTTGACCGGGACCGGGAATTTTATTACCTGGTTTGGACGGTGGTACTGCTGGTTTTCCTGGGGATAAGAAATTTAGTTCATTCGCGGACCGGGAGAGCCCTTAAGGCGGTCCGGGAAAGCGAGCTTGCCGCCGAGGCGGCAGGTATTGACACGGCCGGTTTGAAATATCAAGCTTTTATTTTCAGTGCCGTACTGGCCGGGCTGGCCGGGGGGCTGTATGCCTTCTACGTCACTTTTATCAGCCCTTCCGCATTTGATTTCCACACTTCGGTCCAGTTCGTGCTGATGGCTGTCCTGGGCGGTTTGGGGACCTTCTGGGGTCCGCTCCTGGGAGCCGGACTGGTGGTGGCCGCCGGCGAATTCCTGCGGTGGGCGGTGCCCCTGGTGATTCCGGGGGCCGGCGGGGAATACCAAATCATTTTTTTCGGGATTATTTTGGTGGTGGTGATGATTTTTAAACCTGAAGGCTTGGGTGCGGTGAAAATTATTAAAAAACTACCTGCCGGTAAGGAGGGAATGTAATGCTCGAAATATCCGGTCTCACCAAGTATTTTGGTGGTGTCGCAGCGGTGCGGGAGGTTAATTTTAAAGTGGGCCGGGGGGAAATTTTCGCCCTGATCGGTCCCAATGGTGCGGGAAAGACCACCGTTTTCAATTTGATTACCGGAATGCTCAAGCCGGACTGCGGGACCATGGTTTTTGAAGGTAAGAATATTTCCGGTATAAGGCCGAACCGGGTGGCCGCCGCGGGTGTTGCCCGTACTTTTCAGAATCTGCAGCTTTTCGGGAGCATGACGGTATTGGAGAATATTATGGCCGGGGCGCACCTTAGAAGCAGGGAAGGTTTCCTGAAATCGCTGGTCAGCAGGCCCGGCATGTCTGAGGAGGAAAAGAGACTCCGGGCGGAGGCACGCGTTGTTTTGCAGGAAACGGGTTTGGCCGGCCGGGCGGACCTGCCCGCCGCGGCGCTTTCTTTCGGGCAGCAGCGTCTTTTAGAAGTAGCGCGTGCCGTGGCTTCCGGCGCCCGGCTTATTCTGCTGGATGAACCGGCCGCCGGATTGAACGGCGCCGAAGCAAAAGTGCTGAGCGGATATTTAAAACGGTTGCAGGAACAGGGTCGTTCCATGATTTTGGTGGAACACGATATGAAAACCGTGATGGAAACCGCCGGCCGGATTCTGGTACTAAACTTCGGAGCGGTGATTGCTGAAGGAACCCCGGCCGAAATTCAGGCTGACCCGCAAGTGATTAAGGCCTATCTGGGGGAGGATGAGCGGGTTGCTTAAAGTAACCGGGCTGGAAGTTTTTCACGGCTGGGTCCGGGCGTTACGGGGCGTGTCGTTCCAGGTGTCCCGGGGGGAAACGGTTGCCGTTTTAGGGGCTAACGGGGCGGGTAAAAGCACCTTGCTGGGCGCCCTGGCCGGGCTTTACCGGCCACATAAAGGGGAAGTTTTACTCAAAGGACGGTCTGTTACCGGAAAACCGCCTGAGCATCTGGTCCGGCAGGGCGTGAGCCTGGTGCCGGAGCACCGGGAGATTTTCGGCACCCTGTCGGTGCGGGATAATTTACTGGTGGGCGCCTACCACCGGTACCGTACCTGCAGGCAAGAAATTCGCGCCGATTTGGAAAGTGTCATGCATTTATTTCCGGCCCTGCGGGGCCGGGAAAAGGAGCCCGCGGGCAGGTTAAGCGGCGGGGTGCAGCAGATGCTCGCCATCGGGAGGGGGCTGATGGCCAGGCCCGAATTGCTTTTGCTCGACGAGCCTTCCGTGGGCCTGGCCCCGTTGGTGGTGCGGGAAGTGATGTCGGCTTTGGCGGAGTTGAAAAATAAAGGGATGACTATTATCCTGGTCGAACAAAATACTGTTGCCGCTTTGAAAGTAGCCGAACGGGTCCTGGTGCTGGAAAGAGGGCAGGTAACCATGAACGGTGTATCCGGGGATATGGACAATGCCGGAATGCGCCGGGCCTATCTGGGCCGGGAGGTTTAATAAAGAGTTTTTTAAATAAAATATATACTTACAGGAAGGGTGAGTGTGATGAATTCAGTTCCAGATTCCGGAATAAAGAAAAATTACGAGATGCACTATTGGGAACCCGATTATGAGACCATGCCCCGGGAAATGTTGGAACAATTGCAGTTGGAAAGGTTAAGAACCACGGTCAAAAGGGTTTACCGTACGGTCCCCTTCTACCGGCAGGTATTTCGGGAGATTGGTTTGGAGCCCGGGGACATCAAGTCGCTGAATGACTTGAAAAAGCTTCCGTTCACTACCAAGCAGGACTTGAGAGATAATTACCCCTTCGGGATGTTTGCCGTGTCCCGCAGTGATATCGTACGGCTGCACGCTTCTTCGGGAACCACCGGTAAGCCTTCGGTGGTGGGTTATACCAGGCGGGACCTGGAAAACTGGTCCGATCTGGTAGCCCGCTGCCTGGTAATGGCCGGCGGCTCCAGGGAAGACGTGGTCCAAAATGCTTATGGCTATGGTCTTTTCACCGGCGGGTTGGGCCTGCATTTCGGGGCGGAAAGGCTGGGGGCTTCAGTGGTGCCCGTATCCGGGGGAAACACGGCCCGCCAGCTTATGTTGATGCAAGATTTCGGGACCACTATACTCACCTGCACGCCTTCTTACGCGCTTTATCTGGCCGAGGAAGGGGAGGCGGCCGGTATCGACTTTAAAAAACTGCCGTTGAGGGCTGGTGTTTTCGGTGCCGAGCCCTGGTCGGAAGAAATGAGAATTCAGTTGGAAGCCAGGCTTGATATTATGGCCCTGGATATTTACGGGTTGAGTGAAGTCATGGGGCCCGGGATTTCGATGGAATGTCCGGCCAAACAGGGGAGCCACATATTTGAGGATCATTTTATTGCCGAGGTGGTCGACCCCGATACCGGTGCGCAGCTTCCCTGTGGTACGCAGGGAGAGTTGGTCCTCACGACCATTACCAAGGAGGGGATTCCGGTAATCCGCTACCGGACCCGCGACATTTCCTCCCTGCACCCGGAAAAATGCGCCTGCGGGCGTACGCACCTGCGGATGCGCAAGGTCACCGGCCGTACCGACGACATGTTGATTATCCGGGGGGTCAATGTCTTTCCGTCCCAGGTGGAAAGCGTGCTGCTGGAATTCGGTGAAACCGAACCGCACTACCTGCTGGTGGTGGACCGCAGGGGAGAAATGGATGACCTGGAGGTGCAGGTGGAGCTGTCCGAGCAAATGTTTTCAGATAAAATCAAGAACCTGGAAATTCTTGAGAGCAGGATCCGGCACCGGATTCTGAGTGTGCTTAATATCAACGCCCGGATCAAGTTCGTGGAACCCAGGACGATTCCCAGGAGCGAAGGCAAGGCCAAACGGGTGATGGATAAAAGATAAAGAAAGTGGTTATCAGGCAGGGGAGCGTCCCTGCCTTTTTTATCGTTGAGGGGCGAACATGGGCCGCGCTGTAAGACCACAGGTCGCCGCAGGCATATTATTAATCTTTTTGTTGGCCGGAGGACCGCATCGGTTTGTTGTCGAATTATGTTTTGCATAGCGTTATTCCGTAGGGATAGCAAAGAGGCTTTCAGTCAATCATAATAAGACAAACCAGTTAATACAGGAGGTAAATTATGGGTAAAAAGTCGGACAAAAAAATATATCTAGCCGGTTTGGCGGTTGTTTTGCTGGTAGGATGCGGCTTTGCCTTTAAAGGCTATCTTTGGGGCGCGGGGCCCGGATTAAATGCCTCCGAAAATACCGCGCCGGGTGAACCCGCTTCTGTAAGTGAAGCCACCTACCCTCCTGCGGAAACCGGTGCTGAAACAGGCGCAGATATTGTAAACAGTCAACAAATGGAGGAAGAAGAAGAAAGAAGTACCGGTAAATTGCAGGAGACGGCGGACAACTTTTCCAATGAAAAGTACGGGTGGGGGCTGAAACGGAACAGTAACCACCTGCAGCCGGAAATGCCGTCCTATATTGCAGACGGGCTTGAAAAATACGATGCGTATTGGGTCGGAAGTCCGGACGAAAAGGTGGTCTACCTGACCTTTGACGAGGGTTATGAAAACGGCTACACGCCTAAAATTTTGGATGCTTTGAAAGCCAATAACGTCAAGGCGGCTTTTTTCGTTACCGGCCATTACCTGGAAAGCCAGCCGGAACTGGTTAAACGGATGGTGGACGAAGGGCACATTGTCGGCAACCATACCGCCAGGCATCCCAGCCTGCCAGATATTTCCGGCGAGCAGATCAAAGAAGAACTTCAGGCAGTGGAAGCAAAATTTGAAGCCGTAACGGGCTGCAGGGAGATGCGTTACCTGCGGCCGCCGAAAGGCGAGTACAGCGAGCGTACGCTGGCGGTAACCAGGGAGTTGGGGTATCATAACATCTTTTGGAGTATGGCCATGGTCGATTGGGTGCCGATGCCCGGTGGCGCTGAGGAATCCTACCGGACAGTGATGGACAATTTGCATAACGGGGCACTGATCCTGCTGCATGCCGTCTCCGAGGACAATGCCGCAGCTATGGACAGAATACTTAAGGCAATCAAGGAGCAGGGGTATGTTTTTAAGACTTTAGACGACCTGGTTAAGAATTGAATCTGCTGTACGGGCAACGAAAAAAAATATTAAAAAGGTGCCCGCCGGGATGTGCTGATAACGAACGGGCCGTTCCGAAACGGCATATGAAATGATTCGGATGAGAACAGAAGCCGGTTTGGGGAACAATCCGGTGTGGTGGTAAAATATAATTAAATCAGTTTACGGAGGGATGTTTAATGGAGCTTGTTAAAGCGGTCCGGACCCGCAGGAGTGTACGTAAATATAAAAATGACCGGTTGCCGGAACAGACGCTCAGGGAATTGATCACACTGGCCACCTGGGCACCCAGTGCTATGAATTGTCAGCCATGGTCCTTTGCAGTAGTGGAGAATAAGGATTTTTTAAAAAAATTGTCCGAAAGTTCTAAAGCTGCTTTATTGGCAAACAAGGATGCCATGACCCGGCTGGAACGATACAGGAATATTTTATCCGATCCGCAGTTTGACCTGTTTTACGGAGCCCCGGTACTGGTTCTGATTTACGGTAATAAAAATATTCCCACCTATGTTTATGATTGCAGTATGGCTGCTTTAAACCTTATGCTGGCGGCCTGGGACAAAGATATCGGCAGTTGCTGGATCGGCTTTGTTGCCGGAACCGCTAACACACCTGAAATAAAAAACGAATTAAATGTGCCGGAGGGGTACGAAATGGTCGCGCCGGTAATCCTTGGTTACCGCGACGGCCCGGCGGGTAAGAGCGCAAGGAAGGAGCCGGAAATTGTTAAATGGCTCAAGTGAGTAAGTTTTGCCGTAAACCGGCTAGTTTTTTCTTTTTTGGGCCTTTTACCCAGAATGAATTTGCGCTGCTCCTGCAAGATGCAGTTCATAATCCGGTCCTGCCCGGTACTGGTGAGGTTTAAGAACTGCACGCCAATTAAAAGCCACCCGGAGTATATCAGAAGAATACTCCGGGTGGCAATTCAACTGTAATTGCTTGGTGATTTTTATTTATAAACTCTTGCTCACTTCCGCGAAAGCTGCTTCTAATATTTCCAGTGCCTGGTTTAATTCATCGTCAGAAATAACCAGGGGGGTTAAGAACCGGAGTACGTTACTGTAGATACCCGCACTGAGAACAATGAGACCCCTTTGATAACATTCTTTAACCATCCGGCCGGTGAGTTCTGGGGCCGGTTCTTTGGTCTGCCGGTCTTTAACCAGTTCTACACCCACCATGGCCCCCAGGCTCCGGATGTCCCCGATAAATTGGTGCTGCTCCTGGAGCGCGTTTAATTTTTCGACCAGGGCACTGCCGATCTGGTTGGCCCGTTCGGGCAACTGCTCTTCTTTCATGATCTCGATCACCTGCAATGCCGAAACGCAGGCCAGGGGATTGCCGCCGTAGGTTCCGCCTATTTCTCCGGGGGCCGGCGCGTCCATAACCTCTGCACGGCCGGTCACGGCGCTCAGAGGGAAACCTGCGGCCAGCGATTTGGCAATGCACATGAGATCCGGTTCCAGACCGAAATGTTCACTGGCAAACATTTTTCCGGTACGGCCGAAACCGGTTTGTATCTCATCCACAATGAATAAAATACCGTGTTTATTGCAGATCTCTTGCAAGCCGGGTAAAAATTCCGGCGGCGGCACGATAAAGCCCCCCTCACCCTGAACAGGTTCTACCACCAGGGCGGCAATCTGGTCGGCCGGGTTTTCCGCAATAAAAAATCTTTCCAGGTTTTTAACGCAGTGCAGGTCGCACGAAGGATAGGTTAAACCATAATAACAACGGTAGCAGTATGCGGAAGGGATCTTATACACGTCCTGGGCCAGCGGGCCGAAGCCGTATTTGTAAGGCCTGACCTTGCTGGTCAGGGACATGGCCAGCAGGGTGCGGCCGTGGAAGGCGCATTCCAGGGCTAAGATGCCGGTTTTTTTAGTATATTTGCGGGCAATTTTTACCGCGTTTTCCACTGCTTCCGCGCCGCTGTTGGCAAACATGGTCTTTTTGGAAAAGTTTCCGGGGGTTAAGGCCGACAGTTTTTCCGCCAGGCGGATGTAAGGTTCGTACATGGCCACGTTAATGCTGGTATGGATGTATTTGTCCAATTGTTCCTTAACCGCATCCACCACCCTGGCCGGCCGGTGACCGGCGTTTACCACGCCGATGCCCCCGGCAAAATCAATGAAACGGTTGTCGTCCACGTCCGTAATTATTGCTCCCTTGGCCTCTTTAACAAAAACCGGATTAGAATAAGAGATTCCATCGGGAACGTATTTTTTCCTTAAGGCCAGAAGTTCCAGGGATTTGGGACCAGGGAATTGCTTTTTTACCATCATTTGAATACGCACGCTCCTATCTTGAGATATTTTATAAAAAAACAAATCATGAATATTTATTAGTTACCCGTAACCGTTTGCCGGTTTTGCTTTTAGTCACGGTGGGTCTTTACAGCATACCTGGTGAGCGCGGGTTTTCCTGTCGCAAAAGAGTTTTTAAAATGCGGATGCGATAATGCATTCATAAGTATACAAAGTACTTGTGTTTTTTAATTGACAAAATATTTTTTTAATGATAATATCCAAAAAAAGTCTGATAAATTATTATGCATGCGTTTAACAATCGATATATATCCGTAAGGTGTGACGCTTTTATTCAGGTTTTGCTCTTCTTGGATAATCAAATATAAACAATGCAGTAATGTTGTTAGCCATTATTATAAATGTTATCAAGCATTTTATCAATTAAAACATTAACTAATTATTAAAATAATTTTGCTCTAAACAAACCAAGATGAAATGCATATCTGCATTATCCGGAAAAACCTGTTTTTTTCGTAAAAAATAACCGGTAAAAAGTTTTAAATCTTAAGAAAATTCAATTAACTGAGATGGAATTTTACACAAGGGGTGGAAATATATGCAGGGATTTCACGGCAAATTGTTAAGGGTGGGCTTAAACAGCCAAACTTTTGCTGAAGAAAAGATACCGGAGACAATTTTAAAAACTTATCTGGGGGGCAAGGGGCTGGGCTCCTATTTATTGTTGCAAAATATTGCTCCCGGGATTGACCCGTTAAGCAGGGACAATAAAGTTATTTTTACAGTAGGGCCGGCAACGGGTACCCGGATGTCGGGCTCGAGCCGGCACGGTCTTTTTAGTAAGTCACCCCTGACCGGAGGTTATGCTGAGTCTTACGCGGGGGGTAAAGTGGCGCCGAAAATTAAAGCTGCGGGTTATGATGCGTTGATTTTAGAGGGCAGGGCCCAAGAACCGGTTTTTTTGGAAATATCGGAGCGGGGGGTTAAGTTTCACCCGGCGGGTGATTTGTGGGGAAAAGACACCTATGCTGCCGAAGACGCCGTGTTGGAACGGACGGGAATTCCCGGCGCGCAGGCGGTCGTGATCGGCCCGGCCGGTGAGAACCTGGTCCGGCTGGCCTGCGTGGAGAATAATTACTGGCGTTCTTCCGGGCGCGGGGGGCTGGGCGCGGTTTTAGGCAGTAAAAATGTCAAAGCAGTGGTTTTTCACGGTCAAAAACCAACCCCGGTTGCCGACCGCGCGGCGCTTAAAAGTTTTGTCTCCAAGCTGGTGGCGGAGGGCAAAGACTCTCCTGCTGCCGTAAAATATCGTAAATACGGTACCCCCCAGATGGTTTCGCTGTTGAATACCGCCCGGGCTTTTCCTACCCGCTACTGGTCGCGGGGAGTGTTGGACGGCTGGGAAAATATCAGCGGGGAGGCGCTGCTTGCCAATTTTGACGTCAGGCCTAAATCCTGTCCCCATTGTTTTTTGCACTGCGGCGATTTAACCACCGTCAAAACCGGCCCGCGGGCCGGCTTGACCATTGAAGGACCGGAATACGAAACTATCTATGCCTTTGGCGGGTTATGCTGCATAGACCGGTTGGACGATATCATTTACCTGAATGACCTGTGTGACCGTTTCGGGGTGGATACAATATCGGCCGGCAACCTGGTGGCACTGGCCATGGAAGCCCGGGAACGGGGGCTTAATACCACCTACCCGGCATACGGGGATGCTGAAGGCGCCGGCAAGTTGCTGGAGGAGTTGGCCTATCGCATGGGCAACGGGCAAGTGTTTGCCGACGGTATTATCCCGGCGGCCAAGGCTTTGAATATGGAAGCTGCGGCGATTCACGTGAAAGGAATGGAGCCGGCCGGTTATGACCCGCGGGTTTTGAAAGGAATGGGCCTGGGTTATGCGACTTCGGCGCGGGGCGCCTGCCATTTGAGGGCCACTTTTTACAAGCCGGAATTGTCCGGGGTTATTGACCCGTCCGCCGTTGAGGGCAAGGCTGCCCTGTATATAGATTACGAAAACCGCCTGACCATTTTCAATACGCTGATTATCTGTACCTTTTACCGGGACATGCTGCAGTGGGAAGAACTTCAGATCCTGCTCAAGGCGCTTACCGGCTGGGATTATACGCCCGCGGAGCTGCAGCGGACGGCCAACGAAATTATTACTGCGACCCGCCGGTTTAACCTGGGGGCCGGCCTGGGCAAGGAACAGGATGCTTTGCCCAGGCGGTTTGCCAGACAAGCCTTGCCCGAGACCGGAGCGGTGATAACCGGTGCGGAATTGGAAACCATGCTGCAGGAATATTACTCCATCCGGGGCTGGGACCGGGAAGGAAAGCCCTGATTCAGCAATCAGTAGACGTTGACAACTTCAGGTTTTATGCGACTGGCAAAAAGGGGGGCAAGCTTTAAAAACGTGGGTTGGACCCGTCTCCATGAAGAGGTGCGGGTGCCTCACCGGATATTGTTTCAAACCAGTTGCTCAGGATAACCAAAGATGGGAGGTAAATTTAGGATTATGGAGCAAAAAAATTACCACGTTATTTTAGACACCCTGCCGGCGACCGGGTCCAGGCTGGAAGTATTGTTCAAACAAGCCGGTGACGGTTTTCTGCAGGTCGAGTACGGCCGGGAAATAAGAGCCAACCTGCAGGACTCGTTCAGGATCCAGAAGGTTAACGACCTGGTTTTAAACAAAAAAATAAAAGGTTTAATTGAAACAGTACCGGGCATCAGGACCAATATGTTTCATTTCGACCCGGAGGTTATTGGTTTACGCGAACTGATTGACGCAATTAAAGAAGCGGAAGAATCATTGGTTTCTATTAACAATATTGTTGTCAAATCACGCCTGATCAAATTGCCGATTGCTTTTGAAGACACTGAAACCCAAAAGGCGGTGGAGAAATACGTCAAAGAAGTCCGCCCGGACGCGCCCAACGTCATTAACGGGTACAACCTGGAATACATGGCCATGTGTAACGGCATTACGGAGGAAGAGGTAAAGCAAAAGCTGCTGGGTACGCAATGGTACAACAGCGGGGGCGGTTTCTGGCCCGGCGGCGGATTTTTCTGGCCCATGGACCCGCGCTGCGCCATCGTGGTACCCAAGTATAATCCTCCCCGGACGTGGACGCCCGAAGGAGCGGTAGGTATCGGCGGGCCTTGCATTTTCACGTACACAACTCCGACGGGGGGCGGGTATCAGCTGTTCGGCAGGACCATTCCCATCTTCCAGTTCAGCCAAAAACACCCGTTGTTTAAAAACAGCCCGTTTCTGTACCGGGCAGCCGACCGGATCACCTTCCACGAGGTCACCGAGCAGGAAATACTGGATATTTTCAAGCACGTGCACGAACAAACCGACTATCAATACGACATCGAAGAAGATGAGATCGTGGTTAAGGAATATCTTGATTTCTATAACTCTGAAGAAGTGCAGAAAGGAACCGCGGAATTCCTGGCCAGGCAGAGGGAAGCTGTAAAAACGGCACCCAGGCTTTAACCTTTAAAGATGAATACTAACCAGTTGGGAGGAAAGTAAGATGCTGAAAGTTTTGATCCCCGGCATCGAGGTCGTCGTTGAAGACTGGCCGGGCAGGCTGGGATATTTGGGCAAGGGTATGGCTCCCGCGGCGGCCATGGATAATGTCGCCCTGGGATTTGCCAATTTACTGGTGGGGAACCCGCCCGGTGAAGCGGGTTTGGAAATCGCGGGAGGCTATTTTCAGGCGGAATTCGGCGCCGATACCGTGATTGCCGTAACCGGTACGGATATGAAGCCTACCCTCAATGACCAGCCGGTACCCGGGTGGGAATCAATAGCCGTTGAAAAAGGTGATGTAATTAAGTTTTCTCACTTTGGTGAGTTCGGTTTCCGGTCGTATCTGGCCGTTGCGGGCGGTATTGACGTGCCGGTGTACCTGGGCAGCAAGTCGACATGTTTGTTTGGCAGTTACGGCGGTTTTGAAGGCCGGAAACTGCAGTCCGGCGATGTTTTGAAGTTCGGTCCGCCGGTGCGGGACTTAAAGAGCCTGGCAGGCCGGAAGGTCAGGAAAGAAGTTATTCCGGAATATCAAAGAGAATGGGTTTTGAGGGTCATTCCCGGTCCCAACACGGCGCCGGAATATGTAACCGGGGAAGGCATGAAATTTTTGTTCAGCCATTCCTTTAAAATCCAGCACAGCTCGAACCGTTCGGCCTACCGCCTGGATGAAGTCAAGGAAGGTTTTTTTGCCCGGGAGGGCGGCGGAGTCGGCGGGAGTCATCCTTCAAATATTGTCGACCACGCCTACGCCATGCGCGGAGCCTTGAATATCTGCGGCAATACGCCCATTCTTTTGATTGCGGACGGCCCGACCCTGGGCGGGTATATATGCGTGATGTCGGTCATCAATGCCGACCTGTGGAAAGTGGGTCAGGGAACTCCTTCCAGGGACTACGTGAAGTTTGTCAGTACCACGCAGGAAGAAGCGGTGCGGGCGCGTCAAGAGCAGCGGGCGTTGTTTGAGGAAAAATCCCTGGCGTAATATTAATCCAAAGGGGTGAGTTGCTTGGATATCAATGTCGATATGGGGGAAAGCTTCGGCAGATATAAGCTGGGAAACGACGAAGAAGTGATGAAATATATCACCTCGGCCAATATCGCCTGCGGTTTTCACGCCGGTGACCCGGTGGTAATGGACGAAACCGTCCGGCTGGCCAAAAAATATGGGGTGGCGGTCGGTGCCCATACCGGGCTTCCGGACCGGCAGGGTTTTGGAAGGCGGAAAATGGAGCTGACCCCAGAAGAATTAAAAACTGATACCTGGTATCAGTTAGGGGCGTTGGAAGCTTTTTTAAAGGTCCACGGCATGAAAATGCAGCACGTGAAACCGCACGGAATTCTTTACCGCATGGTTTCGGAGGATGAAAATTACGTTGTTGCGTTTCTGGATGCGGTTACGTCATACGATCCCGGACTCTACATCATGGCCCCGAGAGGTACGTTGATCTGGGAACGGGGGCTCAAGGCCGGCTTGAAAATGGCGGCCGAAGTCCTGGTGGACCTCAGTTATGACGACCAGGGGAACTGGGTATTGGAGCGCACCAAAAAAGCCCGGTCGCCGGAAGAAGTTGCCGGGCGGGCGGTAATGGTGGCGCGGGACAAACTGATCCCCACCGTCAGCGGGAAGAAGATCAGCGCCGAGGCGGACACAATCTGCTGCCACGGGGATTCCCCCAATGCCGCGGAAGTGGTTAAAACCATCAAAACAGAATTTGAAAAACTGGGTATCCCTTTGCAAAAGCTCAGTGTTTCTTGAAAAATAAGCAAGAAAAGGAGGAACCTTTATGGAAGTAACTATTAAAGCGCACATGCCGGGCCTGGTGGCGCGGGTAGTGGTTAATGAAGGGGACCGGGTCGAAGCCGGACAGGAAGTGGCGGTAATCAACTGTATGAAGAATGAACTTTCCGTATTGTCTGAATCCAAAGGAATAGTCAAGAAAATCCTGGTGCAGGAATGGGATGAAATGGAAGTAGGAAGTCCCATGGTCATTTTGGAAGCATAGATAAGAAGGAAGATGGAATAGTGATAAAAAAACTGCTTATAGCAAACAGAGGGGAAATTGTCCCCAGAGTAATGAGAGCCTGCCGGGACCTGGACATTAAAACGGTTACGGTTTATTCCGACGCCGACAAGGACATGTTTTACCTGCAGGAGGCGGACGAGACCTACAATATCGGTCCGGCCAATCCCATTAAAAGTTACCTGAACATTGAGGCTCTGGTCGAGGTTATAAAAACGTCCGGAGTCGATGCCGTACACCCGGGTTACGGATTTCTCTCGGAGAATGCATCCTTCGCCGGGGCAGTCGCCGTAAACGGAGCGGTATGGGTCGGCCCGGCGCCGGCGATATTAAAAGCCATTGACTCCAAGTGTTACTGCCGGAAGATTGCCAACGATGCCGGAGTCCCGGTGGTGCCCGGAACCATAGATAAAATTAATGATGTGGCCGAAATTTACCGGTTTGCTTCTGAACACGGATATCCCATAGTGCTCAAGCTGGACAAAGGGGGCGGCGGAAAAGGAATCGAGCTGGTGGAAGAAGAAGCACAGGTTAAAGACGCTTATGAGAGGCTTGCGCGCATCGGCAAGATCTCCTTCGGCCACCCGGAATGCTACGTGGAAAAGGAAATACGAAAACCGAGACATATCGAAATCCAATTTTTGACCGACCAATTCGGCAACTGTATTTGTTTGGGTGAAAGAGAGTGCTCGATCCAGAGACGCTACCAAAAGATCATCGAAGAATCACCTTCCCCGGTGGTTTCTGAAGCGGAAAGAGCGGTGCTTTTTGATTATACTTCCCGGTTGGCGCTGGCGATGGGATACCGGGGTGCCGGCACCATGGAGTATCTGAGGTCTGAAGACGGTAAGTTTTATTTTATGGAAATCAATGCCAGGCTGCAGGTGGAGCATCCGGTGACGGAATTTTTGACGGGGATCGATATCGTGAAAAAGCAGTTGACCATTGCTTCCGGGGAGCGATTGGGAATTACCCAGGAAGAGATAGATTTCCGGGGTCATGCCATTGAAGCGAGGGTTTATGCGGAAGACCCGGTGACCTTCCATCCGTCGCCGGGAACGATAACGAAGGTTGATTTTCCTGTTACCGACAGTAATTTTCTCAGGATTGACCACGCCGTGGAAGAGGGGGGCAAGGTTCCGCCTTATTACGATCCCTTACTGGCAAAAGTCATCGCCTGGGGACCGGACCGCCCGGAAGCGGTGGAGCGGTTGAAAAATGCCCTGAGTGATTTTGACATCGAGGGCATCAAAACCACCATTCCGGTTAATCTGCTGATCCTCAGCAGTAGTGATTTTATTGCCGGCTGTTTGGATACCGGATTTATAGAAGCCCTTTATTTAAAAGATAAAGAAGCATCCGTGAAACCATTATGGCCGTGTATGTAGCACATGTCATTTTGAGCAACCTTTAAAAATAAGACCTCATTTTATAACCTTTAAGATATTAAATGAGGTCTTATTTTTATAAAAAATATGACTTATCCGGCAGATTTTATGTTATTATATTTTAATGTTATTTTTTAAATAGAGGGTGGGATTACTTTTTGTTCAAGAAATTATTTGACCTGTTACCTGTGGGAATAATCGTATATGATCAAAACAACATCATCATTCATACCAATAATTGTGCCGACCGGATTACCAACGGAGATTATGCGGTGGCCCATTACCTTCATAATAACAAGCCTGGGGTGAAGCATTGGGACGGTTCTCATGCGTCGTCACCCGAGCTCTTTAAATTAGTGGTTAACGAAAAAACGGTGGTTGCGGGTTGTATTAAATATACTAATGAAATCATCGGTGCCATGGTGTTTTTAATCGATATTACGGGGTGGCGGTTTTATTGGGACGAAGTCAAAGAGCAGCAGGAATTAATCCGGGAATTGGATGACACGTTCAATTCTTCTTATGATGAAATCCTGGTAATTGACGGTAGCGGTGTGATCAAACGGGTTAATAAAGCCGGAGAAACCAATTACGGAGTGCCCGTCAGCGATTTAACCGGTAAAAGCATTTTTGAACTGGAAAAAGAAGGTTTCTTCAGCCCCTCGGTGTCCCGGATGGTGTTTGAGGAAAAAAAGCGCGTTACCGTAACCCAAAAAACTAAAAACGGTAAAAATTTAATAGTTACCGGAAACCCTATTTTTGACGAGCACGGCGGGATTGTACGCGTGGTGGTTAATTCCCGGGATGTTTCCGAATTGTTGAATTTACGAAAACAGCTCGCAGATACCGAACAATTGGCCGAGAGCTACCGCCGGCAGTTGTTAAAGTTAAACCGGGAGAAAGTGGGTGACCGTTTGATTGCCCGGAGCGCCCAGATGAAACGTGTATTGGAAATGGTTGACAAGGTGGCGCAGGTGGACTCAACGGTTTTGATTATGGGCGAGCCGGGCGTGGGCAAAGGGGTGATCTCTTCCCGCCTGCATAAATTGAGCAAACGTTCCGGCGGACAGTTCATCACCGTTAACTGCGGAGCTATTCCCGAACACCTTCTGGAAGCTGAATTGTTCGGTTGTGAAGGCGGGGCTTTTACCGGTGCCGGCAAGAGAGACAAAAAAGGCCTCTTGGAACTTGCCGACGGCGGTACGGCTTTTCTCAGTGATATCACCGAACTTCCCTTAAACCTGCAGGTGAAGCTGCTGCGGGTAATCCAGGAGCAAAAGTTGACGCGCATAGGCGGGAGCAAACCTGTCAATGTGGATATTCGTTTTGTAGCAGCCACCAACCGGGATATTCAAAGCCTGGTGGAGCAGGGGCGGTTCAGGGAGGATTTTTATTACCGGTTGAACGTAATCCCGATTATTATCCCGCCGCTGCGTTACCGGCAGGAGGATATTCCCGCCCTGACCGCATATTTTATGGAAAAGTTAAACCTGAAATACGGGACCAATAAAAAATTCTCACGGGAAGCCATAGAAGTGCTGCAGAATTATAACTGGCCCGGAAACGTTTCGGAGCTGGAAAACCTGGTGGAAAGGCTGCAGGTTACCAGGGAAGGTGATGAAATCCTGGTAAAGCACCTTCCGGAATATATCTTTGAAAGTGAAAGCCGTTTTCCGAACCGGATTTATGTGCTGGATATCTGTCCCTTGAAAGAGGCCGTGGAAGAATTGGAAAAACAACTGGTTGCCATCGCCTACAATCGTTTGCAAAACACTTATAAGGTAGCCGAAGCGCTGGCGATAAACCAATCGACCGTGGTGCGAAAAATACAAAAATATAAAATATTGCCTTTCCGGGAACGGAAAGGTGTCAAACGGAAAAAAAACAAAGTCGATTAACGGTTGGATTTTACCGGCAGGGTAAAAACGGCGCCGCAAGGACAGAAATGGAAACGTTGCCCGAAAATACCCGCCAGGCGGGATATTAACGGCAGTCCCGTGCAGTGATTCGGGGCCAGGAACTGCAGGTCAAGTCCGCGCAGATAGTCAATAGCGGCTTCCTGCTGGTGGGCCGGTGCGGGTCCCAGGTGGGTGCCGCCAATGATTCCGTAAATGCGGTTGACCCCGGTAACTTTCCTGGCTTGTTCCACAATATTGACCAGGCCGGCGTGGGCGCAGCCCAGGATAATGAACAGTCCGGCAGGGGTGACGAAATATAAGCTGATGTCATCGTAAAACGGGTCGGGAATTATTTTTTTGTCCTTTTCCAGGCAGAATAAACTGCCGGGTGTGATTTCAAAAGTGGTTTTTCTGGATATTTCCCCGCTGAAAAACAAACCGGGTATGATTTCACGGGTTTCGCGGGTGAAGATAAAGTCAGCGCCAAGGTTTTCCAAGGCGTCTTGTTTGAA
>Ga0334898_1001887_pt1 | contig 21138 bp, 18 predicted proteins | sample GraSluR3_MG_10_FD_207228 | JGI IMG/M metagenome (GOLD analysis project Ga0334898, IMG submission 207228) | Sludge microbial communities from methane-producing bioreactor in Wageningen University, Netherlands - Granular Sludge_3_08-R3 | ecosystem: Engineered > Bioreactor > Anaerobic >... | reverse complement strand
AAATCCCGTGCCTGAAATAGACCCGGAGGCAGCCAAAAAGTCAGGGGCCCGTATAGTGGGAACCGGCAGATCGGATTATCCAAACCAGATTAACAATGTGCTGGCTTTCCCGGGAGTATTCAGGGGAGCGCTGGACGTGCGCGCCACCGACATCAATGAGGACATGAAGCTGGCCGCTGCATATGCCCTTTCGGAGATTATTCCCGATGATGAGCTGAACGAGGACTATATTATTCCAAAGCCCTTTGATCCTAGAGTTGCCCCGGCTATTGCAAAGGCAGTGGCCAAGGCTGCAATAGACAGTGGAGTGGCTAAGCCATCCTTGTAAAAAAAACGGATGTATAAATGATACATTTAGTCCCTGAAATACTATGTTGACATAATCCAATATTATCCCAATGTATAAACCGGATAATAGTGTTATAATTCAACTGATATCTAAAGGCTGCAAAGTAGATGCTGAGACAGTAGCAGGGCTGCACAGGAAAAAGGTGTAATCAGAGTATAGATTTATACTCCTGGAAGGAATGATGATATGAGTCAATTAAAAGTATATGACGCAAATACACTGGATGATTTTAGTGTCAATATACTTACAAAGGCTGGAATGGGATATGAAGAAGCAAGAATAATAAGCGACACACTAATTTTTGCTGAGACGAGAAATATAAAGTCCCATGGGATTGTAAGACTGCCTGTCTATACAAAGAGAATAGAGAACGGTATAGTTAACCGGAATGCAAAAATGAAGTTTTTAAACAGTAAAGCTGCAGCAGTGGCTGTGTTGGATGCAGATAATGGTATGGGCCAGTTAGCAGGCTATAAAGCTATGCAAATGGCAATAAGCATAGCCCGGGTATATGGTGTAGGTCTAACCGCTGTAAAGAATTCAAACCATTTTGGGGTAGCATCGTATTATTCAATGATGGCATCCAATGAGGATATGATAGGATTAGTCATGACAAATGCATCGCCTGCCATTGCTCCCTTTGGAACTAAGACACCGCTTCTGGGAACCAATCCACTGACAGTATCAGTACCCGCAAATGAACGTAAGCCTGTAGTTTTAGATATGTCCATGTCTACAGTTGCAAGAGGCAAGATACGATTGGCCGCCCAACAAAAAAAAGAGATTCCTGTAGATTGGGGTCTTGATGTTGATGGGAATCCCACTACTGACCCTAATGAAGCATTGCTTGGAAGCCTTGTACCAATAGGTGGAGTAAAGGGTTCCGGACTCTCTCTGATAATAGATCTGTTGACAGGAGTACTGACTGGAACATCAATGCCTGGCGAAGTGAAGAACATAACAGATATGAGTGGACCGTCAAAGACCAGTCATATGTTTATTGCCATTAATATTGAGAGTTTTATTTGCCTCGACGAGTACAAAAGCAAAGTAGATTTAACAATTGACAAGATAAAAACTCTCCCTTCGAAGGGTGAAAACGAAGTTTTTATGGCTGGGGAAATTGAACAGAACCTTATGGAAAAAAGGAAATTAGAGGGTATACCTGTAGAAATTGAAGTTATCCAGGAATTAGATAGGCTGGCCGAAAAATATGGCACAAAAAAGTTACAACACATTACAAAATGAAAAGGTAATTTCATAATGATGCGATAATAACTGCATATTTGCTATCGTATGATCAAACAAAAACCGTGTAGTTATAATGTTTTGAAGAAAGAATTTCAATATTATTTCAATTTGTGAACACATGGCATATTTATTGCAGAATTATACCTCTAACTTGGATTGAAATGTTTTCAAAATATGGAGGTGATGAAATGGGAAAAATTTTAAGAGTAAACATGACAACAAAAGAAATCACGTGCAGCGAAGTAAGAGATTATGATTTTCTTGGAGGAAGGGCGCTTTCATCAAGGATAATATACGATGAAGTAGAGGCCAATTGTGAACCTTTGGGGAAAAAGAATAAACTTGTTATTGCTACCGGCCTGTTATCAGGAACAGTTGCATCAAGTGCAAGCAGGGTATCAATTGGAAGTAAAAGCCCCCTGACAAATGGAATAAAGGAAGCAAACAGTGGGGGAGTATCAGGTGCAAAACTGTCAAGGTGCGGTTATCAGGCAATAATTGTTGAGGGCAAATCGGGAGAAGGCTCTAATGTTCTTGTAATAGATAAGGAAGGAGCAAGATTGGAGAATTGTCCCGAATTAGAACTACTGGGCAACTATGATACTACAGATAAGATTTATAGTAAACTCGGGGAAAAAGTTGGAATTCTTTGTATAGGTCCAGCCGGAGAAAGGGGTTTAAGAGGCGCAAGCATTGCATCTAATGATCCCCATAAGGAGCTTAAATTTGCAGCCAGGGGCGGCTTGGGAGCAGTTATGGGCTCAAAGGGCCTAAAAGCGATTGTCATTGACGATGAAGGTTGTGACATGGTTGCCTACAAGGACAAAGACAAGTTTACAGCTATAGCAAAGGATTTCAACAAAAAGCTTGCAGCAGATCCTAAAACGAAGAATATCTACCACAATTACGGTACCGCAGGCATTGTGAAGGCAGTTAATAGTATGGGAGCACTACCCACAAACAATTTTAGGTACGGTTCCTTTGAACACGTGGACAATCTGTCAGGAGAAAAGCTTAATGAACTGATAAAAGCCCGTGGGGGAGAAGGAAAACTGGCGGTTTCTTGTATGGATGTCTGTGCTATAAGATGTAGTACTGTATATCCTGATGAGAACGGCAAAAAGATAGTATCGACGCTCCAGTACGAAAACATCGCATTACTTGGCTCTAATCTTGGACTGGATAACCTTGATGCAGTTGCAAGGTTGAATTATGAAATAAATGACCTTGGTCTGGATACCATAGAAACCGGATGTGCTCTTGGGGTTGCGCTTGATCAGGGCTATGGAGAGTTTGGAAATGAAAAAGACTGTATGGCGTTAATCAAGGAAATTTGGCGTAATACACCTTTAGGAAGAATTATTGGAAATGGCGCACAAGTTACCGGACAAATCCTGGGAAGCAATAGAATTCCAGCAGCAAAGGGTCAAGGATTTGCTGGGTATGACCCAAGAGCGCTAAAAGGGAATGGAGTGACTTATTCCATGTCTCCTATGGGAGCAGACCATACGGCAGGCAATTGCTTCGGTGCGAGAAAAACTGTAGACCCATTGGGCACTGATAAGCAAGGCGAACTCTCGAAGCAGCTTCAGATTCAAATAGGGACACTTGACTGTATAGGACTTTGCATGTTTGCAAGAGGTCCATTGTTTGCCGATCCAAACATTCTTGCAGAAATTGTAAATACAAAAGCCGGTAGTAATTTCAATAAAGATACAATATGGAACCTTGCTGTTGATACAATCAAACTTGAACGGCAGTTTAACATCAATGCCGGTTTAAGTCCAGCCAACGACAAGCTTCCAGAGTATTTGTACGAGGAAGAGTTGAGTCCTACAAATGCGGTATTTGACCTTTCCGAAGAAGAAATGAAGAAATCAATTATCTAATTAACAAAAGGTGATTATTATGGCAACCTTTAAGTTTAATCTGTCATTGACAGCTTCAGATAAAAAGGATCAGCTAACTTTTGAGTTATATAAACCTTGTCTTTTAACAGAGATACTGAAGGAACTGGGTGTTAAAAAAAACGAAATCGGAATGGTCATTGTTAATGGGAAATGGGTACCTATCGAAGAGACTCTGATTACGAATAGCGATGTTATTGAAGTGTTTCCCTACCTGGAAGGCGGGTAGAGATAAAAGAAAAAAAGAAAGGAGACAGAAAGATGGCAAAGGTAATAGTCAGGGAAAACGAAATACAGGGACAACTGAAGACTCCCTATCCGAGGGTATCAAAAATATTGATTAGCGAGTTCACAGTAGGTGCAACAAAGATTTCCATGGGAACAAATGTGACTGAACCAGGAAGCAGAATTCCAATGCACAAGCATACTGATTCAGAGGAGGCAATGTTTGTAATAGAAGGAACAGGGAAATTGGTAGTTGAAGGTGAAGAATATGACCTTTCCCCAGGAACTGCAATATATGCACCTTTAGGAGCAGAGCACACCATAATAAACACGGGAGATACACAACTGAAAATAGTTTGGGCTTATGGTCCTCCACTGGAAACTCATCTTAAAAAGGACAAATAGTGTTGTGCCTACTAGAATTGAGCCGGAACTTTCAATAGTCACTTATTAGTACTGGAGGAATATAGAATGAAGGCAGCTTTTTATAAAAAAGCAAACGATATTCAAATCGAGAATGCTGAGATACCTGTTCCCGAAGATAATGAAGTGCTGATAAAAGTAGGAATGGCAGGATTATGTGGATCAGATTTGCATCGCTTTTTAGGAGAACGTAAAGTCAGGTATACACCTATAATTTTAGGCCATGAATTTTTTGGCATTATTGATAGGGTTGGAAGGAATGTTAAACGTTTTAAACAAGGAGACAGGGTGGTAGGCAATCCATATTTTACCTGCGGCAAGTGCGAATATTGTATAAGTGGTCATAGAAACCTTTGCCAGCATCGTACCAATATCGGGATAGATATGCCTGGCTGTTTTGCCGAATATATAGTAATGCCTGAGGATTCGCTTTATTGTATTGATACAATCGTACCTGAACAGGAAGCGGTTATGGTGGAGCCAACAGCAGTAGCGCTACGGGCTATCAACATGGCCGGAAGCCTTATAGGTAAAAACGTTGTTGTTATCGGAGCTGGAACCATGGGTCAGTTAATAACTCAATTGGCAGTTAATGCCGGGGCTGAAGTAACTGTGACAGATATCGTTGATAGAAAACTTGAAGTATGCAAAAAAATGGGAGCATCTCATATTATCAATTCTTTGGAGAATGATCCAATTGAAGCAAGCAGAAAGTGGACGGATGGTCAAGGTCCCGGGGTAGTGATAGAGACGGCGGGCATTCCAATAACCGTGGAACAGGCGGTCAAAATGGTGCAATGGGGAGGTCGGGTCATTGTTGTTGGTCTGTCTACTACGCCGGCGAAAATCAGCCCCATTGATATTGCTAGGAGAGAAATTGAGATTATCGGATCAGTCCTCTATGTTAAAGAATTTGAAGAGGCTGTAAAACTGATAAATAAGCGGATGCTCAATTTTGAGCCAATAATAAGCCATGTTCTGCCGTTGGAAAAGTGCCAGGAAGGCTTCGGGTTAATGGCAGCCGGAAAAGATGCGATGAAAATACTTCTTGCAATAGGCTAATAATCATTCGGAGGGAGATGTTTCAATGAGTTCTTCATATCGATTTGTGATGGCTACCGAAATAATTTTTGGTATTGGTGCCAGCCAAGAACTGGCTTCGATTATTGAGGAACATGGAAAGAACAAGGCGCTTATCATCAGCGATAAAGGGGTAGAGAATGCCGGTTTGCTGCTACCTATTCAAGATAATCTAAAAGAGCGGGGTATTGACTGGGAAGTCTTTGATGAAATCGAACAAAGCTCTTCTGTTCAATCGGTGGACAAAGGAGTCGAAATGATTCGCAATAAGGGATTTGATGTTATTATTGCCATAGGCGGCGGGAGTTCCATCGATACCGGTAAAGCAATGGGATTGGTAGCTGCAAATGGAGGTTGCTGCAGAGATTACGCGGGAAGCAATAAAGCAAAACTGCCTCCGCTTCCGGTTATTGCACTGCCAACAACTGCCGGCACCAGTGCTGAAGTGACTGATGTGGCAGTGATTGCAGATCGTGAAATAAATGCCCGATTGGGTTTGCGCAGTCCCTATGTCGTGCCAAAAGTTGCTATTGTGGACCCCTTATTAACCGTAAGTGTGCCGGCGCACGTTACAGCGGCTACCGGTGTGGATGCTTTATCTCATGCTATTGAATCCTACACAAATACGGCAACATCTGTGCCAATGGAATTGACCGCTTTGGAGGCTATTCGGTTAATTGGTGAAAACCTTCGAAGCGCTGTAGCAAATGGAAATAATATCAAGGCCCGTGAACAGATGTCAATGGCTTGCGTATTGATAGGCCTTGCTTATCGTAATACCCGGTTAGGTATATTGCACGCGATAACCGGGCCCTTCTGCGGTTACTATGATATCAGTCACGGTGTAGCCAATGCAGTGCTTTTACCTCATGTGATGCGTTTTAATATGCTGGGGAACTATGAGAAGTTTGCTAAAATTGCCCGAGCTCTCGGAGTTTCCGGAGAAAACCTCAATGCCAGACAGCTTGCATTAAGCTCGGCAGATGCAGTGCAGGAACTTTTGACTGATGTGGGATTACCGGCAGACTTTAAATCCATGGAACTGAATAGAGCTTTGCTGCCCGAGATTGCAGAAAAAGCAATGAAAAGCGGAAATCTTGCAATTAATCCCCGTCAGGCTACCAAAGAAGATTTACAGTCCATATGCGAAAAAGTGTTTTAGAAGGAGGTGAGTCCTTTGATTTCTGAAAAACTATCAAGGTTTGTTACAGAAACTGATTACCCAGAATTGCCTTCCCAGGTGAAGGATTTGGCAAAAATGTGTTTGCTTGACTGGATAGGTTGTACTGTTGCAGGATCACTCAATAAAGACGGACGAATGTTTATTGAATTAATTAGTGAGATTGGAGGCACACAGGAATCCACCATCCTTGGCTGTGGAGAACGGACGTCCAGTCTTAATGCGGCTTTTGTGAATGGGGCTTTATCCCACGTGTTGGAATTGGATGATATTCATAAGGTGGCCATGTATCATCCCGGTGTTCCGGTTATTCCGGTTGCACTGGCCTTGGCTGAAAGAGAAAAACTCGGGGGTAAAGAATTGCTTGCAGCCATTGTGATGGGTTATGAGATTGGTATTCGTATCGGCGTGGCTGTTAATCCTTCTCATTTCCGTGTATGGCATACTACTGGAACGGTAGGCACCTTTGGAGCAGCTGCAACCGCAGGAAGCCTCTTGAAACTGAATAAAGAGCAGATGATTTCAGCTCTGGGTAATGCCGGAACCCAGGCTGCCGGCCTTTGGCAGTTTAATATCGATGGCAATATGACTAAACCACTTCATCCGGGAAAAGCAGCTATGAACGGCCTCTTGGCAGCCTTGCTTGCGAAAAAAGGGTTTACAGGACCTGAACATATAATAGAAGGTCCAAAAGGCTTTGGTGTCGCTGCCTCTGATAGTGTTGACTATGACTTCATAACCAAGGACATTGGAAAAGACTATGAAATGCTTAATATTGGTTTCAAAATACATGTAGGTTGCAGACATACCAGTTCTCCTACTGATGGAGCATTGGAACTTGTGAGGAAATACAAACTGCGTCCCGAGAATGTTGCGGGTATCACAATCCGGACATATGAACTGGCCAAGGACTTAACAGGAAACATGAATCCGGAAAACGTATCTGAGGCCAGATTCAGCATCGCCTATTGTGTAGCTACTGCCATTCGTTATGGACAATGCTCCATAAATGAGTTTTCTCCGGACAAGCTATATGATCCCGTTCTGAGAAACCTTATAAGTAAAACGCGGCTGGTAGTGGATGAAGAGATTGAGACAGAATACCCACAGGGATACGCTTCAATAGTGGAAGTGGAAAATACAGAAGGAAAGATTCTAAGTGCCAGAACTGATCACGCCAAAGGTGATCCTGAAAATCCTGTTTCTATATCAGAAATGAAAGATAAGTTCAGGCTTTTAACAAAAAACATTTTAAGTGATTCTCAAATTGAAAAAGCCATAGAAACAGTTGAAAACATAGAAACGGTCCCGGATATAAATCCAATCATGCCTTTGTTTTTTGAGAAAAAATAAGGAGAGATTAGAATGCTCAAATTAATTAAAGGTGGTACCGTATTTGCTCCTGAGGAAATGGGACGACAAGATATTCTTACAGCGGGTGGACAAATAGTCAAAATTGCTCGAAATATTAGTATTCCAACCGACCTTGAAGTCAAAGTAATCAAAGCCGACGGAAAAACGGTTGTACCCGGGTTTATTGACAGCCACGTTCATATAACCGGTGCCGGAGGGTCAGAGGGCCCGGCTTCCAGAACACATGAGGTCAGTTTCAGCGCTTTGGCTAAGGCTGGACTGACAACCGTTGTCGGAACACTGGGGATAGATACTATAAGCTTTAACTTGCAGCATCTGTTGGTAACGGCGCTGGCCTTGGAACAACAGGGTATTTCCACTTATATATATACGGGAGGGTATCAATTACCACCAAAGACAATTCTGGATTCCGTATTATCAGATATATCATTGATCGAAAAAGTAGTTGGAGTTAAGGTTGCCATTTTCGATGCATTATCAAGCCATCCGGGGAAAGAAGCGCTGGTAACCCTGGCCAGTCAAACCTGGTTGGGAGGCAGATTGGGAGGAAAGGCAGGATTGGTCCATTTCCATATAGGAGATACCAATGGCAGTTTTGTGGATCTGGCAAATGTGCTTAAGGGCATGGGACTGCCCACCGGGATGTTTGTAACCACCCATATAAACCGTAGCGCCGAAGTCTTGGGAAGAGCTGTTGCAGGGGGGAAGGAAGGCTTGTCGTTGGATATTACGGCTCTTTATACTCCTGATAGGAATATGAAGCAGACTGTAGCTCCCGCCAAGGCCCTAAGGATACTCTTAGACGAAGGGATACCGTTGGAAAACATCACAATGAGCTCCGATAGTAATGCGGCCTATCCATTTAAAGACGAGGCAGGAGTACTGGAAGATATTATTTTGACACCCGTTAATGCAGTGGCTGTGGAATTGAGGAAAGCAGTCAAACAAGAAGGTTTTTCTCTGGACGAAGTATTGAAGATAGTAACCGTAAATCCTGCACAGCGACTGCGCCTGGCCCGCCGAAAAGGCAGTTTAACTCCAGGTAAAGACGCAGATATAGTAATACTGGATGAAGATTTACAGGTGGATACGGTACTGGCAAAGGGACAGGTTATATTAAAGGAAAAAGCGCCTATAGTTAAGGGTTATTTCGAAGATGATTATAAATCAATCTAGCTAGATATGAAAATGCAGCTAAAAAATAGAATAAAGTGTAATTTGTAAGCTATGGCAGCAAGAGCAGGATGTCCAAAATTGTTTCTGCAATTTACACCGGACAAATATCCGGTGTAAGTAGAAAATAAAAAACAAAAGGGGTGTAAAATGTGTTAAAAATGAGAAAGAAGACAAGTTGTGTATTACTGTTTGTATTTGTAATGATGCTTGCCTTAACAGGATGTAGTAGTAGTACATCTCCAAGTCCTGACACAGAACCCGATGCAGATGAGGAAAAAGTGATCAGAGTTGGTTGGATTGCTCCTTTTTCAGGAAACTATGCCTGGGCAGGACAATACCTGTTGGATGCAGCTCAAATGGCTGCTGACGAGATTAACGCCCAGGGAGGAGCTGCTTCAGGCGGGGTAAGGATTGAAATCCTTCATGAAGATGACGGAGGAGATCCCACCAAATCTGTTAATGCTACCATTAAGCTAATTGAAAATGATAAAGTGGATATAATCATGGGTCCGTTTAACAGTTCTTGCACATTGGCCAATATGGTGGAAACAGAACGACGCGAATTTCCTCAGATTACTTTTTCATTATCTCCGGTTATAACAGAACAGGGGCATAAGTGGATCTTTAGGATGAGCCCTGCCGACGATGTGACCATGACCAGCATACTTGATTATGCAACTCAAGTTAAAGGTTTTACAAAACTGGCTTTCCTGACAGATACCACAGACTACGGAACCAGTGGTTATATAGTGGGAGAGCCATATTTAAAAGAACTTGGTTTAGAACCATTGACCAATGAAAAATTTAATATCCCTGACAAAGATTTCACTGCACAATTGCTGAAAATAAGGGCTGCGGAACCGGATGCCATAGTGCTTCATGGTGACGAGGCCGACTGCGGATTAATCGCTAAGCAGCGCCTACAATTAGGTATGAATGATATACCTATAATTGGCGGCTTGCCCCTGACAGGCGTGAAATATCTGGAGAACGGTGGCCCAGAAGGCACTGAGGGAACCATGGTTGCCACATCTTTCCTGGCGAACAGTGATAAGCCGGTTATTCAGGAGTTTGTTAAAAACTTTACTGACAGATACGGCTACACTCCGGAAGCCCGCTGCGCCGCTGCATATGATGGTATGTATGTATTGGCCGAAGCACTTAAAAACAATGGAGGTAAAACCGACAATGTGTCGCTTCGTGAAGGTATTTTAAATGTACAGGGTTTGGAAGGTGTCCAGGGAACATTTAACTATGACGAATATGGCAACGGGCTTCATTCTGTCATGAAAGGTATCTTTAAAAATGGCGAAATAGAATTCTTGGCTGAATAGATTCGTATTCAATATTTGAGATATTAAATGGAGCTATCCTAAACAGCAAAGGGATACTTTCCCTTTGCTGTCTGGGTTGTATCTTTATAAGAGAGGAAGTGTGTGAATGGGTTCTTTGCAAATACTAATACAACAGATAATCGGCGGCTTGGCTATTGGCAGTATGTATGCCCTGGTTGCATTGGGCTGCGCTTTGATTTTTTCCGGTATGAAAGTAGTTAACTGGGCCCAGGGTGAGTTCTACATGATAGGAGCATTTACTGCCTTAACTGCGTATGTAACTTGGAAATGGCCGTTTATATTTGCGTTTCTATTCAGTGTTGGTGTTATGTTTATAGTAGGCACAATTGTAGAGAAGGTAACAATTGACCGAGTTAGAGAGTCCGATCACTTGACACTGTTGATGATTACAATCGGTATAAGTATTTTTGCAAAACAGGTGGCTATCTTAATCTGGTCTCCCATTGGGGCAGTATTTCCCACAATATTTGGCGATGTGCCTTTTCAAATATGGGGAGTTTATATTGTTCCTCAAAATATATATGTAATGCTTATTGGTATAGTACTCATGATAATCCTATATGTTTTTCTGTTCAGAACCAAAATGGGTATGGCTATGCGAGCTGTGTCCCAATCTAGAGAAATTGCGGGGATCATGGGTGTCAATACTAAAAAAATGGATATGTTAACTTTCGGTATTGGAATTTGCCTGGCGGCAGCTGCCGGAATAATCATGGCTCCTTTGACTTATATAGAACCCATGATGGGTGTTACAGTCGGCATAAAAGGTTTTGTTGCTGCCGTTATTGGAGGATTTGGGAACCTTTTTGGGGCTGTATTAGGGGGCATAATTATTGGTATTATTGAAACCACCAGTGCCTTTTTTATTTCTTCAGGCTATAAGGATGCCGTTGTATTCTCCATTCTGATTGTTGTTTTAGTCTTTAAACCACAAGGCTTATTGGCATTCTCTAAGGGGAAAAAAAATTAAGAAAGGCGGTTAAGGAATGAAACTATTAGGCAATGTTACAGAAAACCAGCGACCTTTATTATGGCTGTTAGGGACTATAGTCGTACTTTCATTTTTCCCTGTATTTATAAAGGCGACTTACTGGCTGCATATTTCAGTTATTGTTGGGATATATATAATTCTGGCCACAGGCCTGAATATGCTGACCGGTCTCACAGGATTACTCTCTATAGGACATGCAGCGTTCTTTGGTATAGGTGCATATGCGTCTGCTTTGCTAGCAATCAAACTGAACCTTTCTTTTTGGATCACGCTGCCTATTGCCGGTATATTTACCGGTTTTGCAGGCCTCCTGTTGTCTTTACCCTGCTTGAGATTGAAGGGAGTATATCTTACAATTACGACTATTGGTTTTGGGCAAATAATATATACGATTTTTGTTGAATGGCGGGAAATGACTAAAGGTCCCATGGGGTTAACCGGCGTACCTTCACCGAAAATCGGAAATTTTGTTTTCGGAAGTCAGGGAGTCTATTTTTATCTTGTTTTAGTCTTTGCAGCTCTGCTTGTATTGATTGCTTGGCAAATAGAACACTCTGTAATAGGAAGAGGTATGAAATCCGTACGGGACGATGAGATCGCCGCGGAGGTAAGTGGCGTGGATTCAGCTTTTTATAAGAAGTTTGCATTCACTTTTAGCGCTGTATATGCCGGTTTGGCCGGAAGTCTTTATGCACATTATTTCCGTTTCATCAGTCCGGACAGCTTTGGGCCCGACTTTTCCACCATGGTGTTAATGATGATTATAATTGGTGGCCTGGGTTCCATTCCCGGTTCGATTATAGGGGCTGTTATAGTAGCAATACTTCCGGAAGCATTGCGAGATTTCAAATCCTATCAGATGATAATTTACGGTTTAATGCTTGTTGTGTGCATGATATTTCTACCTAAAGGATTGGTGTCAGTTTTCGGCAACATTTATGAGAAAATTAAGTATAAGCTGAACGGAACAAAGATGAAATCAGAATCTACAAATATTAATAACTAAACTTGTCAAGGGGGGTTCTGTATGGAAGATTTATTCGTTATTAAGGATTTAACAAAAGAGTTTATTGGACTCCGTGCTCTTTCTAAAGTAAGCTTGAAAGTTTCTCAGGGAGAGATTTATGGGTTAATCGGACCTAATGGCTCGGGGAAATCTACTTTGTTCAACGTGGTATCGGGCGTATATCCGGCAACGGATGGACAGGCGTTTTTCAAAGGAGATAATATAATCGGGTTAAAACCTTTTATGATTACAAAAAAAGGGATTGTCCGTACCTTTCAAAACATCAAACTATTTGGAAGTATGAGTGTGGAAGATAATATCAAGGTAGGAATGGGAATCAAATACAACTTGTCTTTTGCCGATGTAATTCTAAAAACCCCAAAAGACAGGAAATGCGAGCAAGAAATCAAGGAAAAAACTGATTACATTCTTGAATCTATAGGATTACAGGATTACAAAAAAACAATAAGTGCCAATCTATCTTATGGGCGACAGCGTGTTTTGGAAATTGGCCGCTGTTGGGCTACTGATCCAAATTTATTGCTGCTGGATGAGCCGGGAGCCGGTATGAATGACAAAGAAAAAGAAGATTTAATAGACCTTATTTACATGCTGAATGAAAAAGGTATTACTATCATCCTGGTGGAACATGATATGAAGCTGGTTATGAGAGTTACAAAAATGATTACTGTATTGGATTCCGGGAAAAAAATAGCCGAAGGTACGCCAAAAGAGATTAGCAACAATCCTAAGGTAATAGAGGCATATCTGGGGAAGGGGGCTCAACATGCTACAAGTTAAAGATTTGAATGTCAGCTATGGGAAAATTCAGGCCTTGCGCAAAGTAAGCATGTATATCAATGAAGGAGAAACGGTGACAATCATTGGTGCTAACGGTGCCGGGAAAACAACCTTGCTAAAAACAATAATGGGATTCATGAAACCCAATTCGGGAGAAATATCTTTATTTGGAAATAGCATAGCTGGGTTGCCTTCATGGAAGATAGTAGAAAAACAGATTGCCTTGGTTCCTGAAGGAAGGCATGTCTTCCCGGAAATGACGGTATTGGAAAATCTGATGATGGGAGCCTTTTTAAGGAAGGATCAAGGGGAAATCAATAAGGATATTGAGAGGACTTTTGAGCAGTTTCCCAAGCTGGCATCAAGAAGACAGCAGCTTGCCGGTACCCTAAGCGGTGGAGAACAGCAGATGCTTGCAATAGGACGCGCGTTGATGTCTCAACCTAAGCTACTCTTACTGGATGAGCCTTCAATGGGTTTAGCTCCTATAATAATAGAAGAGATTTTCAAAATTATCAAACAAATCACCAAAAGCGGCACCACAGTCCTTCTGGTTGAACAAAATGCCCTGATGGCTTTGACTGTTGCTGACAGGGGATATGTATTAGAGACCGGAAAAATAATCATGGAAGATCAAGCAGCTGTTTTGCTGGACAACGAGGAAGTTAAGAAGGCCTATTTAGGCATATAAAAAAGCAGGGATTCAAATATACATTTTTCGGAACAAGGGGGCGAATTAGGCATATGAAATTACTATCACCACTTAGAATTAAGAATATGATTCTAAAAAATAGAATGATGATGGCACCTATGGCTACTCATTTTGCGGATAAAGATGGCCAGGTAACGGACAAGTTGATTGGTTATTACACTGAAAGAGCAAAGGGAGGTGTGGGATTAATCGTTGTTGAATCATGCTTTGTAAACCACCAGGCAAGGGGTGGTATACAACGTTTGGGCATTCAGGATGACAGCAAGGTTCAGGGATTACAGAAACTAACAGATGCGATTCATGTCCATGGGGCAATGGCTGCAGCAGAACTTCATCACGGGGGTCCCCAATCTGACAGGATGATAATTGGAGAAATGCCTGTTGCTGCTTCAAATACAACTTTCCAGGCCGGTGTAGTGCCACCTCCGAGAGCTCTTAATACAGAAGAAATTGAAGGTGTTGTTCAGGACTTTGCGATGGCTGCGGAAAGAGCGGTTAAAGCTGGTTTTGATTCAATAATGCTGCACTGCGGGCATGGTTATTTGATGAATAGTTTCTTATCCCCCCTTACCAACAGGCGGACTGATAGATACGGCGGAAGTCTGGAAAACCGCATGCGGTTTGTTTTGGAAATTATCGAAGCAATCAGACTTAAAGTAGGTCGTGATTTTCCCCTTATGGTCCGGATGAATGGTAAGGATTATATAGAAGGCGGTATAGAACTACCAGAGGCTATAGAGATGGCTAAAAAATTCCAGGCTTCCTCTGTAGATTGTCTGCAAATCACCGCCGGTGTTCATGCTGCTATGGAAATGATGGTTCAACCTATGTCGGTACCAAGAGGATGCTTGGTGTTCCTGGCCGAGGCGATTAAAAAGAATGTCGATATTCCCGTTTCTACCGTTGGTCGCATAAATAATCCGGAATTGGCAGAGCAGATTCTGGTGGAGGGCAAAGCCGATTTAATTGCTTTGGGAAGGCCGTTGATTGCTGACCCGTATTTCCCCAAAAAAGTGGCTGAACAAAGAAGTGATGATATTCGGCCCTGTATTGCATGTAACCAGGGATGCAATTCGCAATTGCATTTGGGACAGAGCATTACCTGCTTTGGCAATCCTCAGGTAGGCAAAGAAAAAGAATGGGCTCTAAACTTGACGGATAAACCCCGCAATGTATTGGTTATTGGCGGCGGCCCGGCAGGTATGGAGGCTGCTTTAACGGCAGCTATATGCGGTCATAATGTGACGCTTTATGAAAAGAACTCGTACTTGGGAGGACAATTGTATTTGGCTACAAAGCCGCCCAACAAAGAGGAGATACAAAATTTAATATCTTATGTAACCAAACAGCTTGCCAAGCAAGGTGTTCAGGTTGTTATGAACAAAGAAATCACTTCTGAGGAAATTGCAGAAATGAAACCGGATGTTGTGCTGGTTGCCACGGGATCCGAGCCAATAGTTCCACCTATTGATGGAATTAAACTTCCGCATGTATTTACTGCCCAGGAAATCTTGTTACATCCCGAAGTATTATCGGGCAGCGTTGTGGTGATAGGCGGCGGAGCAACCGGATTAGAAACTGCTGAATTCCTGGAAGAGAAAGGTTTCAATACAACTGTTGTTGAAATGATGACGGATGTTGCATTGGATTTGGAAGCAAACAGAAGAAAACTTTTGCTGAACAGGCTGAGTGATATGGGCGTCAGAATACTGACGCAGGCCAAAGTAAAAAAGATAACCGAGAATGGAATTGTAATAGACTGGATGGGACAGCAGACAGTCATAAAATCTGACTGTGTGGTCCTTGCCGCGGGGGTTAAACCTGACAAAGAACTGGAAGAAAAACTGCAGTTACCAAAGGACAAAGTCTATTATATAGGAAACTGTGCGGAACAGGGATGTGGACTGGACGCTTTAAGGGACGGGTTCCGTATAGGACGCAGTCTATCCTGAGGAGGATTTCTGCAGTTAAATGAGCTTTGAAAAAGAGAGTACTTTCTGTTAATTAATGAGGTATCTGAAAATAACCTTGCTGCGTAAAGAAGGTACCTTAATATTGGATAGATTATGCTTCGGGGTTTTACTGATAAAAACAAAGGTGTAGTGTCTTATTGTTAAGAAGAAGGGAGGGAATTAATATGAAAATATGGCACCAGAGCATGACCGATCTAAGCAAACTTGAACATTATCGCAAGAATTTAGTTGAGCATGCCGCCGGAGTATTGAATTCCGAAATCACGGTGGTTCCCCATGGAGTACCGGCCGGATTATATAGTTACAGAGCTCCGGTTGAAGCATTAAAGTATCCCTATACGGAATTCCTTTGTGAGCGTATGGTTTGTGAAGCTGTTGTAGCAGCGGAACAAGACGGCTTTAATGCGTTTACCATTGGATGCTACTTAGATACAGGTTTACAACTGGCACGTTCTTTGGTGGATATCCCTGTGCTTGGTATCACCGAAACTTCCATGTTGGTTGCCTGTTCCCTGGGCAAGAAGTTTGGTATTGTGACGATTTCTTCTTCCATGAGAGAACATCTTTCAAGTAGTGCGGATGAATATGAACTTACCGGACGGGTTTCCTCTATATTATCTGTGGATCCACCTATCAATGAATATGACATGGAAGGAGATCCGGAAAGGGAAAATCTAGCTGAAAGAGTTTTTAAGGAAGCTTGTGACAAAGCTATTGATGATGGTGCGGATGTGATTATTCCCGGTGAAGGTGTTCTTAACGAATTTCTTTTCAAAAAGAAGATCACCAATCATAATGGGGTACCAATTCTGGACGGAAATGCGGCTCTTTGGCAGTTTGCTGTATTGTTAGCGAATTTACAACGTGCCAGTAATTTGACAGTTGGAAGAAGATCAGCTTATGCACGGCCGCCCAAGGGACTTCTGGATGATCTTCAGAGGATTTACCAGTTATACAATCTGAGCAGTTCTGATTTTTCATAAAAGGTCGTAGATTTGAGTATGAAAAGGTAACAGAATCAGTAAAACCGATACCATATTATATAATATAATATAATACGTTTGCTAATTTCTGCAGCGAACATAACTCCTTCCTGGCACGAAACACACAACCAAGCTGAGAGGGAGTTTTTTGTATGACTTCGGCCATCTGCTTTTAAAAATGTATAGAAAACGGGGGTTGAGATTTTTGCATGCAAATTATATATTTTCAATTACCGGCAAAAAACAGGTATGCATACAAGCTCTGGTACTGGACAACAAAGACAATGTTGCAGTATCCATTACTGATTTAAAGAAAAATAGTATGGTGAAAGTTCAGTTTCAGGACGGTTGTGGTACTGAAATTATAGTTATCGAAAACATACCTAAATATCATAAATTCGCTTTATGCGATATACCGCGCAATGAACAGATAATTAAATACGGATATCCTATTGGCAGAACTATAGATTCAATTAAAAAAGGTATGCATGTCCATATACACAACACTATATCAGAAGCAGAGGTGAGAGCATATGGCAGGGATTAAAGGATTCTGGAGAAAAAAGGGAAGGCCGGGCGTCAGAAATCTGGTAGCGGTGATTTTCACTGTTGGTTGTGCACAGACAGTTGCAGAAAGAATAGCATCGGAGTTTTTTGAAGCCAGGCCGTTAGGCTATCTTTCCTGTACCCGCAATGCCGATTGCGAAGATACTATAGTTGCTTTGGGAACGCATCCGAATGTTGGGGCCGCTTTGGTTGTTGCTTTGGGATGTGAAGGCACAGATTATAAAAGAATCATTAAAGATATAAAGGCTTCGGGCAGAGAAGCAGCGTTATTGGTAATACAGGAAACAGGAGGAACCAGTGTCAGCATCAAAAAGGGAAAGCAAATAGTATGCAGACTGATTGAAAAACTCAAGGAAACTCCAAGGTGCAGCATACATGCAAAAGACCTGGTAGTAGGAATTGAGTGTGGTGGATCGGATGCAACCTCCGGACTGACTGCTAATACTTCAGCGGGGAAGGCTGCTGATATTATCATTTCAAAGGGAGGTACAGTTATCGTAGAAGAATTCAGGGAGCTGATAGGCTGTGAAAAGATACTTGAAAGTAAAGCTGTTGCCTCAATTAGGCCCGATATTAAAAAAGCGCTGCATAACGCTTTTGAGTTTTCTAGAATGACATCATATTTTGCAGTTTCTCCCGGGAATAAGAAAGGAGGACTGACAACGATAGAAGAGAAATCCCTGGGTGCTGCCTGCAAACTGGGCAAATCTACTATTGCGGGATTTCTTGACAGAAATGAACGGCCTGTCAAACCAGGGTTATATCTTCTGGATACTGTTTATTCAGCCGATAGCGACAAGATTTGCCTGTGTAATGGTGGAGATATAAACGGTAATACTTGTCTGAGTGAAAGTCACTGTCATATTATTATATTTACAACGGGAAGAGGGAACATAATAGGTGCTGCCCTCAGTCCCGTAATTAAGGTTACGGGGAATCCTGATACTTATGAAAGAATGATGGAGAATATGGATATAAATGCAGGAGAAATACTGGAAGGCAGTATAGATATTAATAAAATGGGAGAAAAGATTTTCCAACTGTTAATGGAGGTAGCTGCAGGCAGGTTGACAAAATCGGAAACTGCAGGACACTTTGAGAGCATTGTTATGCGTCAGTGGTAATAATAAAGACATTAACTATGGACTGGATTATATCAAGGTTTCTTTATTACACTAGTTTTAGCTTATTGCGATAAGTATTATTGTACCGGTATTATTCGTATTTCTTAATAATTGATGATCTAAAACATATAATTTGGAGGGATATTATGGAATTCAATTTGAGGGGCAAAGTAACAGTTATTACAGGGGCTAGCTCAGGGATAGGCAGAGCTATTGCAGTTGAAATGGCGAAGTGTGGTTCGGATATCGTTTTAAACTATCTATCTAATGATGAAGGAGCAGCGAGTACAGCAGATGAAATTAAGAAACAGGGAGCCGGAGTTGCTGTTGTTAAAGCAGATGTAAGTAAGAAAGAAGAAGCAGACAGGCTAATTGATACCGCTATCAAAGAGTTTGAAAAAGTGGATGTTCTGGTCAACAATGCCGGATCCGTGTTTAGAAGATCAACATTTTTGGATTTGGACGAAGAACTATGGGACTTGAGTATAAGGGTTAACCTGAAATCCGTATATCTGTGCAGCAGAGCTGCCATACCTTATATGATTGAAAATAACGGCGGCTGTATAATAAATATGTCATCAGTTGCCGGCAAACTTGGCTCACCTGGAGAAACTGTACATTATGCCGTTCCAAAGGCGGGTATAAATATACTTACCGTAGGGCTGGCCAAAGAGTTTGGCGCAAAAGGAATAAGAGTAAATGCTATTGCCCCCGGAACAGTTGAAACTCCTTTATTGGATAAGAGTTCAACGCCTGTAGAATGGAAAGAGAGTAGGATCAAGAAAACCCTGCTGGGCAGGATGGGAACCACTAATGACATTGCACCTATGGCAGTATTTTTAGCTTCTGAATGTGGCAGTTTCATTACAGGGCAAATCATAGAAATCAGTGGTGGAAGATTTTAATTCATATTCAACGCAGTCTTGATAAGATTTGCACTGATGGTGTAACAAGATGGTATAATAGTAATAGTAAAAATTATTATACAGTTTTGTGTCAAGAATAATAGTAGTAATGACTTGGAGTGATAAAGTATATGACAGGAAAAATCGTATTTGTTGCACCGGATAAAGATTTGACCAATAAAGCAAAGCAGATTATTTCCAAGCTCGGTGATGAAATTGAAGTCTATCAGGGTTCGTTGAGCGAAGGGTTAAAACTTGCTGAAAAAGCTGTTGAGAATGGAGCTAATCTGGTAATAAGCAGAGGTGGAACAGGGAATCTGATCAAAAACAATTTGCAAATACCTGTAGTGATTTTAGAAACTGGTGCTTATGATATCATTAATTCTATCAATGAAGCAGTAAGTTACTCTAGTAATATCGGCATTGTTGGCTTTGAAAATTTAGTTATTAAGTATGAAAAAGTCAAAGAAATTATGCAAAATATATTTAATGCTAAAATTGTAACGGTTATTGTAAAAAACGATATAGAAGTCGACATAAAAATCAAGCAGTTATATGAGTCGGGTATAAGGGTGTTCATAGGAGGACAAGCTGTAATTAGTGCAACACAGAGACACGGATACAATGGCGTTCTTATTGAATCGGGAGAGGAAGCAATAGTTGAAGCAATAAAATATGCAAAAAATCTGCTCGAAGTCCAATTGAAGGAAAAAGAAAAAGCACAAATACTGAAATCAATAATTGATTTTGCCTATGATGGAATAATAGGCATGGATAAAGACGGAAAAATAACTGTATTTAATCCTGTGGCGGAGAAAATAACAGGAGTATCGGCAGAGACAGCAATAGGCAGGCCTGTAGATGACATGGTGGAAAATACCAGGATGAATTATGTACTTAAATCGGGAGAAGCGGAGTTGGGTGAAATCCAGCGTATAGGAGAAATATCCATCGTGACCAACAGGGTGCCCATAGTGGTTGAAGGAGAAGTATTGGGAGTGGTTGCTACTTTTCAGGAACTGGACAAGATACAGAAAATGGAGAGCAAGATCCGAAAAAAGCTGTTATATAAAGGGCATATTGCAAAAGCAAGGTTTGAAGATATTGTGGGCAACAGTATGGCAATATCACAGGCTAAGGAAGAATCAAAACAATATTCGGAAGTTGACAGTACGGTTTTGATTCTTGGTGAAACTGGAACCGGAAAGGAACTGTTTGCCCAAAGCATCCATAACGCCAGTAACCGAAATGACAAGCCCTTTGTGGCGGTTAACTGTGCAGCCCTTCCTGAAAACCTATTGGAAAGCGAACTGTTCGGTTATGTTGAGGGAGCCTTCACAGGTGCCAGAAAAGGAGGCAAAACCGGATTATTCGAACTGGCGCATGAAGGAACCATTTTCCTTGATGAGATTAGTGAGATGTCGCCAATGCTTCAGGCAAGGTTTTTAAGGGTGCTACAGGAGAAAGAAGTGGTGAGGCTGGGCGATGACAGGATTATCCCAATAGACATAAGGATTATTGCTGCCACCAACAGGAATCTTTACAGTGAGGTGGAAAAAGGCAAATTCAGGGAAGATTTATATTACCGTCTGTGTGTGCTCAGGCTTGAAATACCTCCTTTGAGAAAAAGGCCTGAGGATATCCCTGCCCTTGTTGACTACTTCATTGAAGAGAAGGGAAGAAGGCTGGGCAAAAGCATAAAAAGTATCTCCCGGAAGGCCATAAGCAAACTGGTTAATCAGAAATGGCCGGGAAA
>Ga0334898_1001883_pt1 | contig 21160 bp, 23 predicted proteins | sample GraSluR3_MG_10_FD_207228 | JGI IMG/M metagenome (GOLD analysis project Ga0334898, IMG submission 207228) | Sludge microbial communities from methane-producing bioreactor in Wageningen University, Netherlands - Granular Sludge_3_08-R3 | ecosystem: Engineered > Bioreactor > Anaerobic >... | reverse complement strand
TTAACTGTTAGCTCCTGCCGAAGATCGTCACATCCGAGGAGGCTCATTGTCAAGGACAATCGGAATAGCATACGGAAAGAAGTTCTGCACCTTATAAAATTTGTCAAAAAAACTGTTGCCATTCCAAGACAATCAACCAAACTCTAACAGAATTTGAAGTATATCAAGAATTTTTTATGTTAACTAAATAAAGATTGGATATATTGATTAGCATTCTTAAATTCAACTGTATCGATTAGTGTACCTTGTACAATCAATCTCGTTACAGCAGCCAAATCCCCGCATGTAACAAGAGTGATCATATCTTTATTAGGAATATCATCAATGACTTAAACTCTTGATGGATCCACTTTTTCTTTAAAGGACACTTGGTAAATATAAATATTCTTTAAGTCTGTCACATATATTTTTTCTTTTAGAGAAATAAACTCTAATGGGGAAAATAAAATAGTTTTATCTTTGGCACTATGACTTGCTAAAGCGTAATTTCGTTTTCCCATCTGCTGATCTGGTTTCATTGTTCCAGCCCCAGAAAGTAGCGAGGTGTTGTCCAATCCGTTGTATATTGGTAAAGATAATTTTACAATGGGTATAGCGATACCACCTATTATAGGCAAATCATTATTTTTGATTTGTGCTTTTAATACTAACTCATTTGATATAGATTCAACAGAATCAAAATCAAAGTTTCCTTTCCTTTTCAGATTGTCTTCCAAATCTTTCTTTGAATAATTTGCTATGTCATATTGTTGAACTTATTTATTCAGTAAGTAAGATCGAATTTGAAAATTAAATATTAAAACTAAACCTGTAAAAAAAAGGGTAATTAGAAGTAAATTTAAAGAAAGACGCTTGATTTTTTTCATCATTTTTAGATTCCTAGAAATGGAGCAGGGTCTACGAATCCAGACCAATTTGAGCTAGTCGCTATCCCAAAATGCAAATGAACTCCTGTTGAATTTCCTGTAGTTCCCATGATGCCGATGGTCTGACCAGCACTCACTGATTGGCCTGGTGTAGCAATATAATTACTTAGGTGAAGGTAATATGAATAGTAACCATCTCCGTGATCAATAATAATGTAATTACCTGCGGATCCATCAAAGGACGCCTGTACTACAGTTCCTGATCTTGATGCCATGATAGGCGTTGAAGAAGTTCCACCCATATCTATACCATCGTGAAAAGATCCAGAAAATCCAGTAGGATCAGCTCTTCCCCCAAATGGACTTGTGACGATAATGTTGGCTACGGGTGCGCCCCAACCAGAAGAACTGGGACTTTGAATCTGAGTATTATCGGAAGAACTATTGTTGTCTTGGTACTCATTTTGATTAACTGAGTTCGAATCTTGCTCCGAAGTTTCATCTGGTATCTGTTCTTCTTTCTGTGTATCAGTATTTCCTTGACCTATTCCTATGTCATTGGTATCGGCTAGTTGTGATACATCTTTTTCCTGATCTTTTATAATAGATGCGGATTCTGCCTCTTGAGCTTTTAAAATAGCCGCAGCTTCTGCTTCTTTTCTCTTTTCCTCTGCTATAGCTTTAAGCTCTTTCTCCCTTCTTTTTTCAGCTTCTTGTTTTTGATTTTCAAATTTTGCTTTTTCGGATTTCTCTGTCGCCAAAGAAGCGGATATCTCATTGATTTTTATACTTTGTGTTAATTTGGCTTCTATAAGATCTTTTTCTTTCTCTTCGAGAGATTGAGTTTCTTTTTCCGCATCTGTAACTTTTTTCTCAGCTTCTTTTTTTAATTGATCTAAATTTTCTTTATCATCTATCTGTGCTTGCATAATCTCATTACTAGCAGAAATAAGCTTAGTCATACCAATGGCTGCTGTGACTGCATCTGATAATGATTCGGCGTTTACCATGACAGATATTATAGAGTCACTTTTTTGATTTACTTGTGCATTCCTAGCCTGCTCTTCGATAAGTTTATTCCTAAGGCGTATTCTTTCCTCAAGAGCAGTAATTTTCTGACTAATTTCGGTAAGTTTCTTCTCAGATGTGTTTTTTTCCTTTAGCACTTTTTGATATTCGTTTTCTAGCTGAGTTATTTTGTTATCTAGATCTGTAAGATAAATTTCAGCGGATTTTTGATCTTTCACAATTGTTTCAATTTTATCATCTTTTTCTTTTATTTTTTCCTCAATAGTCTGTGCCTTAGCTAAGATGCTATTACTAAAAAATAGCAAAAACACTATGACAGAGGTAGATATAAATGTTTTTTTCAAATTGATTATTCACTTCCCTTATTTTTATTTGTGAAGAAACATTTTACATAATACTCTCCTCTCTATTTTTATCGATACTACAGGCTCTATTAGGAACTGAAATTGGAATTACTATGAAAAAAGCAATTGGATCCATATGCAATATTTCAATTTAATAGACAGCTTTAAAATAGCTAAAACTTATGGAGATTTTATGGAGTATATACAGACCTACATAAAATTCACACAACTGTAAAGTATGATATCAAAAGTTAATACAGGAGAACGAATTTAGTGGATAAAATATCGAAACTTATGAAACCTTGGGACTATTTCATTATTACTGCGGTCATTATGGCATCATTCGTACCATATTTACTATTTGATACTAATAATGATGAAAATAATAATAGGGAAAGTACAGATGTAATTGCAGTTGTTAAAATAGATGGAGAAGTTGTAGACAAATTTAACTTATCACAAGTTAATGAGTCTTTTGAAAAAACATATTACCCTCAAAAAGGGAAATACAATATTATTGAAGTAGCTCCAGGAAAAATCAGGGTAAAAGAAGATAATAGTCCTGATCAAATTGCTGTTCGTACAGGCTGGATTAGTAGACCAGGGGAAATGAGTATATGTTTACCTCATAAATTGATTGTTGAAATTTTAGGAATAGAAGAGAATCCTTTAATTTATTAGTATGAACTAATAAGTACCACGAATCCTATTATAGAGACATGGACGGAGTAATCTAAGGAAAGACCGTTAACTAAAATCGCTAAAACCTGTTTACATGATTCTTCATTTAAGGTGGTTACGGAATTTTGCATATAGAAAGCCATATTAGAGATAACGAGTTTATAAAATATTAATAGGGATGGTAAGTATCATTACAGTGGATAATACTTATTTAACAGATGTGTTTAATCAATATAAATTACGCGAAAATTTACTTTATCAAACTTGGTTTATAAAAAGTGAAAAACGCTTGAGAGCGTTTAAAAGAGTTAGAAAATATGTACAACTATTTATCAAACATGTCAATAACGGAACCTTTCCAACAGACTTTAAAAATTCAGCATTAGAGGACATAATGGATGTAATTGCAGAACAAACAGAAATTTTTAAAGGAGCCAAACATGCATTTATGTGGAAACCTAAATTGAGAATTCCAGATATTTATGAAAATAGGGAAAATCAGTTAGCTTTTTCACATTGTCTTGATCAAATTCTTAAAGCTAATCAAGAAATAAAAATGTTATTAGCTGTAAATATTCTAACAGAAAAGAAAATCAGAGGGCTTGGTCCCGCTGTCGCAAACATTTTATATTTTCTTGAACCCACCATTTTTCCTCCTTTTAACACAGCTATTGTCAATGGATATAATTATCTAACGGGTTCAAAAATTCGCTTAGGTAAATGGGAAGACTATTTTAAACTTCGTGATGGTATGATTGAGCTCAACTGCAGAGGAGGACAATTTTCGAAAGATTTGGGTGCTATTTCAGCTTTTTTATTTGATATTGGTAAACTAAACTATATTGTTCGCGAAAATGAAGAGGAGTATATCAGAATTTCAGAAAGTAACACTCAGAAATTAATAAAAAAGAAGCTGGAAAAAGAAGATTCCAAAAATGTACACCAAAAAATCCAATATATCTTAGCTACTTTAGGTAATGAGATAGGTTATCATGCGTGGATTGCCTCAAATGATCATAATAGAATGGTAGATGGGAATCGCTTAGGAGATGTTTCTTTACCTCTGTTACCGGAAAAAATCTATCAATTACCAATTTCGTTAAGTAGGACAATTGGTTTGATTGATGTTATTTGGTTTTCAAAAAATGGGGAACCGGTGTGTGCTTTTGAGGTTGAAAAGTCGACATCAATAATTTCTGGGATGAATCGAATGGATGATTTGTATTCGATTCATCAAGAAAATTTGATGATGTATATCGTATCACCCAATCAACGTGAAGAGGAAATACGAGCACAATTTAATAGACCACATTATATGCGTAATCAAAATTTGCATGATCACTTACGATACATTCTGTTTACAGATTTGGAGAAACATGCTAATTTTATGAAGAAATTTGGCAAAGATTTTACAATTTTAGCCCCGATATCTCATTATCCAAGTGGTGAACTAGTTCGGTAGTTATTCTGGACAAAGAAGTTAAAATTAATACGTTTAATTATAGTATAAATAAGCATTTTGGCAGAATTAGAAATCAATCTTTCTTTTTTTTACACGTAGTCCCCACATTTATAATGGCGCTCATTGCTATTGAATGTCCTGATAACATCAAGAAGAAAATCATCACATTAATGCTGCCCATGCTTCCATTTTAGTAACTTTTCGTTGAAGAAAATTGCGGATAGAGTGATTACTATCCATTCATAACCTAGAAATGTTATCTAAAAAGCTATTTTCCTTATATTCATCGGAGATAATGGTTTTATTTGCACTTAAAAAAGAAACAATAAATCTTACTTCTAGAATTCCTTGGTGTATGGAGTAGTCCATACACCAAGGAATGTTATGGACTCCTGGTGGAATGCATCGAGTGGATGGAATGATATGGATCATTTTCTTTGGTGTCAGAAATACATAAAGAAAGGTTATAAACCACGCATGCCTTATTCGTTTTATAAAGAGTAAAGTTAGACTAAATATTTTGATAGAACCATTTCTATTCTGAACCATGAATTTAGTGAATTTTAAAGGAGTGTGAAATATAAATCACACTCCTTTAACTTATTTTAACCGTGATTTCAAATCGCTTAGTTCACTACTTAAGATATCATTTTGCTCTTTTAAATTTTCAAGATCCTGTTTCAATTGTTCGTCATCTTTTTCATTATGCGATCCTGAGTGCATACCCCTCATCATAAATATCATCATTATCGGACATAATAAAAGTAATAACCACTGCATTGTCATCGCTCCTTAACTAAGTTCTTTAGAGTAGCAACTTCTTCTTTTAATTGCTCAGTTTGGATTTTTAAACTTGCTATATCATTTTCGGAACCAGTGTGTTTTGAATGATCTTCTCCATGCATATGATGATGCCCAGCATGTCCGTGCCCTTTATGCATAAACATCATTGAGATAGGACAAATTAGTAGTAATAGTAGTGGTAAGAGATTAAGTAATGCTTCCATGTAAATCTTCCTCCTTAGATTTTTTGAGATAGATGTAAGTTAATATAGAGCCAATTAATAGGACTATGGACAGGACTTGAGCCATTCTCAAGTTTGCTGTTAGCATTAAACTGTCGGTCCGTAATCCTTCAATCCAGAATCTCCCGACGGAATATAGTGAAAGATAAATTAAAAATATTTGCCCAAAGAACATTCTATTTCTAGACACCAGAAGCAAAATAATGAGTACTCCTATATTCCATAAAGACTCATATAAAAAAGTCGGATGATGGTAGGCCCCATCAATATACATTTGATCAATTATGAAAGATGGGAGTTTCAGAGATTGCAGGAACTCTATGTCTACAATTTCTCCATAGGCCTCTTGATTCATAAAATTTCCCCATCGTCCAATGATTTGTCCAATTACTATACTGGGAGCAACTACGTCAGCAACATTCCAAAAAGAAAGATTTTTCTTCTTGCAATAAATAACCCCTGTCAATACAGCACCAATTAATCCACCATGTATTGCTAGACCACCTTCCCAAATTTTTAAGATACTTAAAGGATCATCAATGTACAAAGGTAATTCAAAAAGTACATAGTATAATCTGGCCGATATAATAGAAACTGGCAATCCATATAACAACAGATCAACAATTGTATCCTCAGGCAATGCCGCACGCTTTGCTCTTCTATTAGCAACAAAATATCCGATTATGATCCCAAACACTATGAAAATGGCATACCAATAAATAGTAAATGGACCAAACGAAATAAATACTCTGTCGTAGGGTTCTCTCAAATTCTTCCCTCCTTCCTAATGAACTTGTTTTGACTATAGCAGGCTATTATGGAAATTTTATGTAGACTTTTTGACAGATACATTGGTACACATTTTCTACACAAGTTTTTTTATCATTATATTAAAAGGAGTGATCTAATATAAATATTAATTTAATGAAAAAAAGCATGCTATTTCTATTATTTTTTGTCTTTGCTTTATCCCTCGCGATTACATTGACAATCAACTTCCCTGGTTTGCTCAAAATCAATTTATTCTTTCAAAGCGATATAAATTTTCAAAACTGGAGTAGATCTCAAGTTAATCAAGATTTTAGAAATTTAATGGGCTATTTAAATAATCCTTTTCAAAAAGAATTGGTTTTTGATAATCTATACGTCTCAGATCGCGGTATAAACCATTTTAAAGATGTTAAATTTTTGTTCCAGCTTAACTATTCATTGCTTCTTTCTACGAGTAGCATTCTTTTATACCTAAACAGGAAAAAATTAGTAACGCGTGATCAAGTCAGAGAAATCACTAGTTTAATCAAGTGGATGATAATATCAGTCTGTGTAATGGCACTTCTGTTTTTTGATAAAGCATTTGTGCTTTTTCATCAAGTATTTTTTGACAATGATGATTGGATGTTTGACTATCGTACAGATCCAATTATCAGTTTTTTACCGGAAACATTTTTCTTTTTATGCTTTTTATTAATTGTAACTATAAGTGTTTCTACTTTGACAACAATTCATCATTTGTTTAATAAAGAAGAACGTACTTTATGAATAGCCTAAGGAGGGATGGTCTTGGTCGAACACAAAATACAGGTATCGAATTCAGAGTTAGATGTTTTAAAGTTTATCTGGAGATATGAACCGGTAACATGTGGTTTAATAACACATGGAATGCAAGAGCGTAATAGTTGGCATCCCTCCACAACAAAAACGTTAATAAGAAGGTTGTTAGATAAAAATGTGATCACGTTTAATACTTCAAAAAACCAAAGATACTACACTTCACTGATTAAGAAGCAAGAATTTTTAGAAACCGAAATACAAAGGTTACTTTCTGGAATGGATGAAGGTTGTATCTCAGAAGTAAGCTACTATTTAAACGGATTGGTTAAACGTTCTGACACGGAGGAATTCAATGATTTCAAAATATAATCTTTATGGAATGACTTGTGCAGTTTGCGCAACAACAATAGAGAAAAAAATTCATGAGTTGGATGGAGTATATTTCGCTAAAGTTAACTTAACAACTGAGGTTCTAAAATTGGAATATGATGAAGGTGTTTTGTCTAATCATACAGTTATAACAGCTATTCAAGACATTGGTTATGACGCTGAGATTCGAAAAAAAACTGAGATAAAGGTATTTGGAATAAGTGGAATGAATTGCTCAGGGTGTGCAACAAAAGTAAGAAATGCTTTGGAAGCAGAGCCAACAGTCAGTGTAAAAATAGTTGACTTGGCTAGAGGTACAGTTACTTTCGATGCTGATTCAAAATTAACATTAACATTCTTAAATCAACTACTAAAAAATACAAAGTATACTGTAACTAGGGATATATCTATATAAATATAAATATATGTGGGGGGATCGACACGAAATCTCCACATATTTTTTTTATGGTAAATACATAATAGATATGGGAGATGATGGGTTGAAGAATAATAAATATATTTGGTTAGCAGCAACAACAATATCAATATTTACCCTAGGCGGTATTTTCATATTGATTCAACAGCAGAACAAGGAGGAGCATGCTGAAGTTATCTATCAAGAAGAACAACGACAAATCTCAAGTAGAATGTCCAATATGATGGGGGATAATCAAGAGGCTGATTTGAAGGTTGTACACCAAACAGATAGAAAACTATTGATTCCTCCTGTTCTTGAACCATCTTCAAAAAGCAAAGAAAATGTGACATATGATATAGTTACTCAAAACGGGGAAGTTCAAATCATGGATGGAGAAAAAACTGAAACATTAGGCTATAACGGGGATTTTTTAGGGCCAGTTATTAGACTGAAAAAAGGACAAAAAGTTACTATCAATACAACCAATAATCTTGATACTAGCACATCTTTTCATTGGCACGGTTTGAAAGTAGCTTCTGATGCAGATGGAGGTCCACATCAGATTATTGAAGCAGGACAGAAAAAAAGTGTAACATTCGAGGTTGATCAAGAAGCTTCTACACTCTGGTTTCATCCCCATCCGGAAGGAGAAACAGCATCTCAAGTTTATAAGGGTTTAGCAGGTTTGATGTATATTGATGATGGCAACTCAAAATTATTAGATTTACCTTCCAAATATGGTGTCGACGACATTCCCTTAATTGTGCAAGATAAATCTTTCAGTTCTACTAATCAAATTAACTATGAAAATGATTTTAACTCTGATGGAACAAAAGGGGAGACGTTGCTTACTAATGGCACAATCAATCCATACGTTGAGATAAAAAGCCGATGGATGAGGTATAGAATTGTTAATGGATCCAATGCAAGAAACTTCACTTTTAATTTGGATAATGACGAATCATTCTACCAAATTGCTACAGATGGTGGTTTTCTGAATACTTCTGTTAAACTTAGTAAACTACTTTTAGCGCCCGGGGAAAGGGCAGAAATATTAGTGGATACTCAGAATTATAAAAAAGGTAAGGTGATTCATTTACTAGCAAATAATTTGGTTGCACTGACAATGAGAATTGAGAATACGATAGACAACAAAGAGTTTAATCCCTCTGATAGTCTAAATACTATTAGTACTTTAGATGAAAAGAAATTGGCAGATTTAACAAGACAGAGTATTAATTTAAGTGGAATGTCTCACATGGTAAACATCAACAATAAGCAATTTGATATGGAAAGAATAGATTTATATAAAAAATTAGGTACTCAAGAGATTTGGGAAGTTAACAATATTAGTAGTATGATGGGAGGCATGATTCATCCGTTCCATATCCATGGTGTTCAGTTTCAAATTTTATCTAGAGATGGAAATCAGCCCGCACTAAACGAGCAAGGATGGAAAGATACTGTGCTGGTAAATCCGGATGAAACAGTAGAACTTCTTGTGAAATTCGACCGTGAAGGTATTTTCATGTATCATTGTCATATATTAGAACATGAAGAGTATGGAATGATGGGACAAATGGAAATTAAATAGAAAATAATTTAAGAAGGATGATTGTCTATGAAAATTCTGATTGTGGACGATGAAGAAAAAATATTAGAAATTATTGATGCCTATCTAGTTGCTAATCATTATTCAGTTTATAAAGCAATAAGTGGCGCAATGGCATTGGAAAAATTCGAGAAAAATAATCCTGATTTAGTTGTGCTAGATCTAATGCTTCCGGATACTGATGGATTGACTGTATGTAGAAAAATCAGAGAAATATCAAATGTACCAATTATAATGTTAACAGCTAAGTCTGATGAGGATGATATTCTTACTGGTCTCAAGTTAGGTGCAGATGACTATATGATTAAACCATTTAGTCCCAAAGAATTAGTTGCGAGAATACAAACTGTATTGCGCAGAACTGAGACCTTATCAAATCCTAATAAGCTTTCTTCAAATAATAAAGAATTGATAGTATACCCTGATAGTAGACAAGTGTATCTACATCAAGTGGAGTTAAACCTTACAACAACTGAATTTGATATTCTACACGCTCTAATGTCCACACCTAATAAAGTCTTTTCTCGTAGTGATTTGATAGAGAAAGTTAAAGGAATAGAATTTGATGGACTAGATAGGAGCATCGATTCTCATATAAAAAACTTAAGACATAAAATTGAGAATGATGCTAAATCACCTATGTATATTTTGACAGTCCATGGTACAGGATACAGATTTGGTGGCCACTAATGAGAAAAAGAACGATAAAAACTCAATTAGCTGTTTCCTTTTTAGCAATCGCAACATTAATAATAGGATCGATTAGTTTAGTCGCATTAAGTTTGACGAACAATCATTTTAGTAAATACGTGGAAGAGCGGCAAGAAGATTTGTTGAATCAGTATGTATATACAATTGATTTATTGTGGTTAAATAGTGGGGAAACATGGAATAGTGAAGAACTTGCAGCACTATCTGAGAAAGTATTAGAGAATAATATTTATTTTTCTATAGAAGACGAACAAGGCAACATGGTTTGGGAACTTACTGGAAAAGATTTGAAGTCAGCACAGGAGAAACTGAAAAAAAATGCATTGAAAGTTTCTGAGAAAAACAGTGTGAAACTAGACGAAACAATAGAAGTGAAAAAGAAGTTAATTAATGATGGAAACGAGTTTGGAAAAGTAACGTTTTATTATTTCGGACCTTTTGCTTATACAGAGCACGATGCCTTGTTTATCTCCAGTATGAAACAAAGTTTAATGTATGTTGCAATTGCAGCTCTTCTTGTATCATTCATACTTGCTTCGTGGATCTCTGCTAGATTAGGATTGCCACTAAAGCATGTAAGCGATTTTACACATAAATTAACTTGTGGGGAATATGCTGATAAAATCCCACAAGAAACTTCAATTATTGAAATAAATTCCTTAATTGATTCCCTAAATGATTTAAGTAATCAGTTGGAGAAACAGCATGGGCTTCGAAAAAGATTAACTACCGATATTTCACATGAATTAAGAACTCCATTAGCTACGCTTAAAGGCAATGTGGAAGGAATGATTGACGGAGTCTGGAAAATAACTCCCGAGCGCCTACAATCTTGTTATGACGAAATAGATCGTCTAACTCGTTTAATTGGAAATATAGAAATAATCAACAAAATTGAAGCAAAATATGATCATTTAAATAAAACTGAGTTTAACATATATAAGTTGATTGAATCCGTTATTGAAAATTTCGCCAGCAAAATTGAGTCAAAAAACCTTCATGTTGAAATCCAAGGGGATAACATCAATATATCTGCAGATAAAGATAAAATGAACCAAGTTGTTATCAATCTTTTGAATAATGCTATTAAATTTACGCAAAAGGAGGGAACCATTAAGTTTTCTATAAGTAAAAATAAAGACCATGTTCTTTTAATTGTTGAAGACAACGGCATCGGTATAGAAAAAGATCAGCAACTTCATATTTTTGATAGATTTTATATGGCTGACCCCTCCAGAAGTAGAGCTTTAGGGGGGCAAGGTATCGGATTAGCTATTGTAAAGAGCGTTATTGAAGCGCATAAAGGTAGTATAACTGTAAAAAGTAAATTAGGTCTAGGAACTAAATTTGTTATAAAGTTACCATTTCAATAAAGGAGGAGAGTTATTTGTTTCAAAAACAGATAAAAATTGCTAAACTAGTATGTGAATGTTGGGCAAAAAAAATATTTTTTCAACTAATTTCGATAGATAGTGTCGAAAAAGTTCATTTAGATATCTTATCAAATTCTGTAGTAATCTTTTCTAAGAAGGACTTATCAATAGCTACAATTAAAAAAGAAATTTTTGGATTACAAATTTATGAGATGACCTAAATGTGATTAATTAAAGGAGGATGAAGACAGTGAAAAAGATGACAAAATTAGTATTTGCAAGTCTTGGAATTATTGTATTTTTAGGAGCGTGTAGCAATCAAAGTGAATCGAATAATTTTAAAAGCACAAACGAGGAATCGACTTCTACAGCGTCTAGTGAAATGAATAGTATGGAGGGAATGAATCACGAAGGTATGGTTCCTTCTTCAATGAAAGATGCTGCGAACCCTAAATTCCCGGTGGGAAGTAATGTTATACTGCTAGGCGATCATATGGAAGGGATGAAAGGTGCAAATGCTCAAGTTGTAGGGGCCTTTGATACTACAATGTATGAAGTAAGCTATGAGCCAAAAACTGGGGGACCAATGGTTAACAATCATCGATGGGTAGTACAAGAAGAGTTAAAAGATACTGAGACTGTAGCAAATGAAGGCGATACTGTTATCTTGAATGCCGATCACATGGATGGGATGATGGGAGCTGAAGCAAAAGTAGATAAATCTATTACAGGAACTGTTTACGTTGTTAATTACACTCCAACCGATGGTCAAGAAGAAGTTAAGAATCATATGTGGGTAACTGAAGATGAGATGGAATATGACGAAAATAATGAGTAATTTTATATACTAAACCAATAAGCTGGTACATGGCCTTCGTATTCTCAACATGAGGAATATGAGCTCTTTGTTAATAAGGACTGATGAGTTGTGCAAAATCAAATCTGGGTCAGAACGAACCTCATTCTGGCTCAGATTTTTGGCTCTTCGACATTTAGTGCTGGTAGAGAGACAACTGAAAATTTAGTCATAACCAGTTAGGCAGAGTGCTTAACTGGTTTTTGTTTTACTTGGAAGATCAAGCCTTGAATGAGATAAATTCTTGCTCGAAAGTTGTGGAAATTTCGATAGCCGTAGGCTACTCGTTTTATCACTTTTATCTTATTATTTGTTCTTTCCAATGCACCATTACTATACCTGGGTTTTAAAGCATATTGAATCCCTAATTTGTATTTATTTAAAAACGTCAGCTTCTTACAAAACCATTGTGGAAGGCATTGATCTAAGCTGTTGATCGTATCGAAAAAACTTTGGTTGTCCTTGTGTTTAAAGTGATAGAGGAGGAGCTGGTAAGTCTCATAAGCCCTGGTTAATTGCTCGTCGTAACTCAAAAGCTCATCGACCATCGCTTTTTGCGTCATTGGTCTGCGAAAGGATCGATCATATTGATAATCGGAACTATCCAGATCATAGGCATGCGTAAGGAGTAATTTCCAGAATCGCTTCAATCGTCAATACTTTGTCGGTTCCGTTTTTTGAAACCTGTTCATTGTTTTGATTCGCAACTGATTTAACGTACGAGTGATTTGTTGGACAATGTGAAAGCGATCGGTCACGATTTTGGCGTTTGGGAAGACCGCTTTTACAAGTTCAAAATAAGGGGCATTCATATCCATCACGACGTATTTTACGTTCGCTCGTGCTTTTCGAGTGAAATTAAGGAAATATGGTTTTAAGAAAGTAAGGCGACGATTCTCCAATACACCGATTAATTGCTGGGTCTGCCCATTCATAAAAATAAAACTCATTTTTTCCACTGCAGGACTTCATCGATTTGTACTCATCAAAACAAAGGACCGAAGGTAACGTATCAAAACGAGGATGATACGTTTTTAAACAGGTGTGCAGGACACGCAAAACGATTACGTCTGATACAAAATAGGGATTGGCAATTTCTTTTCTTATTGTATTCTTCGCTAGTTCCAAGGCAATTTGTACCTTTAATTCCTTTGAGAGATAGCAGTTTTCATCTACCAAATTGGTCTGAGCGTTGAATGTCGACTGACATTCTTTACAGTAAAAGCGCGTACGTACCAAGCGTAATTCTGTTTTGGTTGCTCGGTAAGGCAAAAGTTGGACTTTTGTTTTATGTGAGCCATTCTTGATGATTTGTCCTTCATTTTTGATGCCACATTTACGGCAATGGCTTAGTATATAGCTAAGTTTAGCATGGATAAGATTGGTGCGAAAACCATCTTCTTCTACTGTCTCTAACCATTCTTCTTCGAAGAATAAATTTTCATCTGTTAAACCTAACAATTTTCTAGTACAATGATACATGGAGATATCCTTTCTTGGTATGGTTTTGTTTTAGACGACTAAATTCCACCAGTTAGGCTATCTCTTTTTCTATCTTTTTTTACAAAAAAAGTGTCAGTAGAAAATCTGTAGATTTTCCACCAACACTAAATATTGTAGAATCAAAAATCAGAACTACATCCAGTAGTTCTGATTTTTGGTTCTCTTATTGTATGCCTAGTATTTAAGACTCTGATTCAAATTTTGAAAAAGGAAAATTACTATTATAATTAAAAGCGTCACTTTTGTATATTACAAATACTAACTATTACCTATAAGTGTCTCACTATTTTTTGGCAAGCGCACATAGTTCAATAATAGTGAGCTCAAAACAACAGTAATTGAGCTAAGTGCCATTGCAAGACCAGCTAACTCTGGAGATAGTGTAAATCCAAGTGCTGAGAATATACCCGCTGCGACTGGAATACCTATCACGTTATATATGAAAGCCCAAAATAAGTTAATCAAAATCCGACTATATGTTTTTCGTGCTAATACTAAAGAAGTTACAACATCCATCAAATCATTTTTGACTAGTACAATACCTCCAGATTCAATTGCAATATCACTCCCCGATCCCATAGCAATACCTACTGTTGCCGTGGATAATGCAGGGGCATCATTGATTCCATCACCTACAAAGGCGACTGCTCCTTTTTCTTGCAACTTTCTAATATGTTGTGCTTTGTCCCCAGGCATAACATCTGCTATGACCTCGTCAATCCCAATATCATCTGCTATGGCTTGTGCGACCAAACGATTGTCCCCAGTTAACATTACAGTGTGAAATCCTGATTTTTGCATTGCCCTGATAGCAGCTTTAGAGCTGGACTTAGGTGCATCTTGAATCCCAATTAAAGCAATTATTTGACCATCGTAACCAACTAATACCACAGTTTTCGCCTGCGCCTGTAAAGATGTCATTTTAACCTTAAGATCATCTGTCATGTTAAAGTCATCGGATAAACGATCATTACCAATAAAAGCCTGCTTACCATCAATCAAAGCTTGTACCCCTTTACCAGAAATAGCAGTGAAATTTTTAGCTACGGCAGGAGTAATTTTCTTGTCCTTTGCTTCATTAAGTACTGCTAAAGCTAATGGGTGTTCTGATGAATCCTCAAGTCCAGCAGCGATTCGCAGAATCTCGTTCTCACTAATTCTTCCGATAGAGATAATATCGGTCACTTGTGGTTTGCCAACAGTAATTGTTCCAGTCTTATCCATGACGACGGTTTTTATATCGTGGGTCGCTTCAAGAACCTCAGCATTTTTTATCAAAATTCCCAGTTTAGCAGAACGTCCGGTTCCAACCATCAATGCTGTTGGAGTTGCGATCCCTAATGCACATGGACAAGCAATAATCATAACTGATACCGAAAATATCATCGCAGTGACAAGAGTTGATCCTAGAAACACATACCATACAATAAAAGTTAAAATTGAAATCATTAAAACTATAGGTACAAAAATATTTGAAATCCGATCAACAGTTTTTTGTATAGGTGCTCGGGAGTTTTGTGCATGACGAACCATTTCAGCAATATTTGACAACATGGTATCAGCCCCAACTTTGGTAACTTCGAATGTAAATGACCCAGTGTTATTAAGGGTTGCTCCAATTACATTATCGCCAGGGCCCTTTTCTACAGGCATGGATTCTCCAGTTACCATAGATTCATCTAATGTAGAAGTTCCTTCAACAATTTGGCCATCAACAGCAACTTTTTCACCTGGTTTGACGCGGATTAAATCACCTACAATAATTTCTTCAATAGGAAGTTTAATAAACTCACCATCACGCAGAACTTCTGCATCTTTTGCTTGCAAACCCATCAATTTGTCAACAGCAGATGAAGCTGAGGCTTTCATCCGTTCCTCAAAATATGATCCTAACAAGATTAATGTAATAATAACAGCAACAGCTTCGAAATATGTTTCATTTGGACGAGCAAACATAGCGTAAAGACTGTAAACATATGCAATAGTTGTGCCTAATCCAACAAGCGTGTCCATATTGGCATGATGATTTTTGAACGAAGCGACTGCAGTACGCAAGAATGGCAACCCTGAGAACCAGTAAACTAATGAGCCAAAGGCAAACAGAATCCAAACACCATATTTATCGCCTCCAAGCATGGAACCGCCAAAGCTCATAAACATATTGATAAGCAATGGGACTGATCCGATGACACCTATGATAAAACGATTTTTTATTGACATAAAGTATCTCCTTTTGTAACTATATTAAAAATAGTTTTTTATTTAACTGAATAGCTCCCCAGGATCATTTTCATACCGCAAGACCAATTATGACGTCCTTTTTCAACTGGAGTGAAATTAAAAGTGACAGATTCATTTAAGGGTAAATTTCGAAGTTCTCCATTGAAGATAATTTGCTGAGCACAACCTTTATCAGAGACACGAGTAAAAGAGACTTCAGCTGGCTCTCCAGCTTTTAACTTAAATTTACTAGGAGAGTAACCTCCGTCAACAACTACTTCTACTTTATTATTAATTTTTGATCCGAACATTTTATATCCTCCCTAGGGTATATTAGTATTTAATTTGTGATTCTATTTGATGATGATTTTTCCATGGAACATATTCATCCCACATGAATATATAAACTCGCCTGACTTAGATGTATCAATCAAAATAGACACATCCTGATTGAGTGGTAAATCCGCATCCACTCCAAAATCTGGAAAAATAACTTTTTCAAGACAAGATGAGGCATCTTTCCGGTTAAAGATCAAGTTAACTGGGACATCTTTTTTTAAATTTAAGACTGCTGGATTATATCCTCCATTTACCACAATAGTAGCTGTTTGTCCATCAGAACTGATAACGGCAGTTTCCTGATGGACCTCATGTTTGCCAAAGAACCACCATCCAATAAAAGCAATTAGAGTCAATCCAATAATAAGTACGATAATTTGAGACATGTTATTCTCCTTTTCTAATTATTATCACAACAATTTAATCTGTTTATACAATCACAAGCTACTTCGTCAACAACATTTTTGCTACTTAGTTTTTCGCTGATAGCTTCTTTATTTTCAGCAGTAATACTACTCGCGTCAATCATTTCTAAAATAACATTGGCATGTTTATGTGCACAAATTTTATTCAAAAAAGATAGTGTCATTTGGCAAATCGCTTCATCTTCAGAACAAGTTGCAATATAGACATATTTACGACCATCACGACTGTTTTTTAATAATCCTTTTTTAATTAAACGCGCTAAAAATGTTTTTATTGTGGAAGGGCTCCACTGATAAGTTTCACTAAGCTCACGTCCAATTTCATCTGCTGTAGTACTCCCTAGAGACCAAACGACACGCATAATAACTAACTCACTGTCCGAAATATTTAATTCTTTTAATATTTTAGGATCAGAAGGTAATTGGCTCATTAGTACTTCATTTGAATTACTTTGATGTTTATTTTCCATGATTTCTCCTCTCAATTTTTATGGTATGACCAAAGTCTACTCTTGTAGATTTAATTTGTCAACTAAAAATTTACATTTGTAGATGATAAATTTAATAGAGAAGAAAAACTTTTTTTCGTTTAGTCATATAAGGTTGATTACGAATTAACATATTGCTGATATTAGATAATCATCTATGCTACTACACAAAGTAAATTTTTAGTAGCAGGTTAAATTTATTTATTTATATTTCAATCTATTCAGTAACAACGTGTTCAGTTAAATTTTCAATATCATTCTTTCTGAAAAATGATATTGTTAAAATAATGATAGATATTAATGCTAGAGTTGTTTTGGACAGAAATAAAATTTTTGTAAAATATGTTGTTTTTACCAGAAAGGACTGACTCAGGAAAAACCAAGCTGACTAAGGTATGTTAATATCTTAGAATCAAATATTCACGGTGAATATAAAAAACGACTGGTTATGATTCTAAAATTGCTGTTGCAGGATATTAGAAGATTGCCCATGGAGTAACTAGTTACTAAATAGAGAAAAAATAATCGAAGATTCTTAGCGGAAGTGATTCTGATGCTTCAAACCACGCTTCTAGATATACTCTCTAAATCTAAGGGCTCAAAGGGAAGTCTGTGAAGAGCGAGAGGGAGGAGACCTGGTGAGATTCATTTAATATAAGATCCATATGTGTCATTTTTCTACCTACTAATGGCAAAGAAATTTATCGTTAAACGAAAAAAACAAGTGATAAAAAATCACTTGCTTAAGAAGAAAGTTCGTTATTACTGTTTAAAATTTGAAGATTTCGTTTGAAATGATAGGTTAAAAAAAGAGAACGCACATATAGATCCAAGCCGATTGCCAACCACACTCCAGCAATCCCTAAACCCATTATACTCCCTAAAAGTATTACACCTAGTATTCGTGTGATCCACATCCCAAATGCGGTGCTATATAATGGGGTTTTAGTGTCTCCCATTCCTTGGAGTACTCCTGCTAATATTAGACTGATAGCTAATCCTGGTTGATTAAAAGCGTCAATTTTGAGTGCAATGACAATTTGATTGATTGCCTCAGCATCTGTGGTAAACCAAGGTGCAATATATGGCGTACCAAAAAACAATCCTATACCTAGAATACTTAAAACAATAACACCGTATTTAACCGCATAAAGTGCAACACGTTTTGTTTCAGCATAGTCTTTTTTTCCAATACTATTTCCTGCTAAAGTTGCTGCAGCAGTAGCTAACCCATAGGCTGGCATATAGACAAAACTTTCAATGCTGCCTGCGATGGAGTGAGCTGAATAAGTTTTTGCGCCAATTGCTACGATCACTCCAAAATACAAAACTTGCCCTAACCGCATCACTAAACGTTCTAATGCAGCAGGAAACGATAGTTTTAATAATTCTTGATAATTACTTCGTTGAAAGATTGAGAGTAAAGGGAAAGAAAGAACAGATAAATGTACTTTTCGATATAACAAAATAGTACCTAGTAATCTCGCAACTAACGTTCCTATTGCTGTTCCTACTACACCCAAAGCTGGTATAGGTCCTAAACCAAAAATCAGAATATAATCTAGGGAAATATTTAGAATATTCGTGATAAGTCCAATTTTCATAGGAGTTTTCGTATCACCTATCGCCCTTAACATACTTCCTAATATAATCATTGTGGCAATAGCCACCGATCCGCCACCTACTATACTAAAAAATTGTAAGGAATAGTTAAGTGTTTGTTTTGTTGCACCCATTAAGTTTAAGAGTTGTGGACCTATTAGAAGACTCACCAAACCCAGAAATAAACCCGAGACGATTGCTAATAGTAAAGATTGTTTAGCAATTAACTTCGCCTTTTCATTATTTTTTGCTCCAATATTTCTAGAAATCAAAGAAGATGTTCCGATTCCTAAAGCAATAAATACAGCAATATAAACATTTAGTATTGCATTTGCTATCCCAATCCCTGCTACAGCAAATAATCCAATCTGAGAAATCATCAACGAATCAACAAATCCTACAGATGTTTCTAATATATTTTCGACCGTAGCAGGAAGTGCTAACTTAATCAGGTTTTTTTTAACATTCTGGTCATCGTTAGATTCGATTTTCATTGTCTTCATATACAACCACTCAATTCAATTTATTATATTGATTACACGTTTTCGCATTTCTATCTCTCTCATTAAATCAGAACCATCACTCACGTGCATCAATGAATGATCTGCTTGAGCTTCTAAATTAACTTGACTTATCTTTTGAATAGCCGATTGCGCAGAATTTAGCTGAATTAAAATATGGGTATAATATTTATTCGCATTTATTATTCTTTTGATATTGGCTGCTTGCCCTTCAATTTTATTTGGTTTCTTAATCAACTCTTCATATAACCCCAAATCATAAATTAATGAGGTGCCTCCTATTCCTATAAATCTATCTCTTCTTTAATAGTATGAGAAAAGTCTACTCTTGTAGATTTAAATTGTCAACAAAAAATTTACAGATGTAAATGATAAGTTGAATAGAGAAAGATAAATTATTTTTTTGGTATTCATATAAGGTTAATTATGTATTATCACAAAATGATTGTTGCCGAATAACTAAAAGTGTCAAAACAATGATGAAATCATTTAGTTCTTATAAATTAGACAAGAGAAAATAAATATTCCATATCTACTTTATGAGATCCATAACATGACTAAATTCTGAATACTTTTTAAAGCTTATCATTTGGTAAAACTGAATATAAGTTAATTATATAGACTGAAAATTTTGAATTTTCAGAATGGAATATCTTAAAAGTACTGACAAAATTTTTTAAAGGGGCAATATTAATGTTCTGAGATAATCAAATCTTACCGAAAATATCAAAAGTCCAATGTGACACAATCGGATTGTGTCTCTTTCGTTTAAATCGCTCCATCCTTAGAGGCTCTAAGAGGAAATCACTTTTCTTTTAGGGCCTTTTTTCTATAGCTTGTTTAAATGAGACTTATTATCTGTTATAATCGTATTAAGTAACATTTAAGAGGGGGCTAAAAAATGAAGAGCGTGGAACCGATTCGCGACAAAAAAAAGATCGATGCCATGAAGGCCATTTTGGCTTCCGGAAAATATGGGCAACGAAATTTGGTGCTTTTTTCGATCGGGATCAATACAGCCTATCGAATTTCCGATTTAAGACAGTTGAAATTAAGTGATGTGTTAGAAATTTCCCGTGGGCGGGTGATCGTCAAAGAACGTCTGGCCATGAAGGAACAAAAAACGGCCAAACACAATTCGGTCTTCATTTCGAACAAATTGCGAAAAGTGATTCTCGATTATGTTCAATCCGAATTTTCTGAGCAGTTGCAAGTACAAGACTTCAGTAATTATTTGTTTCCAAGTCGAAAAGGAGCAGATACGCCTTTGACCCGACAAAGCCTTTGGCGGATCATTCATGAAGCAGGAACGGCGGTTGGGTTGAAAGAAATTGGTCCTCATTCGATGCGCAAGACCTTCGGCTATTTTTTGTACAAGCAAGGGACCAAAACAGAGATCATTCAGTCGCTGCTCAACCATTCTTCACAACGGGAGACCTTACGCTATATTGGGATCACCCAGGAAGACAAAGATACTGCAGTAAAGAGTCTGGATCTATGACAGAATAACGCCATATATAATAGAAGGAAAAATTCAGTATATAATAGATTAATTTACTTAGAGTATATCTATTAATATTTTTTTGTTCATTTTTTTTAATTCAATTATATAAACTTATTCCGGAAAATCTGTTTAATAGAGAGTGTAAAATATTTTGTGTAAATGAATAAAATCCATACAAAAAAGGAAGTCCCTTCTGTAGAATTAAGTTTACGACAACCAATTCACAGAAAAGAGGACTTCCCTATGAATGATTTTACTACA
>Ga0334898_1001880_pt1 | contig 21241 bp, 16 predicted proteins | sample GraSluR3_MG_10_FD_207228 | JGI IMG/M metagenome (GOLD analysis project Ga0334898, IMG submission 207228) | Sludge microbial communities from methane-producing bioreactor in Wageningen University, Netherlands - Granular Sludge_3_08-R3 | ecosystem: Engineered > Bioreactor > Anaerobic >... | reverse complement strand
TTTTTAATTCTTGCTATGGATAAAGACTCGACAAGAATTTGGATTTCTCTTAAATATATGCTTATGAGTTCTGTAGCTCTTAATTTTTATTTAATTGGCGTAGGAATGTTTTATTCAAATACGGGAACTTTAAATATAACTTTGAGCTTAGAATTTTCTAAACCACTTTTTTCTCAAAGTTTTATTATAACAGGTCTTTTAATAAAATCAGGAGTTTTTTTCCTTTCAGGATGGTTACCTTCTGCTCAATCAGAGGCTTCAGAAGGGGTTTCTTCTATATTGTCTGGAATAGTTGAAAAAATAGGACTATGGGTAATTTATCTAATTTTTCCATTGTTAACTTTTGAAGTGAAAAATTTTTTACTTTATTTTGGAATAATTAGTGCAATTCTTTCTTCTATATTTACATTTTTACAAATAGACCTTAAAAAATTACTAGCATATTCTACAATGACTCAGATGAGTTATGGGTTAATTATAATTGCTGTTAGACCTGAATTTTTCCCAATTTTTTTAATTTATGATATGTTCTCAAAAGGTATATTATTCTTGCTTGCTGATGATTTAAATGAAAGATTTGGATCAAAAAATCTTGAAAAACTGAAAAATGTAAAAATATCTATTATCCCATATACTATATTTTTCGTATTACTATTTAATATAGGTGGTGTTTTCCCTTCTAATTTATATAAATTAAAATCATCGCTGATTATTCCTTTAATTATTGAAATTAATATTTTTATTTTTGGAATGTATTTCACAAAGTTATTTAAAACTTTCAAAATTTCAAAAAAAATTGGCATCAAATATTTATATCTTTTATTAGTAACTCCTGTAATATTATATATAACTTATATAAATTATAATTTCGAAATATCGAAAATAACTTATCAATATTCATTATTTTTTGGCGGAATTATTTTCTATCTTTTAATATACAAGAAAATAAAGTTCAAGCCATTAAATATTTATTCTTTTGAAAATTCTTTAATTTATCAAATTGCGTTTCTTTTAATATTTTTTATAATAGAAACTTTTTCCAGAAATTAAAATTTTATGATAATTTTAAACTTCGTATGTTAAAATTGATGTAAGTTGCAAAGGGAAAAAATAATTTTTTGATTCTATGTATTTTTTTATGCATTAATTACTTTAGAAAGTTGGTTTGTAGAAAGGAAAAATATTTTAATATTAACCGTTTTTTTGTTTTTAATGTAGTGTAGTGTAACAGCCACGCTGAACTTTGCACGGTGTTACAGCACATATGATAATGTAGGTATTTTTATAGATAGTATTAGGGCAAATCATAAAACAGTTTTTAATAATGAAGTGGTAAACATTGGATAAAATAAATCGCTCACAAGATCAAATTTTCTAAAAAACAGCTTTCGCTCGGTCAAAAATTGGCGGAAAATAGCAAACTCGCTACGCTCAGACATGCTATTTTCTTACGCATTTTTTGATTCGCTCAATTGTTTTTTATACGAAAATTCTCAATTGCTCGCTACTTTATTTCATCCATATTTACTGTCAAAGCATTATAATAAAAAACCATGTTTAAAGTATCATTTCTCTTTTCAATATTTTAAGCACTTTTCCATTTAAACATTTTTGTTTTTCCTGACTAACTGTCTACTGACCAACTTTAAAATCCCTATTTACTGTCAAAAGTATCATTTCTCTTTTCAATATTTTAAGTGCTTTTCCATTTAAACATTTTTTGTTTTTCCTGACCAACTAACTATAAATTATTTTTAGCTACACTATTTTACATAGAACCAATTTTTTTAATAATTGATTAAATAACGCTTTCTATAATCAAAAAGTTAAATGCTGTAATATATTTCTTTAAAATTAAAAAGTGAGGTGGATTTAATGGAAATGAAGTGGTGGATTCTTATTGGTCTTTTAGCAACGGCATTAGTTGGCGGAATAGCTTATTTATTAGTACCAGTAAAATCTGAAACTGTAGAGCAGAATGTCATAGTGAGAGAAGAACAAGTGAATGATATAGTTCCAGATTCAAAAATAGTAAAAACTTTAATTACTTCTGAATTTAAATTTGAAGGTGAAAACATGAAAGCAGAAATAATTATTTCTAATATTAGAATTCATATGCCAAGAATTATTTTTACTGATGAAAATGGTAAAAATATTTCAAGAATTGAAAAATTTCCATTTTATATTCATTTTGGTGTTGGTGAAAGAAACACCGGTGGATATTCAATCAATATTTTAAAACACGAAAAAAATATTGAAGAAAAAATAATTTATATCGATGCTTTCTTAAAAGAACCTGGAATGGGAGAATTTGTTACTACAGCATTTTCATATCCTTCAGCAGCTTTAAAAGTAATAGATGATTTAGACTCTGGAGAATGGACCGTTATAGTGAATATATCAAGAAAAGATGGCGACGGATATAAATTAACTGAAAAAATAATGGTTGAATGAAAAAATGCGGTTGAAAATTCAACCGCATTTTTTCTCATAAATTTACAAATTCTATTATTTTATTGTAAAAAGCTTTTTCGTTATAAATACATTCAAACAACTCATGCTTACCTTTTTCAAAAGAAACTTTTGTAATGTTATCTTGAATTATTTTATCATACTCTGATACATTTATTATTTTATCTTCTTTTCCATAAAGCAATAACATCGGTAATTTTAGATCATCTATTTTTTCAAGCGCTTTCTCCGCTTCATTAAACATCATCATGGCCGTTCTTATAGTAATTTTATCATGAACTAAAATATCATTTTTATATTTTTCAATTGCATTAAGATTTGTCGATAAATCTTCGAGTTTTATTCTATTGGATATCTGCATTTTTTTAAATATCTTTAAAAAAGCTAAAAGCACTTTATTCTTAGCAATATTTCCTATTGCAGGGTCTGACAATATAAGTTTTTCAGGTTTTTTTTCAGTAAATTGACAAAATCTTGTTGCCAATAACCCTCCTAAAGAATGCCCAAATAAAATATAATTATCTGGAATATAGTTTTCAATATATTTAAATAATTCTTCCAAACTCGAGATATCTCCTCTCAATCCTTCTGATTTACCGTGTCCTGGCAAATCAAAAGTAAAAACCTTTACACCATTTTCATTCAACAATTTAATTAATTTTAAATACCTTCCTGAATGTTCTCCTAATCCGTGAATTATAAGAAGATTATTTTTAATTTCATTTTCTGGCAAAAAATATTTTGTGAATAAATTCATAAAACTTCCCCCCTTAATAATTTTATTTCTTTCCATGTTCAAATAATCCAAGTTTTACATAAAAGTGATGAAAATTTAATTTATATAATTATATCATATCTAATCCTTTATATTCAATCGAAATGTTGATTAGAATATTTGATTAGGAAGAAAAAATAGGGTTAGATTTCTAAGTGTTTTATGTAGCGTAACAACCAAAAGTCCTTTATACGTTTTTACTGCATTCTTGAAAATATTAATATTTTTCAAAAATTATTTGGAGTTGGAAAAATATTTTTTCTGACCAAGTGTCTTTTGAATAACTGACCTACTTTTCCAATTTTTAAATGTTAATAAAATCAAAAAGAAAATATATGATTAAATGCTCTTTTAATTTAATAAAATGTGATATAATTGTTCTATAAAATAAAAAATCACCGGGGGTTTAAAAAAATGCAGGTCATAAGATATTATGAAGAAAAATTTGAGCATATTTATATTAATGATAACTATAGCAAAGTTGTGGAAAAATTTTCAAATAATATTTCTATTGATTCTTTAGTTATATTAAGGAGCGATCAAACTTTATATAATATAATTTTAAGAGAAGAATTAACTAATTTTAAAGATATTAGCGAAAATACAAAAATTTATGAAATTATTGATCCGGTAGAATTTTTCCTTTATGATGATGATTTAATAGAAGATGCTGTAAATATAATGTCTGAAAATAAAATAAAAACACTTCCCGTTGTAGATGTTGAAATGTATCCTTTAGGTCTTTTTGGTTTTTATCAATTAATAAAAGCTTTCCAATCAGTTGCAGCTATGGATGAACCAGGAACAAAAGTTATGATAATTCTTGACGATCTTCCGGGCCAATTAAATACTTTATTAAATGTTCTTTCAAAAGAAAATGTGAATATTTTATCTCTCATAACAAATAAACTTGATAATAAAAAAAGATCTGTTACTTTAAAATTTAATGTAAAAAATGTAAATCTAATTTCAGAAATTTTTGAAAAAAATGATCTTGACTATGAAACAATTTTCGAAGAAGATATTAATTTAAGCATTCCTGGAGGTAATTTTTAATGCAACTTGACATAATTTTGAATGGATCTGTAATTTGGATTCCTGAAAGAGTCCAAGGATCATATTCAACTGTAAGTCTTTTGACTTTTAATGACAGAAAAATTCTTGTTGATCCAAGCATTATACAATCTCTAAGATTTATAGAAGAAAAATTCGTTGATATGAAATTAAAACCCGAAGAAATAACTGATATTTTACTAACTCATTTTCATCTTGATCATGCTTACAACAGTATTTTTTTTAAAAATGCAGATATTTATGTTCATGAAAATTATGATAATAAAAATTTTTCAAATTTTGGTATTTTAATGGGTCAGGCATATCAGAAAATGTATGAAGAAACAAAAGATAGAATAAAAAAAATTAAAGATAATGAAATATTATTTGAAAAAATTAAAGTTATTCATACGCCATTCCATTCAAGAGATCATTTATCTTATTTTGTAGATACAGATAATTATGGAAAAGTTTTTTTCCCTGGTGATATTTGTATGACTAGAATCGAATTTTTTGATATGCAAAGAAAATTAAGAAATGATTCTTCTTCAGAAATATTGAGAAAATACGCTAAAATGGCAGATTATCTAATTTTTACTCATGACAGCCCCTTTAAATTATAAAATGGAGGTGTATTAATGAAAACAGGTTATATTTCATACGAAGTAGCCCCCTTTGCAAAAGTAGGCGGTCTTGCAGATGTTGCTGGAGCATTACCTAAATATTTAAAAAAAATGAGCGAAGATATTTTTGTAGTAATGCCTTATCACAAAGTTATAGATTCTAACCTTTCTTCAAAAATTGAATTTGTAAAAACTGAATTGTACCCTATATCACATACTTTTAAAAAAGCTTTTTCAGTTTATAAAACAATATTGCCTAATTCAAATGTTACTGTTTATTTATTAAAAAATGATGATTTATTTTATACTGAAGAAATATATTCAGATGATGTCGATGTAAGTCTTCAAAGTTCTTATTTTTGTGATTGTGTATTGACATTAATAAAAGATCTTGAACCCGATACTCAAATAATCAATGTTAATGATTGGCAAACCTCTTTGATTCCAATTTACTTAAAAATTAATTATTCTGATGATCCTATATTAAGCTCTATGGGAACCGTTTTAACTATTCATAATTTAGGTTTTCAAGGCATTTTTGATTCTTCAAAAATTGAAATGTGTGGATTTCCTGCTTATTTATATAACATTGATGCACTTGAATTTTTTGGGAATATTAATTTTTTAAAGGGTGGAATACTTTTTTCGGATGTAATAAACACTGTAAGTAAAACTTATGCCGAAGAAATTCAAACTGAAGAATTTGGAAATAAATTAGATGGAGTTCTTCGAATAAAATCAGAAAATTTATATGGTATATTGAATGGAATAGATTATGAAATTTACGATCCTTTAAAAAATAAAAATTTATTTTTTCCGATCAAAAACTTTGAGTATAAACAAAAAAATAAAATTGAACTTCAAAAATATTTAAATTTAAAAGAAGATAAAAATAGACCGGTTATTTCTTTTATAGGAAGGTTATTTGATCAAAAAGGTGTGGATCTAATTGCAAATACAATTGAATTTGCTTTGATGTATGATATTAATTTTGTTCTTTTGGGTACTGGAGATAAAAAATATGAAAACTTTTTTAAAAATTTGAGCGAAAAATATCCTGATAGAGTTTTTGTTAAAATTGGATTTGATGTTGAATTAGCTGAAAAGATTTATGCAGGTTCAGATATTTTTGTAATGCCTTCAAAATATGAACCTTGTGGACTTGGACAAATGTATTCAATGCGGTTTGGAACTATTCCAGTAGTTAGATATACCGGTGGTTTAGAAGATACAGTTAGAGAATTTTATTCTTCTTCAGAAACAGGCACCGGATTTGGTTTTTATGATTATGAAGATTGTTCCTTTTATAAAGCTCTTACAAAATCCATATTTTATTTTAAAAATAATAAAAGTGATTGGGAAAAAATTTTTGAAAACTGTATACAACAAGATTTTTCTTATGAAAAAACTGCAAGTCAATATAAAGAACTCTATAAAATAACATATTCCCAAATAAAGAGGTGAATATGTTGAAAGAGTTAAGAAAAGATCCCATAACAAGAAGATGGGTTATTATTTCTAAAGAAAGAGCAAAAAGACCTCATGAATTCGAAAAAACAGTAGAAACACCTATAAATTTTTGTCCTTTTGATTACGGAAACGAATCACTTACTCCTCCTGAGGTTCTCTCATTTAGAAATGAAGGAACTAAAGCAAATGAATCTGGTTGGTGGGTTAGAGTTGTTCCAAATAAATTTCCTGCTTTAGATAATAAAATAGATTTTGAAAAAAAAGGTGAAGGAATTTATGATAAAATTACTGGGTATGGTTATCATGAAGTAGTAATCGAAACACCTGAACATAACACTAATTTTTCAAAGATGTCTGTTAATCAATTGAAAGAGATTTTATGGGCTTATTTAAAAAGGTTTAATGAAATAAAAAAAGATTCTTCAATTAAATATATTCAAATATTCAAAAATAGCGGTAAAGATTCTGGAGCGAGTTTGTCTCACCCTCATTCACAAATTATAGCTACACCAATTGTTCCTTTTGTAATTCAAGAAGAACTTGAAGGGGCTTCTCAATATTTTAAGTTTAAAGAAAGGTGCGTATACTGTGATATTATTGACGAAGAAATTCGATTAAAACAGAGAGTAGTATACAAAACCGAAAATTTTATAGTTCTGGAACCTTATGCTTCAAGATTTCCTTATGAAACTTGGATTTTGCCTTTAAATCATTCACATGATTTCAGTTCAATAACTGATGAACCATTATTAATAAATGATTTGGCAAATGTATTAAATGTTTTTTTTAAAAGATTTGATGAAATTCTTGAAAATCCCCCTTTTAATCTTGTTTTACATACATCTCCTTTTATACAAGGCACAAACGAATATTACCATTGGCATATTGAAATAATTCCAAGAATTTCAAATATTGCTGGATTCGAATGGGGAACTGGATTTCATATTAATTCTGTGCTTCCTGAATTTGCCGCAAAAGAATTAAAGAAAGATCTATAAAAAATATTTCTCTGAAAAGGAGGGGAAAATTATGAAAAAATTTCTTTTAGTAAGTATTTTATGTTTTAGTATCATTGGTCTTTTCGGTATAAGTTTTTCTGTAGAACCTATGTTCACCACAGTACAGGTTGGAGAAACGGAATATTTATTTTATTCTATAACTCCTGTATTTGATTTTAATGCAATTAAAATCGGTTTTGGGATAAATATGTTCCAGGATGAAATAGGTGGACAATTTTATTATGGCAATCCAAGAAATATTGGGTCAGATGGAACAGATAATTTATTGAATGCTTTTTCGCTTAATTTTTTAGAACTGAATTTTAAAAGTTTTGGGGCTAGATACGGACATATGAACACTTACACCCACGGATTAGGATTATTAATGCATAGATATTCCGTACCTTTTGCAAAATCTTTTGATGTAAGACTTGGAAATACTTCAGAGGGAATTAATTTAAAAGCTCATGTTCCTTTTCAAATAGATTCTTGGAGTCCTTTTGAACTCAGCCAAAGCTCAAAATTGTATTTTATGGAAAGCACTTTAAGTCTAGGAAATCTTAAACTTTCTTTATTAGGCGGGACAAATCTTTCTTTAAACAAAGAAGCTCCATTGCAAAGAAACGATTATATAGGTTCTGCAGGTATTTATTATGACCTTTTATTTTTAAACACAGGAGTTGAAGCGGCTGTTATTATTACTGAAGATGCAGAAAATCCTGATAACAATACTTTTGGATATTTAGCTGGTATTGGTGGTGGATTCGATTTTGGATTCTTAACTTTCAGAGCACTCCCTATATTATATATGACTGAAAATACAGTTATAGGATATCTTGATAGAAATTATTATAAAGAAGAAAACCACACAAAATTTCTTGATGATAAAAGAGTTGGGGGGTTATTTGAAATAAATTCGAATATTTCTGACATTTTTAATGGGAATATTAGATTTACTTACAATTTTGATTCTTTCCCAGTTGGTAAAATCGAAAATGAACACTTAGAAGGTCTTGTAAGAATAAATTCTCCTTTTGAAGATGTTCCATTTATAGTTTCCGGTTTTTATTCAAGAACTTTTAAAGAAGATAATTTCTTCAACATTTTTGAAGGTTTATTTAATGAATATACAACTGCGGAATATGTTATATCTTACCCACTATTTGATGGATTATATATTTCTTATGTTAATTATTTTTCTTATAACTATGAAAACCCTGAAGAAAGCGGATTTAAAAATCGTGTCGATATGCAAGCAAGTTTAAATTTTTAATAAAAAAATTGTTTAGTTGGTTAGCAGAAAGTTGGTTAGGGATATCAAAAAAACTAACCAACTTTTAGCTAACCAACTTTTTAGTTCTTAAAAAAGTTTTAAGAAAGGTGTGTTAACATTTGAATTATTATAATTTAATTCCATTAACTGGTAGAATTTTTAATATTTATACTTATAAATATCCAGAAAAAATTTATTTGGGTCAAAGAGCGATAATTGATTTTAATGGTAAACAAGTTATCGGTCTTGTATTCGAAGAAAATTTGGAAAACAATTTAAAGGATAAAAATATAAAAAATATTGATTTTATAATTGATAAAAAACCTATTTTAAATAAATATCATCTTGAACTTATCAGAAAAGCAAGTGAATTTTTTCTAATTCCTTTAAGTGATACTGCAAAACTTTTATTTCCTCCAATATCTACTGATATGTATAAATTAGTGCTTGTTCCAAATAATGAATTAGCTCCATTTCAGAAAAAAATTTATTTAAATGATTATTATAAAATGTATGATGATAAAAAAAAGGCTAAAGAAAGACTCAAAGAGCTTCTTAATAATAATATTGTTCATTTAACTTTAACTACCTCTAAGTTTTTAAAAGAAAAACCTAAATTTATTGATTTGAAAATTTCTAATGAAAAAATCTGGGATTTAAAATTATCTTCAAGCGCAATAAATGTTGTGAATTTTTTAAATATAAACGGAAAAACAGAGTTAAAAAATTTATATGAAGAAAACATTGTTTCAAAGCAAAGTAGTGTTATCAAAACACTTTTAAAAAAAGGAGTTATTAAAATATTTGACTCTGAAAATATCTGTTATTATCCTAAAAAATTATCATGTGATCAACTTAAAAGTATATCTATCTTTAAAAATTCTAATAAAAAGAAATATTTTTTATATGGGGTTACAGGAAGTGGAAAAACAGAAGTTTTTTTTAATATCGCTGAAGAACATTTAATAAACAATAAAAAAGTTATAATTTTAGTACCAGAAATTTCTTTAACTCCTCAAACTGTCAATAGGATTAAAGAAAGATTTCCAAATTATATTGTAGAAATGTTTCATTCCGGACTTTCAAATTCAAAAAAAACAAAAAATTGGTATGCTTGCACCAAAGGTGAAATTGATGTTATAGTTGGAACAAGAAGTGCTATTTGGCTTCCAATGAAAGATTTATCTCTAATAATTATTGATGAAGAACATGATTCTTCATATTATCAAACAGAAAAGGTAAATTATGATACTATTTCTGTTGCTGAAATGAGAAGTGATATTGAAGGAATTAATATTCTATTATCAAGTGCAACACCTAGAGTTTTTGATTATAAAAAAGTTAATGATAATATTTATGAGCTTGCATTATTGAAAGAAAGATATTTTTCAAAAATGCCAGAAATTGAAATTATAGATATGAAAAAAGAAAAAAAATATAATTGGATTTTTAGTCATACCGTCATAAAACAGATTAAGAAAACTTTATCTGAAGATAAGAAAATTATTATATTTACTCCAACAAGAGGCTATGCAAATTATATAATGTGTTCAGATTGCGGTTATATATTTAAGTGTGAAAATTGTGATGTCTCTATGACTTATCACAAAAATGATTCGAAATTATCTTGTCATTATTGTGGATTAGAAAAAAAAATTCCTGATAAATGTCCAATATGTAAAAGTTATAATTTACAAAGTCGCGGATACGGTACAGAAAAGGTTGTATCTGATATAATGAAAATTTTTCCTTCTGAAGAAGTTGTAAGAATCGATAGAACCGTCATCAAAAATTATGAAGAACTTAAAAAAACTTTTAACTATATTAAAGAACCTGGAAAAAAAATTATTGTGGGCACAAAAATGATTACAAAAGGTTTAGATATAGAAGATTTACAGCTTGTAATAATATTGGATTTTGAAAGATATTCCAATTTTCCTGATTACACTTCATTTGAAACCGCATCTTCATTATTAATTCAAGTAGCTGGAAGATCTGGTCGTAGAGAAATAGGAAAGGTTTTGGTACAGAGTTTTAAATTAGAAAAAAATTCTTACGAATATCTTATAAATCATGATTATAACAAAATTATAGATAAAGAATTAAATGAAAGAAAAGAATTTGGATATCCCCCTTTTAATGAAATGTATCTTTTTATTATTTCAAATGAAGATATAAAAATAGTTGAAGAAACTAGTAATTCTTTAATTAATGATTTAAAAAACACCTTCACAAACTCGAAAATTTTAGGTCCTACAACTCCTTTAATCTCAAAATTAAAAGGAAATTATAGAAAACAAATATTATTTTTACCGAAAATAATTGATAAAAATTTGTTGTTTCCGATAATAAAAAAATATGATAAATTACTTTATTTATATGTCAATCCGCCAACTACAATTTTATGATTCTATGTATTTTTTGTACGTTTAACACTTCAAAAAAATGGTAGTAAATTGGAATAAAATTTTTAGTTGGTTAGGAAGAACATTTTTATGTTTACCGTTTTTTGATTTTAATGTAGTGTAACAGCCACGCTGAACTTTGCACGGCGTTACAGCACTTATGACAAAGTTGGTATTTTATAGTTGGTGTTAGGAAATTCATTAAAAACATATAATAATGAAGTGGTAAATAACGGATAAAATAAACGCTCACAAGATCAAATTTTCTAAAAAACAAATTTCACCCTTGTCAAAAATTTGCGGAAAATAGCAAACTCGCTACGCTCAAACATGCTATTTTCTGACGCATTTTTTGATTCGCTAAATTGTTTTTTAGAAAATTCTCAATTGTTCGCTACTTTATTTCATCCATATTTACCATTAAAGCATTATGATTAAAAAACTGTCAAAAGCATCATTTTAAACACTTAAACAATTAAACATTTTTTTACTTTTCATAACCAATTGACACTATTTTACATAGAACCAATTATATAAAAGTTTGACTTTATATCCTCAAAATGGTATAATTGAATTGTAAAGTAATGAAAATATAATTTTAATAATAATACACAAAAAGATTGTAGCTTATTGATACTCAAACGGAGGTGATTTTATGGATTACAAAGTGTATACTAAATCGCTTGAATTAACACCAGCTATTGAGGATTATATTTTGAAAAGAATGGCAAAACCTGACAGAATGTTAAGAAAACACGAAGACCTCGTTTCTCCTGCAGAATTTAGAATTGATAAGGAAGGAGGCATTTATAAAGTAGAAATAACGACTCATTTTAAATCCTTCAACAAAATTGTAAAAGTAAATGAGAAGTCTGGAGATTTATACGAAGCAATTGATAAAGTAACCGATTCAATAGAAAGAAAAATTCGAAAATTAAAAGCACGACTTCAAGATCATGTAAAAATTAACCAGAAAGCTTTTTCAAAAATTAATTTCGATGTTTTTAATTTTAATAATGATGATGAAGAATTTGAAAAACAAGATATAGTAAAACGAAAAAGACACGATCTTTCAATAATGTCTTCAGAAGAAGCGTTGTTACAAACAGAAATGCTTGGTCATAATTTTTTTATTTTTAGAAATTCTGAAACAGAAGAAGTGAATGTTATCTATAAAAAGAATGAACATAAATATGGAATAATTGAATTTAACGGATAAAATATAAGGAGCCTTTTGGCTCCTTTTTATTTGTTTAAAAAATAGTCAATTTTTGATTGATTAAAACCTACAATTATGTTACCATTAATTTCAATTACAGGGACTCCCATTTGACCGGATTTTTTAACCATCTTTTGAGCTTGTTCAGAATTTTTTGAAACATCAATATCAGTATATTTTACACCTTTTTCTGCTAAATACCTTTTTGCTCTCACACAATACGGACAACTTGGAGTACTATAAACTAACACTTTTGAACTTGACATTTTATAACACCTCCGATACCTCTATAGGGTATATTTAATTGTATTCTATCATACTTTTTTATTTTTATGGTTAAAAAAATGTAAAAAATTGTAGTTGAATATCAAAAATTAGGAGTGATATCTATTGAATAAAGGTACTTATATTTTGTTATTAAAACTTGAAGAACAATTGAAAATAAAGCTTAAAAATAAAAATTTTGAATTAGAAATAGGTTATTATTGTTACGTGGGATCTGCTATGAAAAATTTACATCAAAGAATAGGAAGACATATATCTTATAAAGAAGGGAATTATAAAAAGCACTGGCATATTGATAATCTATTAGAAGTATCTGAAGTCAAAATATGTTTTTTAATACCAGATGGTATTTATCGAGAAATAGAAATTTCAAGTACATTTTCAAATTTTTTTATTCCTATAAAAGGTTTTGGAGCATCTGATTTAAAGATAGATTCTAATTTATATTTTATAGAAAATTTAAATATCTTTTTTGATTTAATAAAAGAGTTTATTTAATAAAACCCTTATAGACTTTAAAAATAGTCAATAAGGGTTTATTATGGTTCTGTGTAAAAAAGTGTGGCTAAAATTAATTTTATAGTTAGTTGGTCAGGGAAAACAAAAAATGATTAATTGGTTAAATGGAAAAGTGTTTAAAATATTGAAAAGTTAAAAGTGACACAATTTTTTTATTATAATGCTTTTACGGTAAATATGGATGAAATGAAAGTAGCGAGCAATTGAGAATTTTCGTCAAAAAATCAATTGAGCGAATCAAAAAATGCGTAAGAAAATAGCATGTCTGAGCGTAGCGAGTTTGCTATTTTCCGTATTTTTTGACCGAGCGAAATTTATTTTTTAGAAAATTTGATCTTGTGAGCGATTTATTTTATACAATGTTTACTACTTCATTTTTGGGAACGATAGTTGAACGGCAGTTGAACCATCGTTGAACCATTGTTTAACACAAAAGATGACTGTTTTAGCTTGTGCTGTAACGCCGTGCAAAATTCAGCGTGGCTGTTACACTACATTAAAAGCAAAAAACGGTTATTATAAAAATTGTTTTTCCTAAAAAACTAACCCACTTTCTAAAGTAATAAACCTACAAAAAATTCCATAGAATCTTTATTATTAAATTAAAATATACCAAATAATCGAAATAATTACTGCAAATACAGGAGAAAAAATCATTTCTTTATCTATTTTTCTTTTTTCAAAGAGAATTTTGTAAATAATTCCTAAAACTATAGAAATTGCAAGAGCTATAAAATTAGAAGCCATCAAAAATATGAAAAATACCATTCTTTCTGTAGCACCTACTGTATCTTTTTTTTCTTTTTCAAGTATTTTTATTGACCTAAATATAAAACTTATGACTCCTGTCGCAGTAACAAGACCTAATAAATAAAATTGAAATACTGGAGTTATAAAAGAGTCTAAAAAAAGTTCTTTAAAAGATAACGATAAAATTATAAAAAAAGATAAAAAGATTATTTCTAATGTAAATTTAGTTTCTTTTTTTGTTCTAATATAATCTAAAAGCAAGTGTATTGATAATGCTATTATAACCGCTAAAAAACCTCTAATAGATAAAATTATATCAAAATTTATGATTAAAAATAAAGCTGTTATCCAAATTACATGTTTTATAAAATTTTTTTTATTTGAATTATCTTTTGAATAAACATTGAAAAAAGCAAAATCACCAATCAAATGACACAACAATATGTTAAATGGAACTAACACTTATACCCTCTCCTTCTAAAAAAATGATACTTCACCGTTATTTCCTTCAGAAATATATAGCGCTTTTTTTAACTTTTCCAAAATTAAGGCAATTTCGTTTTCTTTTGGATTCACTTCAATAATTCCACAGGCTAAATTGATTGGTCTACTATCTTGATTAATTTTTAGACCTCTTCTTTTTATTCTTTCACAAGCTATTTCAGCATTTCTGAGTTCTGTTTCAGGAAATATAAGACCATATTCATTTCTTGATAGCTTTACTACATCATCTGTTTTTCTAATAGTTAATTTCATCATTTTAATTATTTCTTTACTAACTTCATCTAAAGATAAAGAAGACATTTGTGTTTTATGTTTATTAAAATCTAATATAGATATCATTCCTAAAGAAAATTTCCCGCCTTTTCTTTCAATTTCTTCTAATTCTTTTATTATTCTTTGTTTAAAAATACCTCTACTTCCTCTTGCCATTACAAAATATATTGCATTTTGTAATTTCATTCTTAAAATATCTTCAGAATAAAAAGGTTGAATTATGTCTATTCCATCGTTTTTAAAAATAGAATAATTATTTAAAGATTTTACATCTTCACATATCACCATATGTGGAAATGAATAATTTAATGGTTCGTCCAAAATTGCAAAATCAGAGTTAAATATATCAGAATCTTCTAATGTTATCTTATTTTCCTCAAATAAATCTAAAAGTCTTTTCTTTAATTCTTCATTTGTTGTTTTTAAGTATACTGAAAACAAAGCCTGCATATTTTTTCCTCCTTTTTAATCCCAATAATTAGGATTTATTTTATTTAATCTTTCAAAATTACCTTTTTTTCTTCCTATTTTTGCACATTCCTTCCCATTTAATTCTACTATATCAGCAGTAAAATCTATTTTAGATTTTAACAATTTTGATCCCACTCCATACACGTCTACAGGAACATCTAAAGTCTCAAATAATTCTATTTTTTGTTCATCAAAACCTCCAGATACTACTATTTTTAAATCTTTAAGACCTACTTTATCGAACTCTTGTCTTGCCCTCCATACCAACTCAGGATTTACGCCTAAAGAATCTTTCGATTTAGGCACTACAGATTTATCTCTTAATGATCCAGAAGTATCGAATCTTACGGCCCATAATTTATTTTTACCTGCTCCTATTATATCAGAAGGATCTGTAATTCCTAAAATCATTTTTTCTTTTTTTAATGATTCATACATATCTTTTATTAATTTGAAAGTAGTTCCTATTACGTCATTATCCCAATCAACTAATGCCATTCTGTTTACAGAACCTTTTATATGTTCATCAAAAGCTATACTTGCTTTAGATGTATCACCTCCATAACAAGCTATTAACGCATGTGGAATAGTTCCTAAAGACTCCGCACCCCAATAATCTGCATTTGCGTCTGTTGATACCCCAAAAGCTCCGGCTTTCAAAGCAGCATATCCATCAGTTGCTTGTACCCAGAAATGATCAAATCTAGCACTAAAAAACAATATTGGTTTACTATTTGAGGCTATAACTACTTTTTTTACTGATGTTGCTGTGCTTGTCGCTCTTGATAAAACACCTAATAAAACTGTTTCTAAATGTCCAAAATAAGCCGGATTCCCTTTGATTGCCATTATAGGTTCCATATTTTTAGCATCATCACCATCATAAAGAGTTTCAACTTCTATTTCATTCCATTTATCTATCCAAAGAGAATTCAATTTTAATCTTAAATCCCATTTTTTTGAAGTTAATTTTAATAAGCTCTCTTTATCCATTCTATTAGAAGCTTCTTGTATCAATTTTTCAATATGAAGTATTTCATTAAAAGTTTTTACTCCTTCTTCTTCATCACTATAATAACCCGTCCCATATTTCAATATAGCTAAAGCTTCATCTATTCCTACAATTGTAGCATCTTTTCTTGGAAAATATTGATACAAAACTATATTATCTTTTTTATCTTTTTTTAACACTTCGACAAATCTTGTGAAATATTTATCTGTATAATATCCCATCCTAATTTTATCAATTGGAACTTTAAATATACTAGGATGCAACCTTTTTTTTTCCATAAAAATTTCTCTCTCCTCTTAATTATATTCTTGAAAATCAACAAAATTTACTGGAACTACTCTTGTTACTCCATCTTTCATAGTAATCCCATGAAAAATTTCCGCTATTTCCATAACTAATTTATTATGAGTTATCATCAAAAATTGAGACTTTTCTGCATTTTTTAAAATCAAATTGGATATTTTTGAGGCATTTATATCGTCTAAAGGAGCATCTATTTCATCTAAAATATAAAAAGGACTTGGATTTAAACTCATCATTGCAAATAAAAAAGCAATTGCAATCAATGCTTTTTCTCCACCAGAAAAAAGTGAAAGCTTTTGAAACTTGTTACCATATTTTTTAACAGATATTTGAATGCCTTTTTCAAAAGATTTGCCTTCTCCAATATAATTTAATTCTCCATAGCCATTTTTAAAAAGCGTTTGTATAAATTTTTTAAATTCTTCATTTAACTTTTCGAAAAAAGACGTATATTTGCTTTCAGCCAATTCATCAAGTTTTTTAATGATTTCGTTAAGTTTATCTACAGATTCTTCCACGTCATGTTTTTCTATCATCTTTTCATCAAAATCCTTTTGAATTTGTTCATATTCTTCCAAAACACTTAAATCTACAGAACCTAATTTTTTTAAATAGTTTTCTAAATCTTGTAACCTTATTTCTAAAGAAGCTATTTCTTCTTCTGATAATTCTATTAATTCTAATTCTTCTTCTGTTAAATTAATCTGCCTTGCTTTTTCTAAATTGAATTTTTGCTCATGTACAAGCTCCTGAATACTAAAATCTATTTTTTGTCTTTCTTCTTTAAATTTGTTTATTTCATCTTTTAATTTCATTCTTTCATTTTCTAAATTTTCATAATGTTTCATCTTATCAAGTTTTCCAGTTCTACTATTTTTTAAAACTTCAAGCGTTTTACTTAATTCTTCATTTAAAAATTCGTGTTCTTTAGTCGTCATTTGAAATTTTTCATTTAATTTTTCTTTTTGATTTTTTAAATCATCATAACTTTTCTGATGTATCTCTGATTTATCTTGAGAATCTGAAATTTCTTTTAAAATCTTTCTTTTTTCATTTTTATAATTTTCATATTTTTCTTTTATTGAATCTAAAGAATAATTTTTTTCATAAAGAACTCTGTTAATTTTCGAAAGTTCATTTTTAATTTCAGTATTTTTATCAGAAATTATTTTTATTTTTTCACTTATTTCTTCATATTTTTCAGATTTTTCTTTTATCAATTTATTTAAAAATTCAATATTTTGATTTAAATTCTGAACATCGTTCTCATATTCATCTAATCTTTCACTAATTGTTTTAAATTGATTATTTTTTTGTTTATATTCATTATTTATATTTACATAATTAGAATTTTCAACATTTTTTTGAAGAATTTTTTCATTATATTTTTCCTTATAATCGTTGTATAAATTTTTTTCTTTAGTAATTTCTTTATTTAACTTTTCTATTTCTTTATTATAATAATTAAAATTTTCCTGAATTTCATCTAATCTTATTTTTATTTCTTCTATTTCTCTTTTTCTCTTTAAAATCGTTGTAGAATAGTCATTTTTATTTTTACCACCTGTTATTGTACCTGCCCCAGAAATAAAATCACCGTTTAAAGTTACAATATTCCCTTTAAAAAAATTTTTAGATAATTTTACTGCGGATTCTATAGAATCAACAACTAAAGTATTAGAAAAAACATAATCCATAACCGTTTTAAATTTTGATTCAAAATTAACAATGTTAATTAAATATTCTATAGTTCCAGGTTCATTCAATATATTTTTATTTAAAACATTTTTCGATTTTAAAATATCCATTGGTAAAAATGTTATTTTACCATAACTATTATTTCTTATATAACTAATGTATTCACGAACTTTATCAGAATCTTTTATAACAATATTTTGAAGTTTTGCACCAGCTGAAGCCGAAACAGCTTCTTCATATTCTTTTTCTACTTCTACCAAATTAGCTACAACATCTATGACTTTTTCATCATTTTTAAATTTCTGAAAAAAAGTTTTTATGACGCTAGAATATCCTGAATAATCTTCTAATTGATTATATAAATTTTGCAATGTATGTTTTAAATTGATTTGTTCCTTTTTCAATTCTTCTACATAATCTATATTTTTATCAAACACTTCTTTTAAATTTCTTAAAATATCTAATTTCTCTTTTATTTTTTGAGATAATTCTGATTCTTCATTTGAATGAGATTCAATAATTTCCAGAAGCCTGTCTAGTTGTTTTTTTAATACTTTTGTATCAGAAAGCAATTTTTCCTTTTCTTCTTTTAAAAGTATTATTCTTTCTTCTTTTGAATGAAAATTCTTTTCTTTTTCATTTAAGAAATTTTTTGATTCTTTTATTTGTTGTTCAAGGTTAGAAAGATCAGCTTCTTTTTTTGAAATCTCTTTTTCTTCTTCAGAAATTTTACTTTCAAAATTTTCCTTTTCTTTTAAAATATTTTTTATTTCATCATTTAAGATTTCAATATCATTAAAATATTTTTTTTCTAAATCTTTTACTTCTTCTATTCTAACGTTTAATTTTGAAAGTAAATCATTTAACGATTTCATTTCCCAATCTATAGAAAGAAGGGATGAGTTTATCTCGTTAATCTTTTCAGAAAGCCTATTTTTTTCAGCGTCTAAAAGCAAAGTTCTTTCTCTATGATTTTGAACCATATTGCTTTTTTCAAGTAGTGACTTTTCTACATCTTCAATTTCTTGTTTTATCTGATTATATTCTCGCTCAACTTCAAAAGAGTTAGAACGAAGCACTTTTATATTTTCATCGTTTAATTTTCTAGAATTTTCAAATCCTTCAATACTTTTTAAAATAAAGTATTTTTTTGCCCCGAAAAATGTTTTCCCTAGTTTTTTTAATTCATCAGAATATTCAAGATATTTTTTAGCTCTCCCCGCTTTTATAGATAAAGATTTCAAATTTTTCTCTATCATATATATCATATCATTAAGTCTTTCAAGATTTTCTGAAGTTTTCTCAAGCATTCTCAAAGATTCTTTCTTCTTTTCTATAAAGCTACTTATATTAGCTGCAGAAAGCACTATATCTCTTAAATTTTCATGCGATGCATTAACTATCTCAGAAACTTGCCCTTGGCTGACTATAGAATATAAATTCGTGCTTATTGCACTTTCTGAAAAAATCGACTGTATTTCTTTCAATGTTGTAACTTTATTATTAATTAAATATTTGTTGCCTGTGTTTTCTGAAATTATTTTTTTTATTGAAATTATTTCATCATCTTTTTTTATATTTAAACAAACACTTGCTGAATTTGCTTTTTTATATCCATTACTACCCGCAAAAATCACATCTGTTCTATCAGAAACTCTAATTTGCTTTGATGATTGTTCTCCCAAAAGCCATCTTATTGCATCTACTATATTTGATTTTCCGGAACCGTTTGGTCCGACTACTGCAATAATATTTTTATTCAATTCAAATATAGTTTTTTTCGCAAAACTTTTAAATCCGTCTATTTCTAAAGTTATTAATTTCAATTCAATCCTCCAGACGTTTTCATTCTTTCGGTAATAACTTTAATCACTTCTTCCATATTCTTTCCATTACTTGCATATTTATGAATCGCTCCTATTGCTTTAAAATCAAGATAAGAAAAATATCTCGGAGTACCTTTTTCCATCGAATGGTTTCTTAACAAATAACTTGGATGAAATGTTGGAAATATTTTAATTCCATTAATCCAATCAAAAAATCTTCCCCTTGCTTGAGATATTGTAATATTTTCGTTAATAAAATAAGATAATGAAGACGCTCCTAAACAAACTATCAGTTTAGGTTTTATCAATAAAATTTGAGCTTCGAGAAAATTTGAACAAGCTTTCATCTCGTCAAAATTAGGTTTTCTATTTTGAGGAGGTCGACATTTTACTATATTAGTTATATAAAAATCATTACGATTCAAATTAGACCACTCTTTTATCATAACGTCTAAAAGTTTACCCGCCCTGCCTACAAAAGGCCTGCCTGACGAATCTTCTTCTGCTCCAGGGCCCTCTCCAACAAATATTATATTTGCACTTAAATTTCCCTCTCCAGGAACTGTGTTATTCCTTGTTAAATGCAACGAACACCTTTCACAATTTTCTATTTTTTTAGCTATTAAATTAAATTCTTTGTTTTTATCCATAAAATTCTCCTTTACATTAAATTAAATTCAAATCCTTTATCATCGCTATAAGAAACGGCCTTATCATTCATATAAGTAATAAAAAAGCTTAATGAAAAACTGTTCATATTAAAGTTAGGACTTAAATCAACTTGAGTTTTAAATGTAAATGACCAACATACGATTCTTTTTGTTATTTCGAATGTTGAAAATTTAAAAATATTATTCTCTAAATCATAAAATAAGTCAAATTTTATATTTTCTGTTTTATCTCTTGTTTCGTAACCAAATCCGCCTTTTAATTCATTCTTAGATATATCATATGAACTTTTTAAAATATAATTATAAGCAGATTTTGCTTCAATGAACTTTGTTTCTAATTCAAATAAATTTAATTCATTTTTTATATCAAATTTTCCTGTAATTCTGTTTCCACCTAAAATTAAAGAATGTTTTGTCAATATTTCGGGAAAAGCTTCTTTAATACTGTCTTTACCAAAGTAATACTTATAATTAATTTCTATTCGATTTCTATTGTAAGTAATTATCTCTCTATTTTCTATAAATTCAATTGGTATTTCTTTTTGATGGTTATACTCAAATTTTGTTCTATGATCTAATATGTTACTATACTTGCTTGTAATAACAAATTCCGTCAAGTTTAATACTATATTATCCTCATC
>Ga0334898_1001879_pt1 | contig 21248 bp, 20 predicted proteins | sample GraSluR3_MG_10_FD_207228 | JGI IMG/M metagenome (GOLD analysis project Ga0334898, IMG submission 207228) | Sludge microbial communities from methane-producing bioreactor in Wageningen University, Netherlands - Granular Sludge_3_08-R3 | ecosystem: Engineered > Bioreactor > Anaerobic >... | reverse complement strand
GCTAATCCTTGGAAGTACCCGAAAAAATTTTTAATTTTGGTCGGGTTTAGTTCAGTGCGCTTCAAAAATTAACTACCTTTAAAAATCTTTTGAAAAATTATCTTGACTTATTACCACTAGACTTTCTTAGAATAGCATGAAAATTGTTTTTCCCTATATAATATTACTCACTTTTTATCGGTTAATAACTGACAGGTTTTGGTAAATAAAGTACAATAAAGAAGAAATATGCTTAAAAAAATTCAGATTAATGACCGAATTTAATAAAGGAGGAAAACAGATGTTATATGAGGAACTTATGTTTGATGCGTCGCTCCTCTTGCGTTTTAATATTTTTAAATACTTAAACCAATCTACCAAAAAGATTTTAGCGATTAGTCAATTGTCAGAAGATTTAGATTTAAATTACCAGCAAAGCGTCATTGAACTGAATGAAGTAGATCAGGAATTAGCAGAAATACGACCGGATCACGAAACAATTATGATGCGTGCCGGCAAACTGAATCTAGAAAACCTCAATGCCACGGTTGATGAATATCGTTATCACTTACTGCAGCAAGCAGTGCCATTCCAGTTCATCCTATACTTCTTAAATGATGCGAATCCAACAATCGAACAATTTTGTGAAAAGTATTTTGTGAGTCGTTCCACAGTTTCTCGGAAAATCGATAAATTGAAAAAACACTTGAAACGATTCAATATTCGCTTTACATATACAGAGGCCGGTATGTCCGGCGATGAACGTTTGATTCGTTTAGCTTTATTTGATCTTTTATGGCTGGGAACTCGTGGAATTGAATGTCCAATAAATGTTGACAAACATCAATTAACTAAAATAATTGATACCTATAAAGACTATTTTCCGTTATCACAAACTTACTTTGGTACTCAAGAAATCAAATTATTTACTAGCATTAATATGGTGCGAGTACAGAAAAAAAAATTCACAAAATATGATCCTCGCTACAATTTTTTGATGAAGGATAATCCATATTATGATTTCACATCATTACGCGAACTAATTGACATGCCAATGACAACACGTCAATTAAAGGGTGAAACCAGTTTTATTTATTTCTTAGCTCATTATTCACCTTTCTATACGATTCGTGATGATCAAAGTATGAAACAAGCACTCCATGATTTTGATTCACGTCCAAATCCAGTAAATGATTTTGTAACGGAATTTCGGAACTTTGCTAAGAAAGTCTTATTCCCGGATCGGCCCGACATCATGGATGATCCATTGGTTGTTTCAAATATGTTGAATATCACCTTTGGTTACTTTATTTTCCGCCAGCCATTCCCAAGCATGATTGAATTAGTCTTAGACCCAAATGCTAAACAAACTCGCGGTGAATATATTTTATTCCAGAACATTCAAAATTTCATGCAAATGACGAAGGAAAATCCATCCTACAGCTTTATAAGTTCGGTTCATCCGATGATTACTCGAGCCTTTAAGCGTTTGTTATTGCCTTACTTTAATCAATTTCCTTACGCACATAATCTAAAAGTTGGTATTGCATTAGAGCATAATGCGATTTTCGTTCGTGACTTGTATCGTTTCCTTGAGGATCTGCGCTTCATTGATGCTGAGCCATACGATGTATCACTGAAGGATGATTATGATTTGATTATCAGCTCTTCCTCACTATTAAGAAAGGAAAAACCAAATATTCCGTTATTCCAACTGGATTTTCCTTATACAAAAAACGAGCTTGTTCCATTATATTTAGAATTGCGTAATATTTACGACAAGAAAAACCGTGTTTATGAATAATTGCTATTAAAAACGAGAGAGCCATGACAAAAGTCTTGTCATAGCTCTTTTTTCTGAATAAACGATGTTCTTGATGTTCCAGAAGTAGCTATTTAGAAAAATAAGCCAAAATCTCACATAAACTAGAAAAGCAACGAGTAGGTACCATTCAACATCCCTTCCTACGTCATTGTATTTTTGGAAACTCCTTTTTGAAGCTGACCACTTCAGGCACAACCTCTTTACCTTTTATTTTTCATTTCATAAAATTATTGGGATAAAGAATTATAACAACTCCTTTTAGTTAATATAATTGGATAATTTATAAAATTCTAAAATAATGGTGTGAAACCCTATAAGTTTTTCTGTATTTTATTTTTTATAAATTAATGGTTTCGCTAGTCTTTCATCATATTTTATTCATAAGTAGTTGCTATTATATAAGCATACCAACAAACAACCCTAACACTTTTTCATTTTTTAACTCCTTTGCTCGTCGGCTACCCACCGATGAGCTCTTTTTTTGAAAATAAATTATAATATTTTTGTCGAGTTAATTAATATTCAATTTTTTTATAAAATTTTTAATTTTCAAACAATCATCGTTCACACTTTTTTCACATATCGTTGCTATTATATAAGCATACCAACAAACAACCCTAACACTTTTTCATTTTTTAACTCCTTTGCTCATCGGCCACCCACCGATGAGCCCTTTTTTTTGTCTTTTTGACAGGTTGCCAGTAGTAGTAATAAAAACAAGAGAGCGCCTGATATTCAGGGCACTCTCTTGTTTTTATCTTTCAATTAAACTTCCAACATTTTCTCTGCGATTTGAGCTTCGCTTCCAGCAGTATTGATTAGTCGATCATAGATTTGACCGTCCTTTAAAAAGATGACCTCTCTAGCCGCCTGAGCGACTTTGCTGTCATGAGTGATCATGACAATGGTGATGTCTAATTCTTGATTAATACGCTGAAAAATGTTGATTACTTCAGTTCCCGCATTGCTGTCTAAATTCCCAGTTGGTTCATCCGCTAAAATAATTTGCGGCTGATTTATCAATGCTCGGCAAATCGCAGCTCGTTGTTTTTCTCCTACTGACAACTCGTGAGGAAGTTTTTCCAATAGATGTTCAATTCGCAGCACTTGAAAGAATGGCTGCATTCGTTCTTCCGATTTTGTAACGTCTTGCTTATCCAAAATTGCGGGTAAATGAATATTTTCCCGCACAGTGATACTTTCCATCAAATTAAAATCCTGAAAAACGAAGCCAATCTTTCTTCTGCGAATGTCAGAAATTTCATCTGGAAAAAGTTCATGCGTTAGTCTTTCCTCAAAAAAGACATCTCCAGTGGTTGGTGGGTGCATCAGCCCCAATATTTTCAATAATGTGGTTTTCCCACAACCAGAACGCCCCATGATACAAGTAAAATCGCCAGGGGCGATCAGCAAATCGATTCCCTTTAAGACTTCTTGCTGTCCATAATTTTTAGTAATATTTGCGGCTTTGATAATTGGCGTCATTTGCTTACCTCCACTTTTCAATTCTGCGGTAGATCAAACTTGCGATAGTTCCCCATACGAATAAGTAAATCCCAAAATCCAATAAAAAGATACCTCCGAACTGCAGCCATTCTGACATCGAGAAGAAGCGCAGTCTTCCCATGATTCCGATAAAACCCAGACTGAGCAGAAATCCAACAGCTAATGGCAAGACTGTGAAAAATCCAACCTGACGTTTCAAAACACTTCGCTGTTCTTTCTGTCTCATACCTAATTGATCCAACAGTCGTCTGCGTTCGATCAAACGAGTTTCTTCGCTTTCAAATTTGGCTACTATCAATCCCACACTCATGAAGATGCAGATGACTATAGTAAAGATTAAAAGCAAGACTTGTAGATAATTTTCAGAGACAACATTACTTTTCCGTTGCGTCTTTTCATATACAGGTTCGATCGTGTCATCCCAACGCTTGTCGTCTGCATATTTTTGATTTAAAAAATTCAATGAGTGAATAATTTTTTTATCTCCATGAATCAAAAGCAACTGATTAGGTTGATCCTCCTTAGCCAAAGTCGCGAATTCTTCATCTGCAAAAACTAGAATATTCTCTTGTAGACCTCGTTGAAACATTCCGGTTAATATTAAGCGTTCTTGGCTTTTAATCGTACGCATCGGGAAAATCAAATCAACATTGGTTGTGTTGTAGCTCTCTAACGGTGTACCAATTCGTAACCGTGGTCGAACGCTCTGCGGGTCCCAATCAATCGGTTGTCCACGGATACTGATGGCCTGTTGATAAACGACATGCCACTGCCCTTTTTTTAAACGCAAAGGATGTTCCTTCAAGTTATTAGCCTGGCGTAATTGTTGATAAGTCGATTCAGAAACCCCGACATGCTGTCCTTGAATAAACATCACCGGCCGCACTGTGCCAAAAGTTTCCCATTCCGGATCACCATCCACAGACGTTACTGGAAAGAAAGGATAGCTTTTCCACAGGGCCTTTTCCTGATTCAATGACTTTTCAACTTGTTGAAATTCTGACGGTTTAACCTTCGCTACCACTTCATATGGGAATAAATTACCAACAGTGGTTTGTTGAAACGTGACCAAGCGAGGCAGAAAAATCCCCACTATCAAAACTTGTAAAAGGGACACTAACATGAGAACGCTGATACTTTTGTGAAAACGATAGAATAAATCATTGCGAGAAAGCATGAGGGAGATTTTTTCCCGTCTACGTTTTACATAAAAACCGCCAATACCAAGAAAAAGCCCCCACAAAGCAATGATTAGCGTACTAATAACTAACAAGGTTTCAGCAGATTTCCTTCGATGAAACCACCAGAAAGTAACAGCTAACGCCAGCAAACCGATTAACAGAAATACTGGTGACAAACGATGATTTGGACGGTCTGCTTTCGTTTGCTCCCGAGGTTTAAATTGAATTAAGCGCAAGATTTTTTCCTGATGAAAAGCCATCGCTAAAATAATTAACCCTATGTACAACAATAAAGCCCAGCCAATACTAGTAAATGCTCTAGTAATTAGCAAGCTAAGGCTTCCCCCAAACACCACACCCGCCAAGGCACAAAGACTAAACTCTTCAATCAACATAATTAGAAACGTTTTTTTGCGGATTCCCAGCTGAATGAATAATTCCATGTGCTTTGCCTTAAAATCAATATATAAGCCGTCCATAAATGATAAGAACAATAATAACAAGATTAGAAGAACAACGCCGGATTCGATTAAAATACGTAGGAGTCCCGTTTTATTGAAAACTGTCTCTTGGGTGTGACTGCCGCTAAATTTCTGATAGGCGAAAAAAAGAATTACTAATGAAAAGAAAACTAATGTATTTGCAAAGATTATCAAAAAATAATTTTTTCGATAGAAATGGAAATTTTTTCGAATAACCTGATGAAACAAAGACGGATATTTTCCCGGAAAAGCCAAACGTCGTTTACGATCTTCGTTGCGCTGTTTTTCGATTTTTTGCGACTCAGCATATTTTCGATCTCGCTCGATTTTATCATCCAAATAGCGATTTAAAAGAAATTCTAACGCTCCGATTATAAGAAGCAGAACCAACCAAATGCTGCTTGAATAGAATTGAATGAAAATAAAATAGAAGAACATTGTGAAATAGAGCCAGGCAACTTTAGCAGATTGCAAGAGGACGACTTTTCGATGGCAGGTTATCAATAAGCTGTCAAAGACGTAGGCTAGCAGTAATAACAGAAACGCACCCGTGCCAACTAATACACCGATGCCTGAAGAAAACTCCGTTTGCCAAAAATGCAGAAAATTTCCGCTAATCAAGCTGCGAATCCAGACCTCAACCAAGCTGAATCGCTGATTCACACCACCGATTATTTTAAGAAATACAGCGATTATTAGTATTCCATAGCCCGCAGCCATAGAAATCCGATCCATTCTTTTTTGCATGTTGTCCTCCCCAGTTTCCTTCTTCTACTTATTATCATATCAGAAGAAATCAAGTGAGAAAGCGTTTAATCAAATTTCTTTGATCAACAAAATTTTCAAAAATAGTTTAGACACAAAAAGAGGCACCCCAGCTGGAGTACCTCATACAATAGATTTATTTTTTATGTGTTTCAAATAGTGGGCTAACTGGTTTGTTCTCGTGGATACGTTTGATTGCATCTCCCATTAATTCACCCACACTGATTTCATCGATCTTATCGATTTTACGTTCGTCAGATAAGTAGATTGAATCTGTTACGACTAAATGCTCGATCGCAGAATCTTGGATTCTTTGCATTGCTGGACCTGATAACACCGGATGAGTACATGAAGCGTAGACCTGTTTTGCGCCAGCTTCTTTCAACGCATTGGCAGCTAGAGTAATCGTTCCTGCAGTATCAATCATGTCATCGATAATGACACAGGTTTTGCCGTCTACTTTACCAATAATGTTCATCACTTCCGCAACGTTCGCTTTCGGACGGCGTTTGTCGATGATGGCAATTGGTGCTTTTAAGAATTCTGCTAATTTGCGTGCACGTGTAACCCCGCCATGGTCAGGTGAAACAACCACGACATCGTCGCCGCAAATACCTTTTTCTAAGAAGTAATCCGCAATCAATGGTGCACCCATTAAATGATCCACAGGGATATCAAAGAACCCTTGGATTTGCGAAGCATGGAGATCTAAAGTCAATAAACGTGTCGCACCAGCTTTTTCGATCATGTTTGCAACAAGCTTAGCAGTAATTGGTTCCCGCGCACGTGCTTTACGATCCTGACGGGCATAACCATAATAAGGCATTACGACGTTGATTGTTTTGGCACTCGCACGTTTCAAGGCATCAATCATAATCAAAAGTTCCATCAGATTATCATTTACCGGACTACTTGTAGACTGAACAACATAAACATGACAGCCACGAATACTTTCTTCAATGTTTACTTGAATTTCACCATCGCTAAATTGGGTAACAGAACTTTTTCCTAGTTCAACACCAACTTCTTCAGCAATTTTCTCAGCTAAGGGACGATTTGAATTCAAAGCAAAAATTTTCAATCTTGGATCAAAATAATGTTTCGACATGGGGACCTCCACTTTCTTTTTAAGCATACGCTACCGATTATATACCATTTCAAATAAAATACTAGTCATTTCCTTTTAAGAAATCAAGAGAATTCCCTTAAAATGGCAATCGACTCGCATAACCTTCTTTGTTTACTTGGCGAGCACGAGCAATTGCCATGTCGCCTTCAGCAATATCGTCAGTAATCGTTGAACCTGCTGCTGTCACACTATTCTCAGCAATAGTAACTGGCGCAATAATATTGGTTCCCGAACCAATAAAGACGTGATCTCCTACGTTGGTGTGATGTTTGTTCTTTCCATCGTAATTAACAAAAACAACACCGCAGCCGACATTGATATCTTTTCCAAGAGTTGCATCACCAACATAAGTTAAATGGCCTACTTTGGTATTTTCACCAATCGTGGCTTTTTTGATCTCTACGTAATTCCCGATATGAGCATTTTCACCAATATCTGCTTTTGGACGCAAGTGTGCGTGTGGACCAACGTCCGCATTTTTTCTCACAATTGCTTCTTCGATGACAGAAGATTTGATTTCCACATTGTCTTCAATTGTGCTATCAACAATTTTCGAGTGAGCACCAATAATACAGTCAGAGCCAATCACTGTATTTCCTTGGATTTGCACTCCTGGCTCGATAATGGTATCAGAACCGATCTTGATACCAGCATCAATATATGTCGTCGCAGGATCAATGAATGTCACGCCATTAACCATGTGCTGCTTATTAATACGGCGACGCATCAATTCATTCGCATTCGCTAAAGCGATTCGATCGTTGACACCCAGCGATTCTTCAAAATCATCCGTTTTATAAGCTGCAACCGTTTGACCGTCATTTTTTAAAATTTCAACAATATCGGTTAAGTAGTATTCACCTTGTGCATTATTGGTGCCTATTTTTTCTAATGCCGCAAATAACTGTTCATTATCAAAGCAATAGGTTCCTGTATTGATTTCTTGAGTTCGCGCTTCTTCTGGAGTCGCATCTTTTTGTTCAACAATTTTTTCCACGATGCCGACATGGTCGCGTAAAATGCGCCCGTAGCCTGTTGGATCTTCTGCATGAGCAGTCAGAATCGTCGCACTAGCCTTTTTGCCTTGATGATAATCAAATAGATTGTTCAATGTTTGCGTGGTAAGTAATGGTGTATCTCCGCTAATGACTAAAGTTGTCCCTTGTTTGCCCTTTAAAAATTCTGCCGCTTGCATCACCGCATGGCCTGTTCCAAGTTGTTCTGCCTGTAACGCATATCGGCTACGATCACCCAATTGTTCCTTAACCATTTCCGCGCCGTGACCAACAATCGTTACGATGTCTGTTGGCTGTGTCTCAACCACCCGTTCAATAATGTGTTCCACCATTGGTTTTCCTGCAACTGGATGCAAGACTTTGTATAATTTTGATTTCATGCGGGTTCCCTTACCCGCTGCTAAAATAATCGCATAACGGTTTTCCAAAAGAAGTCACTCCTATTTCATTCTATTCATTTTAAATTTACCATTGATATTTGAAATCCGTAGTCCATTTTACTAGCCACACGCAAAAAAGGCTAGCTCATTAGACTCTCTCAAAGAAAAAAACTAGAGAGAGTCTTAAAAACCTAGCATTTTTATTGTCTATTTATTAAAGCAATTACCAGGTACAACACTGATAGTTTTCGTACTAGTATCAACGTCTTGAACAAATAGCAACGAATTATAGTCGTCAATAGCCCGCTCGCCTTTAAACTTAGACTCAGCAAAGACAGTAATTCCTACAAGTTCTGCTTCAAATTCTTCAATCAGGCTCTTCATTCCATTGACGGTACCTCCGCCCTTCATGAAATCATCCACGATCAAAACCTTTGAACCACGTTTTAAGCTGCGCTTTGACAGCTCCATTTTTTCGATCCGTTCTGATGAGCCAGAAACATAGTTCACACTAACTGTCGAACCTTCTGTAATTTTCGAGTCGCGACGAACGATTACGAATGGGGCATTCAAATAATAAGAGACTGCTTGCGCGATTGGTACGCCTTTAGTAGCAACCGTCATGACTGCATCAACTTTTTTATCTAAATATTGCGCCGCAATGATTCGTCCAACTTTACGTAATAAATCAGGCTGACCCAACATATCAGATAGATATACATATCCGCCTGGCAATAAACGATCCTCTTCAGACAAACGCTCAGCCAAAGATTCGATATATTCCTGTGCTTCTGCATCCGTAATACTTGGTGTAAAGACAACACCGCCGGCAGCACCAGGAATCGTTTCTAGAAAGCCTGTTCCTCGTTCCTTGAAGGTTTTCTTTACAATTGCTAAGTCTTCACTGATAGAAGATTTGGCTGAACCGTATCGAGCCGCAAAAAAAGTCAATGGGATCAAGTCATGTGGATGATCCAACAAATATTGTGTCATGTCGATTAATCGTTCACTTCGACGCACTTTCACGTAATTCACTCCTATTTCGTATTAATGTATTTTTTCTTGGTGAAAAAGGTTGATGCTCAAAACGAATACCATTCCACTAATGAACTAAAGTTCAAAGTGGAACTGGCATCCTATTTCGTATTAATGTATTTTTTCTTGATGAAAAAAGGTTGATGCTCAATGCCTATCATCGCTTAACTCTTATAAAGAAAAAGCAGATGATCGCCTATTCTGATTTATCGTTTCCCATTATAAGGGTTTAGCTGATAAAATTCGAGCATTTTCTTGTTTTAAAGTTTAAAAGTTCGGAATTTATTAATTATTTTGCAAAAAAAGAGGAAAAGCTTTCGCTTTCCTCTAATTTTGCATCTGTTTTCGCTGAACCAAGATCCGCAACTGACGGATTCCATTGATTACTAAAAACAATAAGATAAAACCAAGTGTGATCGTCGCACCCGGCGGTGTATCTAAATAATATGAACCAGTCAGACCACCAATCATTCCAATAAAGCCAACAAGCACGCTGACGAAGATCACAATGTTAAAACTTTTTCCTACTCGCATACCGATTGCCGCTGGCAATACCATGATAGCTGAGATTAACAAGGCTCCTGCGATTGGAATCATAATTGCAATAGCTACTCCCGTCACAACATTGAAAATCATCGACATCATACGAACAGGCAGACCATCAACAGCCGCGATGTCTTCATCAAAGGTCAATACATACATAGGTCGCTTGAATAGCAGGAATAAAATACCGACTAAAACAAAGAGAATTCCTAAAAAGATAACCTGTTGCCAAGTAATCGTCACGATCGAACCAAATAGATACGACTGGATGCTGACTGCCGAGTTTCCCGGAGCCAGGCTCATTAATACCAATGCGATGGCTAGGCCGGCTGCCATTAAGATCGCAATGGAAATTTCCGAATAAGAGCTATACATATTCTGTAAATATTCCATGATGATTGCGGCAACAACCACTACTAACAACGTTGTTCCCGTCGGATTCAAATTCAAGAAGAAGCCTAATGCTACTCCTGCCAGCGAAACGTGGGATAGAGTATCCGCCATTAACGACTGTCGTCGAATCACTAGAAAGACTCCCAACATTGGAGCGATTCCGGCGATAAAAATCGCGGCTAAGAAGGCACGTCTCATGAATTCATATGAAAGCAACGCCATTTTGAATTCTCCTTTCGCACCAATCGAATGTGGCGATCAATATATTTTTTGGTGTCCTCATGATCGTGGGTAATCATTAAGATACTTTTACCGTGCACATGAGCACTGTGGCGCAGTAAATTATAAAAATCATTGCGGGATTTTTCATCCATTCCCGTTGTCGGCTCATCTAGAATAAATAAATCCGGATCTTTAGCAAATAACCGTGCCAAACTGATTCGCTGTTTTTGCCCACCAGATAATTCTCCTACCTTCTTGTGACGCATATTCCACATATCTACTGACTCCAACGCCTTTTGTACATGTTCATGGTCGCGTTCAGATAACTTTTTGAACCATTTTCCTTGTGGATAGCGGCCAGATTCCACCAATTCTAAAACGGTACTAGGAAAACCGGCATTGAACGATGCTACTTGTTGTGGAATATAGCCGATACTCAATTTTTTCCCTTCGGCATTCTTCTTTGCAATCATAACTTTTCCGCTACTCGGCTTTAATAGCCCTAATGTCGCTTTGATCAATGTCGATTTTGCGGCACCATTTTCTCCCGTTAAAATGACAAATTCGCCAGGGTCCACATGATAGGACACATTTTCTAATACAGGTTCGTTGTCATAATAGAATGAGAGGTCTTCTACCTCGATATACGACATTCTTTTCGCTCCTTTTACTAATGAACACTTTCCTTCAATGCGGCCAAATTCTCTCGCATAACAGAAAGATAGTCTTCACCATCTTTGATTTGCTTATCTGTCAAACTCTCTAATGGATTCAAGACTTCCAATTTCACGCCAGTTTCTTTAGACAAAGTCTCGGCAACTTTTGAAGAAGCATTCTCTTCAAAATAAATAACCTTCACTTGGTTGTCATCCACATAATGTTTCAACTCGCTCAGACGACTTGGTGACGGTTCTTGATCGGGGGAAATGCCGGCAATCGCTTCTTGGGTTAACCCATACTGGTTAGCTAAATAGCCAAATGCCGCATGCTGCGTCACAAAGGTTTTATTCTTCGCGTCCTTAAATGCTGTTTGAAACTCTTCATCTAATTTCTTTAATTCATCAATATAGCTTGCCGCATTTTTTTCAAATGCTGCTTTGTCATCTGGATATTTTTTACTTAGCTGATCACGGATTGTTTCGACTTCTTTGATTGCCAAAGCAGGATCCAACCAAACATGGGGATCTAATTCATGTGAATGTCCGTGTTCTTCATGTTCCTGAGTGTCATGATCATGTGCTTCTTCGTGGTCATGCTCTGTGCCTTCCATCAATTTGATATCTTTAGAAGCTTGAATGATTTCCGTTTGTTTCGTATCAACCGTATCCGTCAAATTATCTGTCCACGTTTCTAGCTCTGGACTATTATAGACAAAGACATCAGAATCTGAAATTTTTGCCAAATCTTTGGCTGATGGTTCAAAATCATGGGGTTCGGTACCTGCAGGAATCAGCAATTCTACATCGCCTTTATCTCCTACCACCTGTTTGGTGAATTCGTACATTGGGTAAAACGTCGTCATCACCTGAATTTTTTCATTGGATGAGGCCTCTTTTTTCTCTTGTCCACCGCAAGCAGTCAGCAAAACAGATAGTACCACAGTTCCTAGTAAAAGTAGTCCTTTTTGCATCTTCATCTATCTAAACACCTTCTCTTCTCGTTTTAAGACAAAGATTAATTTAACAGATGTTTTTCTATCCGTCAACACAAAACGTAAAAATTACGATTTGAATACGAATAAGGCTGATAAACCGTAATATAAATGATATTTCATTCATATGAAGGATCAAACCTGTATTCGTTTTTCTTTTCTTAGAACGTTATTTTATCCATTGAATGAAACTTTATCTAACACATCATAGAAGATAGCCGTCTACTTTTTTGTTTAAAAGCCACTTTGTTTCAAAACTGTTAAAATGAAAAAAGCACCTTTCCAAAAGTTGGAAAAATGCTTTAGTCGCAGATTTTTTACTTTAATGTCCGCACTAGATATACTTCATCACAAAAACCTTTCAGTGCATTGAACACATGCTTCGCGCGGGAATACTTATGACACAGCGCATACACCGTAGGACCACTGCCGCTCATCATCGCAGCATCTGCGCCATATTTCAGCATACGATCTTTTAGCTGCTGGATGATCGGATGCTTTTTAATTGTTACGACTTCCATCGAATTCCCTAAGTTTTGGGTCATCTTCTGGTAATCATTTTCTTCAATAGCTGAGACCAGCGCTGGAATATCCGGATGATATAAATCCTCCATTACAATCTTAGCAAAAATCGTGCGTGTCGATACACTCATCCGCGGCTTAACCACCACTACCCAACACTGCGGCATTGGAGCAATCGGGGTCACTTTCTCACCAAAGCCTTCGACTAACGAGGTTTGTCCATATACACAATAGGGAACATCTGAACCAACCTCAGCACCTAAGCTAGCCAATTCCTTAACTGATAATCCCAAATTCCATAAACGGTTTACCGCTCGTAAAGCCGCCGCTGAATCCGTTGAGCCGCCGCCTAAACCGGCCGCTACAGGGATTTCTTTATGAATTTTGACCCGTAAGCCCTGTTTTATCTCAAAGCGCTCCTTAACCAGTTCTAGCGCTTCATAAACATGATTCTTTTTATCGGTGGGTAAAAAAGCCTTATTGGTCTCAATGATGATTTTGTTTTCCGGAATTTCTTCCAAATACAAACGATCTGCTAGGTCGATGCTGGCCATGACCATCGCCAATTCATGCAAGCCATCAGGTCGTTTGCCTAAAATATCGAGGCCCAAATTGATTTTCGCTGGGGCTTTCTCCATAATTTCCATTTTCTCACCCGTTCAAATTTTTCACTAGACGATTCTATCATAGCCCATAATAAATGTATAGATAATTCATTCTAGCATAGGCGCCCTAAATTAGTTGAATAATTCCACCTGAGGCTTTACCATGAAAGAAAGAGTAATGTTGCATGCCAGGATAATATAAAAATAGGAGGGATACTATATGAACCTACTGCCGAAAAACAATTGGTTAGATGGAGAAGAATTAGTAGGCAAGCTGATGAACACGTTTTGGGATGACCGAAAAATGAGTGTCGATATTCGCGATATGGATGATCACTATGAAGTCAAAGCGGATCTGCCAGGATTTGAAAAATCAGAAATTTCCGTGAACTATACTAATGAGATACTTTCGATTGATGCCGAACACACGAGCGAAAATGAAGTTAAAGATGATGGTCGTTTTGTCCGCCGAGAACGCTCCAGCAGTGCATACCACCGTCAATTTGTAGTGAAAAGCATTGATGAAGAAAAAATTAGCGCAAAATTTGAAAATGGTGTGCTCACGTTGATACTCCCCCGAACGGATTACGAAGAAAAGAAAGGTACATCTATCACGATTGATTGAAGTACGCATGAATGAAAAAGACGAGCCGTAACGGGCTCGTCTTTTTATACTTCGATCATTTCTTTTGAAATCGTGACACCTTTGTTCTTTCCTCGACCAATTAAATAAAGTAATTGCAAGGCTGAGAATAAAAAGCTGCTATCCTTCATATAAGCGAAATATCTTGGTCGCCATCGATCCACATAAACCGTTTTTTCCTCTGTAACCTGTTGAAAAGCATAAATCGAATGACCATATTTATAGATCAAATTCATGATCCGCTCTCCTAAAAAAGCAAAAGAAGTCTCGCCAACTTTGGCTAAAGGCGCCATGCCTTGATATACTTCACAATATCCTTGTCGTTTCAACTCATCCATCAAATGCAGCTTTAGAAAAGTCGGCAGCTCATTCGGTACATCGTTTCGGAAACGTAAAAGATCAAAGGACGCCTTCTCCTTATTGATTGGCTGTTCAGTGATAAATCCGACAATCCGATTTTGCGGATCACGTGCAATTCCGACATTACTTGTTTCAATGTACCCACGATCGAAGCGGCCTACTGAGAAACATTTCTCCTTTTCACCATTCAACCATTCATCTGAAATTTCCTCTAGCTCCTCAAAAACTTCCTCTGGCAGATTTTCAAAATAAATAAATTGATACCCCTCGTTTGTCAAGCGTTTAAATTCAAAGCGATCAGAAAAAACATCATGTTTATGACGAGTAAAATCCGTAACCCCCGTCTCACCGATCTTATCAAAATGAAAGCCTAAATCATGTAGAAGTAGAACGTACTCTTCTGATATTTTATAAAAGGCCAGCTGATAGCCCAACTTATCTGCATGTTCCATAAAGGCAAAAGTAGCCGCCTGCCATTTTTCAGGATTGCCCACAGGATCGCCCAGAACAAAACACTTATTTGCTCGCGTCTGAAAACCAAAAACGATTTGATCGTTGCCGTTTTCTTGATAATAAAAATACTGATAGCCCGATACTCGTAAATAATGACTAGCAGGCGTGCCGCCATAGCGATTGATTAAATAGTTGAAGCGTTTCTCATCCCAAACAGCACCAAGTTTTGTCTCACTTTGCGTTAAATACTGATAGAGGATCGCTAAACATAAAATTGATAAAATCAATCCGACTAAACCGGAGAACCAAATTTCTTCTGACGGGAAGGCAAAATATTTCGCCGATAACCGTTCCGTACTCCAGATCTGACCACTGTGATAGCCTGCTACCGCATAAAAGATAAACAATAATCCGAATAGAATCCCATCAAAAACCAACGCCCCCCAAGAATACACAAACCGTTCTCGGTAAAATTCCCGTCGAGACATCCAGACGATCAATAAAATCACCACATAAACAACAATCAAACGAACAGATGCTGTCCGCGTTACCGTATTAATAATCCCAAAAATCAATAATAAGATTGTTGGCCAAAATGCCCGCTTTACTTTTTGCGAGATTCCTCTAGCAAATCCCAGAAGCAAGAAACCAATCAATAAGTTCAGTGTCTGATCCAGAAAATCAAAGGAGAACGGCAGTAGTACTTGAAATAGGCGGCTGATATTAGATAAGTTTGTTAATGTAGATAATAGAATCATCATAATCCCAGCAAAATAAACAGCACCGACCATAATGACATGAGCAAATTTTTGTGAAAGCACACGCGGCAGATTATCAAAATAACGATTCATTTTGACACTGGTATTAGTCAAAAAAATTATGATACCCGTTATAAAAGGAACTAGGTAATAAAATATTCGATAAAACAAGATCCAAACGACCGCTGTACTTTGATTCAACCCGAGATGCCCCAAACCCAAAATCATCATCACATCAAATGTTCCCGCGCCACCTGGCACCATCGTCAGCATCCCTAGACCAGTCGCAATCACAAACATTGGATAAATATCACCGATATTCAATTTCACACCCATCAAATAGCCAACCGATAAGAAGACTATCAGCGCACCTAACCATTGGCCCAATGATGCTAGATACAATTCAAAAATTTGTTTCAGCCGAAACTCTTTAAAAATCGTACGGCGTCGACTATAAACAAAAATGAATAAAAGCGGCGCAAAAGCACCACCTGCTAATAACCAAAAACGATAACGCACAAAGGGATTTTGTGTTCGAAAAATAATCAAATCTAAAGACGTAATAAAGGCCATGATGGAAAGCCCCGCTAGCATGAAAATAGCAATCTTGGAGATCACAGCCAGTACTTTTTTCTTCTCCATCCCCTTACCGTAAAAACTAGAGCGCAGACTCACTCCGACCACACCGCCGAATCCGGCCAAATTATTGATTGTATTAGTGGTCCAGGCAGAAACTAGCCATTCTTTAAAGTTCATTCGCGGACGTCCCGTCGCTTCGAGTGTCGTGATTGCCACGTGATCATATAAAAGCATGGGCAGAACACCACAAAGGCCGATCCCAAACATACTTAATAATGCTACTTGATCCTGTTGCTTGATCGTTTGCCAAACGGTTTGCCAACTCATTCCATGAGCGATATTTTTCACTTGATTCGCCACGAAAAATAAAACAATCCCAAAGAAGATGATTTTTAATAATGTAGCATGCCGTTTGAACCAGCGACTGATTGTCGTCATCCTTTTACTCCCATTCTTTCTTTTCTTGTACTCTATTTTAAATGAATTCTTGCTTTGAAGCTATCCTTTTAAATAAATGAAGCGTTTTTTAAATAGCAGTGTCTATTTTTTCTAAAAGCCCATGTTTCTTTGCTGCTATAAGCAACATCACACTAATACAGCGGTTATTTATTAGCATAATGACAGTACTTTTTATTTTAGAATAATTTTCTGACGTTCAAGATATTTGAGTTGAAGCTTTCTCCTAAAATATTGAATAGGCTAACGGTGGCAAATAATGAGGAGTTAGCGTATCTTGTGATTATATCCTTACTCAAGAATTTAGGCAAAGCCAGCAGACCAAAGAGTAATCTACAGTCTCCTCCTTGAGTAAATAATTAAGGAGTGAAACATGATGTCAAAACTAAACTGGTTCTCAGGTGGAAAAGAACGCAGCAATCAAGCTCTCGCACTCATTACAGAAATCCTAAGAGAATTAGACACAGATCAAAATAGTCAAGCACTACAAAAAGTATTAGCTAACTATCAAAATGAATTAAGAAAAGAAGAACGCCCTATTCCATTTATTCTGAGTCAAATGAATGTAGAGATTTCCAACATCTTAAACAAAAAGGCTATTTCCTTATCCACTAAGCAAGCAAAGAAATTAAAGCAGCTACTTACCTTATCATACATTCGTTATGGCTATTAATAGAGATTTTTTTCGCTTGGTTATCAGTCGCTGAGTTATCCAAGCTGATACGTCTAGAACGAAAAAGAAATAAGAGCTCAATCTTTCCCATAGGCGATTGAACTCTTATTTGGTTACTAAGTCTGTTGACTATTTTGCATAGTCTATCTAGGGTAGTCCTAACCTATTCTAGATAGACTCAAATGCAACCATGTCGAAGTTTATTCTTCAATTCGAAGTTCTGGAATATTCTAGTTTCTTCTATTATATATGGTCAAAGTATGGTCATTTCATTCTTAATAATTTGTTCGCTTTACATCCAGAACATACGTTCTTATAATGTCGATGAGGTGAAGGTTATGATTTATGATGATGAGTCAGCAGAAAAGCTTTTTTTAGAGGCAAAAAGCGTTTATGAGGATAGGGGCATGTTGAAATGGTTGACAGGATTCTTTTTATCCGATCACACTGCAGCAATGCAAAAAGATGTTGCTGAACGATCACGAGTCAATGAACAAAAGCCACAGATGTACCCTCACGAAATACAACACGTTCTAGAGCATGCTCGCTTAAAAAGACGTCCTGTCGCAATTCAACTAGAACAGCTAGATATGGAAGGTAAATATTTAGATGATGTGGTAGGTATGATAAAAGGCTATGATGAATTAGGAATCTACATTGATGATCAAAAAGTAGATTACGATGAAATACGACATGTAGAGTTGTACGACTGGCACAAATGGAGTGAGCTGAAATGAACCCTATTTTGCTCTACGAACAAGGCTACATACCTTTTTCTACATTACAAGACTTATTGTGGGATTTCGGACCAAATAGCATTTTTGAGGTCGGAGAAAAATGTTTTGAGTTTTACTGTATGAAAGCAAACGCCTTTCACAATGACGATTTTTATATTCTTAGATATGGGAGTGGTTTAAATGATGAGCATGAGTGGTTTAGTGACTAGTATTAAAATATTAAAGCTTTCAGAACGCCCCCTTGTCTATTTTAAGCTGAATAATCAGTCATGTCTTATTGCCTCACACTCACTATCTTTTTTGGCAGATGTTGAGAACGGAATGCGAGTCGTAGTGGCTGGTGACTACAATAGTAGAAAACAATTCATTATTAAAAAATATGCAGTTGTCGGCAAAACTAGTATCATGTTAGAATTTGAATCAAGTAGGTTCCAACGAAAGAAGGTATGAAATGAAGGCTGGCGTACTATTAAAACAATTAACTGCGAATCCTTTTCATGAAGAGTATAAGGGTATCTATACTCGACTAGGCGGAACTTTAGTACAACTAACTACTGCAAAGCCTGATGATGAAGGGAATCTTGTCTTTTTTCGCCAGAATAGAAAATCACCTATGAGCATAAAAACACTATTCTCGATTTTGCTTCTCCATAAAAATAAGCAGCTTTTTTATTGGAATAATAGCAAAATCGCTATTTTTAGTTATCGAATAGATCGTGGGAAAATTATTGTATGAATATGAAGATAAAATATCAGTTTATTTTCTTTCATCAAATGGTAAAATAATTATGAGTTAATTATTTTATCGAAAGAAGGGGAAATTTTGAAAAAGATTGTTGGGTTCATGTCTATATTAATTTTGGGTATCTTTTTGTCAGGATGTGGCGGGAGAGATCAAGCTAAAGCTGATTACTCTACCAAAGAAGCTGAATCCGCACTCAATGATGGTGAAGATATTGAGGGTAAAACTGTCAGCATCACTGTTGATAAATTAGTTCCGAACAGTGCTTTTGGATATAATATTCAAACAGGTGAGCACCTTAACTTTGTATCAGAGAGTAATCCAAAAGTTGATGACGGAGACTCATTAATTGTTAAGGTAACAAATGTAAAAAGCGTTGCAGGATCGTTTGTAATAGAGTACACGGAAGTCTCTAAAATTGAAAATAGCAGTTCAAAGAAAAAGGAGTCGGTTTCTAGTTCTGAGAGTAGCAGCGAGGAAAAATATGAATTCGATTCAACACGCTATGTCGATAAAACGTCTCTAGATGATTTGATGCGTGACCCTGAACAATATAAAGGTGTGAAACAATCGTTTGTCGCTAAGATCTTCCAAGTGAATTCAGATGAAGATGAGGATATAACACAATACTTAGCAACAGTAACACCCTCTCCAGATGAGAACGTAACCATTACTTTGTTGATTAAAAATAAAGAGCTTACGACGAAAATTCTTAACGATGACGAATTAAGAGTTTGGGTGAGATATATAAAGCCGCTCGAATATGAGACAGTTTCAGGAGCGACGAACGAAGTTCCAGCCTTTTACTTAGACCACTATAATATAATCTAATATTAATCATAAAAAAGCCTGAATTTTCGGGCTTTTTTTAGTTTAGCCTGTAAACAAAAAAGTAGCACCCGAATTAACGAGTGCTACTAATCATGAAAAAAATGTTAGGTTGTTAGTAATTAGAGTATACAATGAAACGCTTACATGTGCAATAGATAAAACAGCTTAGTCTAGAGGTCTTAATACACTACTCCATACCCAAAATAGCTTCTATATCCGTTATTGTCAAAGCCATGAGATTATCATTACCGCTCTTAGTTGTATGATAGTCAAATCCCATCTTTTTGTAAAACTCACTTGAAGAGTCTCTTGATTTCAAAGTAACCATAATAAAACCTACATAAAGATACACGTTGTAATAAAGCATTTCTAAAACAGCGAACATCATATTGGTTCCTATTTTTTTATTTTGTTCACTATGCTTTATTGCAAAATACGTTAATTCTATAGTGGGATAGATGCTTAGTGATTTTTCTAAGCTAAATGTTTTTTGACTATTTTTTTTGGCTTTTTTAAATTTATGTGTCACTTTTGTTTCTGATGTACAAAGAGAAAAGAAGCCTACAAGCTTCTTTTCTTTCATATATAAAAAAGTTTTTGAAATCCCTGTTTTATCAAAAGATTGTGCTTGATTTTTTAAATAATTATCAATTTCTATTTCCTCGTCTTCAGTACCGCAAGTAAAAGATTTTATTTGTTCAGTTTCTATCAGTGAATTAATAGGAATAATCGAATACTCAGGCTCGATCATATTACTTTACAACCAATAGCCCCTTCAAAGAGGTTTCCCCGTGCAATTTTTTTGCTTGATTAAACCTTTTAGAAACCATTTTCAATTCTTGTTCTCTTTCTTTTGAAATCTTACGACTTTCTACGTTTTTAACGAAGTCTCTGTATTCCTTTTCGTTAAAACATACAGCATTTTTAGCGATTAAAGCTCTCATGTATATCCCCTCCAAAAATATAAGAATAACACCTATATTTAAATATACCAAAAAGAAACGTAACACAGATTATCTCTGCGATCGTTTTTGTCAACCCAAATATATCATTCTAAATACTGTTAATCAATAGTTACGCTTAATCTTGGAGATAAATCTTGACATTTATGAAAATATTAAATATGTAAATCATCACTTACCTATGTGTGTCCTATTAAAATAAGTATTTCTTTTTTAATGACTAAAATTTTCTACGTACCCCGCAGGCCTCGAACCCGCATCTTCCGATATGAACCGGAGTATTCTACCAATTGAACTAGGGATACTCTTAAATAAGGATTATTATTTTTAAAACGTGTTATAATACAGAATAGAACGTCAGATCTTCCCCACAGTCCACTTCCCCAAGTAACTGTATCTGACGTTCCCTTTTTTTATGGGCGAGTGACTTCCCAATAGAGTAGATGTTACCTAGAAACCGATTTCTTTGCAAATGATACACTCATGACAAAGTGATACACTACACAAAGAAACAACCAGCCCGCACACGACTGGTTGCCGATCAAGATGAAACTTAGTTATGAAAGAAGTAAGGTTTAACGAAAACCTTATCTATATTTATACCTCTGCGCTTGGATTTTTGCAAGCGGTCTCTTCTTATTTTCTAACTTATTGATATAAAAATAAACGCCCTTGCTTGCTTAGATATTTATTATTTTTAACCTTAAATGTATATGATTTGCTTTAACTTTTGAACTACTACTATAATATGATTAGAAATAAAAGGAGGGCTTTATTATGACAGACAAAGGTTTTACGGACAAAGCTAAGGGTAAAGCGA
>Ga0334898_1001872_pt1 | contig 21287 bp, 17 predicted proteins | sample GraSluR3_MG_10_FD_207228 | JGI IMG/M metagenome (GOLD analysis project Ga0334898, IMG submission 207228) | Sludge microbial communities from methane-producing bioreactor in Wageningen University, Netherlands - Granular Sludge_3_08-R3 | ecosystem: Engineered > Bioreactor > Anaerobic >... | reverse complement strand
CAACAATGTTGGAAACCGCCCGGTTAATCTCTCCGGTACCCCGGGCAATCTCGTCGATGGCGTTTTTCACCTCTTCGCTGATAGCGTTGAGACTCGTTATAACCTCCAGGATCTGGACATTCCCCTGGTTCATCTCTTCCGATCCGGAACGGACTGTTTCCGTTATCTGGGTCATCCCGGCCAGGATTCCCAAAAGCTGCTCACCGCCGGTGGACTGCTCCTCCATGGCAGAACGGATTTCTTCGAATACCCGCTGCACCCCGTCAATGGAGCCGGTTATCCGGCCGAAGGCCTCATTGGTATCGCCGGAGATATTCACTATCTGGTCTACAGCCTGGGTTACATCCTTGAGCCGTCCTTTTACAATCTTGGCCTGGGCGGAAGCGTTCTCCGCCAGGTTACGGATCTCGTCCGCGACAACCGAGAAACCCGCTCCGGCCTCTCCCGCGTGGGCGGCCTCGATAGCGGCGTTCATGGCGAGCAGATTGGTCTGGGATGCGATATTGGCGATAACCGTATTTGCCTCGCCCAGGGCATCGGACATCCCGGCAATCTCCCGAATCAGTCCCACCATCTTGTCCAGCTGGTCCTTGCCGTTTTTGGAGACATCCTCCAGGGATTTTACCTCTTCCGACGCCTTATCGGTTGTAGTGCTGATCATTCGCACGCTCTGGACCATCTCCTCCACCGCGGTGGAGGACTGGGTAACACTTTCGGCCTGCCGCTCGATGGAGCTTCCCAGGGACTCGACGTTCTTGGTCATCTGCTCAACCGTCGCTGAAGTCTGGGTAATGCTGACGGACTGGTTGGCTATCTGAGCCCTGGTGCTTTCGATATTGGCATTTATCTGATTGATGGCCGCAGCGGTCTCCTGTACGTTGGTGGAAAGATCGTGCCCGCCCCGTTCCAGAACATCCATTTTTTCCCGAACCTGACTTACCAGACTGCGCAGGGCCATCATGAGCCGGTTGAACCTGCGGCTGATGTCCGTGAACTCGTCGTTTCCCTTCTCCGGGGCCTGGACGGTAAGATTACCCGTGGCGGCAACCTGCAGAAGTCCTGCCATACCGTGGATTCGTTTTATCAGGAAGGTCCGGATAAAGAGTATCAGAAGAGTGATCATAATCGTAACCGCCACCACAGCGCTGATCATCAGCATTCTGATAACCTGAACCGCCGGGCGGGACATCTCCTGCTGACTCATGCTGACAGCGGAAATCCAGGGAATCGAACCGGTGGCGGGAGAAAAGACGAGCAGCCGTTTTTCCCCGTTAAAGGTATAGCGGGCCACCCGGCGGTTTGAGAAATTGGTAGCGGATTTCTCCTGGATCAGGGTAAAGAACTCCTCCCCGGAGATATCGGTACCGATTAATTCGCTGCTCGGATGGGAGACCATTTTACCGTCGGTGGTCATAAGAAAGGGATATCCCGTTTCACCAAACTGCATGGGGGTAATGTAAATCGAGCTGAAGGTAGCGAGGTTCAGAGCAGCGATTATGGTTCCCTGCTCGTTCCTGTCACTGAAGACCCGCACAGCGTAGTATATGACCGGTTTTCCCGAGAAGGGTGACTCGGAGGGAATAAAATCTACAGGATAGGCGGCGCCCCCCTCTATCTCGTTCCAGATGCGTGTACCCCGCATGGATTCTCCGACCTGGGAATCATCCGCCGCGGCAACAATGTTTCCTTGGGTGTCCACCATCAGGGTGGCATCGAGGATCTGGAGGTTCGAGTTCAGGATGCGCAGGAGTCCCTGGGCTTCGGAGAAATCCCCGGCGACAAAGGCTTCGGCGTATTTGGTATTGAGTATATGGGCCTTCAGTATCCGTTCTACCAGGCGGGTCTGGAATTCCACCAGATGCCGAATAGCCTTTACCTCGCTCTCGAATCCCTGGATCTGTACATCGTCTATGTCGGTGCTGAGGCGTCCGCCGATGGTCATCAGCATACCGGCGAATACTACGACCAGAAGAATTGCGGTTATCAGGGAAACCCAGGCGGAAATGCCGAATCGGGATGTTACGTTTCGTCGTCGCATCAAATTCCTCCAAAATAAGGATACTGGCAAATATTCTAAATCGAAATGCCAGAACAGGCAATGGCTAAAATACAGTTATCAGTTTATGCCAAATCCAGTTCCTCCACAACCCTCAAAATCTCCGGAAGGACCTGCTTTTTTCTGCTCAGGATTCCCGGCAGATGGAATTCATTCTCCTGAGTTTTTTTATAGATCAGTTTTTTCTCTCCCGCCTCAAAACCGCTTGACAGGAGTATGCTCTCCCCTTTCATGACATCGGATATAAGCAGCAGAACCCAATCAAGCCCCTTCTGCAGTCTGGTTGAGCTGATGGCTTCAAGCAGTTCCGCTCTGACCTCCGGAACATCTTCAAGGGTAACGACCTCGGCCTGACCGATGCCGAAGCGCAGCCCCCCTTCAAAATACTCCTTGAAGTCCGACTCCACTACATCCCGGGGCTTCCGGTTCCTGATAGAGGCCGAATGACTGAAAAGGTCCTGGCCCCAGTTCTTCCAGTCCACCTCCGCCAGTCTGCCGAGTTCTTCCACCGCCCTGTGCTCGGCATCGGTTGTTGTGGGAGATTTCAGCATTACCGTGTCCGCCAGAATTCCCCCCAAAAGCAGGGTAGCGGTAATCCTGTCGATCTCCACACCATGAAAGCGGAACTCATGAAACACGATGGTACAGGTACTGCCCACGGGTTCAATCTTCATGGAGATCGGTTCCCTGGTCCTCTCGAAGCCAAGTCTGTGATGGTCCACGACCTCAAGAATCCTGGCCTCCTCAGCGCCGGGAACGCTCTGGGAAATCTCGTTGTGGTCCACAAGAATAATGCTCCGTTGGGGTTTACCGATAAAACAGCGCCGGGTTACGATGCCGGAGAACTGCTTTCCTTCGAACACCGGAAGTCCCCGGTAATCGGAGTTGACAAGCCGTGCTTTTGCGGTCTCATAGTTCTCGTCGCTCTGCACACTCACCGGATCGGCGTTGATTATATCCTTTAACGGCGCTGAAAGGCGTAAGAGGCGTACCGTCTCTGCGGTATCGATCTGGGAAACGAATACCGAGCCCCTGTAGGAAGAAAAGTCCACCGAAACGGGCCTGTCCTCCTCAAGTCCGGTCAAAACTATGGCGGGGAAATCGTTCTCCACCGCATAGTTGATAAGCTCGCCACGGAGTCCGACGATAAGGATCGGTTTGACGTCTCCCAGTTCCCTGATACGCTGTACACTGATTTCGTAGGGCATGGCACCGATCATAATGGGGGCGGAGAACTCGCGTTCCTCTCCGATGCGGTAAAAATAACCCGGAAGCACCCGCTTGAAGTTCTCCGTCAAAAAACGGTAGACCGGCCTGGTATGCAGGTTGTCGCTGATCAGGAATCCGGATATCTCGTGGAGACTGACGATCCCCTTGAACTCATGCATGTTCTGAAACACGGGAATCATGCTCAGGGTCCGTTCATCCAGCTCCTTGATGGCTGTATATACCGGGTCCGTTACATCCAGGGTTATAACGTCCCGTTTCGCAATATCGGCAACCTTGGGGTAAACATCCTTGACCAGTTGAGGCGCTTCGATGCCGAGTTTTTCAAAAACATAGCGGGTCTGGGCGTTCATGGCACCGCAGCGGACCGGAAGATAGCTGTGATCCGGATCAATTCGGTTTTTCAGTAAGGCGTAACACCAGGCGGAGCAGATGGAATCCATATCGGGATTCCGGTGTCCGGTTATATAGACTGTTTCCATAGCGCTACTATAGACGCGGAAAATCATGATGGCAAGACAGCCCTTATTGATTGTATTATGCTTGTATACAATTGACTCGAATCGACCCTTGGGTTTATGCTGAGGTATATCGCCGGCCCCCGTAGCTTCAACAGCCGGGGAGACCGCATACAAGGAGTCGAAGATGCCAGGAGTAGATGGCGGCGTACTGTTTCCCGCCGAGGAATTACGGAAATGGACGGAAGAAATCTTTCAGAAGGTGGAGGTCAACAAGGAAGACGCTGCTCTGCTGACTGATTCCCTGATCGAAGCGAACCTTCGGGGAGTTGATACCCACGGAATAACCCGCATGCTTACAGTTTACGTGAACCGCATTCAGGCCGGGGTAATGAAGCCTGAGACGAAACTTGACATTGTCCGGGAAAAGCCCTCCACCGCCCTGATCGACTGCAACAACAGTATCGGGCAGGTAGCCTCTGATTATGCCATGGAACTTGCCATACAGAAGGCGAAGAGTACCGGAACCGCCTTCGTCGCAACAACACATTCGAACCACTACGGGGCCGCAGCCTACTGGTCCATGAAGGCCCTGGAACACGGGATGATCGGCTTTTCCGCCACCAACGGACCGGCCAGCTTTGCTCCCACCGGCGGCCGCACTCCAATGCTCGGCACGAACCCCTTCTCCGTCGCAATACCCGCAGGAAAGGAACTCCCTTTCGTGCTGGACCTGGCGACAACCGTCGTTGCCCGGGGACGGATTACCCTCTACGCCAAGCAGGACAAGCAGCTTGAACCCGGATGGGCCTTTGACGAGATGGGGCGGCCCACCACTGATCCCCACAAGGCCCTTAAAGGACTTCTGGCTCCCATCGGCGGCTACAAGGGATACGGCATTGCCCTGGCTATCGATATGATCTCCGGCGTCATGACAGGTTCAAGTTACGGTACCCACTTCCCCGGATTTCTTGCGGACAACCTCAAGGACCCCACCGACGTGGGCAGCGTTTTTGCCGCGGTCAGCATCGACAGCTTTATGGACCTTCCGGAGTTCCAGGAATCCATGGATACGGCTATCCGGGAAATCAAGAACTGCGCCAAAGCAGAAGGGGTGGAACGCATCTATGTCCCCGGCGAAATCGAGATGGGAATACGGGCGGACCGTCTTGCCAAGGGAATACCTCTTCCTGAAGCCGTGCTCAAGGATTTTGTCGCCCTGGGCAGGGAGCTGGGAGTAGAATTTCCAGAGAAATAGAACTCCTCAGGGCTGTTTGCAGGAGGGCCCTCGGGAGGGCCCTCTTTTCATGGATAGAGACTCATCTTCTCTGCCCGGTAACTGCGATAACCTTCATACGTGGAAGCATCATCGTCCGCGAGGATCACCTCTCTGACAATCCGGGCAGGGCTTTCATCGGTAAGCTCGATAATATGGGCCGACACCTTCATCATGTTGACCTTGTCGTTCTCGAAGTCAAAGAGCTCCATGGCCCGCCCCTCACGATCCCTGGTTATCCCGCCGAAACAGGCCAGGCGGTTTCCATTGGAAAGGTAATCCGCATCCCCGATAAAGGGCGCGAAAAGTTCGCTTCCCCGCTCCCTGCCGTACTGCCAGATCTGGCGTACCGTTCCCTTTCCGGGATCTATCTGGTACTCCACAATCCGGGAATAGTTCTCTTCCGGGATACGAGGCTCATCATAGGAACGTTCGTTTCCGTTATCAAAAAGGAGAATCCGGGAGGAATCATCGGGGTGGAGCATGGGGGCATGTTGTCCCCAGGACCACTCAAAGGAGTCGCCCACAGGCTGCAGCAGGAAGGGTTTGAAACCTTCCTTCCACTTGTCGTGATTACCCAGAATCCAGACGATGCTCCCCGACGCAATGTCGACTTTGACAAGAGCGCTCTGGTCCCGGCCGGAGACGATCATTGAATCATCCTGTGAATCGTAGACTATTCCGTTCAGATGGAGCCAGTCCTTCGGATTAAGGTTGGCCGGCATGACCGGTCTTTCGGGATCGAGGATCTGCCGGAAGTCCCAGCGCTTCAGAACCACACCCGTTTCCCGGTCCAGCAGGACCACCTCATCGTCGATGGAATCCTCCGCGGAGCTCAGGGCAAGGAAATCGCCGTTGGGCATTTCCACCGCGTCGTGGTGCAGATCCCGGGGAACAATCTCCCAGCGTCCTCCCTCGGGACGACCGAGCATGTCGACCTCTACAATCGAGTCATCTTCTTGAATCATGAGATTGCCGTTTTCAAGGCGGCGCAGCAGGTGCCCGTTGTCTCCTGCATACAGCCAGCGGACCTCTCCGGCATCATCTATAGCGGAGGGATAGGGGGTATACCTCATTCTGTTATCATAGTGCCCCAGGTGCATAAAGAGCATACCGGGTGCCGTCTTTTCGGGCAGGGGGGTGCGCACTACAATTTCGGGATACTCTTCCGGCAGTGCGTCTGTAGTCAGGGTCCGGTTCAGCCTGTGAACCCGACCCTTGTCGTCGGTAATACGGAACTCAATGCTGTTTTCCCAGTCAGGATACAGTCCGAGTACAGGAATATGATGAACCCGTGCTTCCTCTTCGAAGGAGACCTGAAGGTCTTCCGCCCCATTGCGTCCCTTTATGCGCAGGGTCACCCTGGAAGGCCGCCTGCTCTGTATTTTCGCTTCCGCCGCCAGGGGGACCTTTTCGGCGAGTCTGAGAGATTTTATCCGAACCGGGGGACGAAGGAGATAGACCATACCGGGGATTCCAATAAGCACAACACCAAGAAGCAGCAATACAATCCTGGAAAAACGCATGGCCCCTATTGTAGACACAAATTGTCAGTTTTGTAAATTTCACGCCGGCTGCCGAATTCCCTGGACTGAAACTCCCCTTTTACAGGTCCCTGCCAAAGTTACAATGCCCGGGCAAACTTCAGGCTTCGCTTCTCTATCTCCTGAGCCGAAGGCATGGGGAAAAATTTAACTCCATCGGGGGAAGCGAACATGTAACCCTTGCCTATCAGTTTGTAGGGAATACTGTCCAGGTAGCTGTTCAGGCTCAGGCCCTTGTTTTGTTTGTAACTCACCGTTCTGAGTTCGTTAATGGCGTCCCTGAGGATTGCCGGATGCAGCCCTGGAATAGGCGGAGGCAGGAAGGGGTTCTCCTCCAGGCGCAGTAAAAAATCCTCCAGATCAAGATTCAGATCGGCGTACAGAAACTTCGGAGCCCCTACAGGATTCAGCGGATCGGTCAGGAATTTACCGAACTCGGCAAAGTTGTAGGTGGAGAGCACCAGCATCTGCATGGGGTCAATCTCGGTATATATCCTCAAGGTATCCGGATGCTTGTCCGGAACATACGGGGCCTCATCCAGACCGATACAGTAGCCCTCCGGGGTACTCAGATAGAGTTTCCTGATGGATTCGAACTCCAGATGCTCCAGAACCCGGTAACTGGAGATAAACTTTGTCGCCTTGGGACGACCGTCCTCGTGGGGCTCCAGTTCCGCCATGGCCTTTTCAATATTGAAATAGGGATGTCGGAATTCCGGATCGATTTCCGCAAATATGACCTTTCCCTCATAATGGCGGGTCGGGCCGGAAGTGTAGTGTGTGGAGAGCTGTTCAGGCCAGTACTGGGAGGCGATCAGCGCGGAGTTGGGGTGGAGAATTGCGTACAAATGGTTTTCTATCTCTCTGTTCATCCTTTTTCTCCTTTTGTCTCGGTACCCTCCATGTCGGCGTTCTCAGTTCCAGTAGCTCTTCAGGAGGGGGGCTATAACCAGGGAAATGATGGCCATCATCTTTATCAATATATTCAGAGACGGACCGGCTGTGTCCTTGAAGGGATCCCCTACGGTATCTCCCACAATGGAGGCCTTGTGGCTCGCCGAGCCCTTGCCTTCACTGGCCCCCTCCTCGATGCTTTTTTTGGCGTTATCCCAGGCACCCCCTGAATTGGCCATAAATATGGAGAGAATCACCCCGGATACCGTGGTACCGGCGAGGAGTCCCATGAGCATTCTTGTCCCCCCCAGAAATCCGACGGCAATCGGTGCCAGGGCCGCGACAAGGCCGGGAACAATCATCTCCGTTAGCGCCGAAGTAGTACTTATATCGATACAGCGGTTGTAATCAGGAGCATCCTTGCCGCTGAGAATTCCCGGCTTCTCCCTGAACTGCCGCCGGACCTCCTGGATCATGGCAAAGGCCGCCCGGCCGATGGCCCCCATGGCCATGCTGGAGAAGAGATAGGGTATTGCCGCCCCGAGGAACAGCCCCACCAGTACCGTCGGGTCCGTCAGATCTATGGATTCGATACCGGCCTGCTCCTTGAAGGCGACAAAGAGAATCACCGCCGTAAGGGCCGCCGAACCGATGGCAAATCCCTTTCCAATGGCCGCCGTTGTGTTTCCCACAGCGTCCAACCGGTCGGTTACGCTTCGCACCTCCGGCGGCAGTTCAGCCATCTCGGCGAGTCCTCCGGCATTGTCGGCGATGGGGCCGTAGGCATCCACCGCCAGCTGCATGCCAAGGGTGCAGAGCATCCCCAGGGCCGAGATACCCAGGCCGTAGAGCCCGGCCATCAGATAGCTTGTCATAAGCACGGCGGAGATAATCAGGACCGTCAGAAAGCTGGAGCGCATACCGATTCCAATGCCGGTAATAATTGTGGTGGCCGGACCGGTTTCGCAGGACTTGACAATGGCGTTGACCGGTCCCCGGTTCATTCCGGTAAAATACTCGGTGAGCATTCCGATACCCACGCCCGCAACAAGACCGACAATAAAGGTCATGTAGATATGGTTATAACCGGCTTCGCCGACGCGATGGTCCCCCAGAGTATACCAGAGGAGGGGGTATGCTCCTATGGCAGCAAGCAGGGCCGCGGCATAAGAACCGCGATTAAGAGAGGCCTGGGGCGAGATGCCGGAGCCTCTTCCAACAAGCCGTATGCCCACGATAGAACCAACCACCCCCAGGGCGCTGAGAAGCAGAGGCAGGGCCACGAGCTCCGTTCTGATTTCTCCGGAAACCGCGGCGGTCTGGCCCAGGATGATGCAACCGACGATGGTACCCACGTAGGACTCGAAGAGGTCCGCCCCCATACCGGCCACGTCTCCCACATTGTCCCCCACGTTGTCGGCTATGGTAGCGGGATTACGGGGATCGTCCTCAGGGATGTTGGCTTCCAGTTTTCCCACAAGATCCGCCCCTATGTCGGCGGCTTTTGTGTAGATACCTCCGCCTACCCTGGTAAAGAGGGCGATGGAGGAAGCTCCCATGGAAAAGCCGGTTAACAGAGGAAGCCCTATCTCAGTCATGGCCTGGCTCTGCCGGCCTGTAAAGACGATCAACACTGCGGAAAGCACGGCAAAGAGACCCAGCAGAGCAAGGCCCACCACACTCAGACCCATGACGCTGCCGCCGGTAAAGGAGAGCAGCAGTGCGGGGGAAAGGCCCTTTTCGGCGGCGGTAGTCGTGCGGGAGTTGGAGGCGGTGGCCACCTTCATGCCGATGAAACCGGCAAGGGCGGAGCAGGCAGCCCCCAGGGTAAAAGTCAGGGCCTGAAACCCGAGTTGCCCTCGGTTGGCCAGGGCAAGAAAGACCGCGACCAGCAGCACAAAGGGAATCAGAACACGATACTCCCTGCCCAGAAAGGTCATTGCGCCGTTTGAAACATAGCCGCTTATCCGCAGCAGCTTTTCATTTTCCACCGGCTGCCGAAAAATCCAGCGGGTTTTGTAGATTCCGTAGATCAGAGAAACCAGGGACATAATCAGAACAGCAATCAGAGCATAGGCAAGTATGTTTACATCCATTTCACCCTTCTCCGCAGTACCTTCCGGCTTGCCGGGGACTGTCTAGAACTTCATTAAAAACGGTACCGAACTTTCAGCAACTTCATGCACCGTGTTGTACAGCTCCTGTTCCATCCACCACTTTTTGTCGAAATACCGTTCCTCTTCCCGAATTACCTTCCGGAAGAGGGGATTGAAGATATAAAGGATACCCCGGACCCGTTCGTCCTCGTCGAATTCGATGATATGATAATATGTCTCTTCCCTGCCGCTGCCGAACGCCTTGTACCAACGGGAGGCTTTCATACTCTAATGATAGGGGTACTTTTTGCGCTGAGCAAGCTTTTTTCTGGTGCTTCTCAATACCCTCAGCGGTCTGGGATAGATGATTCTGGATACCCAGGGAGGGAATGTGAAAGGCTGCATCCTGCATGGTGTTTCCAAAAGTTTTCTGGTAGACGGTCGGGAGATCCGGGATGTTCTCCAGATACTGGCGCTCAGCCCTTTCAGAGCGGAAGAATTCCCGGAGGATGCCCGGACCCTCTACGGATGGACCCATTTTATCCACAGGCTGGTGCCTGAGGACCTGGAGACAATGGAGGAGGATATCGATTTTATGCTGCAGAACGGAATGCTTGCGAAAAAGATAGCCCCGGAATCCTGTATAGCTCCTTTTGCCCTGCCCTAAATCGTTTTGCCCGCCTCTCCGGCTTCCCCGGAGAGCTCCTGTATGGAGCGGTGAAGGGATTCGGTGCGGCGGGCGGTTTCGCCGATAATGCTGTCCAGGTGCTGTACAGACCCCCGGATGCTCTGGACAGAACCGGTCACAGCTTCGGAAGCGGAGGTTATATCCGTCACCATGGATTCTATGGCAGTCACGTTGCGGCCGATTTCGTTCTGATCATTCCCGATCTCCTGGGATCCTTCGTTTATTATAACCGAACCGTCCTGAAGGGACTGCATGGCATTCATGATTTCCGTTCCGGCGAGACTCAACTCCCTGGTGGAACCGGCGATCTCCTGGAAGGCATCCAGGACATCCTGGTTTCCGGAGTAGATCGAGGCCATAAGCTGATTTAATTCCTCCGCATTCTCCACGGTCTCTTTCAGGGAGGCCATAAGGCTTTTGAGGGTTGAATCGATGGTGGTGCTGTTTTCCGCCACCGACATGGCGAGTTTGCGAATCTCATCAGCAACAACGGCAAAGCCCCTGCCGGCGTCTCCTGCGTGGGCCGCTTCGATAGCAGCGTTCATGGAAAGAATATTCGTCTGGGATGCGATGGAACCCACAATGCTGTTGATCTCCATGAGGTCTTCCATCTGCCGGTTCACATGAGCAAAGGCTTTGTTTGTCTCCTCCAGCTGATCCATACCCTTCTTGCTGGTACTCATCAACTCCTCGGCGACCTCTTTTTTGGCCCCGGAGATGCCGGCCACGGAATTGAGGGAGGCGGCCATTTCGTTCACCGAAGCTGTGGTCTCCTGGACAAAGGTATTCTGTTCCTGTACCTGGGGAATAAAAGAGGCAGCCCTGGTCCCCGTCCTGTCGCTAAGGCTCTTGACCCGGGAGACGCTGTCCAGCAGGGCCCGGGTCCGTTCATTCAGAAGCCCGATATGATCGGATATCTGTTCGAGATCGGTCCTGGACTGCTGGAAGTCCCTTCTCATGGAGCCTACGGCTTCGCTGTTGTCCCCGGCTTCGTAGACCACAGAGCGGATACCCCGCAGGGAGTCTTCGATCCTTCTGTTGTTCTCTTCCAGTACCAGCATCGCCTGCCGGGAGGAGCGGGCGGTCCGAAAGGCAAACATGAGCATGAGCAGATAGATGACCGAACCAACCACAATCCGGTCCGCCAGGTCCGGATTCATCCCGCCCAGGGCGGGAGCCAGCAGCGTCACCGTCGTAAATACCGCAACGGCAAATCCGAGGATTCCCGTGACAAGGGTGTGCCACTCGGATTCGCTGACAACCAGAGAGAGCAAAAGGGGCAACACCATATAGAACAATACGGTGTGAACCTGATAACTCGACTCAAAATCAAGCAGTACCGAGAGGGCCATCATTCCCAGGAGGGCAATTACCAGGGGGAAGTTGCTGGCAAAGCGGTACCGCCCGCGAAAGAGCATGAAAAGGGAGAAGGCCATGGTCAGCCAGATTGTGGACACAAGTCCCAGGCTCGTATAGTCTCCGACAATCAGATCATTGACCAGTGCCACCGGTAGAATGGCACATATCAATACAAGGACAAAGAATACCCCAGGGACCCTGGTCCTCACCAGAATCCCCTTATCTGCATATATTTCCTTCAGCTTCTTAACCATCTTGCGCGCTCCCACAACCGAGAAGAATCAGATATGTCTGATAAATTGAGGGTAATACGGTTTATTATTGATATGCAATACTGATAAGCTCAAATCTGTCCAATTTTTCATTTCAGGGACTGTAAATATTGTCGCTCTTCTTTATGCAGGCTATGCATTATCCACAGGTAGGAGATCACCCCGCCGGCCACGTTCGCGAGGAAGGCCGCACTGAATATACCGGCCACACCGAAAAGAAAACGCATAAACAGGGCCAGGGGAATATACAGGAACAGCATCCGGGTCAGGCTGACCATGGCGGACCGTAAAGGGCGGTTCAGACCATTGAAACCGGAGCTGACAATCAGCAGGACTCCGTGAAAACCGTAGCTCGCCGTTACAATCAGCAGATACAAAGCAGTAACCTCGACTACCTCCGGGTTGTCGGAAAAGATACCAGCTATCTGATGCCTGCCCAGAATGACCGCGGCCACCCACAAGAGGCTCCACAGCATGGAGTAGAAGGAGGCAGCCCGAATCCCCTTTACCGAGCGTCCGTATTCCCGTGCTGCGGAGTTCTGCCCGATAAATGGGACGATAACGGAGGCCAGGGCACGCATGAACGCGAGCACGAAGGTCTCGATCCTCGAGGCCACACCAAAGCCGGCAACTGCGGCGGGCCCGTAGACGGAGATAAGACGGGTGATAATCCCCACCGAGACCGGCATGATCATGTTTGTAGCCATGGCCGGCAGCCCCACAAAAATCAGGCGTTTCCAGATTCCAAGAATCACCGCCGGGCGGAGGCCGCCAAAGCCGATCATCCTTTCCCTCCGGGCGACAATGGTCATGGAGATGCTGAGAGTGGTGGCCCGACCGATAACCGTCGCCAGAGCCGCGCCTTTTATCCCCATTACCGGGAAGGGGCCTATTCCGAAAATCAGCAGAGGATCGATGATCACATTCATCGTCGCCCCGATGATCATGATCAGGGCGGGAGTCCGGGTGTCGCCGGTAGCCCGGAGGGCGTTGTTCCCGAGCATCGGAAAAACGACGAAGGGCATACCGAAAAGCCAGATTTTCATATAGTCGAGAATATAGGGCAGGGTCTGCCGATCAGCCCCCAGGGAGGTAAAGATGCTTCCCAGAAGCGGGCCGAGCAGGGAAACAAGAATAACGACCAGACAGAAGGCAAGCATGAGTCCGCTGGTAACGATGCGCCGCACCTCTCCGTCGTCCCCCGAACCGATGGCCCGGGATACAAGGGTGGAGGTACCGACGCCGAGCCCGAGGGCAATGCTGTTAATGACAAAAACCAGGGGAAAGGTAAAGCTCATCGCCGCCAGGGGGATGGTTCCAAGACGCCCCACAAAATAGGTATCCGCCAGGTTGAAGGCAACCATCCCGAGAATCCCCGCCAGCATGGGAACGGCCATTCCAAAAACCTGGGAACCGGGGTCGCCGCTGGTGAGTGTCGCTTTTCGGGTAGACCCGGGCATTTAACCTCCTGCTGTCAGGTAATCAGCCTATCCAGATCCTGACTTCCGGTCAATTGCCCCAGGAATATCAAAAAATATTTGTTTTTAAGACGACGGAGAATACTATATTTTAAAGACAGTCCCATATATAGGAGGATTAAAATGTTTGAATGGCTTTCAGGCTTCAGTCCGGTTACCCAGGCACTTTTTGCGACCCTTTTTACCTGGTTTGTTACCGCTCTCGGTGCGGCAATGGTCTTCTTCTTCAAATCCGTAGAGAAAAAGTATCTCGACGGCATGCTGGGATTCGCCGCCGGGGTAATGACCGCTGCAAGTTTCTGGTCGCTCCTGGCGCCGTCCATCGACTTATCCGAAGAGATGGGACTTATCATTTGGATTCCTCCTCTCGTAGGTTTTCTCGCCGGTGGAGTTTTTCTCCGTCTCATGGATCTTGTATTGCCCCACCTGCATATAGGCGACCCCATCGATAAGGCGGAAGGACTTCATACCCAATGGAAAAAGAGCATCCTCCTCGTTCTGGCAATTACGCTGCACAATATACCCGAAGGACTGGCCGTAGGGGTCGCCTTTGGTGCCGTCGCCGCCGGAATACCCTCCGCATCCATGGCCGGAGCCGTCGCCCTTGCAATTGGGATTGGCCTGCAGAACTTTCCCGAAGGGACGGCCATCTCCGTACCCCTGCGAAGGGAAGGTATGTCCAGGCGAAAGGCCTTCTTTTACGGCCAGCTTTCTGGGATTGTTGAACCAATGGCAGGAGTTCTGGGAGCCGCCCTGGTATTGTGGATGCGGCCGATCCTGCCCTATGCGCTGGCCTTTGCAGCGGGGGCCATGATTTTTGTCGTGGTGGAGGAGGCAATCCCGGAGTCACAGAATTCAGGGAACACCCACATTGCCACCCTGGGCGCAATGCTCGGTTTTGCCATTATGATGAGCCTGGATGTTGCGCTGGGATAAAGCTTCGTGTTGTACTGCTCATTCTCTCATCTCATGTTCAATCGATTCCTGCTTTTCCGCAAGAGAAGGCCAGAATCTTTTTCGGAATATAAACACCGCAGCAAGGGCACTGATACCGGTGAGCAGATTGCTCAGGAGCATTGTCATGCCGATGCTTTCGTATCCCATATTGAGATAATCCCGGAGGAGTATCAGCGGCGGCAGCCTGAATAAAAAGAGGCGCAGGACATTTATAACCAGAATTACCTTGGCCATGCCGAAGCCGTAAAAGAGAGAAAAAAGGGCGCTGGATACGGTCAGAGAGACAAAGGCCCAGCGTTCATAGGAGAGTATGGTCTTGATCTTCTCGATAAAGATCTGGTCCCCGGCACCAAAAAGGCGTCCCAGGGGATCCATGAGGAGGCCTATTATAATGAAACCGCTTACACCTAAAGCAATATTAATGAGCAGGGTTCGATAAAAGGAACCCATGGCCCGCCGGTGGGATTCGTTGCCCAGATTCTGGGCGATAATAGTTGTATTACCGTCCATTACGCCGTTGGAGGTTATTATTACCGTTCCGGAAACCTGGTTGGAAATTCCCAGAGCACCCACGGCGAGACCGCCGTAAAAGGCCGACAGGGCGTTCATCCAGAGCTTTCCAAAACTGAAGGCAAAGCGCTCCACCATAATCGGCAGCGAAAGGGCCAGAATCGGCTTAAGGTCGGCAGCTCTCGGTTTCAGGGTGAACCGGGTTATCCTAAGAGGATTCCCCGGGGCCCTCATGCGTCTGAAGGCGATGCTGAGCATAAAAGCCTGGGCAATCAGGGAGGAGATCGCCAACATGATTACTCCGGTCTTTAGAAGGTAGACAAAAAAGAGGCAGGAGAGGCCCAGCTTTATCAGCATTACCATAAGGTTCAGAATCATTATAAGCCTGCTGTGACCTTTAGCCCGCTCGATCCCGATAAAAACCATGTTGATGCAGCTCAGGGCGGAGGTTAACAGTTCCACCGCAAGAAAACCCCGGGCCGTATCCATCAGCTCCGGCGGGGTTCGGGACATCCCGAGGATGGGATTATTTAATAAGATAAGCAGGACCAGTATCGAAGCCATGGAGAGACTGATGAAGATAAGATTACCCGCAGAGCGCCCGGCCTGTTCATCGTCGTAGGCACCAAAGTGACGGGCAACTATAATGCTGCCTCCCGCAGCCAGTCCGAGGCTCACCGAATCGAAGACAAACTTGATCTGGTGCACGAAGATTACCGCCGATACCTCCAGGGAGCCGACGGAGGAGGCGATGATGGTATCAAAGATTTTGAACACGTGATTCAGGAGACTGAATACCACCAGGGGAAAGGATATCCGCACAAGCACGGACCAGAGATTACCGTGGAGTATGTGTTCGCGGGCAGCGGTTTCTTCGTTTGTCTTCTTCATAGGTCAAGCTGTTGCAGGATCATTATGCTGTTGAGTGTATCAGGAAACCCTAAAAGGATCTCAGCTATCCTCTCTGAAACCGAACTTGATAATGCGGTATTCTCATTGTGGCATATTCTCCCCGGGAAAGAACAAAATCCCTTATCTATACAGTGACGATTTCGACCTCGTCGGTATCGTAGCCCAGGCGGGCGGAGATTTTCAGGGCGGTCTGACGGACCAGAGAACCAAGCTCATCCATGGAATAGCGGGTCTGGTGGGGACTCCAGGCTGTGCTGATTGCCGCGATCACCTTGTTTCGGTAATCGTAGATCGGTGCGGCCACACAGCTGGTATTGTACTCCCACTCTTCGTCGTCCAGGCTATAGCCCTGGTCACGGTACTTCCGCATAAGACTCATGAGTTCCGGGACCTCCGTCACGGTTTTTTCTGTCCGTTTTATACGTTCCTCCCCTTCCAGGATTCGCTGAAGGGAATCTTCTGGTTCGTCGAAGAGCAGGGCCTTACCGATGGCTGTACAGTGAAAGGGGCGTCGCATGCCGATTATCGCGAAGCGGTGGGTGCTGTCGAACTTTTCGATCTTGTCTATGTAGACGACCTCGCCGTCCTTGCGGATGGCGAGAAAAACGACCTGCCCCAGCATATTGGCGAGCTCCCGCATGTAGTATTCCGCCTCGGTTTTGAGCTCGATGCGGTTGAGATACATCCCGGACATATGCACAAAACCGAGTCCCAGACGGTAACAGTTGGTCCGGGGGGCTTTTTCCACATAGTGCCGACCAAGAAGCCCCGCAAGAAGACGGTGAACCGTACTTTTATGCAGGTCCAGCTTGTTGGAAATCTCCGTCAGGGTAAAACCCTGGGGATCCCGGGACAGGAGCTCCAGGATATCGAAGGCCCGCTCTATGGACTGTACAGCACCTTTGTGCTTTGGTTTTTCAGTACTCTGTTTCATGGTGTGAAACAGAGTACTGTATTTGCAAAAATCTGGCAACAGAAGTCATTATCGTGCCAGCCAGCCACCGTCAACAGCAATGGTATATCCATTGACATAATCCGATGCAGATGAGGCAAGAAAAACAACCGGTCCTTGAACGTCTTCCGGTAAGCCCCAGCGTCCGGCGGGTATTCTATCCAGAATCGCGGCACTGCGTTCTTTATCTGCACGTAGTGGAGCAGTGTTGTTTGTTGCCATATAGCCCGGGGCAATCGCATTTACGTTTATTCCGTTCTTTGCCCATTCGTTCGCCAAAGCGCGGGTTATACCCATTACACTACCTCCTTTATACGTATGAATCAGGCCATGTCGTCCATGGACGCCCCGTCCATGTCGTCGAAGGTCTGATTTTCCCCCACCATGCCCCAGATAAAGGTATAATTACCCGTTCCTACCCCGGAGTGGATCGACCAGCTGGGGGAGATTACCGCCTCCTCGTTGCGTACCAGAATGTGCCGGGTCTCCTTTGGGTCTCCCATGAGGTGAAAAACCGCCCGGTCCTTATCGATCCCGAAATAGAAGTAGACCTCCATGCGCCTCTCGTGGGTATGGGCGGGCATGGTATTCCAGACATTGCCTTCCGCAAGTTCCGTATAGCCCATCACCAGCTGACAGGTGGGAAGAACTTCCGGGTGTATAAGCTGCCGGATTATCCGCCGGTTGCAGCTTTCGTCGGACCCGAGGTGAAGTTCCCGGGCCTTCTCCTTAGGGAGGACCTGAGTCTCATAGCGATTGTGGGCGGTTCCGCTGAGGCAGTAATATTTGGCAGGATTGTCGGAGTCACGACTGGAAAAGGAGAGCTCCCGGCTGCCCATTCCGGCATAAAGGCCGTCCTTGTAATCCAGGGAATGATCCGTGCCATCGACCCGCACTGTTCCCGGGCCCCCGACATTGATTACCCCCAGCTCCCGGCGTTCGAGGAAATAGTCGACTCCGAATACCTCCCGGTCGGTCTTCAGCTCCAGGGGCTCTCCGGCAGGCATGATCCCGCAAATAACGATGCGGTCAATATGACTGTAAACCATTTTGGCACTGCCGGGGACAAAAAGATCCTGAACAAGAAACTCCCTGCGCAGACCTTCGGTATCGAGATTCTTGCCATGCTCCGGATGAATGGGATGTCGTATTTCCATGTTGTTTCCGTCCTTTCTATTCCACTATATGAAACCTTGTTTCGTCGCATTGTATCATAATTTACACAAAGGTCAAGGAATAAGTTTTATATTATGGAAAGGCTTTCCTCAATAGGAAACTTTTATGCAAATCTTTATCTGATTTGACAGTTTTTCCTTGACAATATGGACAAGTGCCTCAATAATGGAACTGGGTTTCGCATAATGAAACCATAATCATCATACCATGTTGTAAAGGAGTTTTCCATGAAAAGAACGTTACTTTTTGTTCTCGTCCTTGTCCTTGCAGCCCCGGCAGGCATATTTGCCGGTGGTGGTCAGGAAAAACAGACTGAGCAATACGAATGGTCTCTGGCATCGACCTTGCCGGAATCGCACCCGGTACATAAATCCCTGGTGTACTTCGCTGACCAGGTCCGGGAACGCAGCAACGGACGAATAGACATTACCGTATACGGCGGCGGACAGCTCGGCGACGAACGGGATTACATTGAAGGAATCGAGCTGGGTACAATCGATGTAACCAAGGTATCCTCCGCCCCTCTGGGGCAGTTTGTAGACAGCCTTCAAGTTGTCAGTCTGCCCTTCATGTTCCGCGATCAGGCACATCAGCATGCGGTACTTCAGGGAGAAATTGGCGCAAGGCTTATGGCGGACCTGGAAAAAAGCGGGTTCAAGGGACTCACCTTCATGGACTCCGGCTTCCGCAGTGTAACAACCGCCTACGGACCAGTGTACCGGCCTGCCGATCTTCGCGGGAAAAAAATACGGGTCATGGGCAGTGAGCCGCTTATTGACACCATCAATGCACTTGGCGGCACCGCAGTACCAATGGGTCAGCAGGAGGTATACGTTGCACTGCAGCAGGGCGTCATAGACGGTTGGGAAAACAACGAACCAACAGTTATCGCTTTTAACATGCAGGAAGTGGCAAAGTACTACTCCTACACCCGTCATGTTTCCATTCCCGATATTCTTGTAATGAGCGCTGACAAGTTCAACGCCCTGCCCGAGGATCTCCAAGATGCCATAATGGATGCCGCTGCCGCTACTGCACCTTTTCACACCAATATCTGGAATGATTACGTGGAAGAGGCAAAAACCCAGCTGAAGGAAAAGGGAATGGAATTCAACGAGGTCAACGACATCACCGAGTTCCAGGCAATCATTCAACCCATTTACGACCGCTACGACCCGATTGTCGGTCCCGGCCTCATCAAGGAAATCCAGCAAAAATAAAGGCGGATTCTTCGAGGTGATCTGAAATTATGATACATTTCTGATAACGTTACCCGGATAATCCGGGTAACGTTGCATGAAAGAAACCGGAGGAATCCCATGAAAATTCAACCCCTGTGCGAAGCTGCAGCACGAATCGTGAACATGGCAACGGCGGTAATGATTGCCGCATTGACCATATTTGTCAGCTGGCAGGTATTTGCGCGCTACGTTCTGAACACAGGCCAATTCTGGGCCGAGGAGCTCTCAATTATCGCCATGATCTGGATCGGTATTCTCGGCGCATCGAGCACCTTATGGTCTGAATCTCACATCGGCCTGAATGTTTTTGTTGATCGCCTGCCGGAAACAGGCAAGGTCATTGCCAAGACTTTCAGCGATTTTCTGATTGCAGGATTCGGGATTTATCTTTTTATATACGGCCTGCAGCTGGTGAACAGAATAAGCGGTACCTGGTCAGCCCTGCGAGTATCGATCGGGAGAACCTACCTTGTCGTACCCATCTCCGCTGCCCTTCTGGCTATCTTCGCCCTGTCCAAGGGCGTACTCCGCCTGACAACACACATTTCCGCTTCACGGAATACTTCTACCGATTAGGAGCCTTTATGTCACCAGCTATTGTCCTGATAGGATTGTTTCTTGTACTCGCCTTTGCAGGAGTACCTATCGCCTTCTGTCTGGCCGTTTCTTCCGTTGTGACCACATGGTATATGGGGTTCCCTGCAGTAGTAACTGCCCAGCGCATTGCCACCGGGCTGCAGTCGTTTCCGCTTATTGCAATTCCCCTCTTTGTTCTGGCAGGATCGATTATGGCAAAAGGCGGTGTAGCCAGACGTATTGTGGATTTTGCTTACATCATCGTAGGTCCTTTCAGGGGCGGCCTGGCCATGGTAAACTGCATCCAGTCGATGCTGTTCGGCGGGGTTTCCGGCTCAGCCATTGCCGATATTTCTTCAACAGGCCCCATCATGATTCCAATGATGAAGCAGAAAGGCTACGACAACGAATTTTCCACAGCTCTTACCGTCGCTTCAGCTACCCAGGGAATCATCATCCCCCCCAGCCACAATATGATAATCTATGCCATGGCCGCTGGTGGCGTCTCAGTGGGACAGCTGTTCCTGGCCGGCTACATTCCTGGCATAATGATTGGAATAGGATTGATGATTACCTCGTTTATTATTGCTGTAAAACGCGGTTACCCCAGGGAAAAGCGTCCCCCTTTCCACGACTGCATCCGGATTACTGTGGATGGAATTCTTGCAGTTCTGGCAGCGGTAATAATTGTGGGAGGGATCGCTTTCGGTATCTTTACTGCGACGGAAGCATCTGCCATCGCGGTTGTCTACGCCGCTTTCCTGGGACTCTTTGTTTACAAGGAATTGAAGTTCCGCGACCTGTGGCCTATTCTGGTGGAATCAGTCAAGACGATATCAACCGTTCTGTTCCTGATCGCATCAGCCAGCGCCTTTGCCTGGCTGCTGACCCGCCTGCAGGTACCGACAATGATCATGCGGTCCATGCTCTCCTTTACCAGTAATCCTGTTATCCTGCTTCTGCTTATAAACGTTCTCCTTGTCATTCTCGGCATGCTGATGGATGTAGCCCCGTTGATTGTTATTACAACTCCCATCCTGCTTCCGGTGGTGACCGCAGCAGGCATGAGCCCTGTAACCTTTGGTATCGTACTGCTCCTGAATCTGGGAATAGGCCTGACCACTCCCCCCGTGGGAACAGGACTGTTTGTAGGCTGCTCAGTTGGTCACACCACGGTCGAAAAGACCACCCGGGCCATGGTTGCATTCTGGCCGGCAATGATAATTGTACTCCTGTTAACGACATTCATTCCTGCTCTAACAAATTTTCTGCCTTCTCTGATAATGAAATAGTATTTGAGCACAAAGAGAGCCCCCTCACATTTTTCGATGTCAGGGGGTTTTTTTAATCTGCAGCAAATACCAATTATAAAGCGTAGCCCGGATCCCGTATTACCGCGTTCTCCTGGTTGATGCTCAGGATTCTTTCCAGGTATTCGGGGCTTATGTACTGTGCCTCGTACTCCACCCCCTCGCGGTCGAGCTGCCGCAGAAAGGCGCGCAGGTGGTTCCTTGAGCCCTTCATCAGGTTCTGGTACAGGATGCGGATGTCGTCATTGTCCGTCAGCTCCAGGTTCTGCTGCAGATCGTGAATATCCAGGTCCTCGATAAGGGCT
>Ga0334898_1001870_pt1 | contig 21333 bp, 19 predicted proteins | sample GraSluR3_MG_10_FD_207228 | JGI IMG/M metagenome (GOLD analysis project Ga0334898, IMG submission 207228) | Sludge microbial communities from methane-producing bioreactor in Wageningen University, Netherlands - Granular Sludge_3_08-R3 | ecosystem: Engineered > Bioreactor > Anaerobic >... | reverse complement strand
CTTCGACCACTATTGCCGCGGCCCCCTGTTTTTCGGCAATTTGGGCCAGTTTAAGCGAGGAGACGATAGATACTACCGGTACTCCGGTTTCATTACTCCATTTAAAAACATCCCTTGAGAAACCAGCTCCGGTAAAAACCAAATCTATTTTTTCTTCCATGGCTGTTTGAACCAGAGAGGCAAATTGTTTGATGGCAAACATGATGTTGACACCAATAATACCCTTGCCCTTGGCAAGGAGGCGTGCCGTCCTGATTTCATGCTTTAACTCTTCAATAGACATACCGGTCGCTGCGATGATGCCGATACCCCCGGCATTGGCCACTGCAGCTGCCAGCGGGGCGGTAGATACCCTAATGGCCATGCCGCCCTGGACAATGGGATAGCGCGGTTGAAAGGGGCCGATTTTTAAAGCGGGAAATTTCTTCAAAAAATGATCATCCTTTTCTTGGTTGTAAAAGATGTTGCCTTAACATTATTCGAGCAAAAATGAGTTAATCCTGTAATTTGGAAAAAAACAATTAATTATAAATTGTATAGAATGGTTTTGTCAAAAATGCTTAAAAACGCTATACTGATAAAAACACTGTCTAGATGATAGTTTAGAAAATTTTACATATTTTATTCCGGAGGGAAATAATTAGTGGCAAAAATTTTACCGCCTTGTAACAATAAATGTCCTTTACAAACCGATGTCCGGGGTTATCTTGCCGCCATTGCGCAGCGGGAGTATGCGGAAGCATACCGGTTGATACGTGCCGGCAACCCTTTTCCTTCCGTCTGCGCCTGGATCTGTCCCGCTCCCTGTGAGGAGGCCTGCCGGCGGGCCGGGGTAGATGCGCCTTTGGCGATAAAAGACTTAAAGCGGTTTGTGGTTGAACAGGCCGGTACATTCGACCGTGAAACGGTATGTTTTGCGGATACCGGCAAGAAGATAGCCATAGCCGGTGCAGGGCCGGCAGGTCTTACCGCGGCTCACGATCTGGTCTGCCGGGGGCACCGGGTGGTGGTCTACGAGCGCCGGCGCTTGCCGGGCGGGCAGCTCTCGGCATCGGTACCCGCCTACCGCCTACCGGCAGAGATGCTTGAACGGGACCTTAACGAGATTTTTTCCACCGGCGTGGAGGTGCGCTGTGGGGTTGAAATCGGCAGGGACATTACTATCGACCGGCTGCAAAAAGAGTATGATGCTGTTATCGTCAGTACCGGCCTTTGGGCCGGGCGAAGAATTAATTTGCCGGGTTTTGACCGGTTTGGCGTATACCCGGTGCTGCCGTTTTTGCAAAAAGCCAAACTAGGGAAGTCCCCCGGTATCGGTCATCAAGTCATAGTGGTCGGCGGCGGGGACGTGGCTATGGATGCGGCACGCACGGCTTTGCGCCTGGGTGCGTCCGGGGTCCGGGTAGTCTGTCTCGAACCGGAGGACCGGATGCCTGCCCACCGGAGAGAGATAAATGAAGCGGTGGCGGAAGGCGTAATTATTTTACCGGGGTTCGGCCCGGTGGAAGTTTTTACAGCAGGCGAACGGATTGGCGGGCTGATGGTACAAAAGGTAAAATCGGTGTTTGACCGGGATGGCAGTTTCGAACCCGTTTACGAAGCGGATAGTTTTATGAAGGTGCCCGGTGATACGGTACTCCTGGCCATCGGTCAAGTGCCGGATAATGTTTTTTTAGAGAGAAGCGGGCTTGAAACCAATCCGGCCGGATGCCTGGTGGTGGACAGGCAATCTCTGACCACCAGTACCGACGGGGTATTTGCCTGTGGCGAAATAGCGGAGGGGCCCGGCGCGGCGGTTGCGGCCATTGCCTCGGGGCACCGGGCGGCGGCGGTGGTGGAAAGTTATCTTATAGGAGCCAAATTTGAAACGGACAAAGAAAAGGTGGTTATCGGGCCGATCCCGCCCGAAACGTTAGAAAAAATACCGCACCGCGGGCGACGAGGGGCTCACGCATCACCTCCTGTCGACCGGGTCAAACACTTTGAGCCGTACGAGACCGGTTTTAACGCAAGAGACGCGTTTTACGAGGCGGGCCGTTGTTTAGGCTGCGGTTTGGGGGCACAGGTGGATCAAGAAAAGTGCGTTGCCTGCCTGACTTGTTTGCGGGTTTGTCCTTATCAGGTTCCGGTGGTAGGTGAAAATGACCGTGCCGTAATACCAGTGGAAAACTGCCAGGCCTGCGGTACCTGCGCGGCGTGTTGTCCGGCCGGCGCCATTACGTTCGGTCTTTTGGATGAAGCAAGATTGGACGAGTTGCTGGAGGTATCTCTACTAAAGCATAATATCGCCGTGTTTGCCTGCGGAGGCTTGTGGATAGAAGACCTGCACCGGGAGGATAAAAAAAGACTTTCCCCCGGGTTGCCGCGTAAGCGTTTGGTACGGGTGCCGACGGCGGATGCCCTGCGCCTGGAATGGATCTTAAAGGCGTTTGAAAGCGGGGCGGCCGGTGTGGCCGTGCTTGCCTGCGGTGAAAACCAGTGCCGTTATCTAGGCGGTAGAGGTGTTCTGGAAGGAGTTGTTTCCCGGGCCAGGAACTTGCTCCGTTTTATCGGCATCGCACCGGAGCGGTTTTATTACTGCCGGCCGTGTGCAGGTGAAGATCCGGTGGCAATGCTGGACGTTTTTGCGCAACGTATCAGAGCGTGACAAGGGGGGCGTGACAAGGGGACGGTTCTTCTGTCACGTTTCATCTAAAACCCGTATTCCTTAATGAAATTTTCCAGTCTTTCCAGGTCCCCGTCGGATATTTTTAACGGCACCGGCTTTTCCAGCAAGAGACGTCCCTCGGTAAGGGCAAGTTCTCCTTCGGTTCTTTTTACGGCTGCCGGGTCGCCCTTGCTTTTGTAATACCGGAGCAGTTCCAGTGACCGGCGGCGGTCATCAAGCAGCGGTGATTTGCGGCCAGGGGCTTCTGCTTCCGCGTCCCACCCGGAACGAAATTTTTCCAGCACTCCGCCTTCCCCGGCAACGCGCACGGCGGTTCGGCAAAGGGCCTCTCCGGTTATACCCGCTTCATATTCCCCGGAAAGAATTTCGATTACCGCCGTGACAGGAAGGTAACCCGGCTGCGGACGGGTGCTGTTTTCAGGTGCGGTAAGATTGTCACCGCAACCCGCCGTTTCCGGTCCTGCCTGCTCCGCGCTGCGGGCAGAACGGCAACCCCGGAACCGGGGGGTTCCGGCTTTTCTTCCGGGGCGGGGACGTTTATGCCTTGTACTCATATATAGCTCACCTCGGTTGGTTCAAGTTAAAAATAAAATAGCACCGGCGGGCTGATAATGCAAGCTTTTTAATGCGGTTTTTATATACTGTATTTGTTATTCTGAATACACAAAACATTAAAAAAACTTTGTAACTTTATGAGCAAATTATTTTCTAAATAATTTAATTCTAATATAATATAAGTGCTTTTCTATTAAAGGTTTTTTAGAGAATAGTGTTATGTTTTTTTGTCCCGGATGCTATAAAATATGACAATTAAATGTTACCGGGTGTAATTATTCAGGATGAAAATGGAACAAAAAAAGTTGGAAAGCAACCATAAGTAAAGGTGAAAACCTGTACGGGAGGTGATATCCAACTGCTTGACTACCTGGTAAACGTAGAAATCCGGGCCCCAGGTTGCCGGTAAGAGCAGTAATGATGAAAGAAAAGATTTTTAGGGTATAGAAAAAATGAGAGGAGGTTTTAATGTGAGAAAGCCCAAGTGGCTTTTAATCACCATAACTTTACTGTTGGCGTGTTCGGTGCTCGTGGCTGCCGGGTGCGGCGGAGGCGGTGCCCCGGAAAGTGCCGATGCGATTAAAGTAGGTGTGGTCCTGCCGCTTACCGGTGAAATGGCCATGTTCGGGAATATGGAAAAGAATTCTTTTGAAATGGCTTACGAAGAGTTGAAAGCCGCCGGTAAAACTACCATCGACGGTAAAGAGATCGAGTTGCTATTTGAAGACGGGCAGGGATTGCAAGACGTATCGAAATCGGCGACAGAAAAACTGGTGAACCAGGATGGGGTAATCTTGCTCAGCGGTGGTTACAGTAGTGCTTGCACCAACGTTATCGCCGGTTCCGCCCAAACCCTGCAGACGCCTTTCTTGATTGTCACTGGTTCGTCCGACGAGATTACGGAGCAGGGCTGGCAGTATGTATTCAGAGGCACGGCGGCCCCGGCCAGCAAGTACACCAATGCTTATTGGGATATGGCCGACCAGGTGATCAAGCCCCAAAAAGTGGCCATTATTTATGAAAATACCGACTTTGGTTCCTCTTCGGCCAAAGGTTTCCGTGCCGAATGTGCAGAAAGGGGCATCGAAGTGGTATTTGACCAGTCTTATGAATCCGGTGCGATTGATTTCAAACCTATGCTGGCCAATATGAGGGTTGAGGATCCCGACGTAATCTTTGCCGTTTCGTACGTCATGGATGCGGCAATGATTGTCAAGCAGATGAAGGAGCTTAATTTTAACACGGAATTGTTCGTTGGCGGCGGTGCCGGGTATACCATGCCCGAGTTTAAGAACAACGCCGGCGCGTCATCAGAATACGTTGCCTCCACTACTTTATGGATTCCCAACGTCGCCTGGCCGGGTGTAAATGAATACTTTGAAGGTTACCAGGAGAGATACGGCGCCGAACCGGATTATCACGGGGCCCAGGCCTACGCGACAATGTACGTGATTGCCGATGCCCTGCAACGGGCGGAAGATATGAGCAGGGCGGGAGTTCAAAAAGCGTTGAAAGAAACCGATTTAGAAACAATCATGGGACCGGTCAAGTTTGAAGACTGGGAAGGTTACACCAATCAGAATATGCCAATTACTTATGTGGTGCAGTGGCAGGACGGTGAGCTTGAGGTTGTTTGGCCGGAGGAAGTTAAGTCTGCCGATTATGTTTATCCGGTTCCCAAGTGGGACGAAAGGTAGTTTGTTAAAAAACAATTAACGAAGCGCGGGCATAAGGCATGCCCGTGCCGGTCCCGCAAATCCCCATATCTGTTAGAAAGAGATAATCTGGTATTTTTAGTTTTAAAATATATGGCGTAATATTTATGGTCACCGTCAAGGTTCCGGATGAAAAACCCGGTATTGCGGACAGGCAGGAATGTGAGAACTGTTCCGTGTGGAAAACGGCTTTAAGCACAATTGGCGGCTTTAATCCCGGGCAAGGTGAACAGGGACGGGAATGATTGTTTTTTTGACAGGATAGGGTTGTTCACCTTAACGGGAAAGGTATAAAGCTGCTTTTTTTTGCTAGCAATGGGGAGGTAGGCTATTAGATGGTTCTATTTGGACAAACGGTCATATGCGGTATTTTACTTGGCGGGATGTATGCCCTTATTGCTATCGGTATGACCTTGATTATGGGGGTTATGAATATAATCAACCTGGCGCACGGGTCCCTGGTGATGGTGGGGATGTACGTGGCCTACGTGTGTTTCACGCAATTCGGCATCGACCCGTATTTGGGCATGTTTGCAGCCATGGCCGTGCTGTTTGTTATCGGTTGCCTGCTGCAGAGGTATATGATTAACCGGTTGGTGGAAGTGGATTCAATTCTGCCGGAAAACCAGGTGTTGCTTACCGTTGGAATTATGCTGGTATTGACAGAAATAGCGCGGTTGATTTTTAAATCCGATTACCGTTCGGTTACTACCAGTTATTCATCACAAACGATGTATTTTGGGGATATGTCGATCAGCGTGCCCATGCTGACGGGGTTTTTTATTGCCATGTTGTTTACTTTTTTACTGCACCTTTTTTTAACCAGGACAGATATCGGCAAATCGATCCGGGCGGTTGCCCAGGATCGTGATGCTGCCATATATATGGGAATTAATTCTTCCAAGATTACCATGATCACGTTCGGTATCGGTTCGGCCCTGGCCGCTGCCGGCGGTTCGCTGCTTTTGCCGTTGTTTTACCTGTGGCCGGATATAGGACACTTTTTTACCGCAAAGGCATTTATTATAACTATTCTGGGTGGAATGGGCAGTACGATGGGAGCCGGCATCGGGGGATTGGTGCTGGGAATCGCCGAATCCCTGGGTGCTACTTATATCTCCATGGGATATAAGGATATTGTCGGACTGGTGATATTTCTATTGGTACTCCTTTTCCTGCCCGGGGGTTTCAGGAGCTTAGCCAAGAGGTGATTGAGCAATGAAAAAAACGAACAATATTATAGGCGTAATTGTTTTTGTTGCAGCGCTTTTGCTGCCGGTAATAATTCAAGCTCCTTACCAGATGCACATTTTAATCCTGGTACTGATTTGGGCGGTTATGGGCACTGCCTGGAACCTTCTCGGGGGCTATGCCGGGCAGGTTTCATTCGGTCACGCGGCTTTTTTCGGGGTGGGAGCTTATGCCGCAGGATTACTTGAGTTCCACCTGGGTATTTCACCCTGGTGGGGTATGATCCTGGGACCCGTGCTCGCCGCTCTGGTTTCCCTGCCGATCGGCTTGATTTGTTTCCGGCTGCGGGGCCCGTATTTTGCCCTGGCCATGCTTGCTCTGGGCGAGATCTTCAGGCTTTTATTCACCAATATGGAGTCTTTTACCAATGGAGCCAAGGGGATCTTGATTATGCCGGCAATTACAGACAAAGTCTTTTATTATTATTCCGGCCTGCTGATGCTTTTAGTTACGGTGTTAGTTACTACTTTGATCGTCAGGTCGAAAATCGGCTATTACCTGGTTTCTATCCGGGAGGATCAGGATGCTGCTACTTCTCTGGGGATTCCCACCACCTTATATAAAAACCTTGCTATTTTGTCGAGCGCGTTTTTCACCGGGCTGGCAGGAGCTTTCTACATGAACTACGTGGCTTTTATCGACCCGCACATAGTTTTTAACCTGACCAGTATTTCGGTAATGTTGATAATGGTGGTCATGTTGGGCGGGGTTGCTACCACCTGGGGACCCACCGTCGGTGCGGCGTTATACATTTATTTAGGCGAGGTGTTCCGTACCACGCTCGGTTCGGCGAACGTGCTGGTTTTTGGTATTCTTGTCTGCCTGATCATCATGTTCCTGCCCAACGGTATTGTTGGTGAAATAGGCATGCTGAAACAGGTCGTGACCCGGAAAAAAACCAGCGTTAAGGAGGGGATCTGATCTTGAAGTTTTTTGAAGCCAGGGATATTACCAAGAAATTCGGCGGGTTGGCGGCGGTTTCAGATTTAAGCTTCACCGTCGAGCAGGGTGAAATTTTCGGGGTGATCGGCCCGAACGGGTCCGGCAAAACAACGGTATTCAACCTGATCAGCCGGTTTTTCCCGCTTACGGAAGGTGAAATATATTTTAAGGGGCAACAGATCGATAATCTGCCCGCGCATAAGATATGCGCCTTGGGTATCGGCAGGACGTTCCAGGTGGTTAAGCCTTTGAGGCGCATGAGCGTGATCGACAACATTATGGCCGGGGCGTTTTTGCGTACCAGCAGTGTTAAGAAGGCCAGGCAAAAGGCAGAGGAGGTATGTGAATTCTGCAATATGAGGCAGTATGAAAATTACGAAGCCAAAAGTTTGCCCATTCCGCTGCGCAAAAGGTTGGAAATCGCCCGGGCCCTGGCTGCAGAACCGGAATTGCTCATGCTGGACGAGACCTGCGCGGGTTTAAATCCCAAGGAATCGGAAAAGGCTATCGAGTTAATCCAGAAGATCCGCGATAACGGAGTGACGATTATTATTGTCGAACACATTATGAAAGTTATGATGGGAATTTCCGACCGGATTCTGGCTATAAATTTTGGTAAAGAAATCGCCATGGGGACGCCGCAGGAAGTGGCAAGTCATCCCGAGGTAATTAAAGCATATTTGGGTGAGGATTATGCTTAAAGTAAATAATATGGACGTAGCGTACAAGGATGTCCAGGTTCTTTGGGACATTTCGTTCGAGGTGTACCAGGGGGAGTTGGTGGTTCTGCTCGGTGCTAACGGTGCCGGCAAAACGACCACGTTGAACGCCATTTCGGGCCTGCTGCCGGTTAAAAAAGGGAACATTGAATTCATGGGGCAGGATTTAACCAGGCTTCCGGGGCATAAAATTGCCGGGTTAGGTATAACCCACGTACCCGAGGGCAGGCGTTTGTTTCCGGAAATGAGCGTGCGGGAAAATCTGGAAATAGGTTCGCTTTTTCCCGAGGCCAAGGCAAAGAGGAAAGAAACGATGCACAAGGTTTTTGAATTGTTTCCTATTCTGCATGAAAGACAGAACCAGGAGGCCGGCACCTTAAGCGGCGGCCAGCAGCAGATGCTGGCCCTGGGCAGGGGTTTAATGGCGTTGCCGAAATTGCTGATTATGGACGAGCCGTCTCTGGGACTGGCGCCGGTGCTGGTGAAACAAATTTTTGATAAAATTAAGGAAATTAATGATGAGGGGGTCACGGTCCTGCTGGTGGAACAGAACGTGGTGCAGACTTTGAATTTATGCCACCGGGCCTACGTGCTGGAGAACGGCAAGATAACCATGACCGGGCGCGGGGAGGAGCTTTTGAACGACCCGCACGTCAAGGAAGCGTACCTGGGGATCTAAAGAACTGCAAAACCTACCGATTTTAAAGGCGGTAGGTTTTTTGTCGATTAAGGGGGCACATGCGCCGCCTTGCAAGTCCACACAGGTCGCACAAAGGCGAATTTATTCTCCGCTCCCTATCACCATTTTTTATTTGCCGGCGTTTTTGTCCAGGCCAGCTACGAAGACCAGAATTTTGGCCACCGCCTCGTAAAGCTCCGGCGGGATTTCACTGCCCACCCCCAGGTCGTGCAGGGTTTGGGCCAGAGTTTGGTCCTGGTACAGCGGCACTCCTGCCTCCCGGGCGATATTTTTTATCTGCTGCGCCTTGCGTCCCCGGCCGGTGGCGACAACTACCGGTGCGTCGTTTTTTTCCGGTTCGTAACGCAGTGCCGTGGCGGTCTCCTTGCGCAGGTCGTCCATGATTTCACCTCAAATCCTGTGGTCAAGCAGGTGTTGTTCCAGGCGCGGCAGCAGTTCCTCCTCAACCATGCCCAAACCGGCCCTGGTTTGGGTGCTCAGGGATACTTCTTTAAACCCGGCTTCCTTCAGACCGGCTCTTAAAAGCGTAAAGTTTTTCCGGAGCATTTGGCTTGCCGCCTGCTCCCCGGTAAAATATTTGACGCAAAGTGAGTCTTGGCGAAAGGAAAGCATGATCCAGATGTTGCCCAGGTTTTGGGTAACTAAACAGACCAAAAGCTCCGCCACCGGCCGCGATTTTGCACTTGCGTCCGCATCCTGTTTTTCGTCTTCCGTTCCGGCGAAAAATCTGGCCTCAGGAAAGAGTGCGGAACGTAAAGGGAGTGGGAGCAATGCGGGTGGCTGGACGGGTGGTGGTTCCGAAGCCGGTTTAGTTTTGAGAGCGGCAGAACGCTCCGGTAAAAAGCCGGTGTCCGGTGTTTCCAGCGCCTTTGCGGCGTAAGTTGCTGCTTGGCGCCCCCCTTCTGCTCCCTGTTTTCCGGATGCCGGGCCGGTTTTAACGTTCTGGGCGAGATTCAGGAGGAGAAGGGTTAAAGCGTTGATAGGCATCTTAAAACCCCCACTTAGTTAAGTTGCTTCATTATTACTATCGGCAGTTTGTCTGGTATAATGAACGGGGTGAATTATTTTTGTATTATAGCAGGTAAAGACGGCTAAAAAAAAGAATTTTTCCTACGGGAGAGAAATAGATGGAATTAAAGGCAATCTTTATCACTGCTTTTTTAGTGGGGTTTTCCGGTGCGATGATGCCGGGGCCAATGTTAACTGTAACGATAAGTGAAAGTGCCCGCCGGGGTTTTACCGCCGGCCCGCTGGTTACTTTAGGACATGCCTTGCTGGAATTGCTGCTGGTTATGGCATTGGTCGCGGGGCTTTCGGCCTATCTGACCACGGTTTGGGTTTCCCGCACGGTTGCGGTGCTGGGCGGGGCCTTCCTTATTTACATGGGCTACGGTATGGTCAGGGATGCCCGTGCCGGTAAAGTCTCTGTGAAGCTACCGCAACCGCAGGCACCGATTTGTAAGGCCGCTTCCGGAAATACCTCCGGGGACGGGCCGGCTGAGGTGCCGGCAGGTACGGCTGGGGGTGGTACGGTGCGGCTGCACCCGGTGGCGGCCGGTATTTTAACCAGCGCGTCCAATCCTTATTGGATCCTGTGGTGGGCCACGATCGGCCTGGGTTATATTACCCTGTCTTTGCGCCGCGGGTATGCCGGCCTGGCATCGTTTTTTACCGGGCATGTCCTGGCCGACCTGGTCTGGTTCGGCCTGGTTGCCGCGGCGGTAGCGGGAGGCAGGAGGTTTTTAAGTGACGGTGTCTACCGGCTGATTATTTTAGTCTGCGGGATATTCCTGGTAACCTTGGGCGGTTATTTTATCTACAGCGGCCTGTTTACACGTTTGGTGCCGGTGGCATAATAAAGAGCGGGTGAAAGGTAATCTTGATTAATAACCAAAAGGGGGTTGAAAAAAGTGACGGTAGTTTTTTGCGGAATTTGCCCCCACCCCCCTATCGCGGTGCCGGAGGTCGGCGGGGATGAATCGGTGCAAGTGGAGGCCACCCGGCAGGCATTGCTGGAGTTGGGACGGCGGATAAGGGACAGCGGAGCCGAAACGGTGGTCATTATATCACCGCACGCTACGGTTTTCAGGAACGTGATCGGTATCAACACGGTGCCTGTTTTGCAAGGGGATCTGGGCCGGTTTTTAGCGTCAGAGGTCAAGTTCGAACGGGAAAACGACCTTGACCTGGCGGGCGCAATAAAGGAGCAAGCGGCGGAGTTGGGCCTGGAAGTATTGGAGCTTACGGCGGATATGGAAAAGGGGCATGATATTACGCTTGACCTGGACCACGGGGTTACCGTGCCCCTTTATTTTCTTCAAAAGGCGGGGGTGGAGGTGCCCCTCGTACACGTGTCCATGGCAGTGGGGCCGCCGGAAAGGCTCTGTTTCTTCGGGCAGGCCGTGCGCCGTGCGGCGCGGTCCCTGGGCCGGAAAACCGCCTTGTTGGCCAGCGGTGATCTTTCGCACTGCCTGGCCGCGGGTGCTCCCGGGGGATATAATCCGCGGGGGGCGGAGTTTGACCGGAAGCTTGCCGCGTTGCTGGCCGGTCCGGACGCGAAAAAAATTATTAAAATGGACCCGGCGTTGGTACGGCAGGCTGCGGAATGCGGTTACCACGCCATCGTCATGATGCTGGGGGCACTGGACGGGTACGAGCTTGAGGCGGAAGTGCTTTCTTACGAGGGCCCCTTCGGGGTAGGTTACCTGGTGGCGGCTTACCGGCCGGCCGGTATCGGGGGGGAACAATCTTTCCTGAACCGGCTGCAATCCCAACGCCGGGAGGAAGTGGAAAACCGCAGGGCCGGGGAAAGCTTTCTGGTGCGGTTGGCCCGGGAGACGCTGGAGAGACACGTCAAAAGAATGCCGCGGCCGGAAATTACCGGTATCCCGGAAGAGTTCAAAGGCCGGGCGGGCACTTTTGTCTCCATTAAAAAGCACGGCGTCCTGCGCGGCTGTATCGGCACCATTGAGCCGGTCACGAGCAGTATTGTTGATGAAGTAATGGCTAACGCCGTCAAGACGGGCGTCCATGATCCCCGTTTTCAGCCGGTGCAGAAGCAGGAGCTGGATGATCTGGAATACTCGGTGGATGTATTGCAGCCTCCCGAGCCCGTCACGGGCGTGGAACAACTGGATCCCGGGAAGTACGGGGTGATTGTCCGGGCGGGGGCGAAAAAAGGCCTGTTGCTGCCGGACCTGGAAGGTGTCGACTCGGCCGGGGAACAGGTGGCGATCGTGCGCCAAAAGGCCGGGATCGGCCCTGATGAACCGGTAATGCTGGAGAGGTTTAAGGTAGCCAGGTACAAATAAAATTAGTTTTTTAGAACAAAGGGGAATCATCGTGCACGAGGCCCTTTATTACGAAAAAAAAGAGCAAAATTTGACTGCCTGCCGCCTGTGCCCCAAGTTATGCACCATCCGTGAAGGTAAGGCCGGCTTTTGCCGGGTGCGGCAGAACCGCGGGGGTACTTTGTATACTGCCAATTACGGCCGGGTGACTGCTTATGCCCTGGATCCCATTGAAAAAAAGCCTTTGTATCATTTTTACCCCGGAGCGGATATTCTTTCCCTCGGGACTTACGGCTGCAACCTGCGCTGCGGTTTTTGCCAGAATTGGAGCATTGCCCACGGCAACCCTGATTCCGTTGCGCTCACCCCGGAACAGGCGGTAAACCTGGCCCGGGAGCAAACCGGACGGGAGCGTACCAATATAGGGATTGCCTACACCTACTCGGAACCCCTGATCTGGTACGAGTTCGTCCGGGATACAGCGCGCCTGGCCCGCCGGGCCGGGCTTAAAAACGTCCTGGTGACCAACGGCTACATCAACGAAACACCATTGCGCGCACTCCTTCCTGACATTGACGCTATGAATATAGATGTCAAGGCCTTTACTGCTGATTATTACCGCAAGCAGTGCGCCGGCAGCCTGGAACCCGTACTGCGGACGGTGGAAATCGCCTGCCGGGAATGTCACGTGGAACTGACCACGCTGCTGGTTACCGGTTTGAATGATTCTGCCGCGGAAATTAGACGCCTGGTGGATTGGGTGGCTGCCCTCGACCGGGAAATTCCGGTGCATTTTTCACGCTATTTCCCCAATTTCGAGTTGGACCTGCCGCCCACCCCGTTGGACACTTTGAAAATGGCCCGGGATATAGCCCGGGAGAAGCTGTCCTACGTTTATGCCGGTAACGCGCCGCAGTTGGAGGCCGGAGATACTTATTGCCCGGAATGCGGGGAAAAGTTGATTACCAGATTCGGTTACCAGGTGCGTCCGGTGGGATTGAACGGCAGTAAGTGCGGGCAGTGCGGCTGCAGAATCAACATTACCGGGGAATTCGACCCGTCCTGATAAATCCGGTTTCCTGGTGTCTGGAAATCTCAGTTTTAATGATGCAAGGAGAAGTTTACCGTGTCCCTGGTTTTGACCACGCTTATTTTTTGGTCCGACCGGTGCGTTTTGCTGTGCGCTTCAATCAGGTAAATACCCGGTTTCAAGTTTTTAAGGAAATACCTGCCGTTGCCACCGGTGGTGGTGGTTGCGATGATATCATTGGTTTCAGTATTCCTGACATTGACGGTAGCGCCTTTTAACGGTGCCCCGCCGGGGAATGCAGTGACCAAACCCTCCAAAACCAGGTTCACAAGGTATTTTATTTTTAAATTTAAATTTCCGTTGATAATAATTTTATCGGGCCGGAAAAAGTAATCTTCGATTTCTACCTGATTGTCTATAGAAGTAATATCTTCCCGTTTGATTCCTTCGTACAGATATACGAAGGAGATGATTTCCGCGTGGTTGGTAAATACCTTGGCGGGTTTAAGAACCTGTTCGTCATTATATGCGGAGGTAATAACGGCCATAAGCTTGATGGTTATCTGCACCCATAAAATGCCGTTGTCCAGCAGGGCAGGCTTTACTTTTTCCACCCGCTGATAAATTTCGGCGTTGGAGACTGGCATGGTCACGCCGATGGAACTGGTCCAGCCGATTTTTTTCTCAAGGGCATTTATTGCCGCATGCTGCTCCGCCATCGGAATCCTCCCGCACCCGCAGTAGATTAAAAGTCTGTTAACCCTTCCGGGGAGTAGTTTTTGTTTAATACTAACATTTTATTAACATATTTTTAGGCTATTTTTTTTAAAAACTAGCAAGTAAATAGGAAGGATTTGAGTTTGTGGACGTAGAAAATGTTTGCTACGTAGAAAATGCTTGTAGATATGCTTGTATAATTTATAGATAATACCTATCTATGTAATTTAAGAACCTAAGGTAAGTGTAATAAAAATAATTTTGATTTTTAATTAAATATTCTCCGAGCCCGCCGGCCTAAACTGTGAGGTATGGCTGACGGACCGTTAGGGTACTGTGGGAAACCCCGGTGCCTCCCGTTTTGGAAAGGAGAAGTAGAGTTTGGTTTAAAAAGCTTTGTCCTTTATAACGGGCAAAGCTTTTTTTGGTAGGACGTCTTGGTGTTGGTTGATGTTCGCTCGCACCTTCAACACCTGTTTAATAGGTTGCCCGCAGGGCGAATCGGTTCGTGGAAAGGACAGCAAGAAATGATTTTACCCTTAATTTACCGGAAATGTGCCATATCTTCCTACGACCGGGGCCGGATCTATTCCGGCGAAGCCTTGGTAGTAAGTGAAATGAATTTAACGATTATCTTGGATGATGCCGAACCGGTTATAATTGCCTGTTCGCCTATAGATTGTACCGAACTGGCGGTCGGTTATTTGCTCAGCGCAGGATTGCTGCAGGAACCCGCGGATATTAAGGAAATAACTTGCTCGGAAGAAGAAGATTTGATCCGGATAAAAACTGGCGTGCGGCGAAAAGAAGGCCGGTGTGTTCAGTCGCGGGAGTGCTGTGCAAAGAGGCTGGCCCCGCCGCAATTTTCAGACGGTGCCGGTCAGATTCAAACCGTGCATGCGGCGGCACGTTTTGCCGCCGCGCACCTCTTGTATTTAATCAACTTAATGGAAGAATGTTCCACTACTTTTCGCAAAACCGGCGGTGTCCACTGTGCCGCGTTGGCCGGTACAACGGGGCCGTTGCTGGTAATGTGCGAAGATATCAGCCGGCATAATGCCGCGGACAAAGTTTTGGGCCATGCTTTTTTAAAACGGATTTCCCTTGAGGACAAGTGTCTGCTGTTAAGTGCGCGGGTCTCTGCAGAGTTGTTGATTAAAGCTGCACGCAGGGGGGTGCCGCTGGTGATTTCACGTTCCGCCCCTACATTTTCAGCTGTAGAAATGGCGGAACGGTTAAATGTGACTCTGATTGGGTTTGCCCGCGGAGAGAGGTTAAGTATATATAGTCATGGGGAGAAGGTGGTGGTATAGAATATAAAAAAAAATTTCATATCTACTCCGAGCCTTTTGCCTAAAGTTATTTGCCACGGCAAAAGGTCTTTAGGGCGGACCGGGAAACGGGTTTGCCTCCCGTGGTTGGAAAGGAGTACTATATTGATTTAATATTACCGGCATAATAGTTTATAAGCTCATAAATACCAGTTATTTTGCAATAATTCCAAGCTAAGGCACGATGCTCCAGCCACGATGCTGGAGTTTGTTTTTTTTGAAAACTATAGTATTTTTTATTGAAATAGTTTTTAAGGGAGTGAAGTTATATTGGATATGGTAAAATTAAAAATTAACGGCAAGGAAATTACGGTTCCCGCCGGGACCACGATTGTCAAGGCGGCAGAACAAATGGGTATTAACATACCCCAGCTGTGCAACGATGAGGATTTGAGTCCGGTCGGGGCATGCCGGTTATGCGTGGTGGAAGTGAAAGGGGCGCGTAGCTTGGTGGCATCCTGTGCCGCAGCCGTGGCTCCCGGGATGGAAGTGGAAACCCATTCACCAGCCGTGATGGAAGCCCGGCGGACCATCCTGGAGTTGTTGATCGCAAATCACCCCCTGGATTGTTTGACCTGCGAAAAAGCGGGTGATTGTAAGCTTGCCGATTATTGTTACGAATATGGGGTTAAAGAAAGTTCGTTTGCCGGGGAGCGGCACGATTACGACCTTGAAACCAATAATCCCTTTATCGTGCGCGATGCCAACAAATGTATCTTGTGCGGTAAATGCGTGCGGGCCTGTGCCGAAATGACGGGCAAGAACAACCTTGATTTTGCTTTCCGGGGCTTCAATACCAAGGTAACTCCCTTTTATGACGAGCCCTTGCTGGAATCCGACTGTGTCTTCTGCGGCAACTGTGTCGCGGTTTGCCCGACCGGGGCGCTGACCGAGAAACAAATGCAATTTAAGGGGCGTCGTTGGGAGCTCGAAAGGGTTAAAACCACGTGTGCCTTTTGTGGCACCGGTTGTAATTTGGACCTGTGCGTCAAGGACGGGAAAATAGTAGGTACGCTGTCAAATCCGGATAGTGTGGTAAACGGCCGTTCTCTTTGTGTCAAGGGACGTTTCGGCTGGGACTTCGTGCATAATGAAAAGCGTCTTACCACTCCCCTGATCAAGCGAAACGGTGAATTTAAGCCGGCTTCCTGGGACGAGGCGCTGGATTTAATTGCCACCCGCTTTAGTGAAATTAAGAAGGAAAACGGTCCCGATGCTTTTGCCGCTTTAAGTTCGGCCAGGTGTACCAATGAAGAGAACTTCCTGGTTCAGAAGTTCACCCGGGCGGTGATGGGCACCAATAGCGTGGACCACTGTGCCCGTACCTGACATGCGCCCACAGTGGCCGGTCTGGCCACTACTTTCGGCAGCGGTGCGATGACCAACTCGATTAATGAAATCGCAGGGGCGGAGTTGATGCTGTTGGTTGGTACCAATACCACGGAAGCGCACCCGGTGATTGGTTATAAAATGAAGCAGGCAGCTCGCCGCGGTGCCAAGCTTATTGTAGTAGACCCGCGCCGTATCGAGCTTGCGGAAGAAGCCGATTACTGGCTTAGCTTGCAGCCCGGTACCGACATTCCATTGCTCAACGGATTAATGCACATTATTATTAAGGAAAATCTTTATGACCGGACGTTTGTTGCCGAACGCACCGAAAACTTTGAAGAACTCAAGGAAACAGTTGCCAAGTACACGCCTGATTACGTTGCGCGCCTGACCGGGGTACCCGAGGAAGACCTGTATGCGGTAGCGCGTCTCTACGCTACCACGGATAAAGCGATGGCCTTCTATACTTTGGGTATCACGGAGCATATTTGCGGTACTCACAACGTGATGAGTATGGCTAACCTGGCCATGCTGACGGGGCACCTCGGCCGCCCGAGCACCGGTGTCAATCCCATCCGGGGCCAGAATAACGTGCAGGGGGCGTGCGATATGGGAGCGCTGCCCAACGTTTATTCTGGCTATCAGCGGGTTACCGATCCGGCTGCCCGCGAGAAGTTCGAGAAGAATTGGGGCGTATCCCTGCCGGCCGAAAACGGTCTCATGATTGCCGATATGTTTGACAAGGCGAATGCCGGAGAACTCAAAGCCATGTACATCCTTGGCGAAAACCCGGTTTTGACCGACCCCAACAGCAATCACATTCGTTCCGGTCTGGAGAATTTGGAGTTTCTCGTGGTACACGAGCTTTTCCTTACCGAGACGGCAGAGTATGCTGATGTGGTCCTCCCGGCCGCCAGTTTTGCGGAAACAGAAGGTACGTTTACCAATACCGAGCGGCGTGTCCAGCGGGTGCGCAGGGCCATCGCGCCTCTGCCGGGACAGGCTAACTGGCAGGCGATCATGGCCCTGAGCAATAAAATGGGTTATGCCATGAATTACAGCAACCCCGAAGAAATTTGGAATGAAATAGCTGCAATCACTCCTTCCATGGCCGGTATGACCTATTCCAGGCTGGAGGAAAAAGGTTTGCAGTGGCCCTGCCCGGATCGTGAGCATCCCGGAACACCCTATTTACACGTCGGAAGTTTTGTCCGCGGCAAAGGGGCCTTCCAGGCGGTGGAACATGTACCCCCGGCGGAAATGCCCGACGAAGAATATCCCTTATTGCTTTCAACCGGCAGAATTTTATATCATTATAATGTAACCACGCCTTATTCCACCGCTATTCAGAGCATGTGGTCGGAAGAAAAAGCCGAAGTCAACCCTGATGACGCCGTGCGTCTTAAATTGGAAACGGGCGATCAGGTGAAAGTGGCCTCGCGGCGCGGGGAGGTAACCACCAGGGTGCAGGTCACCGACCGGGTACCTCCCGGAGTAGTCTGGATGTCGTTCCACTACCAGGACAGCCCGACTAACGTTTTGACCAGTGCGGCGATGGACCCGATTACCAAAACCGGTGAATACAAGGTCTGTGCCATTAAGGTGGAAAAAATATAGGGGTAAAAAAGTGGGCCTTTCAAAAAGGCCAGGTCATTACTCCGGAGGATATCCCCAAACTGAAGGATTTAGGAAAGGAATGCATTTATATCTGGGAGCAGGAACCTAACTTGCTCCACGAAAATGAAGCCGCTTTACGCTTGGCCCGGCATGCCGCCGGGCCGGGCGTGAGTTGGGGCAAACCCGGAGATAAATGTAAAGAAAAGGGAGAAGATAAGTGCTGGAAAGTGTAAAATTGGAAGATGCTCAAAGCATGTTAACGGATTTGGTTAATCCCTTACCCGGTGAGCACGTTCCCTTACTTAGAGCTTGCGGTCGCGTTGCGTCCCGCGATGTATTTGCCGATTACGACCTGCCCTCCATCCCGCAAGCGGCAGTCGACGGGTATGCCTTGCCGTCGGGGGAAGCGGGCGGTGATAATAGGAACTACGTGGTTAAAGAGCACCTGCGGCCAGGGGAAATGCCCGGTTTTCCTCTTGAACAAGGCAGCGTTACCCGGGTTATTACCGGAGGGCCCGTGCCTGATGGAACCGGTGCCGTCATACCTTATGAAGCAACCAGATTTGTGAAGGACAATGTTACTTTCATGAAAAGAATTTCTCCCGGCAGCAACCTTAAACTACCGGGAGAAGATTTCTGTTCCGGAGACCTGCTGGTACGGTCCGGTAGTCTGTTGACTCCGGGTTTGATTGGGGTTTTAGCGGCATACGGCAGAAAGAAGGTCGATGTCTTTCGCCGGCCCAGGGTGGCGGTGTTAAGCCTGGGTCAGGAGATAGTTCCTTATCATACCAAACCCTTTCCGGGTCAAGTAAGGGATAGCAACGGGCCGCTTTTATCCGCGCTCGTGCAACGTGCTGGTGGGTTAGTTACGGGAGTGGACATTGCCGCTGCCGGGGATTCTCCCCGGTCAAATTCCCGGCTTCTGGAGAGTTTTTTAGAGCAGTCTGATTTAGTACTTACTGTCGGGGGAGCGGCATCAGGATTTTTTGACCGGGCCCTTTATATCATAAGGCAAGCCGGTGCCAGGCTGCTTTTTCGGGGTATCAAAATCAAGCCGGGCAGCCACAGCGGTGGAGCCGTCAGTAACGGCAAGCTTATTATTTCACTTTCGGGAAATCCTGCGGCTTGTGCGGTAGGGTATCATTTGCTGGTCGCTCCGGTTTTACGTATTATGCAGGGACTCAATGCTTATATTCCGGTTTTTCCGGCCGTATGTGCCGGCTTTTTTAAGAAAAACGGCGGCAAACGCCGGTTTCTTCAGGGAGTTGCAGCTTACGGCCGGGAAGGGGGATGGACGGTAAAAATATTACCGGGACAAAAATCGAGTATGCTGCGTTCACTAATTGATGCCAATGCACTGGTGGAACTTCCACCGGGACGCCGGCCTTTAGTTGAAGGCGATGAAGTTAAGATGCTATTGCTTAATGCTTTGGGTGATGTATAAAAATAATACGGGATAGTTGAATTTAAATGAGTTATGTATTTAAATAAATCAGGGCGGTTGTTTTTTTAGCAAAAAATCCGGATCGTATGGCTGTGGGGTCGTATCTGTAAAAAAAGCTTGTTTTAACTTGTTTTAACCGGCTATCAATTGCCGGTTGATATTTTATCGTGCGCAATGTATAATCAAGCATAACGGACCTTGCCTTTGCTTTAAACACACATGTATTTTATTGACTAACCGCCTCCTATAAAATGAGGTGGTTTTTATTTTAGGTATCATATGGGAGCGAAGTTGACCGTTTTCACAACCGTGCAATGAAAGGGGCAAAGATAAAATGCAAGATCAAATGACCCAAAAACTACTGGCCGGTTTCTACGAAGAATTAAATCAAGTACCGGTTCCTAAAGGCGCCGTGGTTTTCTCCCTGCCGACACCGGAAGAGTTAATTAAGGGACGGGAAAAAGCGGTTCCGCTGCTGGAACTCTGTCCGCCTGCGGTCAATCCGGCTGATTTTTTCATGGTTTTAAACCGGGTAGCCGGTGTGGTTCAGCAGCACCAGCCCGGTTTGGATGCGGAAATAGAGCAAATTAAGACTGTTTTGCCGGTGAAGCCTGAGAACCGGAAAGCTTTTGTTGCCCGGGTGTTCACCCCGGGAGCCGAACTGTTATCCCTGTTTGATGCGGAAGTTGTTCCCGAAGCCTTCGGTTTGTTGCTGCGCTATACCGCAAAGCTGTTTATGCGGCAATATACCGAAAAAATGGCGTATTATTATGATTTGGAACGGTGGCAAAAAGGGGTGTGCCCGGTATGCGGGGGCCGGCCGGGAATGGCGTTGCTGGGCAAAGAATACGGGCAGCGGTATTTATACTGCGGGTTGTGCGAGGTGCGGTGGCGTTTCCGGCGTTTGGGCTGTCCGTACTGCGCGAATGAGCATTCGCAATTTATAACTGTCGAGGGAATGGAAATGTACCGGATCTATTATTGCGAGCAGTGCCGGGGTTATCTTAAGACCGTGGATGAGAAAAGCACCGGCGGCGAAAAAATCGACCTGTTTTGGGAAGATATTAATACCGTTTGTCTGGATCTCCTGGCTATGCGTGAAGGTTACCATAACTACCGCCCCGATCCTGATCTGACAAATAATTAAAAAATAAACAGCGTAATGTATAATATTACTGTTTAGGGCAGATACTGTTTTCAGCGAAAGACAAACGAGGGGGTTTTGGTTATGGAGGTAAGTGCCCGCAATCAATTGCAGGCCCGGGTAAAAGAGGTGAAGAACGGCGCTACGGTTTCCGAAGTGCTGCTTGATGTCGGCGGCCAGGAGATGTGTTCCACCATCACGACAAATTCAGTGCAAAATCTGGGTTTAAAAGCCGGTGATCAAGTCAAGGCCGTAGTCAAAGCCAGTTCAGTAATGATTATGAAATAATTGGCTTTTTAAAGGAGCAATCATAATAGGCGTCCTGTGTTGCCTTTTAGCGCAACGCAGGGCTTTTTTATCGTTTAAGATGGTCCCGTATCGCCCGAAACAAGCCTTTGTTTGACCCGGCGTGAAGCAATGCCAAGGCGCGCTAGCTTTTTTTTGGAGTCGACCGGAGGAGGATTTGGTTGAAAAACGGCAAAGTTTTACTTGAAAATTATTGGGGCAAACTTTATGCTATACTTATAGACAATTAAATACTAAAAATGGGGAGCTGAAGTATTTCGGCTGAGAAAGAAAGTGGTTCTGACCCATGGTACCTGATCTGGGTAATGCCAGCGTAGGGACGCAGCTTTTAACAAGTTGAGCACGGTATGGCGGCGGCCTTTTACCCCCGGGTGGAAGGCTTATTTTTGACTTTTGCGGGGAAGTCCAAGGTGGTGAGATGACCAAATTAAAAAGAATTTTTTATATCAGGCGTTACCGTGTATATTTATCGTAATTTTGCTGGCGGGGTGGGAGGGTGCCGTGCGGTGGTGGGCGATCCCGGATTATATCCTGCCGGGGCCTTTGCAGGTGTTGTCCGCTTTTGCCGGCCAGCT
>Ga0334898_1001869_pt1 | contig 21343 bp, 22 predicted proteins | sample GraSluR3_MG_10_FD_207228 | JGI IMG/M metagenome (GOLD analysis project Ga0334898, IMG submission 207228) | Sludge microbial communities from methane-producing bioreactor in Wageningen University, Netherlands - Granular Sludge_3_08-R3 | ecosystem: Engineered > Bioreactor > Anaerobic >... | reverse complement strand
AGGAGTTAGCAAAGGTGTCTCAGTAGGAGTCGGGGATGGCTCGGGAGAGGGTGCAGGTGAAGGAATCGGAGAAAGTAAAGGTGTTGGCGATGGTGATGGCTCGGGGGAAGAAGTAGGAGATGGCTCAGGAGATGGTTTTGATGAAGGCTCCGGCGAGACAACTGGGCTAGGTGAGGGTTGAGGGCAATGGCCACCACATTTGCGTTTGGTATAAAAGACTGCATAAGAAATATCCTGACAGGTTGGACTATCAGCTCCTGTTTTTTCTACTTTGCCTGTCTTTGTGCCAATACCACTAAAGGTATAACATCCGTTATTAATATTTCTTAGGCTACTAAAAGTTTTAGTACCAGATTTAACACAGATTTTACGTATGACTTTACTTTCTGAAGTTGTGTACTCAAATGGAGCATCCTTACTTTCAATTTTTATCTCAAAACCTGATCGACAATGTTCAGTGGTGGAATAACTAACAGAAGGTGAGGAGAAAAAAGGCCAAGAAAAACAGATAATTAGCAAAAGAGTAAAAAGTAGTCTTTTTGATGTATGCAGAAACACTTGTTATAAGTGTAGCAAATAACATCTTAATGACAATCAGTAGTTTGATTTTGGTGCATTAATTACTCTATTTTTATAAGAGAAAAGAAGAAAATAGTCGCTGTAAAAAATGACCCAAACCATAGGCAAGGGCGGCAGCCAACATGCCAACTAGCAGCATTTCCATTCCGTTTTTTATCCAGGAACCTTTAGTGACTAAAGTTCGTAAACTACCAAACGCAAACATCGCAAAGCCGGTTGTTACTGAAGACAGTAATAAATAATTATCCGACAAGTTGATCAGTATTGGAATATCTAATACCACTAAAACTAATGATATAAGGGGCAATAGGCCAGCTAACACAAAAAATAAAAATGTGATTAAACCTGTATGCCACACCGCAATTTTATTCTTAGTACTGGAATCAATTCTTCTTTCTGAACGTTCGCCCAAAAAATCCCCCAGTCCCATACTCAAACCATCAGCAACTACATTTGAGATGCCCAAGATTAGTGCTGAAGGAACAGGTAGGCCGGCGCCGGCGGCGCCGGCCACCACAGCAAAAGTGGTAACCAGTCCATCATTGGCGCCATAGACGGCTGCTTTTAAATAGGGCGGGTATTTTTTAAAAAGGTAAATAATATTCATAATGACCAAAACGATCTTATTAAGTTAATCCCAACTAAAGAAGTATAAAGAAAATATATTTTTCCAGCAAGCAAATTTTAAAAAAAGGACTTCAGATAATCCCCACTATGAGCTAAACTGGGACAAATCGGCACAATCAGTTTGTTTACTGGATAAATATAAACTAACAATCTAAATAATGAGCAATTACCAAAATTATCAACAGCTAGCCAAGCTAAGTAACTCGGGACTAGCAATTCTCAATTTGACAGGTGATCTAATTTGGGCGAACCAAAGTTTCTGGAAAATTGTTCATCAAACACCCAATAAGCTTAACTTTTTTGCGTTTGATCGAAAAATTTCAGTCGATAAACATTCCTCTGATTTCAAGAAATTAATTAACAAAATTGAACATTCAAACAAGCCGCACGCCGTTACTAGAACCTGGCTACTGAACGGCCAGCAAATTGTGGTTCAAATTACTTTGCAAGCCGATAAAAATCAGTTATATCTTGATTTAAAAGATATTTCTCAGAAAGAAAAAAGTAAGCAAAGACGAGAGCATATCCTTAAAGTAGTTGGTCACGAACTAAAAAATCCACTTGCTAGCCTGATGGCTATGTCTGAAACAATTGCTATGTTAAATCAAGAGTCAGATGCTAAAAAGCGCCTTGAGTATGTTCAAAAAATTAAGCAAAAAATTATCTCGATTGATACTTTATTGGCAGACTTTCTTGATGTCACCAGACTTTCAGGTGGCGAACTAATCTATAATGACCAACCCCAGTCGTTAATGAAATTTTTAAACAAATTTGTGACTGAATATCGTTTGTCTCACCAGACACATTGGCTCGAAATTTCCGGAAGTATAAAATCAAAAGTTGTTTTTGATCCACAAAGACTCTCTCAGGTTCTTGATAATTTATTATCAAACGCTATCAAAAATTCTGAGTCTGGTACTTTGATAAAAATTTCAATCAAAAAACTAACCTCACAAAATAGAGTTCAAATATCGGTAAAGGATCAAGGAGTTGGTATTCCTCAACGAGAGCAACATAAAATATTTGATTTGTACTACCAAGTAAAGTCAAGACCATCGCCATCAGGTATGGGCATTGGTTTATTTTTAGTCAGAGAAATATTAAATCACTACCACAGTAAAATAGAGATCGTTAGCCAAAAAAGTAAAGGAACTACCATCAGCTTTTCACTGCCAATCGCTAATACTAATAATGATACTAAAAAAGCAGCTTAATTGTTTTTTTCAGGGTTATTTTTCACTTTAACAGTTTTGCTGGTTTTAATCGTGTAACCAAAACCCCTAACGGAAGTAATTAATTTTAATTTTTCACCTTGATCAATTTTTTTTCTTAAGTAGCCAACATAGACATCAACCACTCTGGTTTCGATATCAGGAGCTGTTTGCCAAACCCTGCTTAAAATCATATCCCTGGTTAAAACTCGATTAGGGTTAAGCATCAAATACTCAAGTAGCCGGAATTCCTGGGGAGTTAAACTTATCTGTCTCTCTCCTCGAAAAACCTCCATCGTCTCGGTGTTAAGAGTTAGATCCTCAACACGCAAAATTTTATTGCTCAAACCTCTTTCTCTTAAACGAGCTTTAATCCTGGCGGTCAATTCCTTACCCTCGAAAGGTTTCGTGATGTAGTCGTCAGCACCAATGTTTAACCCACGCACTACATCGGAAGTTTGAGATGCGCCGGTTAACATAATAATTGGTATCTCAGGGTTCATTTGTTTAAATTCCTCACAAAGAGTCTCACCTCTAACATCGGGTAAATCTAGATCTAGAATAATTAGGTCAGGTTGAGTTTGGGCAAAAAGATCGTGAGCTCTGGAACCGGTGCTGGCGCGTAGCACATTGTAGCCGCCTCTACCAAGATATTCTTGAATAAAAGTTGCTACTTCTTGATTATCCTCAACCAGAAGTAGGGTAAGCATAGTTGCAATATACACCATGCTATAGATAACTAGCAATTGACTGATTTCTATATATATTGATAGTAATTGTTGTTAGCTTTTCTTATCGCAAAATTGATATGATGTTATCGTGCCAACTAAGTCAATTTTTTATCATCGAACCAATCATAAAAAATTTCCTGTCAATAATCGCTGGTTTTGGCTAATTATCATTATTAGTGTTAGTTGGGTGCTTAGCTTGTGGGCAAATTTTTACTTGCCGCAGCTTGCCAGAATAATTGGTTTTCAAAGTTCTATTGCGGTTCCAGAGGTTTTGACCGAAATTAATTCACAAAGAACCGAAGTAAATCTGCTGCCGCTGAAACTCAATGATCAATTATCAGAAGCTGCTTGGGAAAAAGCACAAGATATGATGAATAGACAATACTGGTCACACAATAGTCCGGACGGTTTTGAACCGTGGATATTTTTAGATAGGGTAGGTTACAACTACAAATTTGCTGGCGAAAACTTAGCTAGAAATTTTAGTGACACCAATCAAATGGTTCAAGCCTGGATGAGTTCACCAACCCATAAAGAAAATATTTTAAACCCAGAATATACCGAAATTGGAATTGCGGTTTTATCTGGAAGTTACCAAGATAACCCCACCACACTAGTGGTTAATTTTTTTGGCAAACCACTAAATAGTCCTAACATTGGACAAGAATCTGGTACTAACTCAGAAAATTCATTAGCAAACTCCCAAACAAATGAAACTCAAGTTGCTGGTGCCAGGGTACAAGCGGCAGAACAGATTATTCTTCCAACTGCAGCACCTGCAACAATTATCACTTCAGCAAATCTCTATCAACTCGGATTAATAACCATAACTACTATAGTTATTACTTCTTCACTGAAATTATTTAGTCAGCCAAAAAACAGAAAAAGTAAGTAAAATAAAGCTTAAATAACAAGACTATGAAAATGTCTCATTTTAAGAGCTGGCTGAAAAAAATTTCTTTGTTTCGGTTGATTATTTTTGGATTGGTTATTTGCAGCTCCTATTTTTTAGTTATATTAAGTATGGCATATGCTCAAGGCGAACTAAGTAGACAAGCAGTACCGGAATTCATTGAATCATTTACAACCGAGATAGAGATCTTGTCAGACACATCACTAAAAATATCGGAAAAGATTTTATTCAAAACTCAGTTGGAAAAACATGGTATTTTTCGCTTCATTCCTCTGAAGATCAAGTCCTCAAGTGGAGTAGAGAGATTTTCCATCAAAAACTTTTCGGTTCAGTTAATTGATGGTGGTTCAGTTCCTTGGACCTCCCAAGTTGAAAATAACAATTTTGTGGCAAAAATTGGCGATCCTAACCGTACTTTTTCCGGTCAGCAGCATTATCAACTAAATTATGAAATTTCTTACGCTGTTGATCATTATGACAGCTATGATGAACTTTATTGGGATATTACAGGTGAAGATTGGAATTTCCCCATTAACCAAGCGGCAGCTACAATATCTTCCCCACATGCCGATATTGTTGACGCTAAATGTTTTACTGGTAAGTTTGGTAGCACCGACTCCAACTGTAACATAGAGTTCATTAATTCTAGTCAAGTTAGCGTAACTTCCAAACAACTGTTTAACCCAGGCGAAAACCTAACCGTAGTCCTAAAACTTGAGCTGCCTAACCAACTGACCTTTCCCAGTTGGTGGCAAAAAAATAATATTAATTGGCTGGTAATTCTACAATTAATCGGCACTGTTATTTCAGGTCCGATAATGGGCTACTTGTGGTGGCGAAAGGGTAGGGACACTGTTTCGTTATCTCATGTTTATCTATCGGCTAAAACCAATGAGGTTGTCAAGAAACCTTTGTTTTGGCGGCGGCCAGCGCCCTTTCACTATGAGCCATTTACTGATCTTTCTCCCGCCCAAGTTGAATTAATCCGGACCGAGACCATTCCCAACCGGGCGCTGGCCGCCGAAATTATCGATCTAGCCAGAAAAAAAGCCCTTAGCATCAAGGTTGAACAGAAAAAACGGTTATTTTCTACAAAAGACGAATATTCTCTCATTAAAAATAGTAAACAGCCAAATTTGCCGGATCACCAATCTTTTTTGGTTTCAGCAATATTTAAAAAAAATAATAAAGTTAAGCTTAGCGAGTTAAAGGGCACTTTTTATCAACAATTTCTGGAGTGGAAAAAGAAAGTTGAGCAGAGTCTTAAATCCGGCAATTACTTTACAGCAACTCCCAGTAAACAGAAAGGAGTCTATTTTGCCGTAGCCGGTAGTTTAATAGTAGTGTCTGGAGCTGCACTATTTTCTGTCTGGGAAACATTCTTGTTTTGGCCTATTATTTTGATTGGTCTCGTTTTAATTTTTATGATTTCTTCAACGGCAGCTCTAATATTTGCTTGGCAAATGCCAGCTAAAACTCTGGCAGGTTGGAGGATCAGTCAACTTGCCAATGGTTTAAAAAAGACTATTGAAAGAGGTAAGTGGCGAGAAGAAATCAAGGAAAAAAACCTATTCATCGAGGAAGTGCTTCCCTTTGCTATCGGTTTGGGGGTAGTTGATAAAATTGCCAATGATATGAAGGATCTTGGTATAGCCGCTCCAGAATATCTAGGTAGTAATGCTGTGGTTGGTAGTACTTTAGTTAATTTCACCAATGATTTCAGCCAGCAGGTTAATAAAAACTTAGCTTTCAACCCCTCTAGTTCTGGATCTGGCTCCGGATCTTCCGGCTTTTCAGGTGGTGGTTTTTCAGGTGGTGGCGGGGGAGGCGGAGGAGGCGGTAGTTGGTAAACCGCTGTTATCTTACATTCCTATTCTTTTATTCCTAATTAATAAATTCAACTTGCACGAGCCTAGTGATTAGCGACGCTTATTGGTTAATTTTTTAATCAAAGGACCAGCCAGGGTAGTAATAGTTAACAGACCAGATAGAAATGTTTTTCCATGCCAAAAGTTTTTTTTCCAATCGGAGTAGTTGCGATACAGTGACAATAAAAAAACAATCACAACTGCTATTAATATCCAGAAACTAAAGAAAAAGGCAATGCTTAAGATGTAAAAAATTTGTTCCAGCTGCATAAAACACCTTCTGTATAATTATTTCTTTTTTGTGTCTTTCGAAGTTTTTGATTTAACTTTTTTAGTCATCAATTCAAAATCGGACAATAAATAATCGCGCAGCTGGCTAATCTCTTGCTTAGAAACCTTGTACTCAGACTTCAAACTAGTCAGGACGTCATTTACAATCTCGCGATACTTAGCAGTATCAATACTTTTTAAATCAAGCTTAAGTTCTTTTACCTGACTATCAATTCCGTCTCTCACTTCTTGAAAGTAACTTTTTAATTCTTGCGAATACTTGCCAAAGATTGTATTTAATAGTTCTTTATCTGAGACTTTCTGTGAAGATCCTGGTTTAGCCTTGATATTTTCATACTCTCTCTGAACTATCTTTCGCAATTTCCAACCTGCAGCAACTCCCAACACAACCCCAAATAACGACAAAAAAGAATTATTTCGCTTCGACATACAACCTCCTCGCACTTGCTCTACTTACTTAACATTGTATCCAACTCGTAAACCTTTAGCTAGTTTCACGGTCGATAACTAGTTCTGATTAATTAACTGGCTTTGATATCAATTAAAAAATCCTGCCACTTTTGGTTGTTAAAGTGACTAATTGGTGCTGCCTGAGCAAGATTTACCTCGCCAACTTGAGTTCGAGTCAAGTGATATAAAAAACTGTCAATCCCCAATGACTGAAATATGTCCCAGGCAAGCTGCCGAATATAAGTTCCCGAACCACATTGAATCTCTAGCGTTACCAATGGATATTGACAAGCGACCAACTCAATCTTATCTATCCTAACTTTTTTTGATTTTTCAATAATTTTTCCTTGCCTGGCATACTTGTAAAAAGGCTGACCTTGAAACTTGGCGGCGGAGTAGGTTGGAACAGCCTGTTCAATTTCACCAATAAATTTGGGGAGAACTCCTCGTATTTGATCAGCAGAAGGGGAAAAAACGTTGGATTGGACTTTCAAATTACCCTCAACATCTAGGGTCTCGCTAGCCATTCCTAGTCTTGAACCGCTGACATATGTTTTAGTTTGAGTTTGCCAATAGTCAAATTGTTTGGTGGCTTTACCAAGTAATAACAATAACAAACCACTGGCAAAAACATCTAAAGTACCGGCGTGACCAATCTTACCTTGATAATCGGCTTGCTTTTTAAAAATCCTAATAACCTGATGCGAAGACATCCCCGCTGGCTTAAAAACCGGCAGGACACCGTTTAATAAATCTGATTGAATCATTTATATTCCTGACCTGTCTATTGACACCTAGTGGCTCTACATTATACTGGGTCACAAAGCGCTAGAGGCAGGAAAATGGGCCTGCCGAGCTGGATGGTGAAACGGCTTTAATAATAAAGAAAGTAGCCATCTCGGGTTGAATCCGTTATCAAGTTCAAACTACCAAACAAATGGTAGTTAAGACTTAGGGTGGTAACACTCTAAGTGAAGCTAGGTGGCACCGCCAAAAAATGGCCCTAGCGTGTTTCTAAGCCTTAGGCTTGGAAATACGCTAGGGCTTTTTTGAAACAATGAACACAAGAAAAAAAGGAGAAATATGAGCAAACGTGTTTTATCAGGAATCCGAGCAACCGGACAACTACATCTTGGTAACTATTTAGGAGCAGTATCGGGAATGTTAGCGTTGCAGGATAGTAGTGAATACGAAACCTTGTATATGGTGGCAGATGCTCACGCTATCACTACACCTTATGATGTGAACCAGCTACGCCGACAACGTCGCGAAATAATTATCGATTATTTAGCAGCTGGCCTTGATCCCCAAAAAAGCATTCTTTTTTGTCAAGCCGATATACCTTATCATTTCGAGCTGGCTTTCTATTTCGCGTCAGTAACGACTGTGGCCAAAATGCAGCATCTACCAACTTTTAAGGAAAAAGTTAAACAGTACCCCAACTTCACCAGCTTGGCTTTACTCAATTATCCGGTCCTGCAGGCAGCTGATATTTTGCTGTATCAAGGTGAATTGGTTCCGGTGGGCATTGACCAAGAACCTCATCTTGAAGTGGCAAGAGATATAGCTCGTAAAATGAATCAAGATTACGGTACTAATTTCCCCGAACCACAAAGATTCGCCACCAAAGGGGAATACATCCCCAGCTTAACTGGTGAAGGCAAAATGAGTAAATCAGTAGCTGGAAGTTACATCTTGTTAACCGATGACTTAGACACCATTAGAAAGAAAGTTAGAAGCGTTCCCACAGCCACTGAGGTCGGCGGTAAGATGAGCCGTGGAGTAGAGGTGTTGTTTACACTGATTAACTTTTTTGCCCCAGAGAAACATACGGCATTTCTAGAAAAATTTGCTGGCGGTACACTTAAGTATGTTGAGTTAAAAGACACTGTCGCCCAAGCAATTTATCAAGAACTTGAGCCCTTTCAGGCTAAACGTCAAGAAATTTTGTCTGATCCACAATATGTCGATCAAATTATTGCAGAGGGAACCGAAAAAGCTCTGGCAATTGCTCAAGACACTATTCAAGAAGTTAAACAAAAAATCGGCCTAGCTAGCTAAGCTGTTACTTGCACTTACTTTTCCAGCTTGATGGTTTGAGTAGGGAAGGGAATGTCGATCTTTTCTTTTTCAAGATAAGACTTAATCCCCAATAAAATCTGCTGCTTAATATCCATATGAGTTCGATAATCACTGCTGTTGACAAAATAAACTACTTCAAAAGTATAAGCGTGAGAATCAAGAGACGCAAAATGAGCTCGACTAAAATCGGTTAATTCTATATCGTCGATAAGTTTGGCTACTGCTGGAGGAATTTTTTTAAGCTGATTGTTGCTTGTACCATAGGCGACACCAAAGGAAAGCTGCACTCGTCGCCGGTGTAATGATCTATAATTTTTAATTCTCTCATTAGTAATATCTTGGTTAGGAATGATTAATTCTTCGCCACTTAATGATCTAATGCGGACCGACTTAACACCAATCTTTTCCACAGTACCTAAATAATCGCCAAAAGCAATAAAGTCACCAACTTTAAAAGGCTTATCAAAATGAATTGATAGCGAACTAAATAAATCAGATAAAACATTTTGCAAGGCAAAAGCCACGATAATACCACTGACACCAACTCCAGCTAAAAGAGAGGTTACATCAATACCTAAATTAGAAATTATTAGTAAACCACCAAAAAACCACAAAACCGATTGAGCAATCCGACCGGCTAATTTAATCGCTTCTCCGGAGGATTGGGTATCGGTATTTAATAATTTTTGTTTAGTAATAAAGTAATTGATGAGTCGCTGCAGAAAGGAAATTATTTCAATCGTGATAATGATTAGAGCCAAAAGGTCAATATTTTTTGTGATTTGCTCGTCGACATCCAATATAGGTAGTACTAAAATTACAGCAATCAATAAATAAACATACCAGTGCATTTTCCCAAGCGTTTTCAACAAAACATCATCAAGTCCGGATGATGTTCTCTTCACCAGTCGATCTAATTTTTTGATAACCATCTGCTTCAAAATTAACAATGAAAAAAATACGATTGCCCCCAAAAACGCGGTGATTAAATATTGCCAAAGCCTATTACCAAAATATTGATGTGTGAGTAAGTCTAAAAACCAAGCTGGAAAAAAACTGCCAAAATCAAACAATTGGTTATCGATCATGACTCTATGATACCAAGTTTGGCAAGGAAGTTAAAAAGAGTAGAGTAGCAAGTATAATTTTTACTTAGTGGTTATTATTAAAGGCGCCGACCAAACTGGCCGGCGCCTTTAATTATCTTTAACCAATTTTCACCAAGGATTGGTTTTACTTATTACTAGCTTTAATTTTCAACTTCTTTGGTAAGGCAGCTTGAGATTTAGCAAACTTGACGGTCAAGATACCTTGGTCAACTTGTGCGTCTGGTTCTTTGCCAAGATCAATCTCTCCTGGTACAGCTACTCGGTAACTGTACTGCTTGGTGGAACGGCTATAGTAGTTACGCTTTTCCTCATGCTTTTCTTCCTCAAGTTGGGCATTAACAAACAAAACTCCTTTTTCGAAAGTTATGTCGATTTTATCTTGCGGCACACCAGCCACATTTAATTTAACCACAACATCTTTTTCGGTTTCGTAAACCTCCATACCTCCTAGAGAACTGCCGCCTACTGGTAGTAAATCATCCTCCCATAAGTCTGACCAAGGAGACAGCATTCGGCTAACTGGACTCCAACGTGTTAGGGTCATTTTTTCCTCCTTTCCCTGTTTTGTATTTTGTTCGTTTTTGGCAGTCTATAGTGTTGACTGCTAAGGAAATTCTAAGATAGAAAACCAAGCTCTGTCAAGTATTTCCCAATAAACTCTTACTTAATATTTATATAAAAACACCTATAATAATCTCTTATGCCCGAACTTCCAGAGGTAGAGACCATTAGAAGAGGACTAGAAAACAATGTCCTTTTTAAAAGGATCGAAAATGTCACGGTTGGTCTGCCTAAAATTGTACGTGGCGATTTAAGTCAATTTCAAGCAGTAATTATCGGTAATCAATTTACTAATATTAGTCGCAGAGCCAAACTTCTAATCTTTCATTTAAAAAAATCTGAGCCCCAATATTTGTTAATTCATCTGAAAATGACCGGCCAGTTAATTTACCCAACCGATCAAACCTTAATAGCTGGTGGGCACCCATATCCGGATTTTAAATCAGAATTGCCCAATAAATACACACATTTAATGTTCCACTTTCAAGATCAGTCGACCCTATTTTTTAACGACCTTCGACAATTTGGTTACACCCAACTAGCTACCACCGACCAATTAAGTCAGCTGGTTAATAGCTATGGTTTAGAACCAGGAACTCCGAGCTTTACTTGGCAGGCATTTAAAGAAAAAATTGATTTAAGAAAGAGACCGGTCAAAAGTTGGTTACTGGATCAACAGGAAATTGCCGGCTTAGGCAACATATATGCCGATGAAGTTTGCTTTCAAGCTGGCATCTTGCCTAATAGAAACACAGGTACTCTAAATGATTCTCAAAAACATGCTTTGTATCAAGCGATTAAAAATATTATTTCTCAAGCGATAAAACACCGAGGTACTACCTTTAGAAATTATGCCGATCATGAAGGTAAAAAGGGTGGCTATGCAAAATTCTTGCAAGTTTATGGTCGAGCCGAAGAAAAATGCTTCAAATGTGGTTCAATTATTCAGAAAACCAAAGTGGCTGGGCGAGGCACCCACTATTGTCCAGTATGCCAACAGTAAATTTCTAATAGGGTTTCTAGCGCTGGCAAGTTTCAACTTGAGAAAATGTTTAATCCATACTACCAAATTAGAATTTGCTTCTTAAACCAGATTTTTGCTATTGTGAAAAGGTGCCTCGCCCAGCGTCCAAAAAACGTCAGTCAGTCAATTTGCCAACTCCCCCAAGTTTATGGCGAACTATCGGACCGTCATTTATTTTACTAGGTTTAGCGCTTGGCAGTGGTGAGTTACTTTTGTGGCCATTTTTAGCCGCTAACTATGGATTAGGTCTTTTGTGGGGAGCTTTACTTGGAGTAAGTTTTCAATTTGTACTCAATACGGAAGCTATGCGCTACACCTTGGCCAAAGGAGAAAGCATTTTTGTCGGTTTCAGACGCTTATCAATTTTATTACCAATTTGGTTTATTTTATCTACTTTTATTCCCTGGTCGATTCCTGGCTTTTCTTCAGCTAGCTCCCAGATCCTTGCCCAATTTATACCGATATTTAGTACTAAAATTGTGGCCATTGGCTTGTTATTACTAACCGGAATCATTCTTAGCGCTGGCAAGACCTTATACAAAACAATGGAAACAATACAACGCAATATTATCCTCATTGGAGTGCCGATGATTATCTTGCTGACCTTTTATCTCAGCTCTATGACAGACTGGCAATCTGCTGCTTGGGGGCTTATCGGTCGAGGCGATGGCTGGTGGTTATTTCCAGCCAATATTGGTTTCTTTGCTTTTCTGGGTGCCTTTGCTTATTCTGGTGCTGGCGGCAACTTAAATTTGGCTCAATCCTACTATATAAAGGAGAAGGGATTTGGTATGGGCAAAGGCACCCAGAAAATCTCTTCATTAATTAGCGGCGGTCAGCAAAAAATGTATTTGGAAGGTAAGGTTTTTAACCAGACTGCCAGCAACAATAAGCTTTGGCAACGTTGGTGGAGACTAGTTAATATTGAACATTTCTTGGTTTTCTGGGTCTTGGGATTTGTAACAATTGCTTTGCTTTCTATTTTGGCTTATGCCTTAGTTTTTGGACAAGCGCAGGCAGAGGGTATATCGTTTCTTTATCAAGAAGCAGCCATCATCACTGGGCGAGTTGGTCCGTTTGTTGGTACGGCGTTCTTGCTGTTATCTGCCATTATGTTGTTTTCTACACAGTTGGGGGTAATCGAGTCTTCTTCAAGAATTATTTCTGAAAATATCTTGCTTTTATTTTATCGACCAGGAAAAAAATCTAATCTATCAGCAGGTTTTTACTTTGCCCTGTGGGGTCAAATTACACTGGGAATCTTGGTCTTACTGTCCGGGTGGCAAGAACCAAGATTTTTAATCACCTTAAGCGCTGTTTTAAATGCCGCTGCTATGATGATTGCCTTTCCGCTTATTTACTGGCTTAATCGTCGCGAGTTACCCAAGTTAATTCAGGCTAGTTGGTGGCGCAAGCTGGTAATGTTAATTGCCTTCATTTTCTTTGTAATTTTTGTGGCATTGAATATCATTCAGAACCTGTAATTATCTACTTCCATAAATGTGTGAAAATTCCATAATAACTAGTTGCTAAAGGCTTACCGTCTTCTTACTAGGAATAAAGTATACTTTGTACTACACCTTTAATAATAAACAGTTAACGTTTTCAGTAAGGAGGGTTTATGCATCAATTGCCAAAATTGTCGTATGACTACCGATCGCTTGAGCCGGTTATCGACGCCAAAACCATGGAAATTCACCACACTAAGCATCATGGTGGTTATGTTGACAAATTAAACGCTGCTTTAGAAGGACATCACGATTTACTAACCATGAGTGTTGAGAATTTATTGGCTAACCTCGATCAAGTTCCGGCTGAGATTCAACTGGCGGTTAGAAACAACGGCGGCGGTCATGTTAATCATTCCTTATTCTGGGCTAGCCTACAAGGAAATGGTCAGCAGAAGCCAGGTGAAAAACTAATGGCTACTTTTAAGCAATTCTTTGGTAGCTTTGACAACTTTAAAAATGAGTTTACTCAACATGCTCTAAACAGATTTGGCAGTGGATGGGCCTGGCTAGTGGCTAACCCAGATAACCAACTTTTAGTCTTATCAACTCCTAATCAAGATAGTCCAATTATGGATGGATTAAAGCCCATTTTAGGGTTGGATGTTTGGGAACACGCTTACTATCTTCAGTACCAGAATCGCCGACCAGAATATGTTGAAAACTGGTGGCAGATAGTTAACTGGGCTGAGGTTGAAAAGCGTTTGGAATAATCACGCGCTAACTTTTCTTTATCTAGAAAAAATCAGCCAAGTGAGATAGAATCGGTTTCTATGTCAATAAAAGATAGATTAAAAGACTACAAGGACGCAAATCCAATTTATGATGAGTCTGGCAATCGACGTACTTTAACTGCCAAAGATGTGCGCGATTTGGCTGGAAGTAATGAAAAAGTTGGTAATTGGTCAATTAATCTAATAAATGCAGAAGATGCACTGAAACAAAATACAGACTTGAATAATGGTGAAAGAGACGCCATTTATGCTCAATTAAAAAATAAAAAAGGAGATAGAAGGCTCCTTACTACCTATAAACAAGCTTTGCAACAATTCCTTGAAGTAGCCGATATCAGTCCAATTGCATCTCCGCACCTTCATCAAGAATTCCAAGAAATCTTTGCTGAAAAATTAAGACAAAGTTTTAAATTAAATACCAACTCCATCTAACCAACAATCCAGGCATGAGCTCCCACCAATTTAACTTCCCCGTGCTTAAACAACGTGCGGTAATTGTTCAAGCCATCCGCGATTTTTTTCGGCGATCAGGTTTTTGGGAAGCCGAAACTCCTCAGTTAGTACCACTACCAAGTATGGAGCCGTATCTAGAGGTTTTTGAAACTCAACTACTTGATCAAAATCGTCAGCCAACTAGAGCCTTTTTAATTTCCAGCCCGGAATATGCGATGAAGCAGATGCTGGCAGCCGGATCAGGTAATATATTCCAAATTACAAAAAGTTTTCGTAATGCCGAGGGCGTAAGCCCTCGGCATAATCCGGAATTTTCCATCCTAGAATGGTATCGCGTGGGTGCAGATTATCTTCAAATTATGGACGACTGTGAACAGTTGCTCAAATCCATCGCCAAAACCATTCACCCAGACCAACAACCAATTTTAGAATATCAGGGAGAAATATATAATCTTACTGAGCCTTGGGAAAGGATAACTGTCAGCCAAGCTTTTAAGAAATACGCTCAAATTGATCAGAAAACCCTACTTACAACTCCTAAATTATTAGCCGCCAGCAAAGAAAGAGGTTATCAGGTTAACGAACAAACAACCTGGGAAGAAGTGTATAACCAAATATTTTTAAATGAGATAGAACCTAACTTAGGAAAAACCAAACCAACCATTATTTACGAATATCCTGTCAGTCAGGCAGCGTTATCGAAAAAGAAAAAGTCAGATCCCAGATTCGCTGAAAGGTTTGAGTTCTACATCAACGGTCTTGAGCTGGGAAATGCCTTCTCAGAATTAACCGATTGGCAGGAACAGTTGAATAGATTGAAGGAGGATCAACAAGAAAAAGCCAGAACTGGTAGAACCTTATTCGACATTGATTATAACTTTATTAATGCCCTCAAAAGCGGGCTGCCAGAATGCGCCGGCATTGCGGTTGGGGTAGATCGACTGGTAATGCTTTTTACCGATCAACCATCAATTCAAGAAACTTTGGCTTTCCCCGCTACTCACCTCTGGCCAGAACTGATAAAATAGCCTCCTATGTCAACAGTTAACGGCGGCAATGTGCGCAAAGGTATGTTTGTGCTACATCACAATGAACCACACCAAGTTATATCTCACGAATTTGTTAGTCCAGGTAAAGGCTCGGCCTTTACCAGAGTAAAACTACGCAATGTCCTCACCAGTAAAATGATGGACTTTACCTACAAAACCACTGAGCAAGTTGAGCTAGCGGAAGTGGAAACAAGGGAATTGCAGTACATCTACCAAGAAGGCAATAACTTTGTGTTTATGAACCCTCGCACCTATGATCAAGTCGAGGTTTCTGGTGAAGTAATGGGCAGTGATCATAACTTTCTTAAAGAAGAAATGATTTGTCACGTTCAATTTTACAATGACCAGCCAATCGGTATCTTTTTACCCAAAAAAGTTACTCTTGAAGTAACTGAGGCTGAGGAGGCAGTAGCTGGAGATCGGGTTACCGCGCCTAAAAAACAAGCTAAACTTGAAACTGGAGCAACCATCGCGGTGCCAATATTTGTTAAGACCGGCGATAAAGTCGTAATCGACACGTCCACCGGCGAATACGTCAGTAGAAACAATTAAATCGTTAAACTTTTTCAGTTACTCGATACTCAATATATTTACCCAGCATTAATCTGGTGTGGGCGTCAATACCTGGTAGGGCAGAGAAAAAGAAACCCACAATCGGTAATAATAAAAATTCTAGCGGCTGCATAACTCGGCGAAACCAAGATGAGCCTTCCGGGCGCGGGGGTCTTGATTGCCAGTCAATAAAAATGATTGTTAGAAGAGAGAGCAGGGCAATCGTTAAAATTGTCGATGTTACCTGGGGTAAAGTCTTGCCCATCACGGTTCGCCCAAAATCTTCATTTAACAATGGTGGTAACAAGGCACCAACCGTAATAGCAAACCAGTTAACCGGCCAAAGAAAATGGTCCTCAACTGTTTTTAGTACTCTGATGGTTCGATCAAAAAAGGGAATGTGATCAGCTAAAATGTAATTGCGAATAATATAAGCATCATCAGATACACCCCAAGCCCAACGCTTAACTTGCTCATATTGATTAACCATTGAGGACCACCAGCTATGTGATTCTGGGGCATCGGCATTAATGGGCAAAAAGATGGGATCAACTTCTAAATCGCCACCTAAAGCAAAGTAGGCCTTAAAAAACAGACGGTAATCCTCAGGAATCACATCGGTATCCCAATAGCCAACTTTCTCAATGAGTCTTAAAGAAGTACTATAAGAAGAAAAATTAACCAGCCGATCCCGACGCATCAAGATGAACATTTGTGTAACAGAAAAAATACTAGCTAAAACGCGAATTGGCGCCGGAACCTTCCAGATATTATTGTAAAAACGAATCGAGCCCTGCCAAATTCGGTTGTAGCGTTTGGAGTGGGAGAGAAATTCAAAAGCCAAAGCGGCGAAGTATTGGTGATCGAAAATCACATCAGCGTCTTCTGAAGTGATCGTTACAAAATCCGGATTAATGTCAGGCTTGTTATCAATAAACTGCTTGGCTTGTTTGGCGCCCCAAGAAGTATTGGACGATTTACCTTTAACCTCTCCTTCAATATCAGGATGAAAAGCCGACCATAAATTACCGAATTTATCCTTATATTTAGCAAGTAACTGCTCACTTTTTTCCTTGGCTGGCTGACCCTCGCGCTCTTCAAATGACAACACAATGTGGAGTCTCTTTTTCGGAAAACTCTGTTGTAACAAACCATCGAGTGTTCTCTCTAAAGTTGAAAGCGGCTCCTTGTAAGTAGGAATAATAATAATGTGGTGAACTTTTTCAAAATGCTCAAGTTTCCTAGCATCGCTGAGCCAATCATTTCGTTGCGAAGCTTTAATTCGATAATGAGCCATCAACGACAATACCGACATTGTTAAGGATCGATATAACCAATAAATAGAAAAAGCCAGCACATAATAGGAAACCACGACAGGAATCACCAGGGATCCCCATATCGGAAATAAAATTAAGGACCAGGAAACAAAGCCGGGTAAAATCTCTAAAGCTCGTTGAGTTCTAACCGGATGTCTTCTGACCCATTTTTTAACCATAGACCTATTGTACTTTACTCTAATTGATTCCTAGCCTGAAAATAAGATTGTAAATAAGAAGCGGTTTCGGCAATCATCCAAGGTTCACAGAGCTTGCCTCTTTGAGACTGGGGTGGCAAGTAAGGTGCATCTGTTTCAACCAACAATCTGTCAGCCGGCACCAAATCTAACAATGACCTTAAATTAGCAGCCGAAGGATAAGTAATATTGCCATCAAAGCCAATAAAAGCGCCTAACTCTAACATTGCTTTTACATAGGTATTAGATCCTGATACACAATGCAAAATAAAAGGTTGATTTGACCAGTCATATTGCTTCATTATCTGATAAGCATCCCAATAAGCATTACCTTTAGTTTGTTCAACTGGCTCCGCTTTGTCTCTAATATGTAAAGAAATCCAACCTCCTTTTTGGCGAGCTAGCTCCAGCTGTGCTTGAAACCAAATCTGCTGTACCTGGGATTTTTTGGCCAATTGGCTATCTGACAGCCAATAGTAATCAAGACCAATTTCTCCAATACCCAATACTTTTGGATTGTCTAATAATCCGGTTAACTCGGCAATAGCTTGATCAAGTGATTTGTTTTTATCTACTTCCGAAGGGTGAATTCCAACTAAGGCCCATAAGTTGTCGTCTTGGTTGGCAATCTCAACTGCTTTTTGGGAAGAAATCAGATCTATGCTAGCAACAACTGAAGCAGTGACCTCTTTGCTTTGCGCTTTTTGCCAGTGGGTTTGCCAGTTAGAAAACAACGGGTTGAGATTATAGTGAACGTGAGTATCGATAATTGTTGCGTTTTGAATAGAAAAAACGCAGTCTGAAATTGTTGGTGCCTTCTTCATAAGTCTTATGCCAACCTTGGAAAGAGGGGTGTTAAAACCTCAACTGGCTGAGCACTAAAAATTTTAGTTAACTGTTGGGTGGTCTGAGGCAAAAACGGTTCCAAATGAACCGCTATCTTAAAAACTCGCTTAACTGCTGATTTGACTATTTCACTGCGCTCATTGCCGGATAAAAACCAAGGTTTTGTCTGACTCAAATATTCATCCGTTTCTTTAACCCAATCAACTAGTAAGGATAATGTGACTCCCAACTGATAATTTCTCATTAATTCAACATAGGCAGGATCAAAATTAGCGGTAATCTTATTCCTTTCGGAAGAAGTTAGGCTGACTCCGCTTTGATTGGCCAACTTGGCAACACGTGAGGCTAAATTGCCTAAACCATTAGCAAGTTCAGCGGTGTAAAGTTGATTAAACCTTTCCCAAGTAACATCCATATCCTTATCAAAGGGTCCCAAAGAGAGTAGAACATACCTGGCCCCATCAATACCATATTTATCAACCAAGTCAAAAGGCGAAATAACATTGCCCAAACTCTTACTCATTTTTTGGCCACCTACACTAATAAAACCATTGATTAGAATCTGACTTGAATTGGGCAGATCGGCAGACATCAGCATTGCTTGCCACATAGCAGATTGTTGGCGCAAGTTATCTTTACCAGCCACTTGTACTCCTGGCCAGAATTTTTTAAATGTATCCTGATCATCAGGCCAGCCCAAAGTTGAAATATAATTAATTAAAGCATCGAACCAGACATACATAACGTGCTGATCGTCATTTGGCACCGGTACTCCCCAAGGCATTTTTTCTTTAAGTCTAGAAATACTAAAATCTTGTAAGCCTTGCTCCACGAAACTAGCGATCTCCTTCATTTTGGCGTTCGGTTTAACAAAACTTGGATGTTGCTTATAAAACTCCAACAAATCTGATTGATACTTAGAGAATCTAAAAAAATAATTTTCTTCTTCACGAACTTCAATCTCTAAATTTGGGTGCAAAGGACAATGACCGTCGACTAAGTCCGATTCATTTTTCTCAAGTTCGCAACCCACACAATACTTAACCGGATACTTTGCCAAATAAATATCGCCCTTATCTAGACATAATTGCCAAAAATGTTGAGCAGCTTTTTGGTGATTAACATCTGTGGTTCTGATGAAATTTGTGTAACTAAGATTTAATCGCTCCTTCAGCTGGTCAAACTGGGCGGCATAAAAATCAACGTATTCTTGAGGATCTTGGTGGTTATCAAGGGCATTTTGATAAATTTTAGCGCCGTGTTCATCGGTACCTGTATTGAAAACAACCTCATCACCATTTAGTCGATGCCATCGAGCAATAACATCGGCAGCCAGAATTTCCAGGCCAAATCCAATATGTGGACTGGCATTAACGTAGGGTAGAGTAGTAGTGATATAAAAATGACCCATAAACTATCTTAGCAAAGCTAGAGTTTAAATTTGCTTTTGCTGCGAAGAAAATTTCCACTCTTCCAATTCCAACCTTTTTTGTGATGAAACCGCTCAAACCAATTGGATGCTTTTTCTGATCTTTCAAATACATATGAACAGAGACCAGCCGCCAAAAAAGCCATAAAGACTGTCCAGTAAATAATGCTTGAGGGTCCAAAGGAAGGGTCAACAATAAAATAGGCAGCGACATGGGCGGTCAGACAAAAAGCAATCGATAGTTTTAATATTTTCAAAAAAGTTGGCTTTTCCGTAAAATTTGACATCCACATACCAGCAAATGCAAAAACACCAGATAATAATCCCAGGCCCAGTGCAAAATAAAAGAAGTTTCTGTTCATTTCAATCTCGGCTGGCAGAAATACATTTGTCAAAGAAACAATCGAAAAAATGATCATCCCGCCCACATACATTCCGGTGTGTGAAATCCACAAGTGTAGTGCCTCGGCGTGTGAAAAAACGTCATAAAGTGGGTCAACATATCTTTTCAGCTCGAAACTTTTAGTGAGTGAGTGAATCACAATAAATGAGTAAATATAAATGGACAACACCGAAAACATCGTATCTAAAATAAAAATTTCATTTAACGACAGGCGAACATCAAATTCTTGCCTCAATAAATAGAATAAAAAACTCTTCATCCAGACAAAAAGCAACGGTGCCAGCAAAAAAGCGTAAACAAACTGCACCAAATCAAACTTTAAAAAATCACGTTTACCACTGCGGCCATAAATTAAGACGCCACTAACGATCGCCGCCATGGGAATAATCAACAACAAAGAAAACATACCAGACTATTGTACCTGCTTTGAGCTCTTTTTTAAGCCCTGGTTATGGCGGCGACTAAAAAATTTTGTAATCCAGCGAAAACGACTTATTTCTTTATGTAAGTGATTCACTAAGGCTTGAAAACCAGGTTGCTTCATCTGTTCAGCCACTACCGCCACGGTGGCCGCCGAAACCTGCAGTTCCTTCTGAATTTTAGTATAAGATTCGCCTTGTTTTAGCATTAAAGCAATTCGTAAACGTCTCTCAATATACTCAAGCTCTTTCTCGGTCAAAATCTCGGTCAGCAGCTGCAAGGCATCAGGAGCTTCTTGACTGGATAAAATCTTGGCAAATGCCTTGGTTAAAGTGTAGTCAGTCTTTTCAGTTTTGGCTGTTTTGGCCGGCTGTTTTTTCATAACTCACCAATTATAAGCCCTTTTGGTAAAAAGTGTAAAAAACCCAAAACGATAATTAGCATTTTTAGGCATCAATTGCTAGAATGAAATTAGGTAAGAAAGTCATTGGAACACAACCTACTAGGGTGAAGTGACTAGATAGTGATAAGCTAGATAATTAAGGAAAAGTATGAGCATAGAATTGATACTAATTATTATTCTTAATATCGCTTTGATAGGTTTAATTGGTTTATTTTTGTACAAAAAGTTTCAGCAGTTTGGGCTAGGTAAGGACCAGGACGGTCAGCGCGAGTTAATGAAAAACCTAGTTAATGAAGTTTATGGAGAAATTACCCAAAAGGTCAGTGAACAAAGTCGCGGTATTTTGAAGCAGGAGCAACAACTAATTGAAAGCAATCTTAAAAGTCGCCAAGAGCAAATCGAGAAAGTTATTTCCGAGTTACGTCGTGAATTGTCAAATCGGCAAGAAGAAATAAGAAAGCTGGAAGGGGAGAGGAATAAGCAGTTTTCGATGGTTTCCACTCATATTCGAGAACATCAAAACATAACTAAAGAATTACAACTGAGTACCGAGCGACTAAATAAAGTACTCCAAAACAACCAGAAGC
>Ga0334898_1001868_pt1 | contig 21345 bp, 22 predicted proteins | sample GraSluR3_MG_10_FD_207228 | JGI IMG/M metagenome (GOLD analysis project Ga0334898, IMG submission 207228) | Sludge microbial communities from methane-producing bioreactor in Wageningen University, Netherlands - Granular Sludge_3_08-R3 | ecosystem: Engineered > Bioreactor > Anaerobic >... | reverse complement strand
GATAAATAAAAACGGAAAACGCTCACGGAAAGTTGGATAATTTGGAAACTAAAAATAAAATGAATAGAAATTAATGTGACATTTCTATTTAAACGAAACCTGTGACATTTCTATTTTCTTGACACAGTCAATTTTGATTTTATTGGCTTTTTTTTCTCTTTATGTTATAATTAGCAAATTTATAACGGAGGATTTCCTATGGGTGAAACAAGCAATGTAGAAAAGAAAGACTGGCTGACGGCGCTGTTGTTGTCGATTTTCTTGGGCGCTCTCGGCGTTGACCGCTTTTACCTCGGATATATCGGACTTGGTATTTTGAAGCTTGTTACTATCGGAGGATGTGGTATCTGGGCTTTGGTTGATATTATTATGATTGCGACTAACAAACTCAAAGATGCTAACGGCGTGGAACTCGAAAAGAAGTAACGGGGACTTGTTTATTTAAGAGGCTGTCTTTAACGGGCAGCCTCTTTTTTTCGGTTGACGCTTATCTTTATTTTTAGTATATTTCTATCTGATACTTTTCTTTTTATATTTAATTATTAACGGAGGTTTTAACAATGTCAAATGTCGAAACTATGCAATTTCAGGCTGAAAGCAGGGAATTGCTTGACCTTATGATTCACTCGGTTTACAGCAATAAGGAAATATTTTTACGCGAATTGATTTCCAATGCTTCCGATGCACTTGACCGTCTTCGCTTTGAGGCTTTAACTAACAAAGAGCTTGCTATTGATAAAGAAGATTTGCATATCCGTATTACTCCCGACACTAAAAACCGCACCCTTACTATCAGTGATAACGGTGTCGGTATGAGCAGGGAAGAGGTAATAAGCAATATCGGAACTATCGCGCGGTCGGGAACAAGGGAACTTCTTGCCAAGATTAAATCCAACGGGAAGCCCTCCGATGCGCTTTCGATGATTGGACAGTTTGGTATCGGGTTTTATTCGGTTTTTATGGTTGCCGATAAGGTCGAACTTATTACCCGTCGCGTAGGCGAGGATAAGGCTACGCAATGGGTATCCGACGGTAAGGGTGAGTTTACGGTCTCGGAAGGAACTCGCGATACTCACGGCACGACTATTACACTTTATCTAAAGCCTGTCGATAACGAAAACGGTATCGCCGATTATACCAACGAGTATGTCATTTCCGATATTGTAAAACGCTATTCCGATTTTATAAGCTATCCCGTCAGGATGGAAGTCGAAAAGAAAGACAAGGACGATAAAACCGTGGTTGAGGACAGGACACTTAATTCGATGAAGCCTATATGGTCTCGTCCCGAAAGCGAGGTCAAAGAGGATGAATATAACGAGTTTTACAGGCATATCTCACACGACTGGAACGAGCCTCTTACGCATATCTCGCTTAAAGCGGAGGGGACTATGGAGTTTCATTCGCTTTTGTATATTCCCTCTAAAGCGCCTTTCGACCTGTTTTATCAGGGATACAAGAGCGGGTTGGCACTTTATGTCAGGCGTGTGCTTATTATGGAAAACCTTGAGGATTTACTCCCTCACTATTTGAGATTTGTAAAGGGCGTGGTTGAGTCCGCCGACCTTCCCCTTAATTTGTCAAGGGAAATGCTTCAGAAAGACAGGCATATCAGCCTTATTAAAAAGAGGCTTGTTAAAAAGGTGCTTGATACTCTCGGCGATATGATGGAAAAAGACCGTGATAAATATTTGACTTTCTGGAATGAGTTCGGCGCTGCGGTTAAAGAGGGGCTTACAACCGATTTTGAGAACAGGGATAAACTCCTTTCATTGCTTTTGTATGAGTCCACCGCCGACCCTGCTAAAAAGGTGAGTTTTAAAGAATATATCGGCAGGATAAAAAAAGAGCAGAACGAGATTTATTATATAACGGGGGATTCCCGCGATGTGCTTGAAAATTCGCCTCACCTTGAGATGTTTAAAAAGAAGGGTTATGAGGTTTTATTTATGACCGATGCGGTTGATGAGCTTGTTGTGCAGACCGTTACCGAGTTTGAGGGGCATAAACTCAAGTCCGTTGAGAAGGGCGAGATTGACCTCGGTACCGAAAAGGAAAAGGAAAAATCCAAAAAGGAAATCGAGGAGAAAACCAATGAGTTTCGCAACCTTCTCGATACAATAAAAAAGCATCTTGACGAAAATATCAAGGATGTGCGTTTCTCAAACCGTCTGCTGACCGCCCCCGCGTGTATTGTAACCGATGAGAACGAGATGTCGCCTCATCTTGAACGCTTACTTAAACAAACCCAGATGTCCGGGATGAGACCTAAAATCAAGCGTATCCTTGAACTCAACCCGAAACACCCGATTATCGAAAAGATGGGTAAGCGTCTTGAAACCAACAAAAACGACAAGGAAATAAAGGATTACGCTGAATTGCTGATGGACTATGCCTTGTTGGCGGAAGGTTCGGAGATACCCGACCCCGTGAAGTTTAATGATTTGCTTGTCAGGGTTATGGAAAAGAGTTTGTAGCAATACGGCGAAGCACAGGATTTACGGATTATTTAGTATATATCTGCCGTTTCGGCTTCGCTCAATGACCGTTCGGTAATTGAGAGGATTGTAATTCAGAGTTACCGATTATATAAAAAAGGGCAGTCTTGCGACTGCCCTTTGCTTATCTATTCTCCGAATTGGCGTTTTCGTGCCTGCAATACCGACTTTGCTTTTTCAAGTGTAGGTTCAACGACGTTGGATTTTTCGTAAGCGGATATAGCCTGACGGTAACTTTTCAATGATTCATAAGTTTTACCCGCTTTAAAATAATGTTCGGCAAAATCGGTTATCATCTCACGACTGATATTTTTAGGGAGATTAACCCCACGGCTAACCCCGTCTTTCAGCCTGATAACTTCGCTAAACTCCTTTTGTTTGACATCTTTTTGCTCAACCTTGTGAGGTTCATTATTCACGTTCGGTATTTGAGAATTCAGCCCGTCAATTCTCATAATAACCTCCTTTTCGGAAGCCGGGCGATTTATGGTTTTGGAGGCGGCGGGAATCGAACCCGCGTCCCAAGACCGGTTGCTAAAGACTTTATCCACAGGCTTGGTTCTGTCTTTAAGTCTCGGAGCAAACAAGGGAGACAGGCAAACCCGTTTGCGCCAAGCCGATAAAGTTTAACGGATACGCCATCGGCAAAACGAACCCGCGGTCCCTCTAATTATGACCCGTATGTTGTTCCGAGGGCGAGTCTAACATACAGGCTGCAGCTTACGCTGCGAGTGCAAAATTTTCGTTTGCAGTTATATTTTTCGGGAAGGTTAAGGGATTCCCGAGCCCTGCCTGAAGTCTCTAACTTCCGCTGTCCTGATCGAAAGCCAAACGCCCCCGATATTCACCGTATATATTATACCAAATATATTTCTAAAAATCAATAGTATTTTTATTATTTGTAGAAAAATTTATATGCAAAATCCCGCTATCTTAGGTATCGGTAGGTTTGTTTTAATACTTTAGGGCTTTTGAAAAAAAGAATCGAATATTTTTTTTCTATTAGCCTTTAAATTGAATATTTTTGTTTTTTAGCTTAAAATATTATTATCATAGAAATAAGGAGAGGCTATGCTTGCCGATAAATCAAATCTGGAATCCGTTGATTCTGAAATTTATAACGCTATAATTAATGAGGAAAAACGCGAGGAATTAAATATTGAGCTTATCGCCTCCGAAAATTCCGTATCCAAGGCGGTTTTGGAAGCACAGGGATGTATTTTTACCAATAAATATGCCGAGGGTTATCCGGGGAAGCGTTACTACGGCGGTAATGAATTTTCCGATGTTGTCGAGAGGCTTGCTATCAGCCGCGCTAAAGAACTTTTCGGGGCGGAGCATGTTAACGTTCAATCCCATTCGGGCAGTCAGGCGAATATGTCTGCGTTTCTTTCGGTATTAAAGCCCGGCGACAGGATTCTCGGTATGGCTTTATCATCGGGCGGTCATCTAACTCACGGGGCTAAGGTCAATTTTTCAGGTCAGGTTTTTGAAGCCTATGAATACGGCGTTGACTTGGAAACCGGACTTATTGATTACGACGAGGTCGCACGGATTGCAGAAAAATGCAAGCCTAAGTTGATTGTATCGGGCGCTACCGCTTATTCCCGTATTTTTGATTTTAAAAAATTTCGTAAAATTGCCGATTCGGTCGGGGCGTATCTTATGGCGGATATTGCTCATATCGCGGGGCTTGTCGCAACCGGACTTCACCCCTCGCCCATACCCTACGCGCATATTGTAACATCCACCACGCATAAGACTTTAAGAGGTCCTCGCGGGGGGATGATTATGTGCAGGGAGGAGTTTGCCAAGGCTGTTGACCGTGCCGTCTTTCCTTACAGTCAGGGAGGTCCTTTAGTTCATGTTATTGCCGCTAAGGCTGTGGCGTTTAAAGAAGCGTTGATGCCGGAATTTAAGGAGTATCAAGCCCGGATTGTCAAAAATGCCTCTTGTATGGCAAGCCGTCTTGTCGAAAAGGGATTCAAAATCATTTCGGGTGGAACGGATAACCATTTGTTTTTATTAGACCTTACCGGTATGGAAGAAACGAAGGATATAGACGGCTTGCAGGCGCAAAACGCTTTGGAGGCTTCGGGTATCACCCTTAGCAGAACCACTGTCCCCGGCGAAAAACGCAAACCGTATTACGGCAGCGGGGTCAGGATTGGAACTCCCGCGGTTACAACGCGCGGTATGAAAGAAAAGGAAATGGAACTTATCGCCGATTTTATCGCCGAGGTTCTTCTTAATATTAATGATGAAAAAATATTTAACTCTGTGAGAAAAAAGGTCGAAAATCTATGTAGGGAGTTTCCTTTATATAATTAGAAAATGGTGATATATTATATCAAAATAACGGGGTGAAAATGCCTGAAGATGTCAAGTTCGGAGTAGTTAATTTCAAGAAGAATGCTTACATCTACATTGAAGACCAAAGCGATTCGGATTCGTTTTTTATAATTCGTCAAGGCAAAGTTGTCGAAACTCGTTCCACCGCCCAGCTTACCGATGAGGATAAAGGGACGGTAATGGGAGTAGGCGATTTTTTCGGGGTGTTGTCTTGTATGGCTAAACGTCCGCGTATCGGCTCTGTTGTCGCCTTAGAAGATACATCCGCTATTGTCGTTAAAGGTTCTCAGTTTGAATCTTTGCTCCAGAAAATGGCGCCTATTGCAATGAAAATTATCCGTTCTTTCAGCAAGCAACTTCGTTTTTATGATTCTCATCTTACAAAATTGACCTTTCAATCGTCCATAGAGGAAAACCCGTGTAATCTTTTTCGTATCGGCGAATATTATTTTGCCAACAAGATGTTTACACACGCCGCTTATGCCTATTTGCATTATATAAAATTTTGCCCGGACGGCGGTTTTGTTCCTCAGGCTAAAGCAAAGTTGGTAAAAATCAACCCCAAGCAGGATGATTTGTTGCCCCGAAAAGAAAAGTTTTTTCAGGTTTATTCGGATAATCAAATTATATTTTTGGAACACGAACCCGGTGCGGAACTTTATATTATACAGGAAGGCAAGGTCAAGATAGCCAAGATGATAGACAACAACGAGGTTTTGCTTGCGGTTTTGAAGAAAGGCGATATATTCGGCGAGATGTCTATACTTGAAAACAAGCCCCGTAGCGCCAGCGCTATTGCTTTCGGTGAGGCTAAACTTATGGCGGTTACTAAGGCTAATTTTGAACCTATGGTGCAAGCTCATCCCGAAATCGCCAAACGTATTATTGAACTTTTAAGCGAAAGAATTTGGCTTATATACAAGCAACTCTCCAATATTCTTATTAACGACCCTGTCGGAAGGCTTTACGATGCTATGTTTACACAACTTCAGAAATCACGTATTCCGGTTAAGGAAGGTATGGGGCATACATTCGATTTCGGGACTGATGACCTCTTGAAATTTATCGGGCTTAACAATAATGAAGGCAAAATCGCCGTAAAAAAACTTTTCGATAACGATAAAACTCTTAGTATTACCGACGGTAAGATTTTCTGCAAAGATGTCAGCAATATTCACAAGGCGATTAATGTTATCAAACGTAATCAGGAGATTGAACTCAAGAAACGGTCGCCTCAAGCCTCTTCACCTATGTATTAGGAATTATATATGCTTTTGTTTGTTTACGGTAATTTGATGAAAAAAGGCGAAAACCACGATATTATTTCGGGGTATTCCCGCTTTGTGTCCATCGCTTATGTCAAGGGTGCGCTTTATGATTTGGGGGTGGGATTTCCGGCGGTTGTTCCCGATGATACAAGCGAGGTTTACGGCGAAATTTATGACGTTGATGATAGACTTATCCCCGATTTGGATTGTTTTGAGGGATTTTATCCCGATGGTTCGGATGAGTCTTTATTTATCAGGACGCAGGTCGAAGCCAAGACTTTCAAAAAACAGGTTTATAGCGTATATATCTATATCCTTCCGCAGGATAATCTTAAGAAATTTGCCTCGGTAGAGCGTTTAGAAGGCGGACGATGGTCTTAAAATTTGACGGTTAGTTCTTATTCTACCTTTCAATATCTTTATTTTTTTTCTAAAATATGCTATAATAAACAATAAGATTCTCTAATGGGAAAGGGGAAAGCAATGTCAAAAAACAACGCTTATGATGCCGCTTCAATCGCTTCTTTAAGTTGGCCTGAGGGTGTTAGAAAACGCCCGGATATGTATATCGGAGACAGGGGTAACGACGGATTTCATCACTGCGCTTATGAGATTTTAGATAATTCCGTTGACGAACATCTTGCCGGCTTCGCATCTACTATCCGTGTTGCGCTTGTGGATAAGAACGTTCTGGAGATTGAGGATAACGGGCGGGGAATTCCGGTGGATATGCACTCTAAAGAAAATATGCCGGCTATTGAGGTGGTAATGACAAAACTCCACGCCGGCGGTAAATTTAATCGCGATTCATACAAAGTTTCCGGTGGACTTCACGGGGTAGGACTTTCCGTTGTTAACGCCCTTTCGACTTTCCTTGAGGTAGAGGTCTATCGTAACGGTAAGATTTATTATATTCGGTTTGAGCGCGGGATAAAAGTAAAACCTCTTAAAGTAGTCGGAGAGACCGATAAAACGGGGACGCTTGTAAGATTCCAGCCCGATGAGACAATCTTTTCGGTGGATAAATTTTCCCCGCAGGCTTTGACCGCACGTTTCCGCGAGATTGCTTTTCTTAATCGCGGGATTGAGGTTATTTTCGAGAACTACCTTGAAAAAAACCCCGATAATCCCGATGAGTTTGTTACATACGGTTATAAATACGAAAACGGTATTCCTGAGTTTATGAAAACAGAACTTAACGAGGATGAGGAAGTAATTTTCCCTGAACCTATTCAGGTTGCAGGCGAGCAGGAGGATATGTTTGTCGAGGTTGTTTTCCAATACAGGAATTCCGGCGATGACCCTGAGATTTACAGCTACGTGAACAGTATTCATACTAAAAATCACGGTATTCACGTTTACGGTTTCTGGATTGGATTTGAGAAGGTTATGCAAAAGTTTGCGTATAGACTTAATATAGACAAAAAAGGCGATAAAATCAGCAAAAAAACTCTTTCTTTCGGCTTGACTGCAGTTATTAATACCAAGATACCAAACGCCGAATTTAAGGGGCAGACTAAAGATAAACTTACCGAACCCGTAGAAACCCGTCGCATAGTAAAAGATATTATAGAAAATCAGTTGGCGCTGTTTTTTGAGAAAAACATAGAACTTGCCGAGTCTATCCTGAAAAAGGCGGTGATGGAATTAAAAGCGCTTGCTGAGGCGGAGAAAGCGCGCGAGGGCGTTCGTGCCAACGTGGGGCGCGGGCGTAAGGCTACATTAACCCAAATTGCGGGGAAACTTGCCGACTGCACTACGCGTGTCCGTGAACGCCGCGAGCTTTTTATTGTAGAGGGGGATTCGGCAGGCGGTTCTGCAAAACAGGGGCGCGACAGGGAAATTCAGGCGATTCTCCCGCTTAGAGGTAAAATCCTTAATGTCGAAAAGAAAATTGAGCGCAAAGCTATTAATTCCATACTTGCCAATGAGGAAATCAAGACTATGATTGCCGTTCTCGGCACGGGGTATTATACCCATTTCGATATTTCAAAGCTCAACTACAACAAGGTTGTGATAATGACCGATGCCGATGTTGACGGGTCGCATATCCGAACCCTGCTTTTGACCTTTTTCTATCGCTTTATGCGTCCTCTTATTGAGCAAGGGCATGTTTATATTGCCTGCCCTCCGCTTTATAAAATTTCGGCGGGCAGTAAATTTGAGTATGCTTATACCGAACAGGAAAAAGAGCAGGTTATAGCAAAGAAATTTGCCGATAAAAAAATCGACGTGCAGCGATATAAAGGTCTTGGTGAAATGAACCCCGACCAGTTGTGGAATACCACAATGGACCCCAAGACCCGAAAAATGCTTCAGGTTCAGATTACCGACTTTGATGAGGCGGAACATCTGCTAAAAGTGCTTATGTCGGATAATGTAAAAAGCGGGGATAACAGGAAGAAATTTATTTTATCCAATGTTAATTTCGTAACCAATATTGATGATATAGGCTAAAACACTATCTAACCGAATTGCCTTTTCTATACTCATACTCAAGTGAATATTAAAAACAAAGGATATTTTATAAGCGGTGATAATATACGCCGTATAAATTTTATGTGGTTTTGTATATGAAAAAATGGATATTGTTTTTGATTTTAATTCCGCTTCAAAGTTTTGCATTGATGCTTGTCCCGATGGACGACACACAGGCTAACCATCTAAAGGCTTACGGGCTTGCATATTACGCATTGCAAAACGGGGTGGAGGTCAAGTGGCTTTTGAATTATCGCGGGGGCAGTTTCGTTATTATGTCGGACAGCTCTAAATTTGCAACCCGCGCTGTTTCAAGGAATGTAACTTACACCATAATTGACTATGGCAGGTTGACGGATATTAATTCCATAATTGAACGGGAGAATATGTATTCCGTGCGTTTGGATAAAGCGCCGACTATTGCGGTGTATGCGCCTCCGTGGAACGCCCCTTGGGATGATGCCGTAACGCTTGTGCTTGAATATGCCGAAATTCCTTACACCCGTATTTGGGATAAGGAGGTTATGGCGGGGCTTCTTACGACTGATAATTTTGACTGGCTTCATCTCCATCACGAGGATTTTACCGGGCAGCATGGGAAATTCTGGTTTGCTTTCAGGAATGAGCCTTGGTATATAGAGAAGGTTGTGCTTTTTGAGGAGATGGCGGAAAAACTCGGGTTTTCATCGGTTCAGGAGAACAAAAAGGCTGTCGCCGTTAAAATCCGCGAATATGTGGAGAACGGCGGGTTTATGTTTGCAATGTGTTCGGCTACGGATACCATTGACGTTGCGCTTTCCACTTTGGGGATAGATATTGTTCCTGTGGAAATTGACGGGTCTCCGATGGATTCCGATTGGCGGGAAAGGATGAGTTTTGAGAGAAATTTCGCTTTTGAGGATTTTACGCTTGTTACCTCGCCCTATATCTATGAATTTTCGGATATAGATATTGACCCTATGGAGGAGAAGATTTATTATACCCCGTTTCATTTTAAGTTAAACGAATTTTCCGCTAAATATGATACTATACCTGCTATGCTTGTGCAAAATCACAGGAATTTGGTCAAAGGATTTTTGGGACAGACTACCGGATTTCGGCTAAGGGTTTTAAAAAAGGATATTACTATCCTGAATACAGTTGAGGGTAAGGACTGGGTTAATTATATTCACGGAGACCGAGGAAAGGGGACTTTTACGTTTTATGCGGGACACGACCCGGAGGATTATGCTCACAGGGTCGGAGACCCCCCGACAAACCTTGATTTATTTCCCAATTCGCCGGGATACCGTCTTATTTTAAATAATATTCTTTTTCCCGCGGCGGAAAGAGAAGAAAGAAGGACTTAGGAGCTTTTATGGCAACGGTCGTAGCAACTTTTGTAAACAGAAGTCTCAGGTTTCTGGGACGGATATTTCTTAACTTATTGAAAATAAATATCTTTTTGATTGTCTCGCTTCATTCGCTTTTATTTTCATGGATTTTCTTTGCAAGTATGAGTTTGAATTTCGGCAATCCGTCATCGGTATCGCTGATGAGGCACAGGGCGAGGAATTCTGATTATACCGTATATAAAGTTAATTTTATTCCGCTCAAGGATATTCCCGCCGATTTCCAACGTATGGTAAGAGTTGCGGAGGATGTCCATTTTTACCGCCATCGGGGGGTTGACCTTGAAGGTATATTAAACGCATACAGGATGAATCGTCAGATGGGGCGTATTGCTTACGGCGGCAGCACTATTACCCAACAGCTTGCACGCACGGTCTTTTTAAATCCCCAAAAATCCTATTTAAGAAAATATGTCGAGATGTGGCTTGCTGTCGGGATGGATTTTTTTATGAGCAAAGACCGTATTATGGAGCTTTACTTGAATTATGCCGAGTGGGGCGAGGGGATATTCGGTATTGGAAATGCAAGCCGATACTATTTTCTAAGACCTTTAAATGGGCTTGATACCGATGAAAAAATGAGATTGGTTGTAATTCTTTCAAGTCCGCTCAGGTATTCCCCGTATAATTTCGGTAACCGTAATATATTATGGCGTCGTTATGAGCTTTTGCAGAGATTTTGTTCGCCCGATAGAAACCACACTTTAGAAGAAGATTTTTCTTTTATTGAAACTCAGTTCGATTATACCGAAATTCCTTCGCTTGTTGATGATTTTAACGATATTGAGGGGGAGGAATTGTCCGAAATTGATATTGATAACCCTGTCGGGGAAGTCAGATGGTATGAAGCAGAGGATTTAACGGAAGAACGCGGGACGCTTGCGGGATTGTTAGACGAAAATTATATTGAATAAAACTAGTTTGATTTTGTTTTGCACTCGGGGTATTCCCGAATTTGATATATTTCAAAAAATCATCTTTTCTATTGACAAATATCTTATTTACCGATAAAATCAAATACCAAAGACGAGGAGGAATTTATGTCGTCTGAGAAAAATGTTGAAAAAGATTTCTTTGATGAAGTGGCGGAGCATTTAAGGGATGCGAAGAAATTTTTTACGAAAGAAATGGACAGGGCTTTTGAAGATTTCAGGGATTTTTTAAATTACGCGGAGAAAGAAATTTCAAAGGAATTTAAAAAAGAAGGCGCACGTTCTAAAGAGGATTTTGAATCCTTCTTAAAATCCGCAAAAACGGACTTTGAAAAATTATCCGCTAAGGCAAGAAAGGAATTCGATAAGGAACTTGAATCAAACAGAGAAAGCCTTAATGCCTTTGTTAAAAGCACTAAAGATGAGCTCAAGAAAGAAGTTGAGCGAAACCGCGAGGATTTTCAAAAGCTAATTGAAGATACTAAAGCGGACGTTAAAAAAGGAGTTCGGCAGGCTAAAGATTTTGTAAAGGAGAAGACCAAAAAAAAGGATAAAAACGCTGGGGATAACAGCGAATAGGAGGGATATATGTCGGGAGAAGATATTTTTGATATTTTACACAGGAAGGTTGATGAGGTTAAGGCTCAGATAAAAAAAGAAATCAAACAGACAGGCGCCGGTGTTGTTGATTTAATCAAAGGCGGTAAAAAAGCCAGCAGGGAAGTTTTAGAGCATCTCGATAAGGAGATGGCGGTAAGCCGTAAAAACTATCAGGAGGCTTTAGAAGCCGTAAAAGAGGCTCTTGCCAAAGAAATCGAACAGTCCGGCAAAGACTACGAAAAAGGGATTGAGGAACTCAAAAAAGAGATTGAAACAAAGATTAGCGCCTCGCTTCAGGACTTTGATAATTTAATAAAAACCGCCGAGAAAGAATTAGAGGATGATTTAGAGAGTAGCGGAAAGGAAGACGATGCTTAGGAAGATTAACGCTACCTGACCGATATAGTAAACGTTGCCGTAATAACATCAACGCGCGCCTCATCCGTAGGCTCAACTCTGATTTTACGCAATTCCGTAAGGAATATAGAATCAATCCTTGATTGACCGGAGGATTCGATTAATTCAACCATAGTGCATAATCCCTGTTGATTAAACGCAAGCCTGACCTTCACGGAGTATCCCATCCCGCGTCTTCTGAATTCCTCGGGGATTTTTGATTCAAGGTCGGGGAAAAACAGGGTTTTACGCGGACGTGCCTGCCAAGTGGCATCGCTTAGAGGGTCTCCTCTGCCCGGTGTTCTCGGTTCGCCCGTATTAAGCGCATTAAGCAAATCCTGATCAAGGCTTTGTTCAATACCACGCGCAACTTCTTTTAATTGGCGGTCTTCGCTTTCGGTTTCGGCAATTTTCGGTATGGGAGTGTCAACGGTCTTGGGTTTATCAACAGGCGTAGCTTCCTGTTTAAGAAGATTTTGTTCCGACTCATTTGCAAGGCGGCGTAGATTTTCGCGTATTTCCGCAGTGGAATCCTGCGTTCTCGGTGTCGGTTGTGCGGGGGTTACTCTGTCGGGAACCGGTTCTTTTACCGCGCTTTCCGTTACGCGCTCAAGTCTCGGTGAGGTTGTTGTCGCGGGTTGTTGTAATGCCTCCTCTATTCCCGCCGTGATTGTTTGGGTTGCGGGTTCTATATTGACTATAATAGGAGACGGCGCATCCAAACTCGGCAGATTTGTCAGCGATATACTCAAAATAAGTATCAATAACAAATGTATCAGTATTGAAATGATAAAGCTTTTATTTAAAGTGAGACCGGAAAGGTCAAGCTTTTTGGGCTTTTCCTTTACCTTGACAGTGTGCATAAATTACTCCTCTTTCAGGCGTGTCGCAAGACTCATCCGCTTTACCCCGGAAAGACGTATAACGTCCATTGTTTCTATCAGTTTACCGTAATTGACTCCCCTGTCGCCGCGGATTGTTACAACGAGGTCGTTGTTTCGGATATAAAGCTCTTTTACACGGATACCGAGTTCGCTTATTTCGATAGGTTCATCATTTAAGGTTATGGCGTTGTTTCGGTAAAGAGTAACAACCGCCTCGCGAATAGGCTGGGCATCGGATGTTTGCGCGGTCGGTAAATCTACGTTTATTGCAGAAGTTTTGATAAAAGTCGAGGTTATCATAAAAAACGCCAATAGTTGGAATACAACGTCTATCAGAGGAGTCATATCCAAACTCGCTTTTACCTGCGATAATCTTTTTATTTTCATAAATTTCTCCCTTATTATTAATATAATATAAATTCGCTAAATAAACAAGTCAATATTACGGTAAAACGCGGGTTATTTCATTGATGCCTCATAAGCCTTTTTAAAATCGGGATTTTCTTCAAGGAAACGTTCGACAGCTTCCTGATTATTAGGGAGACTGTAATATCTTGCGAAATCGTTTTCCCTGATGGACAAACCGGCAAAAAAGTCTTTTCGCCTCTGTGCAAAAAATTTCTCCGGGTCGATGGATGGGTCGGATATTTCGTTAAGTTCATCAACCCATAGTTGTTGGTGGTGTGCGTATAATATTGCTATTTGGATAAATGTTTCGGGGTTATCAAGAACGACTTTTTTCCCGGATTGGATTGTTATTACGCTTAGATAATCAAAATCATCTTCCTCATCGTTTGTTGAAGTAACTTGCGTTTGAATATCGTTGTTATTTCCGGTAGCCTCATCTTTGTCACACCCGCCGAATACCAAAAAAACAAAACTAATTTGAAAAACCAGCAAAACATAAAAAAATCTTTCCATTATCAGCCTCTCTCTTGTTCTTTTGAAAATATAAAACTTAATCGCACCAAATTTTAGATTATTTTCAATTAACATTATAGAAACTGTTTTATAATTTGTCAATTGAACAAAAAGAAATTATAATGTAAGGGACTGAATTTTGGAGGTTAAGGAGAGTATGATGGCGAATCAGGAAAAAATGACGCTCGGTCAGTTTTTACAGGAAACAAGAAAATCAAAAGGGATTTCCATAGACGAAATTTCAAGAGAAACTAATGTTTCAAAAAGATACCTTGTGGCTTTGGAGTCGGATGATTTTGAAGAGTTCCCCGGTGAAACCTATCTTTTCGGGTTTCTGAATACTTATGCCGATGCTCTTGAGGTTGACAAGGAGCGCGTGCTTTCTATGTATAGAAGGCAAGTCAAGATTGAGCAGGATGTGCCTATTGAACAGTTAGTAGGCACGCAAACCCGTAAAGCTAACGCTAAAGGCGGCAAGATGGCGGCAGTTATCGGAGGAGCGATTTTAGGGCTTCTCCTGGTTGTTTTTTTGATTGTAAAAATTATCGAGAATCGAAGCGTCGTCAGGGCGGATATTGTTTCCCCTCAATCTTACCATTTTTCCTCCGATGTTATCGACAGGATTGTTAATCAGGAATTTCAAATCGGCGATACTATTTATATTACAAATATGATTGTGCCGGAAAACCTTCGTGTCATTGAAATACAGTTAAGCCGTCTCGGTATTTCCAAGACTTTGGAACTTCGGGTTAATCGTAAGTCTTATCATATAAAAGAAGGCGGTGTGCTCAATATCGACACAAGCGATAATAAAATCGACGACCTCGGTATTGAGGTTTTTGCAATTGAAAACCGCAAAATCAGGATGGCAGTGGCTTTGCTTCGTGAAGAACCGGTTATTCGTGATACGGCAACTATACCTTCCGAGTATAAAGAGAATGTTGCCGTCGAGACTGTTCTTCTTACCGCGGATAATAAGCATCCCGTTAATATCCGTCTGGTATCTTCGGGTGCGGGATGGGTTGCGTATTCGGCGGACGGCGATACCGAACAGGAAGCACAACTTCGCCGCGACCTTGAAATTAATATTTCATTTGAGGATAAATGCAGAGTTTTTCTCGGTAATGCAGGGGTTGTGAAATTTGTTGTCGGTAATAAAGAAGAGAAAGGCGGGGCTTTGGGTGAGGTTAATAAATCCGTGTTTTATTGGAAGACCGAAGGCGGTAAATTCCATCTTGTCAGAGCCATACTTAAATAGTTATGAAAATCTTTTTTGATTCTTTGGGGTGTCCGAAAGCTCTTGTGGATGCGGAGAGGATGTGCTTTTATTTGCGGGGGAAAGGCTTGGACTTGACGTTCTCTACGGAAGATGCCGATGTTATTGTTGTAAACACCTGCGGGTTTATCGAATCGGCTAAAGAGGAATCGATAGATGCCATTTTGCAGTATGCATCCATTAAGGACAATCGTCCCGATTTAAAAATTGTAGTAGCGGGATGTCTTAGCGAGCGTTACCGTGAGGAGCTTTTGCGTTCCGTGCCTGAAATAGATTCGGCTATCGGTGTCCGCGACCCGAAAAAAATTGTCGATGCCGTTTTGTTATCGGTGAAAACCGGTAATTTGCTTGATGAGGGCGAATATGCGGATTTTTCATCCGAAACGCAGAGGGAACTTGTCTTTTCGGGGCTTTATTATGCTTACCTTAAAATCTCGGAGGGGTGCGACCGTAACTGCGCGTTTTGCGCTATTCCCTCTATAAGAGGAAAAGAGCGAAGCCGTCCCGTTGAGGATATTTTATCCGAGGCTCAATTCCTGTTAGATTCGGGTGTTCGCGAGTTGATTCTTGTCGGCGAGGATATTACCTCTTACGGGCGCGAATTATACGGAAAAAAGGCGATTGTCGATTTGATTAAACGCCTTGCCGATTTGGACTTTAAATGGATACGGCTTTTGTATCTTTTTCCCGATGATATTATTTATGAGATTGCCTCGCTTTTAAAGGAGAGGGATAATCTTTGTAACTATATTGATATTCCGCTTCAACACGCAAGCGGCAGGGTTTTGCGCAGGATGAACCGTCCGGGCGGTATGGATGAGTATATTAACATAATAGACAGGCTTCGCGACATTAACCCCGATATTGCAATCCGTTCCGCTTTTATAGTTGGGTTTCCGGGTGAAACCGATGAGGATTTCGGGGAGCTGAAGGAATTTCTTACCCGAACCCGTCTTAATCGCGCGGGATTTTTTGCTTATTCCGATGAGGAAAACACTTCGGCTTACGGATTGGACGGTAAACTTAATAAGCGGATTATCAACGCGAGACTTAAAGAGATTTCGGCTTTGCAGGAAAGTATTTCCCGCGAGACTATTTCCTCTTATATCGGGAAAACCCTTGTGTGCATAAACGACGGTATAGCTGTCGGCAGGGACGGGGATAAGGGGCGCGAAATTGTTTTGCGAAGCGAGTATGACGCTCCCGAAATTGACGGGGCGGTTTATGCGGATTTTTACGGCGATATTGAGGATATTGATTTCGTTAAGGTAAAAATAAACGGTGTTAGAAACAATTACGATTTGCAAGGAGAGATAATTGACGCAGAAAAAACGGATTAAATTTCAACTCACAATACCTAATATTTTGACCGTATTCAGGGTTTTGCTAATTCCCGTGATATGCTATTTTTTAGTTGCGGAGACTTTTGTTGCGCTTTGGGCGGCTTTTGCATTATACGGGTTGTCGGCGCTTACCGATATGCTTGACGGAAAAATTGCGCGGAAATATAATCAGGAGAGCAGTTTCGGCGCATTTTTAGACCCTCTCGCCGATAAAATCCTTGTTTTAAGTGTTTATACCGTTTTTGTTTTTATAGACGGGCTTTTGATACCCCTATGGCTCGTGGCGTTTTTATATGTTCGCGATATTTTTATTACTCTGCTCAGGGTGGTTTCGGATAAAAAAGGCATAAAATTTGTTACATCGTTTGTGGCTAAGGCTAAGACTACCGCACAGATGATTGCTATTGCCTGCGTTATGGCGTATATGGTCAGTGCGCGTATAACTGCGCTTGTGCTTGAAATTGACTTTATTAATTACCCGGTGCTTTGGGAGGTTACGGGACAATCATGGATTGCATTTATCCCGTTGGCGTTGACTTTTATTATCGTTGCCTTTACTTTATACAGCGGCGCGGGTTATTTTATCTCTTTTCTGAAAGCGAGGAGGAGTGATGGTTGAGTTGTGGAGGAAAATTAAAGAATTTATAGTTACCGGTTTTTTTACGGGATATATCCCTTTTATGCCCGGGGTATTCGGCACGCTTATAGGGGTTGTCATCTACGTTTTTGTAAGTCCTCATCCCGTCTTTTATTATATTCTGTTGATTGCTCTTATCATTATTGCTATTCCTCTTTCGGATTATGCCGAAAGGGTTATGTTCAAGGAAAAGAACTGTAAATATATAGTTATTGATGAGATAGTCGGTTATCTCGTTGCGATGGTATCTTTCCACTTTGACGGAGGCATAGACAGTATCAGGTATATGGTGATAGGGTTTTTGTTATTCAGGCTTTTCGATGTGTGGAAGCCGTATATAATACGAAAGTCTATGAAACTTGAAGGTGGGATAGGGATTGTATTTGATGATATACTCGCCGGAGTGGTTACTAATCTTTTCCTTCAGTTTTTAAGGCTTATAGGACCGTCTATAATCGGCTTTTAGTCTTCATCCTTGTAGGTATTGAATATCTCTAAAATATCGTCTGTGGATTTTTCAAAAGCTTCGACTATTTCAGGGTCGAAATGAGACCCGCAAGATTCCTTAATAATCTTGAAAGTTTTATCAAGCGGGAAAGCGGGTTTATAAACGCGTTTGTTTGATAAAGCATCGAAAACGTCGGCGATAGCGGTAATCCTGCCTGAGAGGGGGATTTTATCGCCTTTAAGCCCGTTAGGATAGCCGGTTCCGTCCCATTTCTCGTGATGGGAAACGGCAACCTCAACGGCGAGACGCATAATTTCATTATCGGGTTTTCCCAGAATTTGCGCCCCGATATTAGCGTGAGTTTTCATTATTTCATATTCGCTTGTGGTGAGCTTTCCCGGCTTTCGGAGTATCTGGTCGGGTATGCCTATTTTCCCGATGTCGTGAAGCGGGCTTGCATATTTGATATTTTGGATATATGTCGTATCCTTACCTAAGGTGCGCGCGATTATTTCGCAATAGGCGCTAACCCTTTTTACGTGAAATCCCGTTTCGTTATCGCGAAATTCATTAGCTGCGGAGAGACGCATAATTGAATCGTAGTGGGCTTTTTTTAGGTTTTCTGTTAGACGGGCATTGTCAAGCGCTATTGCCGCCTGTGAACCGAGAGATGAGGCGATTTCCTCGTCATATTTTTTGTATGAACCCACGGTTTTTCCATCTTTTGACAGTTTATTTATCAATTGAAGCACTCCTATTATTTTTCCCTCGCGGTTAATTAACGGCAAAGTAAGCAAAGAGCGCGAACGGTAATCATTATTTATATCAAACTGCTTGTTGAATGAATAAGGAACATTATCTTTTAATTCGTAAACATCTTTTATATTGACAATACTACCGGTTTCCGCGACAAACCCGGATATACTTTCGGTCGAAATAGGAATATGGAACGGCTTAAACTGGTCGTCAAGTGTTTTTTTGCTCCATCGTTTTTCAAGAGTTTTGTTTGCGGTAACCACAAACTTAAGTTTATTGCCTTCAATCAGATAAAGACTTGCGGCATCGGAGCCGGTGATATGAACGGCGGAGTCCACGATAAGACGCAGTAGCTTATCGAGATTATGCTCGCTGGTAATAGAGTTCATAACATTAACGAGGTCAAATAAATCGCGTTTTAAATCTGCAATACTTTGATTTCCCACCCTGTCTCCTATTATATTTTGTTGTAACTATATTTTCGATATTTTAAGCCTGAAAGTTTAAAAAAGCACAAAAAACGTCAGTTGTCCCGTTTCCCGCAATAATTTTCGTTGAACGGTATTTCTATACGTGAAACCGTAAACCCATCGGTAAAGCGTCCCACACGGAAATTTGCGGGGTTAATCCCCATTTCACGAAGCATAAGCACAAAAAGAAACAACCCAAGCCCCGCGCCCTCAAGCTGGTCTTCGCCCTCCGCTTCAATATATTCTATAAGAGATTTATATTGCATAGCGCGTTTGAATTTTTCCCGTATTCTTTTTTCCTCAAATCCGGTAAGTTCGCTGTTGTTCAGCACCTCTATTTTTAGCCCGTTTTCAAGCATAAAGAAATAGATTATCAGCACGTAGCCGTTATCTTTAAGTAATGTTTCAATAGTGTCGGAGTCGTGAGTTACTATAAATTCTTTAAAAAGTTTCATACCTTTTTCTATGCTTTTGGGTTTATCAAGGCTTATGTCGTTCTTTTTAAATATAACGCGTTTAAGGTTAGCTTTCAAGCCGTTGATAATAATTTCTTTCATACCGTTGTAAAGCAAATCAATGTAGTGAGGGAAACCGCTTTTGAGTAAAATAGCTTCGGTAATGGACTTGACCTTTTTGAGAATAATATCGTCAAAGAAATAAAATTTGACTCCGAAAGAATCTCCGTTATCAATAAGTTTTTCTATATCGCTGAGATGCCTGATACCTTTTAGGTCAAAAAGAGGATAATCTAAAAAATCATCAATCATATTTAAAAGAAAAAACCCCGAGGCTAATTTTTAATTTCTCTGCTCAACTCTTCGCAGATTGTCCTGAGCCTTGTCGTAAGAGGGATAATAGCGCAAAGCTTCGCGGAAAAAATTTGCGGCGCTTTCAAATTCTTCACGGGCTTCAAAAGAAACGCCGAGATTATTAAGATAAACGCCTTTTGCCACAGGTCTTGTGTCGCTTGAGAAAAAAACGGCGCCCCTGAAAGCCGCCTCCGCCTGATGAAAATTGGATAATCTGAGCAGGGTGAGCCCCATACGGTTATAAATATCCGAACCGGTGGGGGCTAATCTTAAAGCGAACTGATACGACACAAGTGATTTGGAAAAATCTCCCAATATACGGTAGTCATCACCGACAATCATATAAAGATTGGCGGAATCCCCGAGATTTTGCAAAGCCTGAAGTGTTATCCTGATTCGGTCGCTGTATCGACCCTGTGAACCGTATAGACGGATTAATTCCATATATGCCGATTCGTTGCGGGGATTTGATGCAATAGCGTTTAGGAGTCGCTGTTCGGGTGAAACGGTAGGCGTTCTTGCGGGTTGTGTTGACGGTTCTTCCCGTTCGGGGGTTGGCGTAGTTTCGGGACTGCTTTCGGTTGTTGTCTCGGTGTTAGTTGTCTCCCGTCTTGGCCGGCTTTCCGTTTCGTTTTCAACATCGTTTGTGGTTTCTGCAAACAGAAACCCGCTAATAAGTATTGCTATTAAAATGGAAATAAATTTTTTCATAGATGTCTCCTCAGCTTAAATAATTCAGCGTTTTATCAGTTAACCTTTATAGTCATTTTTATTTGGTTGCCTTTTTCGTTAAACTCTAATTTGTTTACCACGTGTTTAATCAAAAAGAGTCCTTTATTTAATTTATCGGTATATATATTGCTTTCAACATCGGAAATAAATCTTTTATAATCAAACCCGTTGCCTTCATCGGTAATAGTAAATTCCATTTCGTTTTTAGAAAACCTGAAAGATATAAGCACAAGTTTACCGGCGAGGGCAGGGTCTTCAAGTTTTTTGAGTTTGTCTTTAAGGAAATTGTCGAAAATTTCAATAGTATGGTCGCGTGTAATGGATTTATCCAATTTGAGGTTGCCGTGTTCTATTGCGTTAGTGAGAGCCTCGTAAAGCGCCAAAGTCAGGTTATCAACGGAGGCTTTGGGCGCTCCGAAATCCCGTAATTCCGTAGTAAGATAATTTACCATCATGTCCAAGTTTTGATGGAGTTCTTTTGTCGTCAAACTGACGGACTTGTTTATATCAATGATATAATCCTTTACTTTGAGATGAACGCTTTTGCTGAATATAAAATCCTCGGCTTTTTTTATTGTCGATATAAGCTCAACGATACTGATGGGTTTCTTTATAAAGTTAATTGCTCCCATCTTCATTGATTCAATAGCACTTTCAAGAGTCCCGTAAGCGCTCATAATTATAAAAATCAGGTCGGGATAAGTGTCTTTTGCCACCTTCATCAGCGAAATCCCATCCATCTCAGGCATTTTTATATCGGTTAGAACAATATCATATTTATTTTTGGCAAGCATATCCAAAGCCTTTTTCCCGTTTTTCGCGGAGTCCCCCCTGTAATTATTCATAGACAGGAAACGTAAAACCATCTTGCAAATATGCTCTTCATCATCGACAACCAAGATTTTTATTTTATCCATAGCAACTCCCGTTTTTACAATGCGTTAATAGGGTAAACCGAGGCTAAGTCATATTTTACGACTTTTAGTATATAACCATATTTGATTTATGTCAATATTGAGATAAGCCTGATGTGTCAAGAAAATAGAAATGTCACAGGTTTCGTTTAAATAGAAATGTCACATTAATTTCTATTCATTTTATTTTTAGTTTCCAAATTATCCAACTTTCCGTGAGCGTTTTCCGTTTTTATTTAT
>Ga0334898_1001864_pt1 | contig 21402 bp, 9 predicted proteins | sample GraSluR3_MG_10_FD_207228 | JGI IMG/M metagenome (GOLD analysis project Ga0334898, IMG submission 207228) | Sludge microbial communities from methane-producing bioreactor in Wageningen University, Netherlands - Granular Sludge_3_08-R3 | ecosystem: Engineered > Bioreactor > Anaerobic > Unclassified... | reverse complement strand
ACAAAAATGGAATTACCGATTTGATGGAGAAATATCCTGAAACTAAACAGCTAATTAGCAGCAGGCTTAATATTTATGCAGCGCAGGTAATTTGGGCTGTACGTTTTGAAATGGCCAGAACGGTTGAGGATTTTCTATCGCGCAGGGTACGCGCACTGTTATTAGATGCCCGCGAAGCAATGCTGGTTTCCCCAAAAGTTGCAACGGTTATGGCAGCAGAACTTGGGAAAGACAAGCAATGGGAAGAGGATCAGGTTAAAGAATTCGAAAAAGTTGCCTCGAAATATATTTTACGATAAGATTTCAGGTTACAACATTCTTTAATTTAAGCCAAAAGAAAAGCTTATTTAGTGATAAACATTGGCTCTTAACAAAGAGGTAATATCGTTCATCAATCCATCTGGCTGCACTTCGAGAAGCTGCTGATTGGTTGTTTCGCAATTTATCGGGCCAAGTTCTTCAATATAAGCGCCCAATTTTATGTAATTAAACGATTTTACACTAAACCTCTTTGGCAAACTATTGCACCCAGAATACCAGGCAGTTTTGATACCTGGGCAATGGCTCTGGGTAAAGCTAGCCAGCTCAGCTACTTCATGGGGGGCTATGTCGCCCCCCATAAAGCAAACACATGTTATTACAGAATCATACTTCTCTAATAAGGAAACCATAACATCTTCATTTAGAATATATCCTATGTCTTTTTGCAAATGTGGGCTATGACAACCTTTGCAACGATTTGGGCAATTTGTTATGTTAATCGCTAAAGTTACCTCATTTGGAATTTCCTGAAAAACAATATCATAATTATAATACTTGAGCAGGAACTGCTTCTTTTTCATAAACATCATACTCTTTTAAGCCATTTGCATAAAACCTTTGATTCGCTTCCTTTTGGCGAGCATTAGAAAAACTACTAACTCTTTTCATGTAGCCAATAATTCGTGTAAGGTAATCAACATTTTTGCTCTTACACTTGGGGCATTTATTAAGGTATCGTTTATCAATATTGCCACAATGGTTACAAATAGTATTAGGAATATTAAATGTAAAATAGTTACAGCCTTCTTTTGCTGCAACCCTTAGTAAATGTCGGTATTGAGCCACACTCAAATGCTCTTCCAAGTTCAAATGAAGAGCAGACCCACCAGTTAAGTGTTCAATATACTTTTTCCCATGAATTCTAAACTTATCAATTACGTTCAACGACTCATCCTCAACAACATAAAAATAACTATTGTAACAATCGCGCGGAACAAAAAAACCGTCCTCCCTGTCCCATTTTGCATGCTTTACTCCAACATTCTCCGCTGGAATCATTTCACAATTAAACATTAAATCTTTAGTACGATACTTTTTATTATACTGCTCTATCAAACCAAGTATCTCCTGTGTAAAAGCCATATATGCAGGATTGTCATTAATTTCAATATTTAAAAATTCAGCAGCCTCTACCAATCCGTTTACCCCTACTGTAAGATACTGGCGCTCTAGATTAATATATCCGGCATCAAACAACGGCAGCATTCCTTTTCTTTGCAACTCCTTAAGGTTTTCATTATAACCAACTTGTACCTTATGAACCAAATCAACCACCTCTTCTAAGAAATTGATATAAGGAATTTGCTCTCTCTTAGCCTGTTGTACGCAACGGTTTAGGTTTATGGTTAGAACACTTTTTGAACCTGTAGAAACACCTCCTGCTCCCAACGTATAGCTAAACCCATTATCCTGAATTTCATTACGTAGCCGACAGCATGAACTTAAGCTATCGGCATTATTGCTTAAATAGGTAAAAAACGAATGGCCCTGGGCAAACATTTTGGCTGTAAAATCGCCATAATCCTTATCCTTTATATCATCATTTTCCGATAGTAAGGCCATAGTTTCTACCGGAAACGTTAGAATGGTTTTGGTACGCTCCTTATTGAACCAAGCCATAAATCGCTTTTGCAACCAGCTTAACGATTCCCATTGGGGTTTGGAGCCATCGGGGAAAACAAACGCACCAAAAAGACTTTCGAAATAGTACTTATCGTAGTATGCAATATTCCAAAACACTGCCTGAAAGTTGCGCGCGCCAGTTGGCTGATTCAACGAGTAAACAATTTGCTCAAAACAATCTGTTATAACCTTATCAATGGTACGTTTCCTTTTTGATAAATCAACAATTTCGCTGCTCCGTTCATAATAATCATCGCCATACTCCTTGGCAATAAAATAGTTCATATACATTAAAAATTCGGGTGTGGCACATGCCCCACTAAGCATACTAGATACTATGAAAACCATATTTATAAACCCACCACAAAACGATTTAAGGTTGGTTGGGGCAGTAGAATTTCCACCAATTTTGGATGTACCCTCAAGAAGCCACGGATACATTGTAATACTAGCGCAATATGGGGCAAGGCTAGTTTCATCGTTTTTATAAATAAGATGACTATTTAGGAAACTCAGATATTTCTTGGCCAACTCCTTACCATATAGTTCTGTAAGCCTATCGGTTAACAAACGCCTATTTAAACGTATAAAACCACCTTTAGGAAGTTCCCCTATAAGGGTTGCAATATTTTTTTTATCAACATTGGCATTTGCATCAAACTTACTCCCTGTTGCAGCATTCCCGGCTGCGCAGTAATCAATTAGGAATTTTATTCTATCTCGAATTTCTCTATCTTCTGAATGCTTTTGGCGATAAAGCATATATGATTTGGCAACCGAAAAATAATTTTCTGCCATGAGAGAACGCTCAACCTGGTTCTGAATTTCTTCAACACTAACCCCATCCCTAATTGTTAACCGATGTAAAATACTGGTAAGGTCATCTTCACTTGCAAAACTTCCAACAGAAAGAAAAGCTTTTCGAATTGCACTTCTAATTTTCTCGATAGAAAATAGCACTCTTTTTCCATCTCTTTTCACAATAAACAATCCATCACTACTCATAATTCAATAAGTTTTATTTAGTTAAAAAAACGGGGAAAGAGGTGCGCAAACGAAAAATTTAATCGCGAACCAGACTTTAACTCCCGAAAGCCTAATTAAAGAATTGTGGTTATGGCAGGTCTTCTGGCTTGTCCTGTTTTTGATGCCTTCCCATCCGCCAGCAGGCGCACAGTGGCTAAAGAGTTTCAAAAACAAAAAAACGGACTTACAGCTGCGGGTACAGCCCCTGATTCTCACAGGATTCCCTTTTTAATCGTAATGAACCAACACCTGACCAAAAGTAGTGCAATTTGAAATTCATTTCTATAAAAATGAATTATTCTTATCAACATAGTTATAAACAAAAATCCTATGCTTACCTACACAGTACTACAAAAAAATTATACCCAACTAGAATTATTGCATATAATTATTACCTTCGATTTTCTAAAACCCCTTAAATTACTTCAAAGTTTTATGGAAAAGTTTATCCTAGCTCTCGACCAAGGCACAACCAGCTCACGCGCATTGCTATTCGACCATAACGGAAATATACGTTCAGTGGCTCAGAAAGAGTTTACCCAAATATTTCCTAAACCCGGATGGGTTGAACACGATCCTGGGGAGATATGGTCGTCGCAGGTAGCGGTGGCTGCCGAGGCTATGTCGAAACTAAGCATAAACGGAACTTACCTATCGGGCATTGGAATTACCAACCAGCGCGAGACAACCATTGTTTGGGATAAAAAAACGGGCGAACCCGTTTACAACGCCATAGTTTGGCAAGATAGGCGTACATCAGAGTTTTGCGATAAGCTTAAAGCCGATGGCCTGGCAAATAAAATACGAGAGAAAACTGGGCTGGTAATTGATGCCTACTTTAGCGGAACAAAAATTAAATGGATACTCGATAATGTAAACGGGGCAAGACAACGAGCCGAAAAAGGCGAGCTGGCCTTTGGCACGGTTGACTCATGGTTAGTTTGGAAACTAACCCAAGGTAGAACCCACGTAACCGATGTATCCAACGCCAGCCGTACCATGCTGTTCAATATCAACACGCTCAAATGGGACGAGGAACTACTAAATCTTTTAAATATCCCTATTGAAATGATGCCCCGTGTAGCATCGTCGAGCGAAGTTTACGACTATACCAACACCACTTTTTTTGCATCGAAAGTGCCCATTGGCGGAATAGCAGGCGACCAGCAAGCAGCGCTCTTTGGGCAAATGTGTGTTGACGAGGGAATGGTGAAAAACACCTACGGAACGGGTTGCTTTATCCTTAAAAACACTGGCAACAAACCATTCATATCTAAGAACAACTTGGTAACCACAATTGCCTGGCAAATTGATGGCAAAACCACCTATGCCCTTGAGGGCAGCATATTTATTGGCGGTGCAGTGGTACAGTGGCTTAGAGATGGATTGGGCATTATTAATTCATCCGCAGAGATTGAAACCCTTGCGGCACAAGTAGAGGATAATGGCGATGTGTTTTTCGTACCTAGCTTCACGGGTATGGGTGCCCCCTACTGGGATCAGTACGCTCGTGGCCTTATGGTTGGGCTAACCCGCGGCACAACCCGCGCCCACATTGCCCGCGCTGCACTGGAAGGTATAGCCTACCAAACCATGGATGTTATTGGTGCCATGCAGAGCGACACCGGTATGGAGATTACCGAGCTTCGGGTTGATGGCGGTGCATCGGCCAATAACCTGCTGATGCAGTTCCAGGCCGATATGCTCCGTGTGCCAGTAATAAGACCCAAAGTGGTTGAGACCACTGCCCTGGGCGCTGCCTACCTTGCAGGGCTTGCCACAGGTTTTTGGAAAGATATCGACGAGCTTAAAAAACAATGGCAACTAAACAGGGAGTTCGATGCCACAATGGATGCCAACCAAAGCGCCAACCTAAAGAGCAAATGGGCCGATGCTGTGGAGCGTGCAAAGGGTTGGAGCAAGTAAAGTTTATTGCTTATTATGATGTGAATGCTAGCAATCCAACTAAATACCATCATAGTACAGCGACACCATCCAGCAAAGTCTCAACGTTAAACTCAGCCCTAAAATACTTGCATATAGGTTTGGTTGAAGATAGATTAACAAATCGACAAGATTGATGAAAACCGAATACTGGGTTTAAACTTGCACCCTTAGCTATCATTGCTTAAATTTGTAGGATAACCTAAAAGAATAAGCTATGAAACGAATTACAAGTTTACTAATGCTAGCCCTGATTGTAACACTTACCTCATGCGGTGGTGGGTCAACAGCTGAAAAGGGCAAGGAGAAAGCCAAAGATTTTAAACTTGAGGTAAAGGAAACCTATGCTCCCGGCGAGGAGGCTGCACAGCAAGTGCTACTAGCCTATAAAACCAAGGATGTTGAGCTGCTTAAGCAGTATGCCAGCTGGGCCATGAGCATGGCGCTCGACGAGGATGCCATGGATCGTCCCGATTTTGAAAAGCAGCTTAAAAGCTGGAATGGTGCCATAAACGAGGTTCGATATGCATCCGATGATATTAATTTTCAACATGTATACTACGCATACGCTCACTATTGCGACGACAAAGAGGATCCCGATAACATTTACGTTGTTGTTATCCAAAGCAGCGATAAAGAGAAATGGGTTATTACCATGAATCCCCTCAGAAAAATATCAAAAGCAACTTTTGAGGAAAAAAGCGCGGAGATAGCTGAGTAAAGCAACCAATCTCCCATAATTTCAGCGCCACAACATACCAAAATTTAGTGGCGCTGGTATTTTACTTCCTTACCCACCTGTACATTCCCATAGGAAAAACTTCTCATTCGACTGCGACCAAATTTTCAATTCCACTATGGGATGATTGTGAGTTAATAGTACTGTTTACTCACTAACCATCGATTCAGAATTTCAATTCCACTATGGGATGATTGTGAGGGTAGAAGTTGGAATTGGCAATTGGCTCAATCACATATTTCAATTCCACTATGGGATGATTGTGAGTTAATAGTACTGTTTACTCACTAACCATCGATTCAGAATTTCAATTCCACTATGGGATGATTGTGAGCAAAACCGCTAACCCCACTAAGCGCAACGCCAATGCTATTTCAATTCCACTATGGGATGATTGTGAGCTGCGCTGCTGAGAATGCTCCCGCCATGCCCGAAAATTTCAATTCCACTATGGGATGATTGTGAGACAAAGCGCAAGGCCTTTTTCCAGTCAATTCGATTATTTCAATTCCACTATGGGATGATTGTGAGGTGCCTACGTATCAGGAGCTGAGGGCGTAACCTCGATATTTCAATTCCACTATGGGATGATTGTGAGACCTTGGTCCCGACAAGTTGAGCAACCTCGATTTTGATTTCAATTCCACTATGGGATGATTGTGAGAAAAAACAGAAGCGTAGTTCTAAACGTGTCTAGGCTATTTCAATTCCACTATGGGATGATTGTGAGCAGCCAACCCACAGCGGAGATGCTTGTTCCTCCCCTATTTCAATTCCACTATGGGATGATTGTGAGAATTTAAGAATTGCCATCTGGCATGTGATGACCTAATTTCAATTCCACTATGGGATGATTGTGAGAAAGCGTAAGCGGCGACGACCCCACCAAGAAGGCGAATTTCAATTCCACTATGGGATGATTGTGAGAATGAAGTTTGTAAATGATTTGTTCGTTTCATGGTGATTTCAATTCCACTATGGGATGATTGTGAGTCATCTCCTCCGAGGCGATCCCTTCCCTGTCATCGCATTTCAATTCCACTATGGGATGATTGTGAGAGTTTATGGCGCTTTACAATATCATCGACATTAAAAATTTCAATTCCACTATGGGATGATTGTGAGTATACGTTTTAAATGCAGTTAGCCTAGCGTTGTAATATTTCAATTCCACTATGGGATGATTGTGAGGCATCAATAATTTCTTGAGAAGTAAAACCTAGTTTATTTCAATTCCACTATGGGATGATTGTGAGTCCTCACAGAATGGGATGACCACCTCAGTGTAAGTTATTTCAATTCCACTATGGGATGATTGTGAGCTTCCAATTCTCAATATAGGTAACGCAAGGGGCAAAAATTTCAATTCCACTATGGGATGATTGTGAGAAAAACTTCGGAATAAAGGGCAGGTGCTAACAAGCGTATTTCAATTCCACTATGGGATGATTGTGAGAAGATTGCTGTATTCAAAGATGAAGTGGCATGCAAATTTCAATTCCACTATGGGATGATTGTGAGCTTGATATTTACATCATAAAATGAGAATAATACTATTTCAATTCCACTATGGGATGATTGTGAGCCCCGCCAACAGAAGATCCACTTCCGCTACCCCCTATTTCAATTCCACTATGGGATGATTGTGAGCTTCTGGTTCTGGTCGTTTCTCACTATCAACCTCTATTTCAATTCCACTATGGGATGATTGTGAGTATTGCCAAATTACATTTTCAAGTGTTTTATAAATATTTCAATTCCACTATGGGATGATTGTGAGCGCCCTTTTCGAAAAAGTGCCTTTTATCAGCATCTTTATTTCAATTCCACTATGGGATGATTGTGAGCTACCCTAAGTTGTTGACTAGGATTCAGCCCCAGTTAGATTTCAATTCCACTATGGGATGATTGTGAGGCTGCCCCTGTAGCTCGCCAGCCCGTTTTTTAAGCATTTCAATTCCACTATGGGATGATTGTGAGAAAGGCCAACGATTTAATAAAGAACCACGACGGATATTTCAATTCCACTATGGGATGATTGTGAGTACGGACAGGCGAAACCAAAATTAACCTAACCAGAATTTCAATTCCACTATGGGATGATTGTGAGCCTATCGCCTATCTTGCTAATGTGGTTAACCTTAAATTTCAATTCCACTATGGGATGATTGTGAGACAATGAGAAGCGTTACGCCCTGAATTATGAAAAGATTTCAATTCCACTATGGGATGATTGTGAGGATGATACCACTAAAAAAACAGTTGTTGTTATTGCATTTCAATTCCACTATGGGATGATTGTGAGGATGACTTCCACGGGCTAAGCCCCATAGCCGTTGCATTTCAATTCCACTATGGGATGATTGTGAGACACGCACTCATACGTGAACGCTGCTCAATCTGCTATTTCAATTCCACTATGGGATGATTGTGAGTTTATAGAAACAAAACTAACAAAAATTTATAAGTTTATTTCAATTCCACTATGGGATGATTGTGAGCGTTTTTTCCAACCCGCCTCAAAAACTTTTTGGGTATTTCAATTCCACTATGGGATGATTGTGAGTTTCAAAAACGCATTTACCGAGACCCGCAAAATTTATTTCAATTCCACTATGGGATGATTGTGAGTTCGGGGAAGGCCTTGGCTACTGATAAGCCTTATTATTTCAATTCCACTATGGGATGATTGTGAGCTATAAAACCAAAACCTACTATATATATTACCGAGATTTCAATTCCACTATGGGATGATTGTGAGAGTTCAATAAATAGGGTTAAGGAAAATTTGTATGCTATTTCAATTCCACTATGGGATGATTGTGAGTTTACAGGATTATTGGAATGATTGCCAGAACAAGTATTTCAATTCCACTATGGGATGATTGTGAGAGGAATAGAAACGAAAAAACAAACTGCGCTATTGCAATTTCAATTCCACTATGGGATGATTGTGAGAAAATAATATGAATAGATACTTAACAATAACGAGAGATTTCAATTCCACTATGGGATGATTGTGAGGCGAAGCGGAATGAGACAAGTAACATATTTTTAGTTAAATTTCAATTCCACTATGGGATGATTGTGAGTAGGTAAGCAGGTAGGTTTTGATTCGTTCAAAAAATTTCAATTCCACTATGGGATGATTGTGAGGCCGGGCTATCAGGGTATAACAGTGTTGTAGTCTGATTTCAATTCCACTATGGGATGATTGTGAGCAAATCCATTTTGTTATGAAAATAGTAAAGTTTGTATTTCAATTCCACTATGGGATGATTGTGAGTCAAATCCATTTTGTTATGAAAATAGTAAAGTTTGTATTTCAATTCCACTATGGGATGATTGTGAGAAAGAACGCTGCTATGGAAATCTCTACTTCTACTATATTTCAATTCCACTATGGGATGATTGTGAGAACCCTACCAGTCATATTCGTTATTGTTTTGTGCCGTATTTCAATTCCACTATGGGATGATTGTGAGTGGAAGCCCCAATTTACTTGAATAATTTAAAAATATTTCAATTCCACTATGGGATGATTGTGAGTGTGAAAAAGCGGTACAGGCTGACATACGAGAACGCATTTCAATTCCACTATGGGATGATTGTGAGAATTATTCAAGTAAATTGGGGCTTCCAACATAACTTTATTTCAATTCCACTATGGGATGATTGTGAGTGAAAAAGCGGTACAGGCTGACATACGAGAACGATTTCAATTCCACTATGGGATGATTGTGAGATACAACATATCTATTAAATTTTTTTTTGGTATGATTTCAATTCCACTATGGGATGATTGTGAGAATGCAGGGGTGCAACTCAAAATGTGAATATGCCGAATTTCAATTCCACTATGGGATGATTGTGAGAATGCAGGGGTGCAACTCAAAATGTGAATATGCCGAATTTCAATTCCACTATGGGATGATTGTGAGAAGGAATAGAAACAATAACAGAAATAGCGCTATTGCAATTTCAATTCCACTATGGGATGATTGTGAGTTTTAGGTAAGCAAGTTGGTTTCGATGCTTTCAAAAAATTTCAATTCCACTATGGGATGATTGTGAGATGAGTGGGCAACAATTTATTATTTTGATTGTGAATTTCAATTCCACTATGGGATGATTGTGAGTGAGAGGGCTAATGAGTTGTTACTATCTAATACGTATTTCAATTCCACTATGGGATGATTGTGAGTTAACTTTTGGTTACTATAACGAAGAGGGTAGGCTAATTTCAATTCCACTATGGGATGATTGTGAGAAGAGGGTGACGTATTTGACGCTTGGTTGGCATTTTATTTCAATTCCACTATGGGATGATTGTGAGAAATTGCGCCCCAATTTTCAGGAAGCTCAATGCTCATTTCAATTCCACTATGGGATGATTGTGAGTGATGGAAAGGGCGCCTACACGGTAGGGGCGAAGTATTTCAATTCCACTATGGGATGATTGTGAGTCATCGCCAACGGTTGTAACGGATTGCAATTCACATTTCAATTCCACTATGGGATGATTGTGAGAGCAATGGAGGTTATCCCCTCAGCGCCTGATACGTATTTCAATTCCACTATGGGATGATTGTGAGTGCCTTACGCTAATATAAATTTGACCTTTCACGACATTTCAATTCCACTATGGGATGATTGTGAGTCCTTTTTCAAAGAAGTGCCTTTGGTTCGTGTCCTATTTCAATTCCACTATGGGATGATTGTGAGCACCTTGCTTTGAGCTATTTCAAGATACTTGTTAAAATTTCAATTCCACTATGGGATGATTGTGAGGTAACGGACAGATAACGAATAGAACGATTTATGTTATTTCAATTCCACTATGGGATGATTGTGAGTATGCTGCTTCGTAAAGGCAGCTACAACCTGAAAAAATTTCAATTCCACTATGGGATGATTGTGAGAAAACGAAGTTGCACGGATGTTTTAACAATCTCCGCATTTCAATTCCACTATGGGATGATTGTGAGTTTTTCAAAAAAATGGTAACATTCGTATGGGCAAATATTTCAATTCCACTATGGGATGATTGTGAGCCAACCTGCTTGCCAAGAATAAAGACATAAACAAGATTTCAATTCCACTATGGGATGATTGTGAGGTTACAGTCGCAATCCTTGGGTTGATTACATCGTTATTTCAATTCCACTATGGGATGATTGTGAGGAAAACGATTATTATTTCATTTCGCAATGGCTCTATTATTTCAATTCCACTATGGGATGATTGTGAGACCAACGATTATTCATCCTAAAAACAACTAAACAAATTTCAATTCCACTATGGGATGATTGTGAGAAAAGCGATTCGTTCCAACTATCACCCTTAATATCTATTTCAATTCCACTATGGGATGATTGTGAGATACCTTGAAAAAAATTGTCGAGCTGTTTTAACAATTTCAATTCCACTATGGGATGATTGTGAGCCATATACTTGAGTTGAAGAATATACAGTATCGTATTTCAATTCCACTATGGGATGATTGTGAGCCTCCCACCACACCGTATTTTCACTAATATTTAGAATTTCAATTCCACTATGGGATGATTGTGAGGTTTTTTGGGGGGTATTGATGTTAAGAATATTTTATATTTCAATTCCACTATGGGATGATTGTGAGAATAGCCTACTTAATGCTATTTATGAGCTTCACTAATTTCAATTCCACTATGGGATGATTGTGAGTAGAATAAGATATGCATTAACTAGCGATTTTGATATTTCAATTCCACTATGGGATGATTGTGAGAGGTGCGCCAAGGCTTAAATAAAATTGTATATCTAATTTCAATTCCACTATGGGATGATTGTGAGAAGAAACCAATACCATTCGGGTGTTCGATGTTCGAGATTTCAATTCCACTATGGGATGATTGTGAGTATTTGACCCGATTCATCGTAACTGGTGCGTAATATTTCAATTCCACTATGGGATGATTGTGAGATTTCTACCTAGGAGCAGCGGTGTACAATTCTGGATTTCAATTCCACTATGGGATGATTGTGAGTGTGCAGGCCGAGATAGATGCCTACAGCTACCTGATTTCAATTCCACTATGGGATGATTGTGAGCATTATTGAGCGCACCCCCATACCAATGATACTGCATTTCAATTCCACTATGGGATGATTGTGAGAAAATCAATGCACGATATGCTTAAGCAGTACGTAATTTCAATTCCACTATGGGATGATTGTGAGTTAACGCCCGCTAACAAGCTGGTATATGCAAGCCAGATTTCAATTCCACTATGGGATGATTGTGAGAATACTATCGGTTGTTATTCTAATTTTGCTGGCCGATTTCAATTCCACTATGGGATGATTGTGAGATTATATAAGGACGACCCTGACGAGAATATGTCTAAAATTTCAATTCCACTATGGGATGATTGTGAGATTTTGCACCGCCAATCAAACATTTTATAGGCTGGAGATTTCAATTCCACTATGGGATGATTGTGAGAGGAATGGCTATTGACCTCTATTTTTGGCCGTTGGATTTCAATTCCACTATGGGATGATTGTGAGTGGGGTTATGCCTTTGACTTGGACGGAGGTTTACGAATTTCAATTCCACTATGGGATGATTGTGAGGATAATCGAAACGGAGGTAACACAATCATAAGTTAATTTCAATTCCACTATGGGATGATTGTGAGAATAGCCTACTTAATGCTATTTATGAGCTTCACTAATTTCAATTCCACTATGGGATGATTGTGAGAGATGAGAAGCATTATGAAAGTTTTTTAGATGCAAATTTCAATTCCACTATGGGATGATTGTGAGTATGACGACTCAGCAAAAAACGAACCTCAAGACAGATTTCAATTCCACTATGGGATGATTGTGAGAGTGGAGAAGGAACTAAGGTTCAACCGAGTTGATCATTTCAATTCCACTATGGGATGATTGTGAGAAGGGAAGCGAAATGCTGAATCTTTACAGCATATTAATTTCAATTCCACTATGGGATGATTGTGAGTGATGTGTCAACTTTTGTAGGCAAGAAGAGAAACGATTTCAATTCCACTATGGGATGATTGTGAGTTTTAAGCCTAGTTTTTTGAGTCCAGACACCATCATTTCAATTCCACTATGGGATGATTGTGAGTTTTTGATAGTGAAATCCCTGAGAAATCTTACTGGATTTCAATTCCACTATGGGATGATTGTGAGGCTAACCTATATGTTCTTGCATAGAAGGATGAATTATTTCAATTCCACTATGGGATGATTGTGAGAAAGGCAGCTACAACCTGAATAATGGAAGAATTAAATTTCAATTCCACTATGGGATGATTGTGAGTATTGCATACTCCCCATTAGCTGATATTCCATACAATTTCAATTCCACTATGGGATGATTGTGAGAAAGGCAGCTACAACCTGAATAATGGAAGAATTAAATTTCAATTCCACTATGGGATGATTGTGAGATTTTGCACCGCCAATCAAACATTTTATAGGCTGGAGATTTCAATTCCACTATGGGATGATTGTGAGAGATAAAGCAGTATTATATTGGATTTTCTCAGATAAATTTCAATTCCACTATGGGATGATTGTGAGGGGGTTGACCGAGGCGGAGAGAAAAGCCATTGAGTATTTCAATTCCACTATGGGATGATTGTGAGGCTTTTGCCTTTAGGTAAAATATATAGTAGGTTTATTTCAATTCCACTATGGGATGATTGTGAGAGCCTTTGAATGACAGGTTCGCAAGTCGTATGAGATTTCAATTCCACTATGGGATGATTGTGAGGAGGTTATCAGGATGTAACAGTGTTGTACTCTGTGATTTCAATTCCACTATGGGATGATTGTGAGCGAGTTCGGACCCGGTGATGTGATTGACGTGTGGTATTTCAATTCCACTATGGGATGATTGTGAGTACGTGGCGTTTCCGCTTGTTTACATCTTCATTTTATTTCAATTCCACTATGGGATGATTGTGAGAATCACTAAAAAGGAGGCTACTGTCCGCCTTGATATTTCAATTCCACTATGGGATGATTGTGAGGGGGGTATCCTAGGGTTACCTATTCAGGCTATCGGATTTCAATTCCACTATGGGATGATTGTGAGACCTAACACAATAATGCTATGGAACAAAAAACACACATTTCAATTCCACTATGGGATGATTGTGAGCAAAATAAAGTGCTTGGTATTATGCAGCTAATGAATTTCAATTCCACTATGGGATGATTGTGAGAGCTTGTGAAACACTAGAGGAATTAAAAAAAGTGATTTCAATTCCACTATGGGATGATTGTGAGATTACCACGTTATAGGTTGGGTTGCCACTTCCCTCATTTCAATTCCACTATGGGATGATTGTGAGGCACTTTCCACATCAACCCTACCTTCACCTCGTGTATTTCAATTCCACTATGGGATGATTGTGAGAAAAACAAATTCTATGCAAGCATTAGTAATTGTAGATTTCAATTCCACTATGGGATGATTGTGAGTGAGAATTGCAACGCAGAACGCGACCTTAAGCTAAATTTCAATTCCACTATGGGATGATTGTGAGTAATCGCCCCGTGAGGGGGATTACTACATTAAAAGAATTTCAATTCCACTATGGGATGATTGTGAGAAAAAACCTACCACCAATGGCCAATAAAATACTATATTTCAATTCCACTATGGGATGATTGTGAGTTGCTTTCTTTACTCGCGAAGGGATGTTTTACAAAATTTCAATTCCACTATGGGATGATTGTGAGTGTAAAGGCTCAAGCCACTTGCGCACGGTGCTGGTTTATTTCAATTCCACTATGGGATGATTGTGAGTTTCAATAAGCGCAACCGATTCTTCAACCGATATGTATTTCAATTCCACTATGGGATGATTGTGAGTCGGTAGCATCGTATTTTATTCCAGCGGGTTTCTCAAATTTCAATTCCACTATGGGATGATTGTGAGATTAATATACGCGATAAGCAGGGCAAATCGGTGTGGCATTTCAATTCCACTATGGGATGATTGTGAGCTTGAGCAGGAGATGCAAAAGGGAGCCGATAAGGAATTTCAATTCCACTATGGGATGATTGTGAGCTAATGACCATACTCGTGCCGCGAACCTGTAACAAATTTCAATTCCACTATGGGATGATTGTGAGAGAATTGAGGCTAGAAATCCCAGGATCGATAACCAAATTTCAATTCCACTATGGGATGATTGTGAGTCATCCACTGTAAATTCTATTCCCGCTTGTGAAAAATTTCAATTCCACTATGGGATGATTGTGAGACATACGAGGAATGGTGTGTGACCAAATGATTTTAAATTTCAATTCCACTATGGGATGATTGTGAGCAGCATATCCTCCACGTTGTCGGCAAAGTCCTGAGATTTCAATTCCACTATGGGATGATTGTGAGAAGGCGTTTAGTAGGTCTTTCAGCTTGATTTTCATATTTCAATTCCACTATGGGATGATTGTGAGCTCTAGTTACGCTCCGAGTGCAAAGTGAATATGGTATTTCAATTCCACTATGGGATGATTGTGAGTTTCACTAACAGAAACGAGGCAATAGAGTTTGGAAATTTCAATTCCACTATGGGATGATTGTGAGGAATTTGCACGCCAGTATAAGCAGTTTGCTAAGGATTTCAATTCCACTATGGGATGATTGTGAGCCAGCCCCTAGTGTGTCCACCGCCGCTAAGCACGCATTTCAATTCCACTATGGGATGATTGTGAGTGAAAGGAAAAAAAAGTTATAGCAGCCAATATTTAGGATTTCAATTCCACTATGGGATGATTGTGAGAAAAAACTGTTAGGAGGCGGCACGTGGGCAGAATAATATTTCAATTCCACTATGGGATGATTGTGAGAGTTAATTAAGCCCGTGTTGGTGGATGCTATTAAGATTTCAATTCCACTATGGGATGATTGTGAGTGGGCAGGGTCAATCTTCACGGGGTCTGGCTTCTTTTATTTCAATTCCACTATGGGATGATTGTGAGATTTTTCCATTGATTATGTAACTCAATTTAACCAAATTTCAATTCCACTATGGGATGATTGTGAGAAAAAGGCTAACTTCTTGACGCGGGCATATCCAAGAATTTCAATTCCACTATGGGATGATTGTGAGTTTAATTAGGGCAGTTGTTATAAAGGTGTTCAGTTATTTCAATTCCACTATGGGATGATTGTGAGTCGGCTGCCCCTCTGAGAACCTGTTCCCAATAACCATTTCAATTCCACTATGGGATGATTGTGAGGCGCTTCTGTATCCTCCGAAGCAAAGGCCTCCACTAATTTCAATTCCACTATGGGATGATTGTGAGTCATCCACTGTAAATTCTATTCCCGCTTGTGAAAAATTTCAATTCCACTATGGGATGATTGTGAGACATACGAGGAATGGTGTGTGACCAAATGATTTTAAATTTCAATTCCACTATGGGATGATTGTGAGCAGCATATCCTCCACGTTGTCGGCAAAGTCCTGAGATTTCAATTCCACTATGGGATGATTGTGAGAAGGCGTTTAGTAGGTCTTTCAGCTTGATTTTCATATTTCAATTCCACTATGGGATGATTGTGAGCTCTAGTTACGCTCCGAGTGCAAAGTGAATATGGTATTTCAATTCCACTATGGGATGATTGTGAGTTTCACTAACAGAAACGAGGCAATAGAGTTTGGAAATTTCAATTCCACTATGGGATGATTGTGAGGAATTTGCACGCCAGTATAAGCAGTTTGCTAAGGATTTCAATTCCACTATGGGATGATTGTGAGCCAGCCCCTAGTGTGTCCACCGCCGCTAAGCACGCATTTCAATTCCACTATGGGATGATTGTGAGTGAAAGGAAAAAAAAGTTATAGCAGCCAATATTTAGGATTTCAATTCCACTATGGGATGATTGTGAGAAAAAACTGTTAGGAGGCGGCACGTGGGCAGAATAATATTTCAATTCCACTATGGGATGATTGTGAGAGTTAATTAAGCCCGTGTTGGTGGATGCTATTAAGATTTCAATTCCACTATGGGATGATTGTGAGGACCCGAGGCAACGTATTCGATAGTAACAATTCATATTTCAATTCCACTATGGGATGATTGTGAGTTGTTGTCTATAATCGCACGACTAAGAAATCGTTATTTCAATTCCACTATGGGATGATTGTGAGGACGTTCTTTTAACCCTCAACTCGAAGCTTTACAATTTCAATTCCACTATGGGATGATTGTGAGAAGGCAGTACCCGACTGCTAAAGGAGTTGCGACTAAATTTCAATTCCACTATGGGATGATTGTGAGGGCGATGCCGTTTCTCAAAATGAGCGGTAATGCTCATTTCAATTCCACTATGGGATGATTGTGAGCGTTCGCTTCGCTCACTACTTCCACTAGGCGGTGCAATTTCAATTCCACTATGGGATGATTGTGAGAAACTAACGCGCAACGGCCTATTGACATTCGGGGTATTTCAATTCCACTATGGGATGATTGTGAGTCTTAGGTAGTGGTATCCTCGGTGTCATAGTACTTCATTTCAATTCCACTATGGGATGATTGTGAGCTTGCCCCCGCACTGCGCCATGTAACAGTTACCGGATTTCAATTCCACTATGGGATGATTGTGAGGCTGCAGGAAAGGACAAAAAAACCCGCCCTGTGGGATTTCAATTCCACTATGGGATGATTGTGAGAGAAAGAATGGACGTTGCACGTCAAATGAGAGAGAAATTTCAATTCCACTATGGGATGATTGTGAGACTACCGTCGTTAAAATTGCCGACATTGTTACCAAATTTCAATTCCACTATGGGATGATTGTGAGCCGAGTACAAACTAACCGAGGAGAAGATAAAGCTAAATTTCAATTCCACTATGGGATGATTGTGAGTACCCTGTGCGCCTGCCACTCCTGTCATTTCGGTGATTTCAATTCCACTATGGGATGATTGTGAGGGATCAGGAAGCCTTTGATGCCTACGCCCAAAAAAATTTCAATTCCACTATGGGATGATTGTGAGAAGCCCCATTAACCTTGAATAATTTAAAAATCGATTTCAATTCCACTATGGGATGATTGTGAGGGAACTACTCTGAGGCGTTTGCTTGGATAAGTGAATTTCAATTCCACTATGGGATGATTGTGAGCCATTATCGGTAAGTTTTGCGCAAGTTAATAATTCTATTTCAATTCCACTATGGGATGATTGTGAGTCCTCGGTTACGGTGTCGTCAATTTCAATACTGCTATTTCAATTCCACTATGGGATGATTGTGAGAGCGACACGAAGTGTGAACAATTGAGCGAAGCGATATTTCAATTCCACTATGGGATGATTGTGAGAGTTCTGTCGAGAATATCGGCCGACGGGTAGATAAATTTCAATTCCACTATGGGATGATTGTGAGCGAGTTCAGCCCCGACGATGTGATTGACGTGTGGAATTTCAATTCCACTATGGGATGATTGTGAGTTTGCAGGATTATTGGAATGATTGCCAGAACAAACATTTCAATTCCACTATGGGATGATTGTGAGCCAGTTGTTTACATCTTTATTTTAGGTAAGCAAGTATTTCAATTCCACTATGGGATGATTGTGAGCAGTTGTTTACATCTTTATTTTAGGTAAGCAAGTATTTCAATTCCACTATGGGATGATTGTGAGGTTTCGCTTCATTTTGCCAAAAGGAAGCGAATTTGTAATTTCAATTCCACTATGGGATGATTGTGAGGCGATTGCGTCGATGAGTTGCGCCTTATTGCCCGAATTTCAATTCCACTATGGGATGATTGTGAGACAACTAAATGAAAATGAATGTTCCCATTTTCTTGATTTCAATTCCACTATGGGATGATTGTGAGCATAATTATACAACTCAACCACACCCAACTTTAAAATTTCAATTCCACTATGGGATGATTGTGAGACAATGCCATCGAAGAACACCTCAACTGCTGGAATATTTCAATTCCACTATGGGATGATTGTGAGCATAATTATACAACTCAATAACACCCAATTTCAAAATTTCAATTCCACTATGGGATGATTGTGAGACAAGCCGCCATACGACTTCGCTGCTCAATCTGCTATTTCAATTCCACTATGGGATGATTGTGAGAAAATGAAACATATTAAGACTAAGCAGCCGTGGTGAATTTCAATTCCACTATGGGATGATTGTGAGATCCTCGGGCTTGCTCAACACACCCCCCTCGAAATATTTCAATTCCACTATGGGATGATTGTGAGTTGCAACAAATGATGCATTTTTAGCTAAAAATATTATTTCAATTCCACTATGGGATGATTGTGAGATATCTATCATCTTCTAGAAGGTGATGTTTTTATTATTTCAATTCCACTATGGGATGATTGTGAGTTATACAAACAAAACTAACAAAAATCTACAAGTTTATTTCAATTCCACTATGGGATGATTGTGAGGAAGACCAATCGACATTCACAACAGCGTTTTTTTATTTCAATTCCACTATGGGATGATTGTGAGGTAAATCCGCCATCAACTCAAATTGAAATTTTTGAATTTCAATTCCACTATGGGATGATTGTGAGAATTTTAATGAAACTGATTTGACTCGTCAGTTCATATTTCAATTCCACTATGGGATGATTGTGAGATGACGAGTTCAGCCCAGATGATGTTATCGACGTGATTTCAATTCCACTATGGGATGATTGTGAGTGTTATCGACGTGTGGATGGCGTTTCTCCGTGCGGAATTTCAATTCCACTATGGGATGATTGTGAGATTCATTAGCCCTCTCAATCATATGAAGAAAAGAGATTTCAATTCCACTATGGGATGATTGTGAGAGAAGCAAACCTATCGTTCAAAGGTTTGATGACTTATTTCAATTCCACTATGGGATGATTGTGAGCAACGCATTCACTTCGAGAAATATAGCAAATTTCGAATTTCAATTCCACTATGGGATGATTGTGAGTTAGAATTCGTTATTTTATGTTATAAAACATATTTTATTTCAATTCCACTATGGGATGATTGTGAGTGTGTAACAGATTTTACCTTACTATTCCCAAAGAATTTCAATTCCACTATGGGATGATTGTGAGATTATTGAAAAATGCTGTATTTCACCGTTTACCTCATTTCAATTCCACTATGGGATGATTGTGAGAGTATCAACGCATAAGGGGGTGACTACCCATAATTAATTTCAATTCCACTATGGGATGATTGTGAGTGTTATTGTTTCTATTCCTATTTAACCCCCACCTACATTTCAATTCCACTATGGGATGATTGTGAGACCAAAAGCGACTATATATGCTGCCCAAAGGCAAAAATTTCAATTCCACTATGGGATGATTGTGAGAAACTTAAGTATCAATATGATATTGTCAATTACTTTATTTCAATTCCACTATGGGATGATTGTGAGCTTTTGGAAAAATGAGGCGGTAGCCATTTTGCCTTATTTCAATTCCACTATGGGATGATTGTGAGTTTTATGTTTTCCCCCTTGTGAGTAGGTACAGAGATTTCAATTCCACTATGGGATGATTGTGAGTTTACAATTTTATTTGAAATCCGACAGGGATTTACGATTTCAATTCCACTATGGGATGATTGTGAGCGAGTTTTCCCCTGATGATGTCATCGACGTGTGGAATTTCAATTCCACTATGGGATGATTGTGAGTATGCAGCATTTCCAATTGTTTACATCTTTGTTCTATTTCAATTCCACTATGGGATGATTGTGAGAGTTCAATAAATAGGGTAAAGGAAAATTTGTACACTATTTCAATTCCACTATGGGATGATTGTGAGAAAATTTGAAAACAGACAGGAAAAAAGCATACCAATTTCAATTCCACTATGGGATGATTGTGAGTATTTTACCCCCACCTTTTGGCTGCACAAAAAACGCATTTCAATTCCACTATGGGATGATTGTGAGAAATCGTATAAAATTTGGTTATTTAATGAAAGATTATTTCAATTCCACTATGGGATGATTGTGAGAAACATTTTATAACCCAGCGAACTTTGCTTTACTATATTTCAATTCCACTATGGGATGATTGTGAGCTCATAAGAGCGGAAACAAACGGCTAAAAAAGAATATTTCAATTCCACTATGGGATGATTGTGAGTGTATGCAAGTATTTTAACAATTATTTTCACACAAATTTCAATTCCACTATGGGATGATTGTGAGATTAAAACGGTGCATAACAATGGGTTAATATTACTATTTCAATTCCACTATGGGATGATTGTGAGCATTGAGTACATTTTTTAAAGCCAGCGGGTAACAGATTTCAATTCCACTATGGGATGATTGTGAGATTTTTGTGCAAATTGAAACATTGTAAATAATTGAATTTCAATTCCACTATGGGATGATTGTGAGGATGCAGCCTTTATCATAAGACCATACATATTGAACATTTCAATTCCACTATGGGATGATTGTGAGCGAGATGGCGGAGGGTTTAATTAAGTGGTAACGGCATTTCAATTCCACTATGGGATGATTGTGAGCGGTTTGCGACCATCATTGGCTGGGTGTTGGTGATATTTCAATTCCACTATGGGATGATTGTGAGTACTCGGTTTGGATTAGTTATTATTTCAATCTACGATTTCAATTCCACTATGGGATGATTGTGAGAATATTTTTTCTTTTGAGTAATAAGAAGAACCAGTATTTCAATTCCACTATGGGATGATTGTGAG
>Ga0334898_1001862_pt1 | contig 21410 bp, 16 predicted proteins | sample GraSluR3_MG_10_FD_207228 | JGI IMG/M metagenome (GOLD analysis project Ga0334898, IMG submission 207228) | Sludge microbial communities from methane-producing bioreactor in Wageningen University, Netherlands - Granular Sludge_3_08-R3 | ecosystem: Engineered > Bioreactor > Anaerobic >... | reverse complement strand
TTTTATTTGATTGAAAATTTTTGGTTTATCTCCATTATTTTCTAAACGTACATTCAAAGAAATGTTTTCATCATTTTCATTTATAGATTCTAATATTTCAGCTTTTAAAAGATTGGTATTATCATCATTTTCAATTATAAAATTATAGTTTCCAAATTCCTTTAACGGTTTACTATACCATATTCTTGTATTTTCCATATCATAAATATCTTCACCGGCAATGAAACAATAATCATTTTTACTTATAATTTCATTATTTGAATCTTTCAATGATAAGAATAAAAGTCCGCCGTCATTTTTTAATAACTCTATTTTGTCTATGAGATTTTCTATTTTTAAGTTAGATAACTTATCAATTTTTTCAATAAAAATTTCTTTTTCAAAAATCTTATTAAACTTAGAATCATATAAATATATTTCTGATTTAAGCGCTTTTTTTTCATCATAAGAATGATTAGACAAATAAATATTTTTATCATTATAATTATAAATCAAATGTAATAATTCGCAACCCTTTTTACTTCCATAAAAAGCTCCATTAGGTAAATTATAATAATCATACAATTGCCAAATAATTGAAGGCCATGAACTGTTTAACATCCAACCAATAACTCCAGTAGCTTCAGGCCAATTCACCAGATGAGATTCAAACATAGCTCGCCAAGAATTATATCCTAAAAAATGAGAAGCTCGTATATATTTTTTGACATCTTTAAGATCATTTTCATAATTAGAAAATCTTCCTTTTATTACTTTATCTATAAATTCTGTATTACAAAATTCAGATAATCCAGCATGAATATTCCAACCTTTGCTTCCAATTGATAATTCTTCATCAGATAAAAATTTTTCTAAACTATCATAATCAGGAAGACACATATCTGGACCTGTTTCTGTGTTGAAATTTTCAGCTTTTCCTGGCATTTCATCGTCATACCAATATTGTGGAGGCACATAATTATATGGCCCTGACATTTTAACTCCCGGTTTTCCAGTAATTTTGCTTTCTTTATCTGCGGCACTAGAAACCATCGGAATATCAACTTTAGTTTCATCAATTATTTTTAAATATTCTCTTTCAATTTCAAAAGGAGGTGGAAAATCGCTTCCGTAAAACCATGCCGCAAAGGATGGATTTTTTCTTAACCGAATTAATTGAGATTTCAATGATTTTAAAGAAACCGACAAATCATCTTTTTTCCAATCTTCCCATTTTTCCCAATGATTACAACAAGGCCAACCTGCAATAACTAAAATACCTTCTTTGTTACATAAATCCCAAAAATAATCTGTGGCAAGTTTACCTTCGAGTCTTACAGTATTGAAATTCATATTTTTAAGATAATTTATATCTATTTCATCTTGATTTTTTGAATGTCTTAAAAGTAAATCAACAGTCCATCCGGCACCTCTTAATTGAATTTCTTCACCGTTTATTTTAAAAACTCTTGCTTCAAACTCGTTAAGATAAGATTCAATTTTTCTAATACCAAAAGTTATTTCTTCATGAGAATAATTTTCTTTTTCACAACATGATTTTGCGGCTAATTTGAGAGTATACAAATTTTGTGCTCCCATGTGATAAGGCCACCACAAATCGGGATTTAAAATTTCTAATTCTTTGAGTTCTTCAGAATTTAAAGTTAAATCTAATGTTGTTTTTGCAGGAATTAACAGCTTTTTGTTAAATTGAACAAAATAATTTTCTTTTTTTATCTCTCCGTTTAAAGAGAACTCTTTATCTTCTGAAGAACTGTTTGATACTTCTGTAATAATTGTTAAATCAGCTTTTTTTCTATCTTCCGAAATTTCGCTTTTAACAAAAGTATTTTTCAGAGATATCGTATCGTAACTGCCTATTTCTACAGGCTGCCATAAACCCATTGAATCATCTGGTGGAACAGGATTCCAATCAACAAAGGTAATTGCGAGATCATCTGGTTGAGGTGCAAAAACCTCTACTGCTAAAACATTTTTTTTATCAAAATTAACTTTTTCAGAAATATCAAAACGATATCTGTTATAAGATCCAGCTACTTCAGAAAAACTTGCTATTCTTTTTCTATTAATCCATATTTCTGCTTTATAATTAATTCCTTTAAATTCAATGAATAAATTTTTGTTTTCAAAATTATCTGGAAGATTAAATTCTGTTCTATACCACCAACTTTTTCTAAAAGGACTATCATCTGGCATATAATGATTTGAAAAAAGAGTGTTTTTACCATGCTTATAACCAGGCATTTCTAAAATATTTTTATCATAATAGGGATCTTTTAATACTCCGTTTTTTACTAAAGATGCAACTACAGTACCTGGAACAACAGCATCTAACCATTCATCAGATTTAAAATTAACCGAAGTTATTTTTTCTCCACCAACAGATAACTCTTTTGAAGATTTTAACTTCCAATCGTTTAATAATAATTTATCTTTCACAATTCTCACCTCATAATAATTTTTTTAGTAAATACATTTACCATTTTTTAAGTTTTCAATTATTTTTTCATCAATACAAATATTCTTTTTTTTCATGGCAAGTAAAATTCCGCCAATAGCTGGATTAAACTTAGGTCTTGAAAAAATTACATTTGATATATCAATTTTATTTTCATGAATAAATTTTTCAATATTATTTTTTAGAGTATCAAAAAGAAGATTACTATCACTTTTAAATATCCCACCCACTAAAGGTACTTCAAGCGTTCCATTTTTTAATATAGAATTAATGTTAAAATCTTTTTCTTTTAAAACGGCAATAATTAATTCTGATAATTCTAAAGCTGTATTAATAATAATTTTTTTAGCTTTTTCATCACCTTTTTCATAAGCTTTAAAAATAACTTTAGACAATTTTGAAATTTCTTTTCTTTCCATTTGATTTACATAAACTTTGTTAAAAACTTCTTCTGCATTATTCAATTTAAAATGTTCTAATATCAAGTCATATAAAAGACTTTTCTCGTCTCTGCCGTCAAAAGATCGAAAAAAAGATTGTAACGAATTGACTGCAATATCATATCCACTTCCTTTATCATCAAATATATGACCCCAACCGCCAACACGTTTTTTATATCCATTTTCATCAAAAGCTAAAGCTATAGAGCCTGTTCCAGCAATTAAAACAATTCCTTTATGAGAAGCATTTGCTCCAGCTAAAGCTAAATCAGAATCATTTACTAAATAAGTATTTTCTAAATATTTTATTTTATTTAAATATGGATACATAGTAATATAATCTTCATCAGTATCAATTCCTGCTAGTCCTAAATATGAAAATATTTGATCTTCTTTTTTTAACTCAATTTTTTTAAATAAATCATCCAAAACATTATTTATAGATAACAAACATTTTTCTATACCTATTACTTGATAATTTGAAGAATCTCCTTTTGCAAATGAAAGAATTATACCATTTTCATCGCTTAAATAAGCTTTTGTAGAAGTGCCTCCACCGTCTATTCCTATATAGTAATTAATTTTAATCTCCCCCTTAATCATCACTAAATAAAACACTGTGATCCTGTTCTACTTCTACAAAACCTCTTTTTGCATTAGCTTTGTAAAAATTTTTAACTTTGTTTACAACTTGTTCTGGAAAAAAATCCTCTTCTTTATTCCATTTTTCTCCTATTTCCGGAACAGCTTTAAACAACATTTTAGTATAAGGATGTAAAGGGTTTTCATAAATTTTTTTAGTATTACCTTTTTCAACTAATCTTCCTTTATACATTATAAGAGTTTCTTCGCTTATATAATAACCTAAATTTAAATCATGTGTTATAAATATAATCGACATTCCTTTTTTTTCGCAAATTTCAGCAAGTAAATTTAAAACCCCAATTCTTGTTGAAGCATCAAGCATACTTATAAGCTCATCAGCAATTAATATGTCGACATCTAACAATAAAGCTCTGGCAATCAATAATCTTTGTAATTGACCTCCACTTAATTGATGTGGATATTTACCTAATGTTCTTTCAATATTTAAATGAACTTCTGAAAGCGCTTTTTCTATCTTTTCTTTTTTATTTTTTTCATCTTTTAAATAGTTTTCAAAAATCATATTAAAAACTCTATCAACTTTGTATAAAGGATTAAAAGATGCAAAAGGATCTTGAAAAACTGCTTGTACTTTTCTATAATAACTTAGCTTTTCATTTCTTGTTTTAATTTGAGTTATATCTTGTCCTCTATAAAATATTTTTCCTGCAGTTGGCTGAATTAATTTCAAAAGCAATCTTCCGACAGTAGTTTTACCACTACCACTTTCACCAACTAAAGAAATTATTTTACCAGGAGTCAATTCAAAAGATACATTTTTTGCAGCTACTGTAATTTTAGGATTTATTAATCCGCTTTTAAAATTTTTAGTTAAACCTTCTACAGACATAATAGTTTCATTTTTTGTGATCACATTATTCATTATTACCACTTCCTATTTCTCTCCATCTAAAACATGAAACAAAATGCTCATCGTTAATCTTTTCTCTAACTGGAGTTTTTTCGCATTGTTCTGTTTTATATGGGCATCTAAATCTAAATCTACAACCTTCTTCTATATTAAGTAAACTTGGCGGAGCTCCTTTTATTCCTTTTAATACAGTATCTTTATATTGAATACCCACTTGAGGTAAAGAATTTATTAAAGCTTTAGTATATGGATGTTTAGGATTTTTAATAATTTCATCAGTTGGACCAATTTCCGTAAACTGACCTGCATACATTATCATTATTCTATCAGCAATTTGATATAAAATAGCCAAATCATGCGTTATAAAAATTGAAGAACCAATAATTTTTTCATCTCTAAGATTGCAAAGCATATTAGCAGCAAATCTTTGAGAACTAACATCAAGAGCAGAAGTTATTTCATCTGCAATTAAAAGATCAGGATCAAGAATAGAAGATAAAACCATAATTACTCTTTGTTTCATTCCTCCAGATAATTCAATAGAATATCTATCTAAAGTAGAAATTTCTAAGTTTACTAAATCGAAACGTTCTTCAACTTTTTTAAAAAAATTTTTATTGGGGGTAATACCATGTTCTTTCACTATGTCAGAAATATAAGTTTTAATTTTTTTTGTAGGACTAAAAGCATCGAGTGCATATTGAGGAATTACAGAAATATTTTCTAATCTCATTTTTCTAAAATCATTTTGCTTCATTTTCATTATATCTTTACCAATTAATTTAACTTCTCCCGAAATATAATGAAGAGGAGGGGTTAATGAAATTAAAGTACTTGCCAATGTGCTTTTTCCACATCCGGATTCTCCTGCAAGACCTAAAATTTCCCCACGCTTTATTTTAAAAGTGACATCATCTACTGCTTTTACATCACCTTTTAAAATTTTATAATAAGATTTTAAATTATTAATTTCCAATACATTTTCTCTCATAATTACATCTCCCTTAATCGTGGATTGAATACCTGATCTAAACCTGTGTTAACAAAATAAAGAGAAATAATAAGTATTGTTAATACAGCTCCAGGTAAAATTGCCCACCACCACATACCAAGTTCAACTGCATTCCAATTTACAGCTGTTCTAATTACTAAACCTAAAGAAATACCTCTTGTAGGTCCAAGACCTAAAAATTCTAAACCAACAGCAGCTAATATAGTTCCTTGAAATAAAATTATAAAAACCATAAAAACATAAGAAAACATATTAGCAGCAACATCTTGCCTAATAATTTTAAAAACACTAACGGAGGATATTTTTGATAAATTTACATATTCAGTATTTTTTATTGCGAGTGTCTGAGATCTAACAGCCCTTGCAACCCATGGCCAATTAGTTACTCCTACAAGTAAACTTAATATAAACATCCCTCTATATTCCATAAAAGCAGTTAAAGTGACTATCAAAGGAATTGTTGGAAGCGTTAAAAATAAATTTGTTATCATCATTAAACCTTCATCAAGTAAAGTGCCGCTATAATATCCAGATATAAAACCAATAACACATCCTAAAATTGCTGCAATACTTCCCGCAAAAAAACCAACTTTTAATGTCATTCTTAATCCATGAACTGTTCTAGTAAATACGTCTTGACCAAAAAGAGTAGTTCCGAAAAAATGATCTTTTGAAGGACTCTGATAACCTACACCAGCATATTCTTCATACCCATAAGGGGTTATCATAGGACCTATTATTGCAAGTAATATAACTGCCGAAAATATAACTAACCCAAATATAACTTTTTTATTCGAAAAAGCATAATATAAATTTTCATTATTTTTAAGAACTTTTTTTAAAATAGACATATATTAAACCTCCTCCGAATAAGATAATCTGACTCTTGGATCAATTAACATATAAACTATATCAATTATAAAATTAGAAACCAACACCAAAATAATAATGAAAATAAAACATCCTTGAAGTAAAAAATAATCTTGATTCATTATAGCCTGAAGCATTTGATAACCTAATCCAGGATAAGAAAAAACCATTTGAACCATTACCATACCACCTATAATATTACTTAAACGCAATGCAAGACCTGTTACTTGCGGTAAAATACCATTTCTAAATCCATAATTTCTAATAAGTTTTTCAGAAGAACCTAATGCTTTCATATATTTAGAATAATTAGAACTTCTTTCATACAAAATCATATTTCTCATACCTATAGCCCAACCACCCAATTGAATTAAAAACATAGAAAAAAATGGTAAAAACCAATGTCTTAAAAAATCAAAAATAAAATTAAAACTGAATCTCGGAATCATAGTACTACTATAAGCTCCACCTACTGGAAATAATCCAAATTGAACAGAAAAAACAAATACTACAATAACAGCAAACCAAAAATAAGGTGCAGAACTTAAAAAATAGAAAAAAGGCATTAAAAAATTATCCGCTTTCTTTTTCATTCCAGAAATTGCCCCAAGATTATTTCCAACAATCCAACTTAAAATAATACTTGGAACCATTATTATTATGTCATAAAGAATTGCACTTTTAATAATATCAAAAACAGGACTTGGAAAAGAATGAATACTTATACCCAAATCACCTGTAAAAATAGATTTCCAAAAACCTAAATATTGTTGTAAAATAGGTTTATCCAACCCAAAAAGTTGTGAAAAATTACTGTGGATTATTTCTGTACCACCTTCAATATTACCAAACCTGTTTAGCAAACTTTGAATAGGATCTCCCGGCATAAAACGAGGTGCAGCCCAGTTTATAGTAATTGCAACAGCAAATGTAAAAACATAAACTATAAATTTTTTTCCAAAATATTTACCCATCTTCATTCTCCTTTCTTAATAAAACAGGCCCTAAATATATAGGACCTGTTTTACAGAAAAATTTTCTAACCGATTATTTTGCAGGTTTCAATTCTATTAATGTTCTAATAGTACCTTTATTCCAAACTCCAGCCCAACCACACGCTAATCCTGTAGGGTTATCTTCAGAAGGCCAGTTAGTCCAGTATTCTTCGGTCATCTGCATCCATAATCCATTATGCCATATAGGAATTGAAGGCATTTCTTGTAATAATCTTTTCTGAATAAAACTTGCTAACTCATACGCTTTTGCATCTTCAGGTTGAAGGTATGCAAAATCTCTAATTGCTTGGAACAATTCAGGATCATTATATCTTCCGAAATTACCAGTTGTTGCTCTTTCTCCATCTATTCTTTCATTTCCAACCCATGACCAATATGTATATGGAGAGAATGAAATTGTGCTTCCATAAGTATTAATCAACATATCAAAGTTACCAGTATACATTCTATCTTCGTATAAAGAAGTATCAGGAAATTGAGGAGTAGCTTTTATTCCTACAGCTCTTAAATCTTCTGAAATAGATCTTATTGATTCCATCCAATCTGTCCAACCATTAGGAACAATAATAGTTAAGTCAATGTTGCTTCCATCAGGAGCGTTTCTCCAACCATCACCAGTTCTATCTATGTATCCGGCTCTATTAAGCATTCTTCTTGCTTCTGAAGGATCAAATTTAAATCCATATTCTTCTACTACTTTTTCATCATAATATTCCATCCAGTTTGTTCCAACTAAACCTGTAGGATTTGAAGGTGCAACCATGTTTTCATACACTCTATTTACAATGGTTTGTTGATTTATAGCAAATGCAATAGCTCTTCTAAAATTTACATCATCTAAAGGTTTTCTATTTGTGTTTAAGAACAACATTGCAGTATTCCAAGAAATCATGTAAGGAGCATTATCATAATATGTTTTAACTCCAAAACGATCTTTAATAGTAGGTATTCCAGGAATAAAATTATTTGCAAAATCAAGTTCGCCTTTCATTATAGAACCTAATATTACGTTATTTGAGAAAACTATTCTTGCAACTATATGTTGTGGCGCAGGTTGTCCAAATACATTGTTACCCCACCAGTCATCGAGTCTTTCCCATACAAGTCTGTCTTGAGTAACTCTTGAAACTTTGTAAGGTCCAGTTCCTATAGGATCTCTATTTGCAGCAACTAAAATTTGATCAATTGTCATTTTGCTCCATATATGTTCAGGAACTATAGTAACATCTGTTATAGAGTTGTTCCAAGCAACATAACGAGGATTTTCTTTAAAAGTAACTAAAACGGTTCTTTTTCCTAAAGCTTCTATTTTTTCAGTATAATCCCAAATATTTGAAAAATAAAGCGCATTATCTTTAGCGAGATTGAAAGTGTAAACTACGTCTTTAGAAGTAAATTCAACACCATCAGCCCATTTTACACCGTCTCTCAAAGTAATTCTGTAAACATTTTTTGTTACCCATTCTCCACTTTCAGCTAACCAAGGTCTTATTTCTCCGGCAATAGGATCATATTCAAATAATGGTTCATAAACTAATCCGTTAGTTCCAGCAACAGCATTCCAAGGTACTATAGGATTCCAGCTTGAAGGAGGACTCCAAATTCCGCCTGTGTAAATAAGAGTTTTTGAACGATCCAATTCTCCAGTGTTAGAGAAAACTAATGCGCTAATGAGTAACATAAAAACTAATAAAATCCTTAACTTTTTCATTTGAACACCCCTTTTTAAGTTTTTTGGTATAAATACCGAATTATTTATTTCCTTTTATTAATGAATAACTTGAATACATTTCTGACAAACATAATTTTATAACTCCGTTTATTCCTGCATTTTTATTATTTTGAGAAACTATTAACGGATATTTTTTCAGTTCTAAAAAATTTTTTATATTTTCTTTTACAATGCTTAAATCTACAAAATCATTTTCTACTACAATAACATCAGGATCAAAAAACGTTATTAAATTTGTTAATGTAAAAGTGATGATATCTGTTAATCTTTTAATGTTTTCTTTGTTATGATTCAACTTAGTGTTTTTTAAAATATCTCCAAATTCATTTTCAAGCATTCCAAATTTTTTGTTAGAAAGATTTTGCTCAATATTTTCTCTAGTAAGCATAAAACCTATTTCTCCACTGAAAGAATTAACCCCTTTATATAAATTCCCATTTAAAATAATTGCCGAAGAAACCCCCTTCTCTCCAAAATAAACGTATAAAAAATTATTGTAATCAATACTATAATTTTCCTTATAAATACCATAACCTGTTACATTTACTTCGTTTTCAATAAAAACTTTTTTTTCAAAACGATTTTTTAATAATTCTTTCAAATTAACCCCTTCTAAAGAAGGAAAAAGAGGGATTTTAGTTACTAAACCTTCATTATTTACAACTCCAGGAATTCCGATGCCTATTGCTTTAATATTATTTCTGTCAAGAACTAATAAATCTTCTATTATTTTGTAGATATCTTCAACACTAGCTTCAGGTAAGTTATAATTTTTATCTACAATTTTTTTCCCAACGCCATTAGCTAAAACAGCTCTAATATTTCCATCAGAAAAAAACAAAGAAATTATAGGATCATAACTTGGATTTATTTCATACATCGAAGGTTTTCTTCCTCCGCCTTGAGTTTCTCCTTTTCCAAGTTCTAATAAAATATTTTTTTCTGCTAAATCTTTTATAATTTTATTAACGGTGGGAAGACTAAGTTTCGTCATTTTTGAAATATCAGGTTTTGAAATAGGTCCGTGTTCTTTAACAATTTCTAAAATAACTTTTTTATTTATTTTTTTTATTATATGAGGCTGCCCTATATATTTGCTCATGTGATTTCTCCTTTTAATATAATTAATTGTTTAACAGAAAAATGATTAGAAAAAATTAAAAAAATATTCTGTAAAGGCTTATATACCATCTCAATTTTCTGTTTTAATCAAATTAATTAATTAATAAAGTTTATTAATTAATTCGAAAAAAATAAAACTGAAAAACGCCCAATAAAAATTTTGTTGCATAATTCAAGTTATTAGATTATAAAACTTATTTATTTTTTTTGCAAGTCGCCATTTTTTAGAATTTCTTAAATAAAGATAGATTTACAAAAATATTTCTTAAAAAACAGTCATATTTCTAAATAATTAAATTTATTTTATTTTTATTAAATGTTATATTATTTCATGAACAAACAGAAAATTATTAGGAGGCGATAAAATGTCTGAAATTAATTTTGGTATCAGTTATTTTGGCAATAGAGACTTAAAACATGTAGAAAAAGATTTATTAGAATTAAAGAAAATTGGCTTTAAAAAAATTGTTCACACGTATAGTGAGAATGATTTTAAATTTTATGAAAAAACTATGAAAGATATCCTCAAGTTATCTGAAGATTTAGGTTTTGAAACGTGGATAGACCCATGGGGCGTTGGTGGAATTTTTGGTGGAGAAGCATTTTCGGGATTTCTTCAAGACAATATGTCTGAAGCTCAAATTTCTAATTTAGGAAGAAGTCTTGGAAGTGTTTGCTTTTATTCAGAAAAATTTAGAAACTTTATAAAAAAATGGATAGATTCAGTTAAATTTATTGGAGGAAAAATAATATTTTGGGATGAGCCACATTTTCATCTTTTTTATTCACAAAATAATTTCCCTAATGAATGGTCTTGTAGATGTAATAGATGTACGGAAAAATTTAACAAAGATTATAATTATGAAATGCCTTCAATTTTTAACGAAGATATTTTAAAATTTAGAAATGACTCTGTTTTAGATTTTTTTAAATTTGTTACTTCATATGCTGAAGAAATTGGATTAAAAAATTACTTATGTTTTTTACCTGAAGAATCTAAGGAAATAGGTATAACTAATTACGAAGATATTTCTTCATTAAAAACTATTGAAAATATAGGTTCTGATCCTTATTGGTACGCATTTAATAAACCGATAGAAAGTTTTGTTGAAGAAACAACGAAGAAAATTAATGAAATATCAAAAAAATTTTCTAAAGATAATCATATTTGGATTCAATCTTTCAAAGTTCCTAATGAAAGAGAAGAAGAAATTTATACAGCCTTTGAAATAATAAAAAATTATCCTATAAAAGATGTTTTGTTTTGGGGAACTGAAGGGTGTAAAATAATTTCTTCAATTTCTTCAGATAATCCTGAAAAAGTGTGGGAAATAATAAAAAATATCGTAAAAAATAACGATTCTATGTAATTTTTTGTGGGATTATAACTTTAGAAAGTAGTTTAGTAGAAAGGAAAAACATTTTAATGTTAACCGTTTTTTGCTTTTAATGTAGTGTACGTTACAGCACAGGCAAAAACATTCATCTTTTACGTTAAACAATGGTTTAACAATAGTTCAACGATTGCTCAACTATCGTTCTCAAGGAGGCACGGCGTTACAGCACTCATGGCAACATCGGTATTTTTATAGTTGATTGGGAAAAACGCTAAAACAAGTATTAGTAATTAATTCCCCTCTTGAGGGGTGGCAACCGAAGGTTGACGGGGTGGACAGGTTTTTGTAAATAATTATAATAATTAGTTGGAAAGTAGAAAGTTGGAAAGGAACAACATTAAAACCTTGTAATAATGAAGCAGTAAACATTGGATAAAATTATTAGTTGGTCAGTTGGTAAGGAACAACATTTTAATAATAACCGTTTTTTGATTTTAATGTAGTGTAACAGCCACGCTGAACTGTGCACGGCGTTACAGCACTTATGACAATGTTGGTATTTTATAGATAGTTTTAGGAAACTCATTAAAACTAAATGCTTATAATAATGAAGCAGTAAACATTGGATAAAATAAATCGCTCACAAGATCAAATTTTCTAAAAAACAAATTTCGCTCGGTCAAAATTTGCTAAAAATAGCAAACTCGCTACGCTCAGACATGCTATTTTCTTACGCATTTTTTGATTCGCTCAATTGTTTTTTTGACGAAAATTCTCAATTGCTCGCTACTTTATTTCATCCATATTTACCCTCAAAGCATTATAAAAAAATTTTATGTCACTTGCCCATTTTCGCTTTTCATTATTTAAACGCTTATCCATTTCAACTTTCAACTTTTCGCTATATTTGTTTTTCCTGAGCAACCGACCAACTGTCTACTGACCAACTTTAAAATCCATATTTACCCTCAAAGCATTATAATTAAAAAAAATTGTGTCACTTGCTACTTTTAACTTTTCACTTTTCACTATTTAAACGCTTTTCCAATTAAACATTTAAACATTAAAGATTTTCCTTACCAACTTTAAAATCCATATTTACCATAAAAGCATTATGATAAAAAGATTTATGCTACTTGCCACTTTTCACTTTTCACTATTTAAACGCTTCACCAATTAAACATTTAAACATTTTTTTGATTTTCCTGACCAACCGACCAACTTAAATATTTTTTAAAAAAGAAAGAATTATGTTATAATTTATTGTGAAATAAAAATTTTTAAATGAAAAAGGCGGGAATTTTTATGAAGATACTTCTTGTTGAAGATGATAAAAAGATTTCTGAAATTCTTTTTAAATTCTTGTCTTCTCAAGGTTATACTGTTTTTCTTTCTAATAATACTGTTAGCGCTTTACAAATTTCAAAAGCAGAATATCCTGATTTAATTATATTAGATTTGAAACTGCCTGATGGTAATGGTTTAGATATTTTACCTGAAATAAAGAAGTATTCAAAAGAAATTATAGTTGTTACAGCTCATGGCGGGATTTCTGATGTTGTTAAAGCTATGAAATATGGAATTTTTGATTTTATTGAGAAACCTATTGATTTGATATATTTGAAAAATACGGTTTTTAATATAAATAAATTTATTTATGAAAAAAAATCATTTGATTTTAAAACAGATTTTATTGGAGAGAGTTCAAAAGTAAAACACTTAAAAGATAAAATAAATTTAATTGCGAATAAAAATGTTCCTGTACTTATAAAAGGTGAAAGTGGTACAGGCAAAGAGATTGTTGCTCAAATGATTCATGAAAAAAGCCGAAGAAATAAATTTATTGCTTTGAATTGTGGCGCTATTCCTGAAGATCTTTTTGAAGCAGAACTTTTTGGTTTTGAAAAAGGTTCTTTTACTAATGCAGATTCTTCAAAAATTGGAAAAATTGAGTCAGCTGATGGCGGCACACTTTTTCTTGACGAAATTGGCGATATGCCTTATAATCTTCAAGTAAAACTTTTAAGAGTTTTAGAAACAAAAGAAGTGGAAAGAATAGGTTCTAATAGGTCAAAAAAAATTGACGTCAGAATAATTTGTGCAACTAATAGTTCTTTAGAAGAAATTATTGTAAAAAAGAAGTTCAGAGAAGATTTATATTTTAGAATTGCTGTAGTTGAATTCGATATGCCACCTTTAAGAGAAAGAATTGGAGATATAAAAATTCTTGCTCAATATTTTTTAAATTTGTTTAATAAGGAACATGGATTAAAAATAAAGTATTTTTCAGAAGGTGTTTTAAAAGTATTTGAATCATATAACTGGCCAGGTAATGTGAGAGAACTTAAAAATACCATTCAATCTTTAGTTGTTTTGAATGATAAAGATTATATAGATTTATCAGACTTACCCGAAAAATTTAACATTAATAATCAAATCGAATATTTAGAAGTTCCTTTAGGATTAACGCTTGAAGAAATTGAAAAAAAATATATAGAAAAGACTATTGATTATTTTGATAATAACAAAACAAAAGCTGCCAAAATTTTAAATATAAGCAAAACTACTTTATTTTCAAAGATTAAAGAAAAAAATGAAAAAGAAGGGTGATTTTTATTTTTTTGTCTGTAAAAAAACATAGTGAAATTGAAATTAACATTAATAGATCAAGGTTTATAGGTAATGTAATAAAAGTAAATAATGAGGATGAGGCTAAAGATTTTATAAAAGATATTTCTCGAAATTATAAAAATGCCACACATAATTGTTGGGCATATAAAATTTTTGATAAAAGAGAAATATTCAATTTTTCTGATAACGGAGAACCTTCAGGAACTGCGGGTAAACCTATTCTTGGAGCAATTGAAATGAATAATTTAATTAATGTAGTAATAGTAGTTACAAGGTTTTACGGAGGAGTTAAACTTGGGGTTAGAGGACTTATAAATGCTTATGGAGAAACTGCATCTTTAGCTATAAAAGATGCCGAAATTTGTGAGTTTAAAAAAGCTTTAGTTTATGACTGTAAAGCTGATTATTCAAAGTTTAATGAAATAGAGAAGTTGTTAAAAAGAATTGAGGGTTGGAAGTTTAGAGAACATAATTTTGCAGCTGATGTTAATTTTAAAATTTCTGTTTTAGAAGAAAATTTTGAAGAGGTTATGAATGTTATAGAGAAAAAATCTTTTAAATTTGAAAAAATTGGAGAAGATGAAGTTGCTGTTAATATTGGAGGAGAAAAATGAAAAGTTTGTATAGAAAATATAGACCTAATACTTTTGAAGATTTAATGGGACAAGATCATATAAAAAAATACTTTAAAAATGCTGTGAAAAAAAATAGTATTTCCCACGGATATATTTTTACAGGGCCTCGAGGTACTGGAAAAACAACTACTGCAAGACTACTTGCAAAAGTTGTGAATTGTTTAAATATAAAAGAGTTTAATCCTTGTAATGAATGTGAAAATTGCAGAGAAATTAATTCTAACAGTTTTATGGATGTTATTGAGCTTGATGCGGCTTCAAATAGGGGTATTGATGAAATAAGACAGATAAGAGAATCTGCAAATTATAAGCCTGTTAGCGGTAAATTTAAAGTTTATATAATTGATGAATTTCATATGCTTACTAGAGAGGCTTTTAACGCACTTTTAAAAACTTTAGAAGAACCTCCTTCTCATGTTATCTTTATTCTTGCAACAACTAATTTAGAGAAAGTTCCAGATACTATAATTTCAAGAACACAATTGATAAATTTTAGTAATATAGGGTTTGATGAAATTTTGAGTACTATAAAAGAAGTATGTGAAAAAGAGGGTTACAGATATGAAGAAAAAGCCCTTGAACAGATTGCTTTAAAAGCAAAAGGTGGAATGAGAGATGCTTTATCTCTTTTAGAACAGGTTATGAAATTTTCGGAAGAGAAGATTTATTTGAAAGATGTATTGAATGTTTTAGGTATTTTTGATAAATCATATATAAATGATTTTATTAATTACTTATATTCAGGCGATTTAGATAAAATTTTAGAGATTTCAGAAGAAATTTTTCATTCTGGTAAAGATTATGAGATTTTATTAGAAGAATCTCTTGAACAAATATTCGATATGGTAAAAAGTAATAGGTCAAAAAATTCAGATAAAATAATTTATATAATGAATAAAATAAATACTCTAAATAAAGAATTAAAATATGCTGATAACAAAAGATTGAATTTTGATGTTGGTATTGTTTCTCTCGCTTTTGAGTTAAAAATAACAAAAAATACTGGTCAGAAATTAGACAAAGAAGAAATTTTAAAACATCTTGAAACAGATCATGCGGAAGATGAAGCAGAAAAGTCTTCGGAAGATATAATTTCTAAACTTCTTGAATATTTTTCTCAAAATGAGAGTAAAAAACTCAATTTAGGTTTGTATTATGCTATAAAAATGGCTAAAAAATCTTTAGAAAATGATAAGCTTATTTTTTTATTCGATGAAAAAAGTATAATTGAAATGTATTTGATAGAAAAATATTTAAAAGAATTAAAAGTAATAACTGCAATTTTAAGTAAAGATTCAATAGAAATATTATTAAAAAAAACTTTTTCTATTCCAAATAGCAAAGAAGGTAATATAATCAAAGAAGATAATTCAAAGAAATTGTGGTAATTTTATTACTAGGGAGGATAAAAAATGTTGAAAACAAATTTTGAAAAATTGGTAATGCAAAGTGTTCAAGGGAAAATTCATCACCCTATCGGAGGAGCATATAGGATTAGTCATTTAGGAGAACCTATGATTTTACCTGCGACAGGAGGGATAACTTATAATTTTAGAGTTGGTGATAGCTCTTTTGATCTTGAAGGAGATCATGTGGAACCTGCTGTTTCTATTTTTAATGATAATAGAAATGAATCAGATGCTCTAATGAATCTCGCTTGTATAGGAAATGAAGCAAAAGTTGTTAGCGGGGAAGCAAAAGGTTGTAAAGGCTATGTAACTGGTAAACATGGTGGTATTGAACACGTTTTAATTGATTTTTCCAAAGAAGATATGGAGAAAATGGCTATTGGAGATCAAATACTAATAAAATCTTATGGTCAAGGTTTAAAATTAATTGATTATCCTGAAATTTTTGTTATGAATATTGAACCTAAAATGTTTCAAAAAATTCCTATAAAAGAAAAAAATAATAAAATACAAGTTCCTGTTGTATGCAAAGTTCCACCTTATCTTATGGGATCTGGTATAGGAGCTAAACATGCTTTTACTGGAGATTATGATATTATGACTGCTGATTCAAAAGAGGTTGAAAGATTAGGATTAGATAAATTAAAATTTGGAGATCTTGTAATGTTAGAAGATTGTGATACTACATATGGAAGAGGATATTTGAAAGGTGCTGTTACGATTGGGGTAATTGTTCATAGTAATTGTGTAAAAATGGGCCATGGTCCTGGTGTTACAACTATATTGACTTCTAAAAAATCATTGATTGAAGGAATTATAGATGAAAATTCAAATATAAAGAAATATAGATAATAATTAAAATTTATGATATAATTAATTAGGGTTAAGAAAAATCAGCAGTTATAGTTCGGCTGATTTTTCTGTATTAATATAATGGAGGAAAACTTTTGATGGAATTAGTAATGCTTAGGTTAAATGAAATATTTTTAAAAAGTAACAATAAAAATTTGTTTATTGCAAAACTTGTAAAAAATATAAGAATATTATTTGAAAGTGAAGTTGAAATAATAAAAAAGAATAATAGAATTTATCTTAAAACAGAAATTACTGATGATGATGAGTTATTTAATAAGATAAAAAAAATATTCGGAGTTTATTCTTTTTCAAGAGTACATTTAGTTGAAAATATTTATGACATTATTTTAAATAATTCTATTAAAGTTTTTAATGAATTATTAAAAAATAATAAGACTTTTAGAATTCAATCAAAAAGAACTGCAAAAAATTTTTCAATGTCAAGTATGGAATTGGCAAGAAATTTGGGTTCTGATATTTTAAAAAGATTTCCTAATTTAAAGGTGAATTTAGATAAACCTGAGGTTGTAATTAATATTGAAGTTAGAAATGAAGGAACGTATATTTTTGAAAATAAGATTAAAGTTTCATCAGGACTTCCAACGGGAACTTCAACAAAAGGATCAATCCTGCTTTCTGGGGGAATAGATAGTCCAGTGGCGGCTTTGATGATGATGAAAAGAGGTATGAATTTAAACGGTATAACTTTTGCGAGTCCTCCTTATACGAGTCCTAGTACTATTTCAAAAATAATAAAATTAGCCTCAAAAATTTCTGAATATAGTCCAATGCCTTTTTTTCTACATATAGTTAATTTCACACCTTTACAAGTTTATTTAAAAGAATATGTAGATGAAAAACTTATTCTTGTTCTTCAAAGAAGATCAATGATGAGAATTGCAAATGAAATAGCAAAAAAATCTAATTCAAACTGTCTTGTAACAGGTGAAAATTTAGCTCAAGTAGCCTCACAGACTTTTGAAAATATTAATTCAATAGATCAAAGTTCGGAAATGTTAGTATTAAGACCTTTGATAGGAATGGATAAAGATGATATAATAGAATTAGCAAATTATTTTGAAACTTATGAAACGTCTATAATTCCTTATGAAGATACTTGTTCAATTTTTGTTCCGGAAAGTCCTGCTACAAAGACTAAAGCACATGTTTTAGAAAAAATTGAAAACTCGCTTCAAAGATTAAAAGAAATTGAAGTTGAATTAGTTAATTCCTATGAGTTGCATAAGTTATTTAAAAAAGAACATACTTTATTTAGTAGGGGGAATCATCAATGAAAATTTTAAAATCTTTTATTTTCACAATTTGGTTTTATATTGTTGTTGTTTCATTAATTTTGTTTTATGGAGGAATTAATTTAATAATTGTAAAAATTATGTTCAAGAAAAATCCAGAAAAAGCGATAAGAAGAATGGAAAAAGTATTGAAAAGGTTTGGAAAAATAGTTTTTAAAGTAGCTTTTTCTAAAGTTCAAGTTGATGGAATAGAAAATATTCCAAAAGATAAACCTTATGTTATTGTAGGAAATCATCAAAGTTTTTTTGATATTCCTTTAATTTATGCTGAAATAGGTGTGCCTTCTTTTATTGCAAAAAAAGAACTTACAAAAGCTCCAATTGTTAAATCATATTTGGATTTATCTAAATCTGTTTTTATAGATAGAAAAGATGTAAAAAGTGGTGCGGCAGCCTTAAGAAGAATTTCAAAACTCATTAAAGATAAAGGAGTTGTTTGTATTTTCCCAGAAGGTACAAGAACTTCAGATGGAAATTTGCTAGAATTTAAATCGGGAACTTTAATGATTCCTTATAGATATAATGTTCCAATTGTTCCTATTGCTATTGATGGAAATTATAAGCTTAACAGAAAAAAAAGCTGTCTTTTTAATTCAGGAGATGTTAAACTTACTATTTTACCTTCTGTAATTCCTGAAAATTTTGCAAGCGAAGATGAATTGAGAAATGTTATAAGAAAGGATATTGATAAACATATTCTTATAAGGGAGAATAAAGATGAAAAAAATTGATTTGATTACTATGGGAATAGATAGAATTTCAGGATCTCCAGTTGTTTTTTTAAAAATTGAAAAAACTAAAATGGCTTTACCTATTGTAATAGGAACTTGTGAAGCAAGTGTTCTTGCTATGGCTATTCAGGGAGAAAAATTTGAAAGACCTTTGTCTTATGACATTATAAAAATATTGATCGAAGAACATAATTCAACAATTTCTCAAGTTATTATCGATGATTTTAAAAATAATATTTATTTTTCGAAATTAGTATTAAAAAAAGAAAATAATGAGAGTGTTTATATAGATTGCAGACCTTCTGATGCGCTCATTTTATCTGTTAAAAATCAACTTCCAATTTTTGTAAAAGAAGAAATAGCTTTTGAAAATTCTATTGAAGCTCAATTTTTAACTGAAAAAGGTGAAAAAGAAGAATCTTTTGATGATTTTAACATCGATGAATTAAAGAAAAAATTTTTTGAAGAGAATAAAAATAATAATGATGAAGAAAATAAAGATGAAAAATGATTTTATTAAATTAAGTGATTTTGTTCCTGTTTTTAATGATAAAATAAAAAAGTTTTTTTTAGAAGTAAACATAGAAAAACATATTTTTAAAAGTCTTTTTTATTCTATAGAAAATGGAGGAAAAAGATTAAGACCATATATTTTATATAATATTGGAATTAATTGCAAAATAAATCCAGAGGTTTTATTTCAATTAGGAATTGCACTTGAAATTCTTCACACTTCTTCATTGATTCATGACGATCTTCCTGTAATAGATGATTCAGACTTTAGAAGAGGTAATTTATCGAATCATAAAAAATTTGATGAATATTTGTCTCTTCTTACAGGAGATTACGGATTTCTTCTTCCAATTAAAATTATTTCTGATTTAGAGAATATTAATGTTATTACAATAAAAAAATTCACAGAGGCTTCTTTAAAGATGATTGAAGGAGAAACTGTTGATGTCTTGATGGAAAAAAAAGAAAATTATCAACACGGAAAAAATGAAATTATTGATATGTATGCTAAAAAAACAGGTGCTTTATTTGGTGCGGCATTTTCAATTCCATTTTATTTTATAGGGAAAACATCATTTGCTGATGAAATATATAATGTAGGAGAAAAATTCGGTGTTTCTTTTCAAATTTTTGATGATATGAAAGATATTTTTTCAACTAAAGAAGAACTGGGAAAAGAAGTTAATGCTGATATAAACAAAAAAACAATAATTCAAGATAAAGGAGTTAATTTCAGTAAATCTTTAGCTGATAAATATTTTTTTGAAGTTATCGAATTTTTATATAAAGAAAAATTCGATTTTATAGCAGCCGAATTGAAAGATTTAAAAAAATATATTGAAAAAAAATAGGTGATTTCTTATGAATGAGAAAAAAGTAAAAAAAGTAAAAAAAGATAAGACTAAAGATGTTGAGAAAAAAATTTTTTTAAAAAAAATTAATTTTGGTAAATTTATTGATTTTTTAAAAAATTTAAAAGTTAAATTTTTAAGAAGAAAAAAAATAGCAATAATTTTTATTACATTATTTTTTATTATAATTGTTTTTTCTGTTGTTGTCTATAATTTTTTTATTAAAAAAACATTTGATCCTTATATCTTAAGCACAAAAGATTTTGTAGTAGTAGTTCCAGAAAATGCTTTTAGCAAAGAAATGAATTTTAATATAAAAAAAATTCCAGAAAATTCTATTCAACATCAAAATCTTACTTCGGTTGCAAATTTTTATGGAACTATTTATGAGGTTTCAAGTATAGATCAAATGAATGAATCTTCTTTTATGCCTATTACTATAAGATATAAAATTCCAAACAATTTGTATTTTGGCGATAATTTTGTTAACTTTTCAATAGGGCATATATCGAGTTTGGAATCAAGAAGCGTTAGAGAGCTTACGGGTTGCAGAATAGTTCAAATTGATGGAGAATATTACGTTGAAGGAGAAACTTTCAATCTTTCTTATTTTGGATTGATAATAAAACCTCCAGCGGAATCAAATTATGGTTTGAAAATGATATCTAATAATCCTCTTTCAATTGAACCTGATATAATTTTAATTGCAGGTTCTGATAATAATTTTTGGGGTAATATATCTCCTTTACAAAGAACAACTCAAAGAATTGATAATATCTGGAGTATACTTTTTCCAGAAAGAAATATTTGGATTTATAATTATCCGCTTCTTGATACAAGAAGTAAAGTTTATTATGATTCATTTATGGGATTTGTTATGAGAAGCGGAATTAATAGTTATATTGAATTTGAATCAAGACGACTTGCTCAAGAGTTAAAAAGATTGCCAAACATAGATTTTGATATTAT
>Ga0334898_1001860_pt1 | contig 21417 bp, 18 predicted proteins | sample GraSluR3_MG_10_FD_207228 | JGI IMG/M metagenome (GOLD analysis project Ga0334898, IMG submission 207228) | Sludge microbial communities from methane-producing bioreactor in Wageningen University, Netherlands - Granular Sludge_3_08-R3 | ecosystem: Engineered > Bioreactor > Anaerobic >... | reverse complement strand
GTACGATCGATCGCAAGGTGGGACATGCCGGAACCCTCGACAAGTTCGCCGAAGGCTTGATGGTCGTACTCACCGGCAGCTACACCAAGTTGAATCCACTTTTGTCGGAACTCGACAAACGGTATGAAGCGACCATCATGTTCGGTAGCGAAACATCGACTCTTGATCCCGAAGGAGATGTGGTCGCCACTGCCGAAGCTCCCCACTTGGATACGATTCGCAAGGTATTGGAGGAGCAATTTCTCGGTACCATTGTCCAATCTCCTCCCGTCTATTCCGCTGTGCACATCGATGGCAAGAGGGCCTATCGTCTTGCCCGTTCCGGAGAGGATGTGAAGATGCCGGAACGCGAAATTACGATATTTTCGTTGGACATCCTCACATGGGAATCTCCCCTGCTGCGTGTGGCGGTCCATTGCTCGAAGGGAACCTATATCCGTTCGCTCGCCCGCGATATTGCGGTTTCTTGCGGCTCAAGAGGACACTTGATCGCCTTGAAAAGAACCGCGATCGGTCCATTTTCCTTGGATGAAGCGGTCGATCCCGAAGATGCCGAGGCGCTTTCGGAGCATGCCGAAACCAGTGGTACAAGGTTGCTGCGCATTCCAAGAATGGGAAGCATGACAGTTGACGCAGAAGCTGCGAAACGGTTGATGTATGGCAATCTTCCTCCCAGACGTGCTATTATTGCGTCATCTGTCGTTCATGGCGATACCTTCGCAACCGTACAGGATGTAAGTGGCCGGATATTGGCAGTGGTCGGCATCGATGGGGAAGGAGTACCGATCAAGGTCTTTTCCCTTCCATGCATGGAGAGTCGCATCTGATGTTGGAGTTTCATGATTTCGATCAATTGCTCGTTTCAAAGGAATTGTCGCATGTTCAAGCGGTGATCTCGATCGGTGTGTATGACGGGCTTCATATAGGGCACCAGAGAATCATTGGCACTACGGTCGAACTTGCACATGAGCAGCAAGGGGTGAAGTCGGTCGTCATCACTTTCGCACAGAATCCCAAGACGATGATAGGCCGCAATCCCTTCGACAAACCCTTGATGAGTCTACGACAGAGTACCGATTTCTTTTCCGAACTAGGAGTTGATTATCTGGTTGTGATTGACTTTTCTCCTGATTTCAGTAAACTGACGGGAGAGGAGTTCATATCCCGCTGCTGCAGCATGTTCAATGTCAAGGCGGTTGTTGTTGGAGAAAATTTCCGTTGTGGTTCCCATGCCGATACCGGCGTGGAGGAACTTCGGAATATCGTTCGCAGGTATACCGACGGAGCCCGGGTGGTTGTTCCGAGGATGTACAAGTTGAACGATGGAACCGATGACAGCAGTACAGTGGTGAGGATCACGCTCACAGAGGGCAAAGTATCGGAAATTCCGTTACAGCTCGGCAGGTACTATTCGGTGGACTTGGCCCATATTCCTTCCAGGAACAACGAATATCCCCTGCGTTTTCCGATCGGTTCGTTCGTGCAGCTTCTGCCGCCACCAGGAGTGTATGAGACGACACTGGTCATGGCCGACAGGTCGGAAAGAAAGATGATTGCGATGGTTGATGAAGAGTTTCTTACATTGACCGGCTCGTCTTCACCGGCGTCAAGCGTTGGCCATGGAGGTGTCGACAATACCGTTCGGTATGATAATTTGCTATTTATAAAGGAGTTGACGTAAAGATGTTGACAAAAGAGATGAAGGCTCAAATCATCGCGGAATTCGGTGGATCGGAAGCCAATACCGGTTCTTCCGAAGTTCAGATCGCGTTGCTTACCGCAAGGATCCGCGACTTGCAGGATCACTTCAAACAGTTTCCCAAGGACCATGCGAGTCGTCGTGGACTTCTCAAGATGGTCGGAGCGAGACGCCGGTTGCTCAAGTATGTGCGCAACCAGGATGTCAACCGATATCGCGAACTCATCCAGAAGCTTGAGTTGAGAAAATAATCGGTGGATCTGATGTAATGTATGGACCAGCCTCGGAATTCCCGTGCGGGACTTCAGGGGCTGTTCCCGTTTTCAGACCATCGAATCGTAGAATACAGAGAAAGTAAGAAAAAGAAGTAGGAAAGAATGATGAAATCAGTGAAAATGAAACTTGGTTCCGGTGAATTGGTACTTGAAACCGGAAGAATGGCCAAACAGGCCAATGGAGCGGTCTATGCCCGTTATGAAGGAAGTTCGGTTCTCGCCACCGTATGTAGTGGCAGGGCTCCCGACAAACCGCTCGATTATGTACCGCTGCAAGTCGAATACAATGAAAAATATTATGCCGCCGGAAAGATTCCCGGAGGTTTTCTGAAGAGGGAAGGGCGACCAAAGGATAAGGAGATTCTTGTATCCAGATTGATCGACCGTCCCATGAGACCTTTGTTCGACAAGGCCTTCGGTCGTGAGATACAGGTGGTTCCCACTGTGGTGAGTTCCGACATGGTCAATCCTCCCGACATCATCGCGATGATCGCCTCCTCAGCTGCGGTCACCATCAGTGATATTCCTTTCAATGGCCCGATCGCGGCGGTTCGCATCGCCTACATCGATGGTACCTATGTGGTCAATCCGACCTTCCAGGAGATTGAGAATGCCCAACTGGAAATTGTCGTTGCCGGAACCGCCGATGGCATCACAATGGTGGAAGGTGGAGCGAAGCAGGTCTCGGAAGAGATGATGTTGGAAGCCATCGAGACGGCCCAACCGGTGATCGCCGATTTGTGCAAATTGCAGACAGAGCTCGCAGAACTTGCCGGCAAGGAAAAACTGCCGATGATGGTATTCGAAGAGGAGGACCTCTCCTTCCTAGACCCCATCAAGGAATATGCCTATCCTCTCTATAAGGAAGCCTCGTTCGTAAAGGGCAAGATGGAAAGATATGCCGCTTTGGCCAAGGTCAAGGAAGAGGTGTTCGAGAAGTTCGCCGAAGTGATCGAAGAGAGTGAAAAACCAGAGAAGGTCTATGCGATGTTTGAGGATATGGAGTATTCCATTCTCAGGACATCCATTTTGAACGATGGAGTGAGGACCGACGGTAGGAAGGTGGACGAGATTCGTCCGATCACCTGTGAAGTCGGAGTCCTTCCACGTGCCCACGGAAGTGCATTGTTTACCCGTGGTGAGACCCAGGCTTTGGCTTCGACAACGCTGGGAACCGCCAGTGATGAGCAGATGTTCGATACCATCGATGGTGAGAAACATTTCAGCAACTTCATGTTGCACTACAATTTCCCTCCCTTCAGTGTGGGTGAAACCGGTAGATTGACCACCGGTCGCAGGGAAATTGGACATGGTCACCTCGCACAACGTGCACTCGAAGGGGTATTGCCTCCAAAAGAGGTCTTTCCCTATACAGTGAGGGTGGTGTCCGAGATTCTCGAATCGAACGGATCGTCCTCCATGGCCACAGTCTGTGGCGGTTGTCTCTCCCTCATGGATGCCGGTGTCAAGATACTCCAGCCTGTGGCCGGGATTGCCATGGGACTCATCACCGAGGGAGCCGACTACAACAAATATGTGGTGCTCAGCGATATCCTCGGAGAAGAGGACCATCTGGGCGATATGGACTTCAAGGTTGCCGGTACGAAGGACGGTATCACAGCTTTCCAGATGGATATCAAGATCGCCGGAGTGTCGCGTGAGATCATGGCAAAGGCGCTTGATCAAGCCAAGCAGGGGAGAATGCATATCCTCGGTGTCATGAATGAATCATTGCAGGCACCCCGCAACGACATCTCCGAGTATGCTCCGAAAATCCTCACCATCAAAGTCGATGAAGACAAGATCGGTGCGATCATCGGAACCGGTGGCAAGACCATCAAGGGGATTGCCGAACAGTCGGGAGCCGAGGTGAATATCGACAACGACGGCACGGTGACCATTTATGGTAAGAACAGTGCGAGTGCCCAAAAGGCGCTTGATCTGGTCAAGTCCATTGTTGAGGAACCTGAAGTCGGTCGCATCTATACCGGAACAGTGAAACGAATCATGGATTTTGGTGCATTCATTGAAATTCTTCCTGGTAAGGAGGGGCTTTGCCATATCAGCAAGCTCTCAAAGACCAGGGTGAACAACGTGAACGATGTGTTGAGCGTCAACCAAGTCGTTCCCGTGAAGCTTATCGAGATCGATCGCATGGGTCGTCTGAACCTCAGCTACATCGACGCGATCGAAGAGAAGGAATCCAAATAGGATGACTGGACCCGATATCCTGGTCGTCGCGAAACAAGGGGCACGGTTGCCTGTCTACTCTTCCGAAGAGGCTGCAGGCGCCGACCTCTGCGCATTCTTGCCCGACTCTCCCCTTCGCATCGAAGCTCAGGGGGGAAGGGCGGTCGTACCTACCGGTCTTGTTATGCAGATTCCCTTTGGGTACGAAGGACAAGTTCGACCTCGCAGTGGACTCGCTGCCCGTCATGGGGTGACTGTGCTCAATAGTCCCGGTACCATTGACAGCGACTATCGTGGCGAGGTGAAGATCATCCTCATCAATCATGGAACAGAACCGTTCATCATCAATGATGGTGACAGGATTGCCCAATTGGTGATCGCACCTGTGGTCCATCGACGTTTCGTACCGACGCAGTCCACCAATGTGACGGAACGGGGTGAACGGGGGTTCGGATCCACAGGAGTGTGAAACATGGAGAGACGGGGTGTCTCATCGTTCGGCACATTGCGAACCTATGTGTTGCGTGAATTCCTCCTCTCTCTCCTTGTGGCCTTCCTTTTCTTCTTCTTCATCTTTTTTGTGAACCAATTGCTCCTGTTCGCCCAACGGATACTTCTCAAGAATGTCGATCTTGGGAAGGTGATGGCCTTGGTCGGACTATCCATTCCCCAGATTCTCCTTTATACCATTCCGTTTTCCACATTGAGTGCAGCATCGATGACGATCGGGGATCTTGTGGCGAGGAACGAGTTGCTCGCATTGAGATCCAGCGGCATTTCCTTGCGAAGGATGTTCGAACCGATTGCAATCATGGCGTTGCTGTTGGCGGTGGGAACATTCTTTGTCGCGGATGCCTTGTTGCCCTACAGCCACCAGAAGTTTCGTGTGCTCTACTCCGAATTGCTGCGTGATCTTCCGACTCTTGAAATCGAATCATATGCGGTGAATAGGATAGGGGATATCGTGTTGGTGACAGGCGAGGTCGATGATGGGAATATCGGATCGTTGCTCTTGTTCGACACTTCCAACCGTTCCGACAATCGTGTGGTCAGTGCCTCGGGTGGGACAGTCACCCTTGTTGATCTGAATTCATTCCTCTATCGTCTCGATCTGTTGAATCCTGTGGTGCTCGAGACAGAGGGTGATTCCTTGGAACGGTATACACTTGCCCAGGCAAAACAGATGACCTATTATCTTGATTTCAGCGACCAGGTGGCGAGATTCACCGATGTGACTCCTTCCCAATTGAGTACAAGGGACCTGAGGAAAGCCATTTCCGTACGGCAGGAGGATCTTGCCACCGACATGGCGAGAAGGGAACGTTCACTGGCTGTGCTTGAACAACAGCTTGCCGAAGCAATCGAAACGGCAATCTCCGAGGCTTCCAATGAAGCGTTCGACAAGGTGATGGAATTGCAACAGCAGGTGGATCGTCTTGAGAGCGAGCGTGGGATCAACTTCTATCTCCAATACTATAGGGCCGAACTGCACAAGAAGATCGCACTTTCGGCCAGCTGTTTCATACTGGTGTTCGTAACATTTCCTCTTTCGCTTCTCAAACTGAAACATGGACGGCTCTTTGGTTTCGGCTTGTCCTTGGTGGTGGCGAGCATCTACTGGTTTCTGCTCTTTTTTGCGCAAACAAAGATACTTGACGTCGCATTCAATCCCGGATTCCTCATATGGGCACCCAACATGTTGGTTGCCATCGTTTCCTCATTTCTGCTGTCGAGGTCGATGAGGGTATGAGAAGGTTGGACCGTTACATTCTGGGTTCGATGCTCAGGATCATCACCACCACGGTGGTGCTCGTCACATTGATACTCCTGTTGTTCGATATTTTCTCAAATCTAGAACAATATATCGACAACGCCACCTCCTATCGTGACATCGCGCGTCTTACCGCGTGGTATATTCCCGAGGCGATTGGATATGCATTGGGTCCTGCAAGTCTGTTCGCCGCAACCTATTTTCTGGCGATGTTGCATGCCAACAATGAAATGATCGTGCTATCGAACATCGGGTATCCCTTCAGGAGAATCGTGTTCCCCATGGTATTGCTCGGAGTGCTGCTTGCCATTTTCCAATTCGTGTTCTCGGAAGAAGTGACAATCAAGGCCACAAGGGAAAAAGAGTTGCTTGGACAAGAGATACTCGGTATCCGAACCAGTAGTGAAAACCGCAATGTCACACTCAGGTCTCCAGCGGGGGACTATGTGGTGTTTGCAAAGAGGTATGATGACGAGAATCGTACGATCTCCTCGGTAATGCTCATCATGCTCGATTCCGAGGGCAGCATAGCGGCGAAGATCGATGCATCCTCGGGATTCTACCAAGATGGATACTGGGTGTTGCGGGATGTAGTACGGTATTTGATAGATGACGAGGGGGATGTGGTTGAGGCCTACAAGGAACCCGAATACCACAATCGTGCAATCACGATGGATCCCGCCTTGTTCAGAAATCTTCAGGCCGACATCACCTCTATGGAACTCGACAGCGCCATCCGGTATGTACAACGCATCAAGATGATGGACGCCAACCAGTACATGGAATACGCTTCCGATCTCGCCGACAGGATATTCGGTGGCCTTACCCCCTTGATACTGATCGTGATTTCCTGTTCTACTGTCTTCACTTGGAGAAAGAATGTGCTCATACTCAGCATTCTCACGAGCCTGGCCATCGCGGTGGTGTACTTTGTGATGCAGATGGTGAGCATGATTCTGGCGAAACAGGGAATCATACCCCCAGTGCTTGGACCGACCGCTCCGATGTTGATTCTGACGGTGCTTTCGGTCGGTGTGATGGCGGTAAGAAGGATTTGATTGGAATGGAACATATCTATCGTTCGACACATCGTGATGCCACCGGCAACGCCCGTTGTGGTGTCGTTTCATTGCCCCATGGTGAGGTGGTCACACCCACCTTCATGCCTGTGGGAACAAATGGTACGGTGAAGGGCATGTATCATGATGCGGTCTCCGACATCGGGTACAACCTCATTTTGGGAAATACCTACCATCTGTATCTTCGTCCCGGTACAGAGGTCCTTGAGAAATTCGGTGGTTTGCATGCATTCAGCAATTGGAAGCACAATATCCTCACCGACAGTGGCGGTTTCCAGATCTTCAGTCTTTCCCAGTTGCGGAAGATCAGGGAGGAAGGGGTTACCTTCCAAAGCCACATCGATGGTTCCAGGCATCATCTTACTCCAGAAAAGGTGGTTGATATCCAAAGGATCATCGGCAGTGACATCCTGATGTGTCTCGATGTGTGCACTCCTCCCGAAATCTCCTATAGGAAGGCCAAGGAGGCATGGGAAACCACAAGGACCTGGGCCAAACGTTCCTTCGACAGGTGGAGTTCCCTGGAAGGGTTCGAGGGAAAATTGTTCGGTATCGTGCAAGGCAACTTCTATAAGGATCTAAGGAAGGAGAGTGCTCTCGCGATAGCCGAAATCGATTTTCCCGGTATTGCGATCGGGGGATTATCGGTAGGGGAGACTCCTGCACAATTCAGTGAATTCCTCGCCTATACCACAGAATTTCTACCGGACGACCGGCCAAGATATGTGATGGGAATAGGGAGCCCCGACTATATCCTCGATGCGGTCGAGAATGGCATCGACCTGTTCGACTGTGTATTGGCCACCAGGGCTGCGAGAAATGGTTCGGTGTTTACCGACGACGGCATGATCCAGATGAAGAAGGCAGTCCATGAATTCGATACGGGTCCGATCGCCGAAGGTTGTACCTGCACCGCATGTACCAAGTACTCGAGAGGATACCTCAGGCATCTGTTCAAGGCGAAGGAGATGCTTGGAGGAATGTTGGCAACCGAACACAATCTCACCTACCTGTACAGATTGATGGAACAGGTGAGGTCTGCAATCAATGAAGATCGTTTCCAGGAATTCAAACGATCCTATCTGGCTAGGTACTATGGCACATGATGGGGTGAAGGATTCAAGCAAACACTCCTCCGATTCCCTGATCATCATGCTGTGTACCTTGGCTTCACGTCTCTTGGGTATTCTCAAGGCGCGGGCGATTGCCATGGTGTTTGGTGCGACCGGTGTGGCTGATGTGATCAACTTCACCTTCAACATACCCAACAATTTCAGAAAGTTGTTTGCCGAAGGCGCCCTCAGCACCGCCTATATCCCCGTATTCTCCTCCTCAATAGCAGAAGAGGGTGGGGGAATCGTGAAATCGGGGGCCTTGCTCGCCAGAATGCAGGCCTTCCAGTTGGTCGTATCCATCCCACTTGTACTGCTTACATGGATATGGAGGATCGACATCATCAGGTTTCTCAGTGACTTCACTGATAGTGGACATATCATTCTTTCCGGTAATCTGCTGGTCTATTTCATGGTGTTTCTCGGTACCATTTCCTTCGCTGCCCTTTATGGGGGGTTGTTGCAAAGCCATGGTTCTTTCTTCCTTGCCGCTGCCGCTCCCTTGATCTTCTCCATCTCGGTGATCGCGAGTGTGTACGGGTTGAGCCGCTACATCGGAGCGTATTCCATGGCGTTCGGGGTCGTATTCGGTGGGAGTGTCCAGGCCCTCGTCACATTCCTCGGTCTGAAAAGGTTTGGTTATCGATTCACACTCTCCTTCGATTTCACTTCAAGCGATTTCCATCGTGTGATGCACACATGGGCACCTGTGACCATTACCGCTGTGATCGCGATCATCACACAACAGGTTTCCTTTTATTTCGCTTCCACATTGGAAGAAGGGACGGTCACCGCCTTCAGCAATGCGATCATCATTTGGCAGGCGCCCTATGGAATATTCTACAATGCGATCGCCACCGTGTTCTTTCCAGCGATGGTACGTGCGTTCGCAACAGGAAAGGGAAAGGAACTGGATCAACTGGTGCACAAGGGTCTTCTGGATATCGCGACCTTGCTCGTGCCGGCGGCCATACTGTTGACCACCCTCCGTTTCGAAACCACCGCGGTATTGCTGCAAAGCGGTCGTTTCCTGCTCTCCGATACGGTCAACACCGGTGGGGTGTTGCTGTGGTTCACCGTTGGTATGCCGGTGGTGGCATGGTACGGCTTTCTCCAGCGGGTATGTTACTCCACCAACCACTTCAAAAGTACCTTGGTGGTGGGAATCATCGTCTCAATAGTGGACATCGCCATCATGTTCTTCGGCATAAGGATGGGCTATGGTGCGGCGAGCCTCAGTCTTGCGAACACCGTATCCTTCGCAATCGGAACCGTGGTCCTCTGGGTTGTGTCGCGTGCCAAGGCAAAGGTTGAAATCGGGATCGGGAAATTGGTTGTGAATCTCATCAGGTTGCTGATAGCCAATATTCCACTCATCACCCTTGCGATCATCTACTTGCGGTATTTCAATGCTTCATGGTGGACCGATGGCAGCAATATTGGGAATCTGCTCATTTTGGTTGGTCTTTATGTGGCTGCAATGGGTATCACCATCGTTTCGTATCGTTTGGCGGGTATCGAATTCATTCAAGTGTTGTTCAGACGGAGAAGGCGCTGAACACCAGTCCAACGCCTTCCTCCACTGTCATGATCGTCATCACACTTGAAGCGCGGTGATCTTCCTTACGGTGAAATCATATTTTTGTTCATTGATTTCAAATGAGAACCGTTCTCCCACCTTGTGGTTGAGCAACTTCGCGCCAAATGGTGCGAGGTAACTGATGGTATGGTCGTTGGGGTTTGATTCCCATGGTCCGAATATCCTGTAGATATCTTCCTTTCCAGAAACATGGTTCTGCAAGACCACCTCTGTACCGAAAGAAACTTTGGATGAATCGACCATGCCTTGCGTCACCACGGTGGCACGGGAAATTTCATCGGTCAATCTCATCATGGTCGCATTGAGTATCCCTTGTTTCTCCTTGGCAGCCTTGAACTCACTGTTCTCACGCAAATCTCCAAGTGAAAGGGCTTCGCCAATTTCCTTCGAGTTCTCAGGGATGTCGACATTCATGATCCTGTCCAACTCGGCCTGCTTCTCCAAGAATCTTGCCTTGGTAACCAACAATCCACTGGAGACAACCTCGGTGGAACTCGTCTCCTCACCCAAGAAGACGAAGTCGGGATACTTGTCGAGAATGGCATGTTTCACTTCGATCTTCCTCGATTGCTCGAGTCCCTGCATACGTTGTACGATGAAGTTGATGCGTTGGGCCGAACCTTCGTTTGCGGTCTTGAGGAATTCGAATAGTGTTCTCTCCTCGAACAACAACGTGGTGAGCGTCTTGGCGATCTTTCGATTCTCGTTGGTCGATTTCTTTGCTTCGATCGCATTGAACGCGAAGTCAAGCAACTGCAACTCACTGGTGATGAGCGTTTCGAATGGAATCCTGATCTTCTTTTCCCAGAACTTTCTGTCGTAGGTTCTTGCGAGATAGGTGAACAGATCGGCGTTTTCCCTCCAATTCCTACAAGCATTGCGGAACATGTCTTCTATGACCTTTTGACGTCCCTGCTCACGCAGAGTATCCATAATATAGCTGGTGAGGTAATGGGGATAGAGCGAGATGAGCACCTGTTCGATCTTTTCGGGATCCTCGGTGGTCACCACATTGTCTATGAAGGATTTCTTCAGCTCGGAATCGTCTATCGCACCGAAGGTTTTGGGAACATCGTCCATCAATCCGTAGAAATGCTTGAAATCGACGGTGTTGGGTCTCTCGAGGAAGGGGAATTTGTCACAAAGCCAATCGACGAAAAGGAAGCTCGCAACCACCTGATCGGTCACTTTCTGGTATGAGGTGCACTGATCGACGAAATATTGGACCATCTCCATGAAGAATTCCGATTCCGGATCTCCATTCTCCAAGAAATCCCTCACTATGCGGATCTTCTGATAGAACCGTTTCTCGTTCCTAAAGATTCCCAAGGACTTCTCTTCATAGGAGATCGGAGTTTCCCTCACGGTATAGACATCGGGATCGCTGGGAAGGAATCCTATGAGAGGATCGTTCATGATGATCTTCTTGGCAGCTGTTTGCCAGGTGGACCACTCCTTTGCAGTAAGAATCGATGGTACCACTTCAGCCTTCATTGCCTTGATCGTCGAGGCGTTCTGGTTGCTGCTGATGAGGGTTCTGAGTCCCCAAGGCACATCGGTCTTGAACTTCTCGGCCAGCTTTTCCTTCGGGAACACACTCTTCAGTACCCATATGTGGTGTTTTGGCAACACCTGAAGTGAACTGAACGCCATACCGAGCGACATGTTGTGGTTTCTCTTCTGGGCGAAATCTATCACCACATTCTCATGGGAAAGTTCACGAATCCTACCGATGCTCCATGTCTTATGGTATACGAACGATCCTTTGTCGAAGGCGATGTTCTTTTCAAAATCGTCGATCGCAGAATGTATATCCCTATAGTTCTTGTCCAAATTCGAGATATCGATGCAGGATTCCAATCTACTGTGACCGGAATATTTCTTTCTATAGCATTCCACCAATCTCTCTCGGGCCCATTCGGAATGGGAATCAAGATCGAGCATGGTCTTCAATACGATGATTCCCTTGTCCCAGTCCTCCTGGCCAATCGCCACTTCATACAGTTGGGCGAGCATTTGTGAAGTCTGGTCCCCTTGGAATTTGGCCGCAATCCGTTGTGCGAGTCCCAAGAGGTAGGCGAAATCGTCGGGAATCATCTCAAGGAGAATCGTCCACACTTCTTTTACCGCAGGCAGATTCTGGGCATTGAGGAATCGTTGAAGCGCCTTTTTGTAGTAGAAAAGCGCCTTTTCGGTAATTCCCTTCGACACATAGCGTTCCGCGATATCCTGCAATAGATCGGTCTCGTCGTAATCTACCCTCACCAAGCGTTCGTAAAGGGCATACTTGTCCTCTTCACGTCCCATCTTGTCATAGCAGACGGCAAGCACACGGATCACGTATTTGTCCTCGAAACGATCGAGTACCTTCGAACACAGGTATTCCACGAGACTATACTTCTTGTTCTCATTGAAGGTTTCGATGAGATTGGTGATATTCCCGTAGTCCAGGGATTTTCTTCTCAGTGCGATACTTCCGGAGAGGTACATTGCAATGATACTGTGTTTGTTCTTCTCCAAATACTCGTCACATATGTTCTTCACTTCCAACAACTCTTCGGAATCGGTGATCTTGTCAAGTATTCCGTCGAGCTCCTCGAAGTTCGGTATCGTATAATTCGTGATGGTGGTCCTTGTCCATTTCTCTTCCGTAAGCAGGGTCTTGATGTTTTCTTCGTTCATTCGGCGCTCCCTTGATAAAGTGCTCAATTGGAACAAATAGTAAACAGCCCGAGCCGCGCATCCATTGGTTTCGGACTCCAAGACAGCTCAGGTGTTGTACGGTGAGAATAGTTCCAAGTTGCTTCCATATCATAACATGATGAACGATTGAATGCAATAAGTGTTTGCCTCCCGTACGGTTGGAAGCCGATGCCGCTTTCCAAAATTCCTCCTATCTGATACAACATTGGTATGGAAAGAAAACCCAATTGCATAGTTGCGCCGTCGATGTTGTCGGCCGATTTCTCCCAAGCCGGAAAGGCCGTCGAGATGATCGGAAAGACTACCAGCCAATGGATACATCTCGATGTGATGGATGGTATGTTCGTACCGAACATCTCGTTCGGACCCAAGTTCATCCAGGATATCAGGGAGCTTTCGAAACTGGTGTTCGATACCCACCTCATGGTCGAACAACCAGAAAGGTATATTCCTCTATTCGCCGCTGCAGGAAGCGATTACATCACCGTGCATGCGGAAGCCTCCGTCCATCTCAATAGAACCCTTGCCATGATCACCGATGAAGGTAAGAAATCCGGAGTCTCGATTGTTCCCTCGACTCCGGTATCCGCAATCGAAATGGTGCTGGATGAGGTCGATCTCGTGCTGGTGATGAGCGTGAATCCCGGTTTCGGTGGACAAAAGTTCATCCCTTCCTCATTGGAGAAGATCAGGCAACTGGATACCATAAGAAGGGAAAGAGGCCTCGATTTCAAGATATCGGTCGATGGTGGGGTAGGTCTGGCAAACGGAAAGATGCTCATCGATTCGGGTGTGGATGTGTTGGTGATGGGAAGTGCGTTCTTCGGCTCCAGCGACAAACAGGCGCTTGTGGCCAAGCTGCAGGGACTCGACAACTGATGAAAGCGGTGGTGCAGAGGGTTTCTTCGGCATCCGTCATCGTTTCGGGAAAGACGGTGGGATCGATCGACAAGGGATTGTTGGTCTATCTTGGAGTTGAACGGGAGGATACCGAGGCCGATCTTGACTACATGGTACGCAAGATTCCGAATATCCGGATGTTCACCGATGGTGAAGGGAAGATGAACCTTTCGGTCGGTGATGTCGGAGGACAACTGCTGGTGGTCAGCCAATTCACCCTCTGTGCCGATATGAGGAAAGGCAATCGTCCTTCGTTCAATCCCGCAGCGGAGCCCAAAATGGCCGAGACGATGTACCTGAGGTTCGTGGAGAAGGTGAGAAACAAAGGATATGTGGTTGAAACGGGAGAGTTCGGAGCATCGATGAAGGTGGGCTATGTGAACGAGGGTCCGGTGACCCTTATCATCGATACCAGGGAAAACATGAAGCAAAACTAGCATTGATGGAGTACAATATTGGTACACATCGAGAAGAGAGGATGATATGGCGAAAGGAAGCAACAACAGCGCACCTGTGGTGGTAACCGATACCAAACAAAAACTGGTTGCCCTGGAGGCGGCCCGTTCCCAGATAGACAAACAGTTCGGCAAAGGTGCCCTCATGAAATTGGGTGACAATCCCACCGATCGTTCCGTCCAGGTGATCTCCTCGGGTTCCATTCTCCTTGACGAAGCATTGGGGATAGGAGGGTATCCGAAGGGGAGGATCATTGAAATCTATGGTCCCGAGTCTTCGGGAAAAACCACCTTGGCGCTCCATTCGATCGCAGAAGCCCAGAAGAGTGGGGGAATCGCCGCATTCATCGATGCGGAGCATGCCCTTGATCCCACCTATGCGAGAAAGCTTGGAGTCAATACGGACGAATTGTGGATATCGCAACCCGACAATGGTGAGCAGGCGCTGGAAATCGTCGAATCGCTGGTCCGTTCCGGTGCGGTGGACATCATAGTGGTCGACTCCGTGGCTGCTCTTACTCCGCAAGCCGAAATCGATGGAGAGATGGGTGATTCCCACATGGGTTTGCAGGCCCGGCTCATGAGCCAGGCGTTGCGTAAATTGACTGGTATCCTGTCCAAGGCCAACACCACCATCATCTTCATCAACCAGATCAGAATGAAGATTGGAGTGATGTTCGGCAATCCCGAGACCACCACTGGTGGAAATGCACTCAAATTCTACTCTTCGATCAGGATCGAGGTGCGTCGTATCGAGGCCATCAGCAGAAGCGCCGACGACATCATTGGAAATAGGGTGCGGATCAAGATAGTGAAAAACAAAATGGCTCCCCCCTTCAAGAAAGTCGAACTCGATATGTTCTTCGGAGAAGGACTCAGCTATTTCGGCAGTATACTTGATGCAGCATTGAAGTATGAACTGCTCGACAAGAGCGGTTCATGGTATTCCTACAATGGTGAAAAGATAGGTCAGGGTAGGGAGAATGCAATCAACTTCCTCAAGACCAACAGTGATATCACAAGCGACCTCGATACCAAGTTGCGGGCATTGATTTTCCCTTCGGCCAAGAAGGATGAACAGGAGACGCAGAAGACGCAGTAGGGATATCCTCCCTTTACGCGAACGGGTGAAAACGCTATACTCGGTCGCATGGTACAGGAAACGGGACTGATGGATAGGGCGGGGGCGACTCCATCCGTCATTTCCTATTCGATTCGACAGTTCGAAGGTCCCTTGGATCTCCTCTTGCATCTGATCCAAAAGGCTCAGGTCAATATCTACGATATCCCAATCGCCGAGATCACCGACCAGTTCCTCTCCTATCTTGAAACCGCGAGAACCCTCGATCTGGATGATCTTACCGATTTCTATGCGATGGCGGCCCATCTGATCTATCTCAAAAGTCGCATGTTGTTGCCCAACGATGTGGATCCCGAGGAGGATGACGAATTCTCCGAGATGAGGGGAGAATTGGTTGAGAGGCTCCTGGAATACCAGAAGTTCAAACGCTACAGTGCCCTTCTTGCGGATTCGAACCAAAGTGGTGATCTGTTTATACAAAGAAGGAAGAGCCAGTTCATGCTTCCCTTCGAAGATCAGGATCTTTGGAACGATGTGAACGTATGGGATCTGTTGAAGACTTTCTCCACGTTGCTCAAATCGATCACTCCGGAACAGGTGTTCAATGTCTATGAAGAGGTGACGACAAAGCAAAAACTCTCCTATATGATGGAGCTGTTTGAAGAGAGGGAGGAGATCTCATTCTTGGATCTCGTGGTGAATCGTGAATCCCCAATGGATATCATCTGTGCCTTCCTGGCGATTCTTGAAGCGGTCAAATTCAGCATTATCAGCATCCACCAACACGCCCTCTTCGGCGATATCGTGATCAGAAGAAGGGAAGGGTACGATCCCACCTTGCTCGATGATGAGGATTATGGCGATGATGAGCCGTTCGACACCTTTCTCTCGCCGGAGAACGAGGTGCCACACCATGAACGCATCGAACATTCGGCGACACTTTATGATGATGAAGAGGATGAATACGACGAAATCATCGATCTTTCGGATGAAGGGGATATGCCATGAGCGAACGCAACGAGGTACTTTCACCCGATGCACGTCTTGTCGAAGTGATCCTCTTCATTGAGAATGAACCGACAAGCGGTGATAGGATCGGTAGGCTTACCGGTCTGGATGCCACGCGTGTGGATATCGCATTGAAGGAGCTCGCAACCTATTGGGAAGAGCATATGCATGGTCTCGATCTCATCGAGGCAAATGGAGCCTACACATTCCTCCCTTCGGCCGACCTTCATGGAAAGCTTAAGGAGTGCTATGGGAAGAAAGTCGACCGCAGGCTGTCGAAGGCCGCCCTCGAGACGCTCTCCATCATTGCATACTCCCAACCGGTCACCAGAAGGGATGTGGAGAATATCCGCGGGGTCTCGAGCGACAGCATCATACGTTTGTTGAAGGAACGCGAATATATCAAGGTGGTGGGTAGGAAGGATGTTCCGGGACATCCCGGGCTGTACGGCACCACGAAGAAATTCCTATTTGAATTCAATCTTCCGAGCATTTCGGCGCTACCGAAATTATCGGAGATCGATGCAGCCCGATTTACCCGAGACGAGGAGTTCAACGATGCAAATTGATTATCCCATCCGATTGCAAAGCTATTTGGCCAAGAGTGGATTCGGATCCAGAAGATCTTGTGAAAGACTGATATCGGAGGGAAGGGTTTCGGTGAATACCAGAATCGTCACCGAAATGGGAACCAAAGTCGATAAGGATGATGTGGTGATGGTGGACAATGTGTTGGCCGAACCGGCCGACAGGTTGTTCTACTATGCTCTGAACAAACCGAAAGGCTATGTCTGCACCAACTACGATCCGAATGAGACAAAATACGCACGCGATCTCATCACCATACCTGAGAACAACCTTCTTTTCCATGTCGGTCGTCTGGACAAGGATTCCACCGGATTGATCCTGTATACCAATGATGGCGATGCGGCACAAAAGATCATGCATCCTTCCAACCGGATCGAGAAGGAGTATGCGATCATGACCACCGAACCGATCCAACGGGCCGATATGGACGAGGCTTTGCGCGGTGTGTATATCGACAGTCAGAAACCGTATGTGATAAAGAAGTTCGAACTCAGATCGAAACGATGGGTGGTGGTCACGCTTACGGAGGGAAAGAACCGTGAACTGCGTAAGATCTTCAGCTATTTCGGCTATACAATCCGACATCTGGTGAGACTGCGGATCGGTCCCATCGAATTGGGGGATTTGCCGGAAGGCAAATACCGACCGGTCACAAAAAGTGAGATGTATGCCTTGTTGGAGGGAAAGAATAGATGACAATGGATGTGAAAGGATTCGTCGTTGCGATCGACGGACCTGCGGGAGTAGGAAAAAGTTCCATAGCAAAGATGGTTGCAGATCGTTTGGGGTTCCATTTTCTGAATTCAGGAAATTTCTATAGAGCTATCACCCTCAAAGTGCTCGATATGGACATCGAACCCACCGATGAAGCTGCCGTGCTTGATGTGGCCAAAGGGATTTCATTGGAAATACGTGAAGGAAGACTATTTTCCGATGGTATCGATGTTGAGGATCGTCTCCATTCGGACGCCGTCGATGCGCACGTGGCCCAACATTCGGCCATAGTGGAACTCCGTACGATCGTGAACCGACATCTCAGGAAGCTCGCCGAACATGGGATGAACCTTGTTGCCGAGGGGAGGGACATCACTACTGTGGTGTTTCCCGAAGCACAGTGCAAGTTTTTTCTCGACGCATCTGTTGAGGTAAGGGCCACCCGTCGGCATGCACAGCAGGAAACCGAACTCTCTTACGAAGACTTGGTGCGAAAAATCGCGCAGAGGGATGAGATAGACAGGAACAAGCCGATCGGGGGGCTTAAGGTCGCACCCGATGCGATCTATATCGATACGTCGTACTTGACCATAGATCAAGTTTATGACACAGTGTTACGTGCTATATTTACCCGAATTCCGGGTGAAAATAAGGATCAGGAGAGAAAAGTGGAAGAAGTGAAGGAAGTGTTGGAAACACAAAACGAACCTCAGCAGAAGGCTGATATGCAGACGATGCTGCAGGAACATTACCTAAAATCTCTTGATGAAATTGAAGACGGTCAGCTCGTTACCGGTACTGTTGTTCAGGTCAATAACGAGTATGTGTTCGTGGATGTGGGGTATAAGTCGGAAGGAAGGATTTCCTTGGACGAGTTCTCCACTTCTCCCGCCGTCGGCGACGAAGTCAAGGTCATGATTGTCAACAAGGAAGGGAAGGGCGGCCAGATCGTCATTTCCAAGAAACGTGCTGACATCAAGGAACGAACCGAAGTCCTCAAGGAGGCGGCCGACAACCGTACTCCAGTGATGGGCAAGTTCGTGAAGGTCATCAAGGGAGGCTTTGAAGTCGACCTGGGCAATGAATTCTTGGGATTCTGCCCGTTATCGAAAGCGGATGTGGTCAGGGTCGAGGATCCGGAGACCATGATCGGGATTGCCGATTATTTCATCATCGACAAATTCCACACCGGAATGAAATTGAAGAGTGTGGTCTCCCGACGCGAATACCTTGAGAAGAAGATCAAGGAAAACAAGGAGAAATTCTTCTCCACCGTAAAGATCGGAGATGTGGTTGAAGGAACTGTGAAGAGCTTCACCAGTTTCGGAGCATTCATCGATCTCGGTGGTTTCGACGGACTTCTCCATATCAACGATATGAGTTGGGGACATGTCACCAAGCCCAAGGATTTCGTGAAGAAGGGTCAGGTGGTGCAGTTGCGTCTCATCAACATCGATCCGGTCTCCCAGAAGATCAACCTCTCGCTCAAGCATATGCAGGAAGATCCATGGAACTCCTTCGAACAACGATATTCCGTGGACGACGTGGTGAAGGCTCCGGTCACCAAGATCACTACATTCGGTGTATTCATCGAGATCGAACCCGGTATCGAGGGATTGGCCCATATATCGGAACTGTCCTGGACCAAACGCATCAACAACCCGAAGGAACTGTTGTCCATCGGTGATGTGGTTGAAGCCAAGATTCTCGGCTATGATCTTGACAAGAAGAGGGTGAGCCTTGGACTCAAACAACTTGAGGAAAATCCTTGGGACACCATCGAGGAACGCTATCCCCAGGGCATGACGCTCACCAAGCCGGTGGTCAAGATCACCAACAGCGGTGCGTTCATCAACCTTGAGGAGGGCATCGACGGATTCCTCCATATCGACGATATTTCCTGGACCAAGAAAGTAAGGAATATGAACGACTTCTGCAAGGAAGGCGATGTGATCGATGTGGTGGTCACCCGTGTCGATTCGAAGACCCGTCATATTCGTCTTGGAGTGAAGCAGCTGGAGGGCAATCCTTGGCAGACACTGCGCCATGACTATTCGAAGGGAAGCACAATCAGTGGAGTGGTGAGCAATGTCACCGACTTTGGAGTGTTCGTGCGTGTCCTTGGTGATATCGAGGGCCTCATCTCCAAATACAATCTTGTCGGACCCGATGAGCAGTACACCGATGCGGTTCTGACCAAGTTCAAGGTCGGTGATCCAATCACCGCCGCCGTGGTCGAAATCAATCCTTCGACTCAGAAATTGAGCTTGTCGATCAAGGAGATGATCCGCAAATCACAGCAATCGGAGATTTCCAAGTACATTCATGACGACGATGGTGATACCTTCACTTTCGGTGACTTGATGAAATCCCGAGAAAACAATGTGGAATAGCGGAGCAGTATGATGGCAAAAAAAGAGGAAACGACAGCTTCGGGTAAAATTGCGTCCAATTTCAATATGTTCCTTATCGCGAAGAAGCGGATCCTGATCGGTATCGCGGTGGCCCTTGTGGTCATCGTGATCGGTTTGTGGATCGGTCTTACGGTCGCGGAGAATCGTGCCGATTCTCTGCAGCTTTCGATCGACAATCTGCAGGATACCTATTCAGAATGGAATTTCTTGGAGGACAAGACAACCTCCGAAGCTAAGGAAATGAAGGACTCCCTTGTCACCGATCTTACCGATCTCGCCGACAAGAGTGGAGATTCGTATCCTGTGCTCAAGGCAACGTATCTGCTCGGACTCATCGCCTATGATGGTGGCGAATACGATCAGGCTCTGGCACACTTTTTAGAGGTGGCCAAGAAGGGTGAAGGCACGTATTTGGAATCGCTTTCACTCTACAATGCCGGTGTGGTCAGTGAGCAGCTTGGAAATACAGACAAGGCTCTGGAGTACTACCAGACTATCTACGACACGTTCGGTTCGGACGCCGCGGAATCGGCAAAGGCCCTTTTCAGTGTGGCACGTTTGCAGGAAGCGAAAGGTGATGTCGAACTGGCAAGGGCTGTGTTGCAGCAGCTTGCCGACGAGTTCCCGTCATCCGAATATGCAAAATTGGCCCAGACCCGTCTCGTGACACTCAGATAGTTGAAGGATACCTCCATGGCGGAGGAGTATGCATGAAGAGATGTTGGCGCAAAGGTAAGTTTCTACCTATCATCGTGCTGGCATCTCTTTTTCTGTTCATTGGTTGTGGCATTCCGACATATCTCAGTCTTGATTCCGACATCACCATTGTAAAACATACTGATGGAACGGCAGGTGCGAATATCACTGTCGCACCAACGGCCTCCGCCAAATTCACCGAATATTTCGGAGCAGGGGAGGGTCCCTCCCTGAAACTGTTCTACGTGTTGTCTACCTATGAAACTGTAGATTCTCCCATCACAGATATCGACGGTACAAATTACCGGCTGAATATTGTCGATGACACCTTTAGAAGCCTTTATAGGAACAACGGCAACGGAAGACAATGGTCACCTGAAAGTACCTCAGCTTCCGATCCGGTGGCACCCGGGTTCTTCATCTATACCGACAATAAGGACAATCTCAGGGAATCCTCTTCCTTCAGACCGGATGATCTTGTCTCAGAACCTGCGGGAATACTGGTGGGAACATTCGCCGGAAGCATCACTAAAAATGATTCAGATAAAAGTGCGTATGTATTCGGATCTTCTCCCGATATGGATCTCACCATACCGAACTCCAGTTTTTCCTTCACACTCTCCACGGAATCGATCACACCACCGTCAGGTTCTTCATTTCCAGTGGATGCAGTGCCTTCCCATCTGGTGAAACTCGAGACAAATGAGAGTTCACCAAGAATCCTCTATTTAACCGATTATAAGAAGAATCCTTTCGTTGACACCTTATCGTGGACCGGAACGAATTTCTCCGACCAATACTTGGAGGAGGATGGGTATTTCTACGAAAATATCGCCGAATCCTACACAAGTCCCTTGTATCTGCATATTTGGGCTGCCGTCTATGCAAACGGGGAGTACTTCACCAACATCTACTGGTCGGACCTGGAATATTTGGGAAGCATACCATTGTAATGGCAACTTCCCAAAAAAATGTATATAATGTATATTCTGTAAACTAGAAACCATCAAGGAGCATATTGGCATGATCGACTACCAACACAAGGATGCTGAACAGTTCACTGAAGCTGTGGAGAACCTGTACCATATACTCACGATGCTGCGCAGTCCCGAGGGTTGTCCCTGGGATCGTG
>Ga0334898_1001857_pt1 | contig 21450 bp, 16 predicted proteins | sample GraSluR3_MG_10_FD_207228 | JGI IMG/M metagenome (GOLD analysis project Ga0334898, IMG submission 207228) | Sludge microbial communities from methane-producing bioreactor in Wageningen University, Netherlands - Granular Sludge_3_08-R3 | ecosystem: Engineered > Bioreactor > Anaerobic >... | reverse complement strand
CCTTTTCTGCTATACCGATAACCCCCTTTGGCTGGAAACAGGTAATTAGCACAATTAAAAGCCCGTATATCATAAGGTCGATACCGGTACCCGAACCGCCAAGTTTTATTCGTGTAAATTCCGAAAGAGGTATAAAGATGGCTGCACCTATAATGGGCCCGTAAATATTGCCGATGCCGCCTAAAACCGTCAAAAGCACAATTTTCATTGATATATCCAGCGAAAACATCATAAACGGGTCGATATAGAGTATATACTGTGCGTATATGGAACCGCACAGGGCGGATATAAAGGCGGATATAATCATTGCATACAGCTTGTAATTGGTGGGGTTGATACCGATGGCCTCCGCCACCTCATGGCTTTCACGGATAGCTTTCAGATAATACCCCATCTTGGAGTTTTCCAGGTAACTGCTAAGGAAAATCACCGCAGTAAACAGGGCAAGGCAGATATACACCCAGGGCAGCTTGTCACTGAACTGCAGGTAAAAAAGCCTCCGGCCGAAGCCTGACGAGCGGTGTATTATGGGTATGGATATACCGGTGGCACCCTCGACATAGCTCCAGCTTACAAACACCTGTTTAATTATTTCTGCCACCGCCAGCGTGGCTATGGCGAAGTAGTGGCCCTTGAGCCGGAAGCAGGGATAACTCATGACCGCTGCAATAACAGAGGCGATTATACCGCCAAGAATCATTCCCAGCCAGGGGGTAACGCCGCAGCGGTAAAAAATAACCGCCGAGGTGTACGCACCTATACCGAAAAAGGCCGCATGACCGAAGGAAGTCTGCCCGGCAAAACCGGTAATCAGGTTCCAGGCTTCGCCCAGGGTGGCAAAAATCAAAAGTAGAATGAAGGCGTTCAGCACCGCCTTGGTTTGGGTTATAAGGGGCAGCAGTGCCAGTACCGCAGTCAGAATAATAAGCGTTTTTTTATTCTTTACCATCCGAACAACCCCTTTGGCCGAACCTGAATAACTACCAGGTAGATTAAAAATACTATGGCATATTTGAATTGGGTGCCCAGAAAAAATCCGCCCAGGGCTTCGGTAAGCCCAATTATAAGTCCGCCGAACAGCGCACCCTTTATATTGCCAAAACCACCCAGCGCAACAATTACAAAGGCAATAACGCTGTAAAGGGCACCGGATGCGGGATATATCGGGAAAAAAGTGGCCATCAGCGCACCGGCGGCACCTACACAGGCGCCCGAAAGGCCGAAGGTAATGGCGTACATTTTGTTAGTATTAATCCCCATTAAAAGGGCGGTGTTTTTGTTAAGGGCTGTGGCCTGTATTGCCTTACCGGTCCTGGTTCTGTCCACAAAGGACATTATTACAATGGTTAGAATAATACTGCCCACCGCCGCCGCAATCTGCGGCATGCCTATTACAACGCTGCCCAGCCTGACGGTTTTCCCGGATACCAAAGCATTGTTTATATACCTGTAATTGGGTGACCACAGGTACTGGGCAAAGTTTTTTAAAAACATACTCAGCCCGAAGGTGGCAAGAAGCGCAGTAAGGCCGGCGGCGTTTAGTACCCTTTTGATAATACCGGTATAGGTGAGTACCCCCAGCACAAAAACAGCCGCTGTACAAACCGGCAGGGCTGCCAGCGGGTCCACGGAAAAAAGCGTAAACATCCAGAAGGCGGTATACATGCCGATCATCAGGAACTCGCCATGGGCGAAATTGATTATGTCCATAACTCCCCACGTTAAAGTAAGCCCCACAGCCACCAAAGCGTAAATAAAACCCATAAGTATTCCGTTAGCTATTATCTGCCCTATTACCATGTGTCCTCCTCCTTTACACCACGAACGGTATCCCCGGGCAGCAGCCAGTCCCAAAACATTGGTTTCCGCCCAAATGAGTATAGGAGGCAGGACAGGTACTTACCGCCCGCCCCCCTATAGGATTCTTTGCACTTTTCCCGAAGCATTATACAGTTCTTGGTGTAAGCTTTACTGAGTTATCTGTCCTTCCAGGCCGGGATTGGAACAACCGGCTCGGCTGTGGCCGTATCTTCAGGATATACCGCCTGGTACCTTTTATCCTGGGTCTGTACCACATAGGAAGCCAGTATTTCGTTTTGTCCGCCGGCATCAAATTTTACCGCACCGGCGGCGTAATAGGGAGCGTCAAAGGTGGTGCTCATTATAACGTCCATGATAGCATCCCCGTCAAAGCTTTGGGCAATATTAACGGCTTCGGCAAGCACCAGTACCGACGAAAACTCCTCCAGGGCAGGCCCGTCAAAGTCGGCGTTCGTCTTGGCCTTATAAAGGTCGTTTATGGCTGCAAGCTCAGGCATATCCGCAAGCTTTTCGGCCGAGAACGCAGCCCCGCCGGCAAAGAAGTCCCCGTCACTGTCAAGGTTTACAACAAACTGTGTATCCTGGAACCCGCCGCAGTAGTTAAGGACTGCTTTGGGTGCAATGCCGAACTCCTTGTACCTGTTAACAAACATGGTTATATCGGCGATATAGGAAGCATGGAAAACGGCATCGGCATTCAGGCTGCTGATCTGCTGTACCTCGGTATCAACATTGGTGACATCGGCGGCGTATGCTACAGTACCCACCAGCTCGAACCCAAGGCCGCCGTATTTTTCCTGAACCCATTTTTCCACCATTTCCTTGGCGTGAACACCGAATTCATTGTCCACATAGGCAACGGCTACGGTTTTTATGTCTGCATCGTAATTTTCGTTTAAGTATATCAAGTAATCGAAGAACATGGCTGTCTCAATGTCGTCGTTTGGAGCAATACGCACGAAGTAATTAAGGCCGCGCTCGGTAAGGGCCGCCGATGACGAAGACCCGGCCACAAAGGGTATACCGTACTGCTCGGCTGCCTGGCTGGCCGGTTTGGTGGCCGAACTGTGATAGCAGCCGACCAGTCCCACTACTCCCTCGTCTATAAGCCTCTCTGCTTCCGACTTGGCCATTTCCGGGTTGCCCTGGTGGTCGGCAAATACAATCTCCAGTTTGGCATTATCAAGATTCGGCAGCCCGGCGTCTTTGGCCAGCGGAACCGCTATCCCGGGATACTCGCCGTTAATTATCTCCTGGGCAACTTCCATGGCAGCCTGCAGCTTAACTCCCGTGGCGGCGGCGCTGCCGGTAAGGGGCAGTATGGCGCCTATTTTTACCGTTTCAACGCTTTCGGGCTCTTCTACGCCTTCCTCATCACCCGGCTCTTCAACGTCCGCCGGCTGCTCGGCGGGAGTACAGCCGGCAAAGAAAGTGATTACCAGCATAATCCCCACAAGTAATAGCACCAGTTTGGATTTCATTTCACTAACACCTCCGTTTTTTTCCTTGTCCCTTATTTATATTTGTATTGTTGAGAAGCGAAAAACATGACAGGCTGAAAGGCAAAAAAAAAGACCCTTGCTGTAGAGCTACAGGTCTTATTGATTACAAACTGCTATAAAAAGGCTTCCTGTTCCAATCGTGCTCCCACTTCGAGCATTTTTTTAATCACGTCGTGGAACTGCGAATAGCCTTTGTCGCAGAGCATCTTCTCAAGAGCAATTTTGTACTTTTTGTTAAAGGACAGCCAGTAATTTTCTTTTGACATAAAGGCTTTTTTGTCCATCAAATGGGGTTTAAGCTCAGGTATTATATTTTCTTTCAGTCTTTTAAACATCCTAAAGCCGCCAATGTCTATGTCACCCCAGTGGTAAAACTGCATTCCGCTCTTTTTGCCCGCCTCGTACACTTTGTTGAAAAACTCGCCCTTTACCGGGCTGTAGAAACCACCGTGAAATATGACCAGTTCGTTATTCTTCTTTTCCTTCAATACATATTCCATATAATTTGTCTTATTCTCGATAAACAGTATTCTCTCCACCCGGTCTATACCAGTTATTTCGAGGTCCTTTGCGGTACGGGAGTTTATAGCTATTCCGTGCCGGAACACGGAAAAATCCGCCGGTTTTCCATAAAGCCTGCCCAAAACATCTCCACAAAACTCCACCTGTTCGAAGACCTTTACTATTCCCACCTGGGCAAGCATTTCATCATCCGCCGGCACTTCTATTGAATCCTTCTCATCCATTAGATATTGTCTAATAATACGGGCGAGCCTTTTTTTGATGTGTCTTTCAAAATACTTGGAACTGCCGAAACATTTAATGCTAAACACCCTTTCGGGACATTCTTCGCCTTCAAGATGATCAATTGCCTTAAGGGCATCAAGCATCGCCAGGGCTGTATCGGTATCCCCCGGGAAGTACGGTGTTATGCTCTTTTTATTGTCTATTCCGTCCTCGGCTGATTTGAGAAAATTTTCTATCCAGGGCTGCTTAATATGGGGCAGGTATTCTCCTATTGTTTTTAGTACCAAATCCGCTTTGTCTTTTTTGGGGACCCTTCCCGCTTCCTGGTACGCATCGCTTACCCTATCAAGACACAGCCATGCCCTGTCAATAATATTGTCCCGTTCAAACTTCATCCATTCAAAATCTACAATGCCACTATCCGCCAGACCCTGAACCGTTGAATTAACCAGCTCCCGAACTCTTGTGTCTTCCAAATTGTACTCGGGCATATCACCGGAGCACAATCGGAGCATTATTCTTTTTGTAGATTCGCCGTCAAGGTATGCCCTGCTCCTTTCGTACTTATCAAGCAGACTATTGAGAATATACTTTTTAAAATCCATAATCAAACCCCTCAAGTTTCTTAGAATCAAAGGTCTTTACAAAGGAAACATCTTCGTTTCTGATAACGCATAGATTTCTATCCACCAAGGGAGCTATGTCTCCTATTTTCTCTGTGGGAGCCGAAAGCACTGCCTGAAGACCAAGCTTTCTTAAAAGTTTAATGCTCTCCTGTATCCTCTCGCTGTCCATTTTACTGAATGCCTCGTCAAACACTATGAGCCTTATGGTATTTCCCGCTTCGTTCCTCTGCCTTATACGATACAGCTGCGCAAAGGAAGCCAGCACTGATATGTAAAAGGGTGTTTGGGTCTCCCCGCCGGACTTTTTGTGTAAAGTCCGCGAAAGCCGCTGGTGCTGACCCTCTCTATCTATCACTTCCAGGTCAAAGCTTAGGTAAGTCCTGTAGTCGGTAAACCGTTTTATGTTTTTTTCCAACTGGGCCCTCGCGTCGGCATTTAGCTCCGAAGCCACGTCGGTTATCTGACGGAACAGTTCGTCAATGGCGTCCTTGTGCTTGTCCCGAAAGACCTGGGAGTTTATATTGTAACCCTCAAGCAGCATATTATCGGTAATCATATCATAATACCGCCTGTACTCGGGTTTTGGTTTTGTTACAAACCGGTACCTGTCATTACCGAAACTAAATTCTTTAAGGGCGCTGTTCAGTTCTTGTATCTGAATATTAAGCGTGTCAATATTCGATTTTAGTTTTGCCAGAAAGTCGTCCCTGAATTGTTCATAGGCCTTTTCCTTGGCATCCTGTATCTGTTTCAAATATTCGGGAAGCTTAACCCCACTCAGCTCATTTAGCTCCTTATCGTAATGGGTATTATCCTCGGCATTTATATCATAGGACATTATGTAATCCCTATTATAGTCGGATCGGGTCTTGGAAAGGTCGTCCCTTTTTTTCTGTGCCTGGCTTTTTGTCCTTGCAACCTGACTGTAAAAAGCATTGGCCACATCCATTGCAGAAGCCCTGGCTTTGAGCTCCTTTATAAACCTCGGTTCGCCTTTTTGTTCTATCCATTCGGGTAGAAATGTTTCTTCAATGCCCCTATGCAAGTCATCAGCCTGTTTTTGCGCGTCTGGGACCTTTTCTTTCAGAATAGATTCCGTACGGGTTTCCAGGCTGGCTATTTTTTTGTCAAGGGACCTTGCTTCCCTTTCCAAGTCCCCTGTTTTTTCTTCCAGCTCCTTTATCCTTTTATCAAGCTTTGCAAGCCATGTAAGGTCAAGCCCACCCAACTGCTCTACAATCTGCCCATGCTGACTTTCAAGTTCCGGTATAGCACCCACCCTCTCAAGTATTTGCATAACGCTTTGTGCCTCGTTGGTATTAACGGCTTCCATAGAAGCTATACCATCCAAAGCCTTGAACCTTTCGCCACAAACGGATATATCTCTTTCCAAATCCAGCGTTTCAGTGCGCCTTGCCTTTATTTGCTGTTCTATCGCCTTGCGCCCTATATAGGGATACTTCCAACGATCAGGGTGCAGCTGCCGCGCAACAAAATTCTGGTACAGCATACAGCTGTCGGTTATTGAACGGCTGTGTCCTCTAAGCTGTTCTACGCTGTCGCACTTGATAAGCCGGCCCATAACATGGTCTACAAACTGTCTTGCATAGGGGTTGTCGGTTATTACTTCTTCTGCAAGGCTGCCCCTTAGGGCCTTAGGATTTTTAGCAGCAAGCTTTCCGGTATCCACCAGACCCCAGTCATAAAAATCCATTTTAAATTTCAACCGGTCGTATACCTTAAGCGCATCAGTAAAATGGTCCGGTTCAACTATGAGATAGAATTTCTGCGTATGCAAATAACCTTCCACCGCTTTACTCCAGCGGACATCCTTTATATCCAAAAGGTCGGCCAGTATATGGACCTGAACGGAGCTGCCAAATTTTTCGGTTAAAGCTTGGTTAATTTCATCTTTAAGCTGTATCAGTTTCCGGTCATAGGGTTTGATGCCCTTTTCAAGCCCTTCTATCTGCCTTTTTACCTCGGTCAGCCTTTGCTGCATCCTATGTTTCGCGTTCGAATGGGAATGGGCAATTCCCGATGCTGTGTTCTTCAATCTATCTATGGATTCCCTTATGCTTTCGAAGCCCTCGGTACCCATACCACACAATTTGTCCCTGTCGGCATCCATCAGGGCTTTGGCATGCTCCAACGCCCGGTCTGCAGTGTCGTTAAGCCTTTTCCAGTCCTTATGTATGTCCGGTATGAATTCGTGTTTGTCACTGTCTTTAACCGGCATCTGCAAATCTTTTAAGGCCTTTACGTGTTCCCTCCATACCAGTCCATACTTTCTCATGTTGCCAACAGTCCGTTTCAAGGATTCCCTGAGATCTTTCAGCTGGTTTTCTATTTCGGCTTTTCTTTTTTTTAGTTCCTCCATCTTTTTGTATATATCGGAACCTGCCCTGTCCGCCGCAAGCCTATCCTTTTCCTTCTTTAGTTCGCTTATCCGATTTTCAAGCCCGGCCTGCTCTGTTTCCAGCCCAGCCACCTTTTCCTTGTTCGCCTTTGCTTCACTGTGAAACACCGCAAGCCTGTCCAGGGCTGCCTGGTGCTTTGCCCGTTCTATTATGTAGGTCTGCTCCTGCAGCCTTTGTTTTTCTTCCCGGTAGGATTCGTATTTGGCTGATATGTCAGAAAGGCCCATAATGCGCTGTTCCATCATTTCGGCATCCTGCTCAAGCCTTTTATAATATCGGATATTGTCCTGCATAAGGCTTATATCCACAGGGCTTTGCACATCACAAATATACTCGGTTATAAAGGTTTCGATATCGATTATCGGAGAAAAGGGCACCGCTTTTTTGAACAGGCTGAAGTACTTGTTCTTTACCCCACCCAATTTGCCCTTCAAAATATCCTGATACCGCCGGTTTGTGTCGGGAAAATCAAATTTTCCCCTTTTGTAATTCCTGCTTGCGAAGCTCCTCAATTCCTTATAGGACATTGGTACCTTGTTTACTACAAACCTGTTTTCCGGGATGGCCGAATCCAGTACAAAAAACCTGTGGTCAACATCACCGTCCTGGTAACAGTCGAACACCACGCCCAGTGTAAAGCTCGAGTTTTTTAGATAGTCAAAAAATTCGCAGGCAATATAGCTGGTAAACCGTCCGTGCCTTAGGTACCTGAACCCAACATCGCCGTCGTCGCCTATCTCACCCCAAAGATAACCCTTTAAATTTCTGGCAGACTTTTCGTTGGCTGCCTTATTGAAAAAATGGCCGCTGGTATCCCCTAACAGCAGCAACTGCATGGCATCTATCACCGTAGACTTGCCGGCGGCATTTTTGCCTGTCAAAAAGTTAATGTTTTCAAACTCAATAAGCTCCTGCCAGAAATAATGCCAGTTTATAAGGAGCATCTTCTTCAAAAGCTTCATAGCACGTCGTCCCCCCTTATAACAAGGTCGTCTTCACTGTCATTTTCTTTACCGTTATCGGTTTCAACGTTTTCGCCATTTACCAGCGTTTCATACATTCTGCTTATTTTTTCGTTGGTTATTACAAACAGTATAGAAGGCAGAATAAGCAGCTTGGTATCCGCCTGCTCCCAGCGTCCTTCTATCTTCTCGATAATATTGTGTCGCGACAGCTGTCTTAACCCGTCGGCAAGGTCTTTATCCGAAGGCTTTTTAGCTGTAATTCCAAGGGTAATCATTTTATGTACCATCTGCCCCGTTGTGGTTAGTATTTCGTTGCGCAGCGATACCTTTTCCCGTTCTTCTTCAAATATAAGCCTGAGTGTATACAGGATAAGAGTGGTATTCTTATCAAGCCTTAAGCGGTTGTACTCATACTCGTTCCCCAGCGCAATTACTCCATAATTGCCGTCTTTTTGGAGTATCCATCCGGCATAGCTCAAATAATCGATAAACAGTTCATAGTTCCTTTCGACAAACCTGTACTCGGGATTGATTTTCATCATGCCTTCCCGGGAATCGTACACATCCCGTATTATAAATGTACGGGAAAGCAAAAGATTAAGCAGCCTTCTGAACTCCTCCCTGTCCGAATTGTTCAACTTTTGGTATAACTCATTCCACATGTTTAATTTTTCCTTTCCTTATAAATCTCATATTGGGTATTCTGTAACCATTGTTATACATGTAACCCTCGGTAAATTCGACTTTGTAAAAAGCGTTCCGGGCACCACCCTTTATCGAAGCCAACATAAGCAGTATAAAAGCCTCATCGTCTTCAAGGGATATTTCGGCACCGGTTATCACATCCATTTCGGACATTACCGAGCTTACAAAGTCCATAACCCGGGTATGGCTGTAGCTTCTTTTTGCTCTATCAATGAATTCCTCAAAGGCCGCGTCTCCTGCTTCTTGCTCAACCGGATGCATTTCCATCGGCTTTTCGTCCCTTTTATCTTTTCTCACCCTTGGAGTGTAAAGCGAATTTTCGTCCACATACCCCTGTCTGAAAAGCTCGACGCAGTCCCCCAACCCCTCTACAAACTTAATTTCTGCTTCGCCTTTGCTTTCGACCGCCTTCGACAAAAGCTCCACCAGCTTACCCTTTATGCTCCTGTCGGTGTTTAACATATATCTCATCTTTTCGATGGATGCCCTGGTATATGCCGAGTTTTTGCGGTCTATTTCCTCCAGCATTTTGTCAATGGTCTCATAGGTGTCCATTATATAATGAATTCTTTCAATAATATCTCCGGCGGCGGCTTCTTCTTCCTCATACCGGCCCCGCAGCATAACCTGCTTTTCCAGTTTGTCCCTCAGAGCCTGGTCCCTAATCCAGCCGCCTAGTATCCGGATTATCGGGGTTTTAAACCGCGGCACCGAATCCAACGTCTTGAGCGGATGGTAAACACGGTCCATGATCATATTTTTGTACTCGTCAAAATGTCCCTTAAGCACCTCATTTACCGTTGCGTATTCGTTAAGGGCCTGATGATACCTGCGTATATTGTTGTGCAGTGTCTTAAGCTCGTCCACCAGTTTTACCGTATTATCATAGGCGGTAAGAAGGGCGTTGTACATATAGTCATCTTGCTCCTGGTCGGCGGTCTTTAATGCCGAATAGGTGGAATATACATAGGAATTATACTCCCGTATGCTCTCATCGGTAAGCGAATACAAGAGGTTTATAAGTTTGACCGAATAGTCGGGAAGAGTTATATTTTCATCAAAGGAATCTACCTGGTATTCAGCCTCTATCCAGCCGGTATCCCTTAACCGGCGCAAAATAAAATGGGCGGTGGAAGAAAGGTCTACCCCGTCCCTTTCATACTCGTACGTAGATACGTCGTCTGTATCATCCTCTTCCGACAGGTCCATCTGGTAAATCATCTCATCAAGACTGGTAATAAGCATCGAAACAAGGTCTGATTTTACTATGGACATTTCCTGCTTGAAGGCCCTCCTTATTACAAACAGCGCTTCAACATAAATCTCCCTGTTTTTCGAGGTGAGTACCGAAAACAGGTTTTGCGGCAGTATTTCAAACAGTTTCATGCGGTAATTTCCTCCCGTAAGCCTGTAATGTCTCGGATTTTGTCGCCTCCCATTCTATCATTCATTGGACGGCTCTTTGTCCGACTTATTTCATCAACTCTTGTAAAAGCAATTCGAATTCTCCTACATAACAATCAACAATTCTCTGTGCAATCTCTTCCGCCATTTCTTCTTTGTATATGTGCGAAGTCATATTTCTGTCGTTTAGCATAGCAAGCCAATTATCCTCATTGGTTATTAGCTGTTGTGCATAAGCTTCCTTAAAAACCGCCCTTGGAGAGGTTCTGCCTGCAATACCAGCATACTCAAGATATTCTTTAGCAGCCTTCCAGGCAAGTTCATAGGTGAATTCGAACCTTTGGATGACACCATCGCGAATTACATCATTGTTGTTGCTTTGTTCGAATACTTTTATTGCCTCCTTAAGCCTTTGCAAAGCTTTATCAAAATTGACCAGTTTTGTCTCTTTCTTTTTCATAAACAATGACACCGTCCTTTTTAATACTCTCTATTAATTTATCGGCCGAACCATTATTTACAAATACTACGTCGATTTTTTTCAATGTGGGGATTTTGTCGACATCTTCGCAAAAACGCGCTTTATCTACAAGTGACAGTTCCTCTGCAAAAACCGCAATATCATAATCACTAACCGAAGAAGCATCCCCCCTGGCACGGGAACCGAACAGCACAACTTTGTCAATTCCGTGCTTCGCGGCAGTTTTCTTAATATATTCCAAGACACTATCCAAATCGTATCACTCCTCAGTCGAGCATTCCCATTATTCCTGCTAGTTCAAACCTGTCCAGTTATAATTATCAATTTTAAACGGCATAATACTAATTTTATAATACTATCCTTTTGCCCACATAATTGAAGGATACTTTATCACCCAGTAATCCCTTGGCACTGTGCCTTGGATGGTTGCGGTAATTATCCACCACAGTTAGGATTTCACATCGATTCATAATAATATCCTCGCCTTTTCTAGTTATTAGATTTTCATATAATCCACTATAATCGCAAGAGTCATGGGGCTTTAAAAATCGACCTCATGGCCCAAACCTGCTTTTATCATGTCTTCAAACTTCACTGCCTTATTATCCAGTAGATGCTGCAACAGGTTTATATCGCTATTTTTCATTTTTGTCTGCAACGCGCTTTCTGAAATAACAACCACGTCCCCCCTGAAAAAAGGAGCAAAGCTGTTTTTGTATGTATCCTCGGTTAAACCAATTCTCTCGGACAGCTCGGTGGGTTTATCCCATCTAAAGTCACCCAATACATCGCTGTATCCCAACGCCCTTAATATAAAGGTTATATATTGGTTGGCACTTAAAAGGTCCCTGCTGCCAAACTCCATATCGCTTATGCCCTTGGTCAGCCCGTTTGCATAGGCATATCCCACATAGGGGGATGCCCATGCATCTACATCGGTAAAGGGATGGTCCGCCGGGCTTGATAATGCTTCCTTTTCCTTGCCCAGCAACCTCACTAGCATAGTGATAGCCACCTGGCGTGTAGGCTCAATATGCAAGTCATAGACAGGTTTTCCTTCGGCATCCGTGCCGGTCCCTTGAAATAATCCAAGGATATATAACCTGTCCGCCGCTGCAGTGCCGGCGTCCGGATCCGGATCGCTTATTGTTCCGCTGTCTATTAGGTTTCCTTTCAATAAAAGGTCATCGGGTTCTTGGAAGCTAACCTCCCCCGAATTGATTAAGTCCCCCTCAACAACAAGCATGCTCCCCGGTCGTATATCTATCCTTCCTTTATTGTTCAAATCGCCTTTAACTGTCAGCCTCATCCCTTCATCCAATGCAACCGTTACCTTTGGCTCAACCGCTAGCTGGTTAAGGGTTAGATGGTCCCACAGGCGAATATTTTCTTTGAAAACCGCAGCACCATTTTTGATCACGGCCCCTTCCTCAACCTTGATACGCTCTTCCCCCTTAAGAGTGCCGTCAACACTAAGTATCCCGTTCTTTCTGATGGTAAGGGATGAGCCCTCGGGTATTTCGAGGTCTTTTAGAGCCAGGGGTGCAAGAAGCTCAACGTTGCCCTTTAATACGCCATTCCTAATAATCGCCGAAGGCACATTAAAAGTATAGTCAATCTTTTTAACAATGCCAGCATTGTCTACCAGAATCCCTCCCTCAAGCCAGACATCGCCGAACCGGCCGGTCACGGTACCACCGTTTAAAACGGTAACCCCTTGTATCCTTATGGCCGAATGGGCTGCACCGGAATAATTGCCACCGTTTATGGTAAGAAGCGAATTCCCGCAGGTCTCAATGGCAATAGTGCCCCCTTTTATTTCCCCCTCCCCGTTTATGGTTAGCTTCCCTTCACTAATCATAATGGGAGTGCCCGAGTGCTCCCTCGCCCGATTGATAAAAGAATACTCAATTGTAAACCCGTTAAGGTCCAAAATATGCGTGCCCTTTGTAATCTCCACGGCATAATTCGCTTGCAGGTCGGCAGGGAATGTGATATCGGCACCGAGCCTGATGTCGCTCCCGTTCGGGTCCTCCAACGCCTTTTTAAGCTCCGCAGTATTGTAGACCGTTACAGAACTGCCCTGGGCAAATCCAGGTGATGCAGGCAATATAAAAGCCAGTGATAATAATAGAGTGAAGAACAGAAACAGCACGTTTTTTCTTTTCATTTATAATCTCTGCCTCCCTTTTTTTATTCGATTTCGGGTATTCAAATTGTTCCTGCCGGTTTAAACCCGTCTGCAGATGTACCTGATTCCCCCCCCGGTACCAGGTACGCCCCGAATTTTGTCGAATGGTATTATCGACAGCTGCTCCGTTTTATTCAATAAACTGCTATATAGAATTCTTGTATCATTATTACATCTTTGAAGTATCTTTTCCAGTTGGCTTATCTTGTCGATACAGTAAAACTCACTATAGGATTAATACCTATATTTCTTTCCCCCATACAATGCTTTAATTGCATCTTTCTAGTATCATCACTTCGATTCATAGCTTTTCACTATAATCTCTTTTCTGGGAGCTTTGGTTCCTTTTATCATCTTTTCTATTATTGATGCTGATTTCAATACAGTATCTATACTAATAATCGGAATGTTTTCGTTGTTATCAAGGTATCCGCTTAAATACTCGGCCGAAGGGTTTTTAATTCCTAGCCTTTCGCAAACCAGCCAGCATACGCTCTCGGCTTCAAATTCTCTTTGGTTTTTACTCAGGCTGCGCCTATCACTCCACCATTTTGGGTAAAAAGTGCCCAGATGTCCACAGTATAGGTGCCCTAATTCATGTACAATCGTAGAAAACTTGGTTTCAAGTGAATTATTGCTGTTTGTAACAATATCATATAAGATTTGCATCCGTATTTCCTTACCATTCCTCATTATACTTTGTTCAAGACCGCTTTGGCTTATCTGAATTGATCCTCCCCTTGCCGTGCCATACTCAACTTCACGATAATTGATTCCATCTGCCTTTATATTATCTTTTAGTCTGGAAAAATGCCAATTTTCAACCTTACCCTTTACCCCTAAAGGGTTAAGCATTTTTTCGGGAAATGGTCTTTTACCCTCTGTATCACTCAATTCGAATACAAAAGCAACAGGGCCAAATGGATACAATATTACCAAGGGTCTTGCCCCGGCTTTGATTGTACGGTTAAATTTCCTTCTCCACTCAGCTGCGGTTGCCACATATCGGCTGCCTGGCTTTTGTATATGTATTAGCATCGCATTATACGGAGCAATATGACGGAATTTTTTGATGAACTCAAATAATTTTTCATACTCTTCACTTTTACTATAAGTCTCAACCTCGGAGTAAAGTTTGTCCAACTCTGGGGTGCTTTTTTTTCTCATTTTTACACCTCCAAATTCCTCCTAAAAAACACTAATGTAAGATTGAGAGTTTACCTTTTCTCTCCTCCTTTACTCAACTTCAAATACTAACCACCGATTCGCCACCTATCCTGTCTATCTTAAACAAATCCGACTCGTACAGGTCGTCCATACCGAGGTTTAATTCAAAGGGGAAAAGCTCCTTAAGTCTTTCTATCCTCGAAACGCTTTGATACAATTTGCCGCTGGTCTTTAGTGTAGCATACAGCAAAATATAGCCTTAGCGCACAAATTTTTCGATTATTATGCTACTCACTATGCAAATTGCTATAATCAGCGCGTAGATATACAATAAAATCATTAATTCTAATCCCGTATCGCTGTAGCATTTTGACTAGTAGATTGCGGATAGAGTTAGCACTGAGATTTGTCTCAATAAATAATTTACTTCCACTTATCTCCACAGGTTTATGCATATTAGACTTATTTGACAAGGAAAAATATCTAACTTTACGTCCATTCATTTTTTCATCATTAGTAAAGCTCTCCATTTTTATCTGATCTTTTTTATACAAAATTTCAACGGTTTTGACAAGCATATCCTGCCAGGTATCTGCCATAATTTTTTGACCTTCAATGCTAAAGGCATATGGTCTTTTGTGTGTAAAATTTTCATAAAGCGAGTATTCCACGTTAGTATCGACACGACATTTATCATAATCCGGCAAGGGCTTTTCTCTTTCAACTTTTTTATAAATCTCGTTCTTCAAGTTTTTTTGTTCCGAATCTATTTCCAATAAACTGTAAAAGTCTTGTATTTTAGCCTCTATAACTGCTATTTCCATACTCATTGCAGTAAGCTGTTCAAGCAGAGTAAAATCTTTGCAATAATTGGCTTTCTGCATTCTTGCCCCGATATCAATTCGTGTCATACTTAAAGTATCTAGTAGTAGTTCCAACAACTCCCCTATATCTATTACTTTTTCGGGCAATTCTTTTTTTAAAATGGTAAGCATATCATCGCTAATCATATAATCCCCCCATTCAAACACAGTCACTTATATGCAGTATTATTAATTCGGTCTCAAAAGCATACAATCTTTATTATTGTAAACTGAGTATTAAACCTATTAACTGTATTAGCCAATCAACCTGTTAGAAGGAATCTTTATCGAATTATCTCTCCCGCCACCTATAGATATTCTAAAAGCTTTTTCCCCTTTAATTCTACTTATTGTAAATGAATTCTTATCACTCCCAAGACACTTTTTGATTTCTTCAGAGTTTACAATTGCCAGTTCACTTTTATTAAGAGTTGCGTCTCCACATACAAGAGCTAATAAAAGGTTCCGTCTCTCCCCAATATATTCATATATTTTGTTAAGGTCATCATCTGTGAATATAAATTGCCAACTTCTATAATCGGGGTTCTTACCTTTTCTTCCTAGTGCTCTATACTTCATAAATAATCTGAAGTCACCATTATTAATTGTAAAGTCATACACTTGTCGGTCATTATTGCTCTCCACCAATGCAGGAGCAATACCTCTATTAAATAGCATTGAGAGAACCGCTCCATAATAAAAATCAGCAACTTTGAACTTTGACATAACCTCTTATCCCCCTATAAAATTTTACTAAAAGATGTTCTGGACAGCATGGTTCACCGTATAATACACATTATTCTTATAACTAACCGATTATTAACCTATTTCGTCAAGAAATCGCCAGTTGTTTTATTATAATATCTATGTCTCCGGGCGTATATGATACTGCCCATTTCCACTTGCCAAATCCACCATGGTTGTTTACTGCCTTTACCCATTCGTCAAGACTTGCATGTTTAGTTCTTGCAATACTATCTTCTTTACCTTTTACCTCTAGAATTAGGTGTTCATCATTAATCAATTTAATAATAAAGTCAGGATAATATTTACGCACAACCCCTTGATAATTGTAGACTATATAGAATCCAATATGGTCATTTTTTACAAACGATTTAACGTTTTGATGCTTATCAATAATAAATGCTTCTGTAGCCTCCCAGCTGCTGTCAATAACCACATGGCTTATATGAGACTTCTGTGTCCATTCCGTAGGCCTGCTTGTATACCACGTTCTCATGTCGGAAGTAGAACGTATAGGACTCTCATTATCAAATACTGGAACCCTCATTTCACTGTTCTCGGCTCTTAAAGCATCCCAAATATGCTGAATAATTTTATTCATATTTAGAATAATCAACACTTTGCGCTTTTCATTAGATACGCTAAAGCGTTTATCCGATATTCTAATTCTATCTGATTTTATAAACTCACCAACAATTCTTATAAGTTGGGCTAGAAATAATTCTTTACTGCCTTTCCATGATGGCTGCTCATTATTAAATATTTTTGATGCCATTTTAAAAATTATTGTCTGTATCCGAGTTTCTTCCGCAATTCTATTCAAGTCAATATCTGTTAATACTGCTGGATTAGGTTTACCTGCAATTATTGCAGCCAATTCTACTTCTGTAATACTCTCATAAGGATTTAGAACAATTGGCTCCACTTTGTCTAAATCGAGAGTTAGTTTTGGTCTGTACACAGTATCTATTCTAATAATATTGGGCCAAATAATCTTATGCTCAATTTTTTCTGGAACCGGTTCGATTGTAGTTTTGTGTTTCGGTGGTGGTGGTGGTGTGCCTTCTCCACCTTCGTGTGGTAGGAACGTAAAAGGCACACCAAAAATATTTACGTATTCCGGTTCGAAAAGCCCATCCGGACCTATATCGTAACTCACTCTGCGTAGGCCTCTCCCAACTACCTGTTCGCATAATAGTTGGCTGGAAAATGCCCTTAGACCCATTATATGGGTTACCGTTTTAGCGTCCCATCCTTCTGAGAGCATCCCAACTGAAATAACATTTTGTATCCCCTCCCCCGGTTTCCCAACCTGGCCTATAGTATCAACAGTTAGTCTTAGAAGTTCGGCTTGCTCCTTTTTTGATAACTTCTTGTCAGCGGTATTTTCTTTTTTATAATTGTCTATATCAAGAATTATTTCTTCTATTGAAGCTTCAGCCTCATCTAATACTTTGCTGTCGATTTGAAGAACGCCTTCAGGTGTACACAATTCCGGAATCATGATCTCATTGTGTAAAAATGCATACTTAATTCTGGAAGATGTCTCAATCCGGTTTGCTACAGTAATCATAACTGGAGGGACTTTATGCCTGGCCGCTTGCCATTGCATTTTGGTCTCAAGCCAGTCCTTTCCTAATAAGTAATACGCGTCAAAAACCAATTTGGGTAAAGGTTCAGTTTCTTTAGCTTTCCTATTGATATCATCTTTTACATCCGGATCCATATATATATGGTAAAGTCTTGATTTAAGTTCGGCGGTCCTTATTGAATCATCACGTATTACAACTCTGGGAGTTTTGACTAAGCCTGATTCAATTGCATCATTAAGGCCGAAATCGCTTACAATCCAACCATAGACTGCTTCTTTCTGAGCTTTTTTCCCAGAGGGTGCAAAAGGCGTTGCTGAAAGGTCAAAGCAGCACTGAATTCCTCTCGCCCTGTTAATTCTATCCAATCCGCCTATCCATACTGTCGCTGTGGCCTCCTGTTCTTTATATTCCCTTCTCACTTTCAATTCAGGATTTACACGCCAAGCATGATGTGCTTCATCATTAATTACAATTATATTCTTTGCATTGGACATATCCCCTAAAATTTCTCTGACATAAGCCTCATCGCTCATTGGTCCCCGCTTATCAACGCTTTTCTTTTTCTTTAATTTCTCTTCATCCTCCCATGCAAGAACATGCCAGTTGATGATCAAAATTTTCCCCTGTCTTAAAGAATCCATCAAACCGGGCGGTACTACGTTAAAAGTTTCATAATAGTTGTTTATAATTGAAGGGTTTAGCACTCTTAATCTATTCTTAACAGTCAAGCCGGGAGCTACAATTAGAACATGCTTAGAAAACCTTACATCCCTGGGGTTTGAAACTTTGTTTAAAATCCGCCAGGCAATCAACATTGCCATAACAACAGTTTTACCTGACCCTGTAGCCATTTTCGAACAAACCCTTTTAAATTCTCCTCCATCAGATGGTATTTGTATGCCTACTTTTTCTGCTTCAGGTGCCTCCACTAACCATATAAGAGTTTCAATGGCTTCCAATTGGCAGAAAAAGAACCGCTTGTCTACCCTTTCTTCAGGATTATTCCAGTATGTAAGAAGCCTTTTTGTAATGCCTGTGACACCCGGGTAACCTTCTTCTCTCCATTTTTTGACTCTGGAACGTATTTTGTCCACCAGCTCAATGGATATAAAAATGCCAGGGTCATCAAAGGTTTTACTACTTTCAGAAGCAACAACGTACCCGGCAGGCCTTCTGCCTTCACGTTTTTCAAAAGTCCTTGTATCTCTGTCATAATGCCAATAATACTTCGGTTCTTCATATGGAGAGTTGATTATTAATTTATCAATCGTTTTTTGTCCCGACATATTTCCTCCTTACAGCCTGATAACACGCAGGCTTTCGATACCTCTGTCGTCTACTATCTTTACCGCTATCATTCCATGCTTGCCTGCATAAAAGGGCAAGCTAACAGTTCCTTTAAAGGCCTCTATTCTTTCAAGATCAATCTCTGCCCTAAGGCTTTTAGCTAATTTATCCCATCCGTCCCCATTTCCGGCCATTGGAAAGAATACCTGACTTGGAAATAGGCTCCGCCCATCGTAGTCTGTATCTAACATCCACATGGCTATATTCTTTTTGCTCCCTGATTCAACAATACCAGTTTTTGTATTATAATAGTCAAAACCCAGCACCTCAATCTGAAATTTCCCTTTCTCTTCACCCTTTTTCAATTTCCACACTTTTACGTCTGGTTGCCCTATAAGCCAGAAACTATCATTCGCCATGCGTTTCTTTTTCAAATCCTCAGTAAACAGATCAGCGTTCATTTGAACCTTAAGCAACTGCATTCCTGCTATTGCCGGATTAAGCTCATCAATATCCTTTGCTGCTTCCCCATCAAATTGAAAGGCACAAAATAGTAGCATATCGGGCTTGAACATCCTAGCTTCCTGCCAGGCCTGTTCTACCTGTTTTTGTTCCAATGGTGCGTACTCAGGCCCAAAGGAAACAAGTACTTTTTTGGGATTCTCCTCCTTTGTCTCGCCTTCGGCCTGAATCCATCTTGTTCCCTGGAACGCCTCCATTCTAGAGAATTCGATACGCTGCCCGTTTTTTGCTCTAATACCGGTTCGTAAAAGTTCCTGCCGCCATTCGGCCTGTCGCAGAGTCTCCCCTGAACGGACAACAGACTCATCACTTGCACCTTCTTCTTCGCCCACATCATCCAAAGCTCTAACCATAGGAGCCGGAACAGCCTCCACTGTAAATGGTCCTGTAACGCGTACTTTTTTGTTGTCAACATAAGGCTGGTCATAGAGCGTTTCTTCATTAGGCGGCTCGTTATTTGCAATTGATTTTAGTGTTATATGAGGAACAGTTTTATATTTAAACCCACTACTAACACCTTCATCAGGTTGTGCAAGTTGATAGTAATCGAAATTCGCGGTCATTAAACGCTGTTTGGCCAAAGCGATTGATACTCTTGAGGTATCGCATGTAATCCAACGCCTCCCCCACTGTTCAGCTATATAGGCTGTAGTACCTGAACCGCACGTAGGGTCAAATACTAAATCTCCTGGATCGGTAGTCATAAGCATACAACGTTGAATAGGAGTAATTGAAGTTTGAACAACATAATCTTTTGATGAAGGTGGAGCAGTGTCAAACCAGAATGAATGCAATGGAGAAACTGGATAGTCAGATAATTTCATAATATACCTTAATGTTTCGCCATCTTTATAAGGCATTATCCTTTTAGCATCAACAAGGTTCTCAAAACCTTTTTCAGAAAACTTCCATGACCTTCCTTTTGCAGGTCTATACTCTTTCCCTTCAAATACTACAGGAAAATCTCTATTTGGGCTATAACCAATTGGATATAACGCCATTAGTTGACAAGGGTCAGAACCTTTTGGTAATAGATTATAGTTGTTTATTTGATCTTTCGTCATCTTGTGGATTTTTCCATCTAATTCATATAAATTATAATGTGAATCGCCCTCTGTTGATGTATTAATGAATAATTTGCGATACTTAAGTACATCTTTGTTTTTTGCATACCAGATTATAAAATCATTTATTGTTCCAATTAGTTTAGTAGCTAATGTCATATTTTTCGTTCTATAGCAGATTTGACTTATAAAATTCTCACTGCCATATACCTCATCCATCAAGCATCTTACTAAATGAACATTTTCATCGCTTATCTGGACGAAAATACTTCCACTTTCATGCAACAATTCCTTTGAAAGTAGCAATCTATCCCGTAAATACGTTATATATGAATGGATACCATTCCCCCACGTATCTCGAAACGCTTTTATCATTTCCGGTTCATGAGTTAAGTCCTCATCTTTTCCATCTCTTACATCCCTTTTGTTAATAAATGGCTGAAAGTTCGAACCATATTTAATACCATATGGCGGATCGATATAAATCATTTGCATCTTACCAGCTATTGCTTCCTTCTCTAGAAGGGAATTCATCACCAGTAGACTGTCGCCTGCTATTAATCTATTTGACCAGTTATGACTATGTTTGTAAAACTCTATTGCTTCCCTGATTGGCGGATTTTCCTCCCTGGTTTCAAAAAGTGAGAGTTGCACCTGTTCCTCCAGCTCGTACTTCCTAACCTGGTCAATGATTCTTTTTGAATCTATCCGTTCATGCACATGTAATGACACTGTTGGTATTTCAAAAGACGTGTGTTCTGATTTACCTGCCCATTGTAGGGATGGGTCTATATGGGGATCGTATTTGTAACATTTCTTCCCCATATCTCCGTCCGTCTGGGGAGTTACAAGACCAACAGGCGGATTATTTAGCCTTTTTTTATCTTTGTGGTCATATTGCTCAATACCTCTCATATTTGCATCGTTTTTGTAATCTACCATTTTATTACTCCCCCCATTTTTCCCTTTATAGTAACCTTAAGACAATTATAGCAAACAAGCAAAAAATTTGGAATTATTTATCAGATTCCCTGCTTTATTTCTGCATTGAGTCCTCTACTTCATTCATGTACTTTCAGCGACACACCAAACGCTCTTCCTTTGTAATCCAAATAAGATATATCCATCAATAATCGGTTTTTTCAAACTTGTCTCCATAAATGGTTTTCCTGCTTCTATTATTCGATAAATCGGCTGTTTATCCTGCTTATTTGCTCCCACAACTGGAAACCGAGGTAAAAAGGGACAATCCACTTGACAAGTGAGGTCAAAAATTGAAGAATAATAGTATGAGTACCGATATATATAGAACATAAAAAAATGTAGAGGGTGTTGAAATGAATCTTAAA
>Ga0334898_1001856_pt1 | contig 21453 bp, 13 predicted proteins | sample GraSluR3_MG_10_FD_207228 | JGI IMG/M metagenome (GOLD analysis project Ga0334898, IMG submission 207228) | Sludge microbial communities from methane-producing bioreactor in Wageningen University, Netherlands - Granular Sludge_3_08-R3 | ecosystem: Engineered > Bioreactor > Anaerobic >... | reverse complement strand
TGATCGAGCATTTGCGAAGCGGTAAACTTCTCCCCTTTTGCTGTAATTTGGGTTAAAAACGCAATGCCTAGCATACTCATGAAACCACCGGGTACACCATGACCTGTGCAATCGGAAATTACACAAATTTTTCTGCTTCCAATTTGAGTGTGCCAGTAAAAATCGCCGCTAACTATATCGCGAGGTAGGAAAAGGATAAAGTATTCGCCAAAAATATCGTCAATTGCCTCTTTAGGCGTAAGCAGAGCGTTTTGTATTCTGCTTGCATAGCTAATACTACTCTTTATCTCCTCGTTTTGCTCAAAAATCTTATCGCGCTGCTGCTCGAGTTCCTCCTTCTGCGCAACAACCTCAGCAGTTCGTTCCTTAACTATTTGTTCGAGTCGGATTTTTTCGGCAATAAGCCTACGAGTGTTGTACGCTACAATTGCCCAAACCAAAATACCCAATAGAATTACATACCCAATAATGGCAACAATTGACCTGTACCAGGGAGGTTTAACCGAAAAGCTATACTCGGCAATACGGCTCTCGGTACCGAACACGTTACGAGTTTTTACCTTAAAGGTGTATGATCCCTCCGATAGGTTGGTGTATATTGGAGTAGGATTGTTGGTCCATTTACTCCACTCCTTCTCATAGCCCTCAAGGATGTAGCTATACTCGGTTCTCTCAACACTTTCGTAGAACGAAGAGGAAACATGGAAGGTAACGCTATTAAACTCATACGATAGGGTTGGTATTTGCGACTCATGCTGCCCTAAGCAGGTAACAACGCTACCATCATCAAGAATATTAATAAAGGCTCCGTTAAAGAGCACCGAATCGGCTTTAGTTGTAACCCGTCGAACTAAAGCGTTGAATGGTTTCTCATAGTTTTGGTAAACATTGCTATTGTACGTGTATAGCTCGGTTGAAATTGCTATCCAGAGTATATCTTCATCGGCAAACAGGTAGTCACACCACCTGTTAGGCAATACCCTGAAAGGCTTTGCAACGATGACTTTCTCGGAACTTTTGACGATATTGTGAATTTCAATCCACCTGTGCCCCTTTTCATTATTGCAAGCTAAAACGTAGCCCTGCTTAAATGGGATAACCCGTGAAACTCCCTTTTCGTCAATTTTATAATCTAACCCTGTCAACTCCGCAGGTTCAAACCTATTTATAGCTTCGTTAAATTGTAAAATACCTCCGCTAGTTAAAAAGTAAACTTCGCCTTCAACTTCAATGGTTGAATTATCTTTAAGGGAAGGGAGTCCTTGCTCAAGGCCAAAGTCGGTGATTATGGTATCGGCACCAAGTTGAACTCTTGTAACCCCATCGCTATAAGTTGCTATCCATAGGTCGTTTGGTTTTACTTCGGCTATAGCCCTATACTCTTTTTTGAGTATATTCCTTTCTAGTCTCCCTCGGTTTCTCCAAGTAACACCATTCCACTCCATTTCAGCAAACGAGCCACTCATACCAATATATACCTTGTTTGGATTTGCTTTACTTTGATGCATTGAGTAGGCAACGTGCGCAATATTTTTAAACTCAGGGTTGTTGCTTATGCTTTTAACACGGAAATTTTCGTCTATCTCAAAAATTCCGTTTGTTAACGTTCCAATAAGTAACCGCTCTTTTTGTGTTTTCGGATCAACAAAGTGCAAATGCGACCATGCCGCTGAATTAATCTGCTTTAGCTGCTTAAAATAAGCTATTCCTCTACTGTCGAAATCTTGGTAAAAAACACCTGACATGGTGAAAACGAAAAGGGTTCCATTATATCTGGTAACACCAGAGATTCCTCCGTCTAAACCCGATTCTTCTGCAAATTTACTAATTGGAGAATGAATATCGACCTGGCTAATTCCCACGCTAAGGGGGAGCCAAAGAGGTGAAAAACTTCCATTTGAACCTTCCTGATAGGAGTAGGTTACGGAATTATCTAAAAGACCGTTTGCTTTATTTAATAAGCGAAGTGGTTCCCCGCTATTGTTGTACTGTATAAACCCATTATCCTTGTCGAATATAAAGGAAACACCCAGCGTAGTATCGTTAAGCGAGCCACCATGGTAAACCTGCACATTCTGCTCCATGAGCTTACCGTAAAACGCATCGTTATGCTCAAGTTTACTAACCGCACCGCTTCGCTGGTTGTATCGAAAAAGCCCTTGTTCACTTACAACAGTTGCAACCGAATCGTTATGGGGTAGCATTCCCCAAATATTATCCTCATAAAAAAACTCTCCGTTTGGGGCAATAACTAATGAAGTATCAATAAGTTCACGTAAACCTCCTCGATACGAGCCAATATAGTAGCGGTTGTTAACTACAAATGAGAGCAGGTTGTAGTATCGTTTATCTTTATTCAAATCCTTTACGTAAACGCTGTCGCCGTTGTATATAAAAAGATTTGATCTGTGAAAAAAGAGAATATTTCCTTTAAACTCATGAATTCTGTATACTTCTGAGAAATGATCAATGGAATCGACTAACTTAGGCAATAAGGACTTGTAGGTAAGATTCCCCATTTCGTCAGGTGCTAAGTAGCCAAAATCGCCAACAGTACCAACATAAACTCTACCCGAAGAATCGACAGCAAGCGAGCGAACTGAGGCATTTTTGGGTACAGGAATCTTTCGCCAAGTTCGGCCGTCGTACTCGAGTACTCCCCTGTCGTTATTTCCAAAATACATAACTCCTCGATGATCCTGAACTGCGCACCAATTCTGGTCGCTAGCATCGTACTCTTCGGGGATAAAATTGCGTATTATTGGCAATCCGTGCTGATTAACCTGTGCCGATAGCACAAGCGTTAGTAAAACCAGCTGTAGTAAAACCAATAGTCTTTTATAAAACTTCATCTCTCTGCTAAATAATGCCAAATTCGGTAAAAAGTATAAAAATTCACTTTATAAAAATAAGCAAATTTATTTGGTAGTAACCTTTTAGCGCAAACAAATTTCCAAAAAATACGAATGCGAACTAATACCCACTGGCCTGTCCATCCTTTCGCGATTCCGAAGCGCCAAAGTATACTCCGTTAATCTCGTCCCACATTATTGCCTGATAACCACCGTATCCACCAAGATCCCATTGTATTTTATGGCCTTTGCTAATAAGTGCACGAATGGTTTCCCAGTCAAACCCTGTTTCTAGCAATACTGTTCCGCCATTTGTCATTTCTTCTCCGGTTGGCTCCGATGAGCCAATATGCTGAACTCGGGGCGCATCTCCAGCCTCTTGGAGGTTCATCCCAAAGTCGATCATATTTATCACAATTTGCACATGCCCCTGAGGCTGCATGCCGCCTCCCATTACGCCAAAGCTAACGTAGGGCTTACCATCTTTTGTAATAAAACCAGGAATTATGGTATGAAAAGGACGTTTACCGGGAGCATAGGTGTTTAGAAATCCTTCTGCAAGATTAAACCCTTCGCCTCTATCCTGAAGCACAAAGCCCAATCCCCAAGGAGTCATACCCGATCCCATTCCACGGTAATTGCTTTGGATAAGCGATACCATATTCCCATCCTTATCGGCAACGGTAAGGTAAATAGTGCTAGGTGTATCCATGCTACCCGGTTCGTAGCTGCGTGCAGCACGATTCGGATTTAGGAGTTTTCTTCGTTCGGTGGCATACTCCTTAGATATAAGCCTCTCAAGCGGAACATTCGCATGCTGCATATCGGCATAGTGATGCGCTCTGTCCTCGTAAGCGAGCTTTTTAGCCTCGATAAAATGATGCAGATACTCGGCGCTACCAAAACCCATTGAAGCAATATCGAACCCTTCGAGGATATTGAGAATTTGCAGTGCAGCAATTCCCTGTCCGTTAGGCGGCAACTCCCAAACATCGTATCCTCTGTAGTTTGCCGAAACGGGTTCAACCCACTCCGACTTATGCGAGGCTAAATCGTCGTATGACAGAAACCCACCCTGCTCTTTGATATAGCTAGCAATAGTTTTTGCGATATCGCCCTTATAGAATGCATCGCGACCGCCCTTGGCAATCTTCTCGTATGTGTTAGCCAAATCCAAATTTCTAAAAATTTCGCCCTTAGCTGGCATTTTGCCATTGGGCATATAGGTTTCCTTAAAATTTGGGTATTTACCTAAAACGTAGGCTGAACGCTGCATGTAGTAGGCTATAAGTTCGGTTACCGGAAACCCCTCGCGGGCGTATGTAATTGCTGGTTCAAGAACTTTATCCATGGGTAGATTCCCAAACTTTTTGTGTAGCTCAAACCATCCATCAACAGCCCCTGGAACGGTAACGGGAAGCGGACCGTATGAAGGTACTTTTGTGAGGTTGTTCTCTCTAAAGTACTCAAGTGTTAAATCCTTTGGCGAACGACCACTGGCATTTAAACCATGTAATTTTTGAGTTTTAGCATCCCAAACAATGGCAAATAAATCGCCACCAATGCCGCAACCAGTTGGCTCCATGAGGCCTAGTACTGCATTGGCTGCAATGGCCGCATCAATGGCGGAGCCACCTGACTTTAAAACATCAATGGCTACTTGAGTAGCCAGAGGGTGACTAGTGGCAGCCATTCCGTTCTGAGCAATTACCTCGGAGCGTGTGGCGAAGCTGTGACCGGTAATTCTATCCTGAGCAAATACAAAAAGTACAAGTGCATTTAGCAAAAAGGTGAAAGCGAATCGTTTCATAAGCTAGAAGTGTTTATTTGAGTTTATCGTTTGACCCAAGGGCAATAATAAAGTTTACCACTAGGTAACATCTTCTTTATTTATCACACCCTCGTTAAGCAGTTCGCGAATAATTATCTCAGTCATATCACTTTTAAACTGAAACTCGTACCGAATATCCATTACGTAGGCCTTAACCTTCATTTTCAGATAGGACCGTCGTTGCATCACTTCGTTTGCAAAAAGAATTACAATTGGCTTATTTAAGTAGATGAATCTGGATACCTGAGCAGCTTCGAGGGCAATCTTCCGCGCTTTTTGGGTATCCACATCAATGGGTAAAAAAATTTCGGCTACTACTTGGCAGTTAAGCTCTCCGGAGTTTGCGTTAGAAACGGCAGTGTTCATTAACTCCATATTTGGTACCGAGACAACCGAATCGTCGGGTGTTACAATACGTGTAGCCCTTAGCCCAATTTGTAATACTTCGCCGTAGAACTTTCCTGCTTCAATTTTATCGCCAACTTGGAAGGGCCTATCGAAAAGAAGCATTAGACCGCCAAAAACATTTTTGAGCAAATCTTGCGCTGCAAGTCCAACTGCAATAGTAATTGAAGCGCCCATTGCAATTAGCGTTTCGAGCGGAGGATTGTAAATGCCCTTAATAATTGCAAAGATTACCACTACCCAAATAACAATTCGGACAATGGGTATAAGACTTTTAATACGAATTCTGTACTTAGAGCTGCGCTCGGCAAGGAGTTCTAGCAGCTTAATAATTAGCTTGATTACAAAATAGCCAATGGCTAAAAGGATGAGCGTCCAAAAAATTTTCGAAAACGATATTGCCTCAAGCACTTCCGTTGGGGTTTGCTTAAGCTGCTCTTCAACGCTATTAGTGCTTTTTTCTGGAGTTTCGGCTGTATTGGTTTCTGCAATGGTATCGGTAGTAAATTGAACTACCGAATCGGGTACTTGCTGAGCTAAAACACCCAGCAAACTGGCCATTGCGATAATTACTATAAGAACTATTCTTTTCACAGTAAATGATTTGTTGTGTATTCAATTAATTGTAACGCACTCTTAAAGGATAAATATAACTCGTTACTCCTGTGCTTTTAGTTAACAAAATTTCGCGATGCTAAATAGTCGGCAACTGGCTTAAAAATTAGTGGATTAATGTTATACTTATGCTTAGGCTTTATAAGATATCCCTTTTCAAGCATAGGGTTAAGAAGGTTACGGCATACGCTTTCGGGTTTACTAATAACAGACGAAAAGTTATTCAGATTCAAGCCATCGTGCAGAATAAGCGCTTGCAACGCAAAAAGTTCGTCGGCGCTTAGGCTTTTTATAAACGAAAAATCAACCTCGCTAATTGGACGAATCTCAATTGTTTCATCGTTAACCCGTTCAATAGACCTTAGCCAGTAAAGCATAGCTAACGAGATATTTCCGTTGGATAGCTTGGCTAAAACTTTGAAAAATCGCTTCTGAAGAAAGGTTTGCCTCTCGGTTAACTCCATTCGTTTGTACAGCTTGCTGTGTTTAGCCTCAACATCGGGTAGGAATACGATACGGAAGCCACTAAGCGCATTGCGCTTAAAAATAATCTCCTGAATGGTTTCCTCGGAAAGAGGTTCTACAAAGAGTTCGGTTGTAAAGTAGCTCGAAATGTGTATGGTTTTATCCAAATATCGCCACGAATGGTTTGTGTATACCCCAACCCAAAGCACTTTTTTCATGGTGTTAGCCATGAGGTCGAAAAACAGGTTCATGCAATCGAAACCATGCACTTGCTTTATAAACATATGCTGAAGGTTTTCAATTACAACAATACGAGATGAGCTGGATGTGTTAAGATAACGGATAATTTCCTCGTTGCTTTGGAATTTCTCTTCGCCAAACAATTCGCTGAAAAGGTTGTAATAATCATTTGATGCATACAACTTTTCGTTTAGCTGAGTTGTAACAAGCAATTCATCGTCATGTTCAATCTGCGTTAAAAACATGTTTAAAAGCGAAGTAATTCCGCTTCCCTTTTCGCCAATTACCGAAACGGTAATAAACCTATCCTTTTTCCAGTCTTTAAAAGCTTGCTTAAGCTGAGCCAATTCCTTTTCGCGGTTAGCAAAAAAACGCTCCTCATTTGTAGGACTCAAGCGAAAAAGACGTTGGTAAACGTAGGGTAAATCCTTAAGCGATTGCTGGGTGTTGCTTATAAACTCAGAAAGTTCAAACGAAACTTTTGGAATACTGTCCGCTAGGCCTAATCGCAATTTTAGCCGCTTACGGGAGCGAGCGCCGAAAAGGAAAACTTTCTTGTAGTAGTACTTAATATTAGCTATGCCTCGTTTTGCAATGCCTATAAGCTCTTTTCTGAACTGCTTAGTGCGATTTATTGCCTGAATTTTGGCAATTCTCAGGTTTAGCTCAACTATGTTATCGGTGTTTTTAAGCTTAAGTATATCGTCGTTAAAGCTATTTATGGCATCGCTAAAATCCTCTGCCAGCAGCTGTTGAATGGCGTTTATGGCATCTTCCACCTTATGGAGGTAACCCAATGCCCTTTCAAACCCATCGTTCACCGTATTTTTTGCTTTGCTTACCGTACCCTGCTTCCCTTTTAAAAGAAGCATTGCCGACTCAACGCTAAAGTCGCTTACCGTTCCAAGGGCAACAAGGTTTAAACGAGCATTTTCAAGAAGTTTATCAACAGCTAGCCTAATCTCCTTTAGCCTTTGGGTAAACTTTGGAAGCGCTTCAAACTCCAGCAGTTCGCTAGGTGAAATAGTTTTAATTTCACCTATGTTTGTTGGCTTCTCGTAATCCTTATGCTTTAAAAACGAGCGTTCATCGGAAATTTGAGCTACAAGCTCATTTATGCCTTTGCTCAACTTGTCAAAGTCATCAGTAAAGCAATGGGTAAGCATTTCAATACCGTTGGCAATAACCTTATCGTTTAAATCGGCCGAGATTCTCTCGTGAGCTGTTTGAACAATTTCCAACATCTTACTTTTTGCAACCTTTTGCACGCTCAGCTCCTTGCTTATTTTGGAGAGTATGCCCTTAATTTGGCTGAAAAGCTTTTTTAGGTCTTTAGAAGAAAACTTCTGAATTTGATCGGAAAGCAAGTTAAACTCATCGTAAACCGAATAGTAAAGCAGTGTTACTTCAACGTCGAGTAGCCAATCGTCGAGCAAAGTTTGATGTGTGTTTTGCCAATTAGCTATACTAGCTAATGTGTTACTTTGAGCATTTTTAGCAGATTTTTCTACCACTACATGACTGAAAAATTTCCGGGGCAAGTTAAGGGTGTCAACATGGGTAAAAGCATCCTGAAATTCGCTATTCGCTTTTTCGGCTAAAAGCTTAAACTCACTCTCTAATGTCTGTTTGGCTAATTTAAACCCTTTTATCGTCTCGCTAAAAAAAACAGCCGGTTCCCCACTGTCATCGCTACTGCTATCGCTATCAATTCGGTACAAAAGATCTTGAAACTGCTCATCGAGGTTGTTGTCGCCCTCCCAAAGAGTTAGCAACGTTTTACTATATCCCTTATAGGTTGAGTTTAGAATGGGCAAGCTTTGCTCAACTAGAAATACATTGAGATAGTACCGAAACATATTTCTGAAGGGTACACGCCTCGAACTGTATACCTTTCGCTCCGCTTTGGTTTTAAAAAATACTCGTTGAAACCAATTGGCAAAAGCAGCTGTTTTTTGCCTGAAGAAAAGTAGCGTATTCGACCCTATTTTTCGCAGCAGCTTAATTGGGTTTTCCTTAAACGATAAGTCATAAGGTAATGCCTCTTGCTTTATTTTAAGGGTATGAGGAATTTCAGCAGTTTCGTTTTTAACCAGCTCGTTTAGCTGTAAAACCAAAGAACCATTGCTTTGCTTTACAAAAAGCTGCGCATTGCTTAGCAATTCAAGAAGTTTGCGCTTATACTCTTTTTGCAGTTCAACCTTTGTAGGTAGATCGCTGGCAGCATCAATAGCCTGAACTAGCTTAGCATAACGCCTTTGCAGTGTGTCAATAAATTGCTTCTCGGATTTCAATCTCTCGTCGAAAAGCAGTTTAAGCTTTGGTAGCGCAACTTGCGCTAAAAACTCATTAAACTTTATAAAATCATCTGAATGCTTTTCCATATCTATTGCAAGTATCACTCAATGCTAAAAGGTAATACAAGATAAGCAAGAAAATTAAGCCAAAATAACCCTTAACACTTTTTTTCAGGAGTTTAGCAAATATTTTTTTTACGCTTAACGCTAAACCTTTCGTTATCATTTCGCCATGACACCACGTTTGCTATCTTTGCAAAAATTTATAAAACACAATGCCATGAGTCAAAGTAACGTAAGAGTACGATTTGCCCCTAGTCCAACCGGACCACTTCATATTGGCGGTGTACGCACTGCTCTTTTTAACTACTTTTTTGCAAGGAAGCACGGCGGAACATTCATTCTCCGCATTGAGGATACCGACTCGCAACGCTTTGTACCTGGCGCCGAAGAGTACATTAACGAATCGTTAGGCTGGTGCGGAATTAACATTGACGAAGGAGTTCAGCAAGGTGGTGCTTTTGGCCCCTATAGGCAAAGCGAACGCAAGGAAATATACAAGCAGTACGCCGACCAACTTGTTGCCTCAGGGTATGCCTATTATGCTTTCGATACTGCTGAGGAGCTTGATAAGCTGCGTAAAGAAGCAGAAAGCAAAGGCGAAGCCTTTACCTATGGAAGCAAGATTCGGAATACCATGAGAACTTCGCTAAACCTAAAAGCCGACGAGGTAAAAAAGCTTATTGAGAATGGTGAGCAGTGGGTTATTCGTTTTAAAATGCCCGAAAATGAGGATGTGGCTATGAACGATATAGTTAGGGGCAAGGTAACAGTTAATACATCGACTCTTGACGATAAGGTGCTGTTTAAAAGTGCCGACATGCTTCCGACCTATCATCTGGCCAACGTTACTGATGATTACCTAATGCAAATATCGCACGTTATACGTGGCGAAGAGTGGCTACCCTCGCTCCCTCTGCACGTATTGCTTTACCGTGCTTTGGGCTGGACCGACAAGATGCCGCAATTTGCTCACCTCCCACTACTTCTTAAGCCTAGCGGAAACGGGAAATTGAGCAAACGCGATGGCGATAAGCTGGGCTTCCCAGTTTTCCCGCTGGAATGGAAATCGGCACAAGGTGAAATATCAAGAGGATACCGTGAGGATGGATACATCCCCGAGGCATTTGTTAACCTGCTCGCCCTTTTGGGTTGGAACTCAGGAACCGAACAGGAGCTTTTTACCATGGATGAGCTGATTGATCAGTTCTCATTGGAAAGGGTTAATAAATCGGGGGCTCGCTTTGATCCGGAGAAAGCAAAGTGGTTCAATCATCAGTATCTTATTAATAAAACCGATGCTGAACTTGCCATGCAATTTGTCAGAATGCTCGAAGAGAAAAATATCAACTTTGATTTGGTTAAAGTTGAAAAAATTGTAGGCTTGGTGAAGGAGCGTGTAAACTTTGTGTACGAGATTTGGGATCAGGCATCATTCTTCTTCGAGGCTCCAAGCGCATACAACGAGACAACCGTTAAGAAATTTTGGAAAGATGACAGTGCTGCCATTATGAACGAGGTTGTTCAAATAATAAGTGGCGTTAATCCTTACACTAGCCAAGAAATTGAGCCAGCCATAAAAAACTATATCAACGAAAAAGGTCACGGAATGGGCAAGGTGATGAATGGCATTAGGCTATGCCTTGTTGGTGAGTCGAAAGGACCAGGAGTTGCCGATATTTGCGAACTTTTGGGTAAGGAGGAAACCTTAAGACGGATTGAAAAAGCAGCTCAAGTTCTTGGGAAATAGAACAAGTAATTAAAACCTAATCGTTAAAATACAACCAATTTCGTTTCTTCTTCTTTTTTTTAGATTGTTGCTTGCCACTCAATTTCTTTGCTCGGTAACCCTTTATGTCGTCAAAATACACTTTGTATGAAAGCGTTGGAAGAATAGGGAAAAAGCTAACCTGATAAAGGGTAAACGGCTCAACTTTGCTCACAAACGGGTTTGGTATTAACAGGCTTTCCTGAGAAGTATCATGAGTAAAAGTATACGCATATGGGTTCATCCTATTGTAAGCATTATACACTGCAAACGTCCATTGAGCCCTATTACCGTTTCGAGTATAAGTTGAATATTGCAATGCAACATCAAGCCTATGATAAAACCTCATACGTTCGCTATTCTTCTCCCCATAAATAAATGCCTCGTAGTAGTATGGCTCATTATCTAAACCTGTAAGGCTTGGTACAAGTTGGCGTCCGATAACTGGTGTAAAAGGCAAACCCGATTGAAAAATCCACGATGCGCTAAAAGTAAGCCCTTCGTTTATCTTATGGTTTAGATTTAATGATAGACAATGGGGCCGATCGAACTCAAAAGTAAACTCTTGCCCTTTATTAGTATTCACAAATCTTCGGGTTGCTCTGGACCATGTGTAGCTAATAAAACCCGTCCAATTCCCACGAGTTTTCCGAAGGAAAAATTCAATTCCATAGGCTTCACCCTCTCCTCCCTTCTCAACCTTATCGTGCCAATTACCATCGCCCATAAGCGACGAATACCCTTCGCGATAGGTAGCAATGTTTGATAGCGTTTTATGGTAAGCACTAACTTCAAGATCGAACATACCATTCAGAAAATATCCGTGCCACCCTCCCGATAGTTGAACAGAAGCAGCAGGGCATATCTGGTTGCCGGCAGGTAACCAAACCTCGTTGCTCATAATTTCGCCCTGTGTGAAAAGCAAATGCGAAAACTGGTTAGTTTCCATATAGCTGAAGTTTATCGAATGATTTTGCCCTAAGCTAACGACAACATTCGCCCTAGGCTCAACCCGTAAATCGCTATAGCCATCTGTTAAGTATCCAACAGCCCTAGCACCTACCCTAAGCTGAATAGATCGTAGTATTTCCCATTTGTTTTCGGCATACAATGCCGATTCAGTAGCATTTATTGGGCTTTGACTATTTAAAACACTACTATTTGAGATTCGGATGCTATTTGGATTAAACTGTAGGTAAGAGGATTGAAGGCCAAAATTGAAACCCCAATTCTTAAACAGCTCAGTTTTAAAATCCCATTTGTAAGATATATCCTGCACCGAAGACTGAAAATCTCGTTCAAACTCAAACTTATCACTTGATCCAGAGTTAATATAACTTTGCCCATTTTTAAGCCTATACCGGACAAATGATAGGCTTTGCGTTGAATAAAGATTAGGGTTATGCACCCTATTCCACCTAGCAGATAACAGCCAATTACCCCAAACATTAGACAAGCGAGCTTTCTCGCGCCCCGATTCGTCACGTTTGCTGTACCAATAGTTTAAATAATCATCGCCTTGATAAAGATTTACACTTAGCGTGTTTTGTGAGTTTGGTCGCCATGTAAACTTACCATTAACATCGTGAAAACCATACGAAATAATATAATCGCCACCTCCTGATAGTTTACTAGCCAATGCCATTATTGGATCAATTAGCGTTTTTCGCCCTGTTACGATAAAGGTTGTATTCTTTAACGATGTTGGTCCCTCTAACAAAAAAGAGGCATCGGTAATACCTAAGCTATAGGCACCTTTAAGCGTGTTAACATTACCCTCACGCTGAGCAATGTCAACTATAGACGACAGTTTTCCTCCGTAAATAGGAGGAAACCCACCTTTATAAACATTGATATTATTAATAATATCGGGGTTGAAAACTGATGTAAAGCCACCTAAATGATTAACATAAATAAGCGCAACGTTATCAAAAAGGTAAAGGTTTTCACCTGGATTGCCTCCACGAATAAGAATAGTGCTTGCTCCTTCGTTTTGCGATTGTATGCCGGGTAAAAGCTGGATGGCTTTCATAACATCGGGTTTAGCCCCCAATGATGGAATTTGTTGCATTTCAATGCTACTTAGAGTTGCAACATTGTGCGTTTTGCGCTTTACGTGTGTAATTTCTACCTCATCGATATTAATGGCAGGGATAAGAAGTATTTCGGCCAAAGAATCACCCAATAATCTTGCTGTGAACAAAGTAGTATTATACCCAACATACGACACTAAAACCTTGCTATTGGCCTCAATGTTAACACTAAAGAACCCCGTATTATCAGTTGCTACACCCTTTTTAGTATTTATATCAATAACATGAGCACCAACGAGTGCTTCTCGACTAACACTGTCTCTTACAAAACCAGAAATACGCAGCTGGGCAAACGAAGGATAAGAGGCAAAAACCAAAAGCATTCGTAAAAAAAGAATCCTGAAATTCATGTCAACATCAATACTTAAGGATTTATAATTTCGGATTTTACAGACGAATATCCTGCTAATATCCCATAACCATTCTCCACGTTGCTATGCAAGTTAAAAACACCAACAGATCCAACCGACAGAAAGGGTTCATCGGTTGCCATCTCGTACAAATATTGTTGCTTAATAAAAGTGTAGTAATTAAAGCAAACCGACCTTAGTTCGACCTGCACTGGAAAAAGCTCTGTAACCCAACCTGAATTGTTTTGGTTATAGGCACTGCCAGTTGTATAGTTTATTAGCATGGTATAGGAATCTCCATCAATCATTTCGTTACTAAAAACAGCAATGGGTAAACCCTCGTTTAGCAAAACGGGGTCGATAATACTCAAAAGGCTAGGTCGGAAAATCTCTTCGGAACTGAACAAGTTAATAACTAATTCGTAATAATTAATTTGGTTAGGAATGTTCTCAAATGTAACCTTAACGGCTGGATATGTTAAGCCCTCTTCGTCAACCCCAGCTTTATTGATATGTTCAAATTGAATTATATTTTTTTGCTTAGGGATAAAAGTTGAACATACTGCTGTTTGAAAATTTGGAATACTAACCTCGCAACGATAATCCCTTTCCTCCTCGGCAACATATACCGACTGGTAGTGCCCATTGCCAGCATACTCAAGAGTTTCTTCATACTGGTTATCAACGTAAAGCTGCACCTCGGCATTATCAACTTCAGCTGGCGATTGGGCATTAAAAGCTACCGCTAACGACACCTTAACATCAATAAGTTCACCACTTTTTATAACGCCACTAACCACAGGCTTTTGTTGAAAAGCAGGAGGCAACCAATCGACCTTTTTATGGCACGAATTCAATGTTATCAGAACAAAAACAAAAGAAAGTAAACAAATTCTTGATATTAACATACTGCTGATATTTACAGTTTTATTGCTAACCCATATCGCAAGCAAGGCTCCATTCTATAAAGATGAACCTTTATACTTAATCCATACTCGGTATATAAACACCTGCTTTTATTTATAAAGATGGAAGTCCCTTCATATGCTCAGTATTCGAAAACTGTTCCACCGTATAAACTATCTTTTTTGAAAGCATCGATATTGCCCATCTTTAAATCATTATCTCAGCTCAGAAAACTAAAAATTGCAAATACTTACCCAACACACGGTAGAACGTTTAATAGACTACAACTTAAAACCCATACCTATGTACAATCGGGATTTATCTTCATTGTAAAACTTACCCAATGAATAGCTAAAATTTATCCCCATTCGTTTTGTAAAACTGTAACCAACGCCAAGTCCTAAGCCAAACTCAGTAAATGGGCCATTCCATTTTTTCATCCAATTAATGCCCTCTAGTTCCTTCCATTTTGCAGAAATAAGACCGAAATTAGAAATAGCGTATAAACTAAATCGCAAATTTTCCTGACCTGTAATAATTGGCAGGAAATTGCATTTTAATGAAACACCATAAAACACTGTATTAGAACCTAATGTGAAATTTTTATCATTTGATGCCAACCTTACAACCCCTTCACTATCAATCAAAACATACATACCATCTGAATTTTCAACCAAGAGTAGCCTGTGCCCCATGTTAGAGTATGCAATATATCCAGAAAATTCAAAGGTCTTATTAAGCTCATAGCCAACCGTAAAGCCTGGAACTATTACTGGAACTGGGGTACCACTTTCTACTCCAGAAGAACTATAACTATACGAAACCTCCTCTGAGTTGGCTTTAAAAACCCCAGCGCTCAACACAAAATGCCTTAGTTTTTCATTAGTTGGATTAGCAAAGGAAAAAAGGGCATTAAATGTTAATACAAAAACTAATAATAAATACTTACTTGATTTAATCATCGGTAGATAAAAAAGTGCTCAAATTACCGTTTCGCAATCAATAAATAAATCTTAGAACATTTTCATGAATTTTGCAATTACAAAACGGCAATGTGATTCTTTTATTATTGAAACGTTACTCTACAACCTTCATCATTTGAAGCAGTAGCATAATAATATGAAAAATAAGGAGGATAGTCCCAAGTTAAGCCATCCTGCAGTTTCACTTTATCGCTATCCTTGATTACAGCATCACTCACATTATTTCCAATGGCAGTTAGTTGTCTATAAATTTGCGATCTATCATCATAACTAATTAAATCAATTTGATAATCTGTTCTTAACTTCTTTTGAAACCAAATCCCTAATGTTCTTTTGTAATTTGTTATTTTAAATTCAGTTTCTCTATGTGTTTCCCATTTCCCAGGTAAAGAATAGTGAAATAACTCCGTTTGAATAAACAACTTAAGCCGATAACGTCCATTTGTGCTTCTATCTTCGTATTGCTCTTTCTTTGAAATGCTAGGATTTACAATACCAACACTTTTAACTTTGAACAAAGGGTTATCAAAAATCTCATCAACACCTTTTATCCTTTGTAATATGGAAAAATGCTTAATATTCGTATATACAATAACTTCATCTACTTTCCGATATACGGAATCTTTAATCGCATACATCTTATCCATATTATAAATATACCTCTGCTTGTCATCATATTCCATAGGAAAGCAATATCTATCTCCAAATTGATCGTTTTGTAATACTAAAAATTCTCCATGCTTTTCAACGTATTCATTAATCTCCTCAATTTTTTTAAAACTATCGGGCTCCATAGAGTAGTAAAACTCATCACAAAGTCTGCCAAATGATTTATATCCTTGTGCCTCCTCCCATGCTAATAATTCATCGTGGTTAAATGAATTTGTTTTCTCTATTGCGCTATTATACTCTTCAACTGTATTAAAAACAAGCATGTCATTATTAATAGGGGAATTAAAATCTTCTTCAACCTGCTCCTTTGTACAAGAGTTAAAAACGACTAAAAAAGCCAGAAATACTAATGTGTAAAGTTTGTTCGTTCTCATTTTCATTTACATTTGTAATGTTAAACTTCGGTTTAGCCGCCTCACTCCTTAATTGATTTTGCGGTCAGAATGGGAGTGGGGCATTTTTTAGCTCCATCGAGCTCTCTCATCAATTCATTAATTAATGACGAGATTTATTGTGCGGTTTTGATTGAGAGAGTAACCCCACCTAACTCCCAGTACAGAGTAATTATCCTAGAAAAACTCCATATTAAAAAAAACATATTTATCACATAAGATTATTGGAATAGTTTGACATACCAACTTAATTTGTAATAATAAAAATGTATTTCAACACCATATATAATATTATTGTGTGCGTAATATTACCTTGGAATAAAATGAATACAAATATAGATAAAATCCCCCCCCCCAAGGATAATGTTATAAAACACAATAAAAAGCTGTTGAGTTTAATTGTGATAAACAACTTACCGAAAAGCAAACCTCCTTAAAACCAGTCTATTAGAAAATCCTAATCAACCCGAAAATAGTTCCAACAAAAAAGCCAATGGCCCAAAGGCCAACAATAAAAAAAACCACATTTAGAAGTATATCTATCGGTTTTAGCCCTATAATTCTGAAAGGAAGTTTTTTCATGCAAAAGAGTAATTGCTAAAAATGGTATCGGAAATAAAACTGCAAAACGTTATTGTACTGGCCAAAATCGAAGTTCCAGAAGTAATAAATATCGCCAGTATGCCTGCGAACTGGAACCATTGAATAGGAGAATGCAGCACAAAAGCTAAACCTCGGATTTAGCCTATACTCAACGCCAAGTTGGGCTGCTAATTCTGCTTTTCGAAACTGCGAACCTTCATCAACAGGGTTTTCGTATCCGTTATTCTTCTCCGTCCAGTTCCATAAATAGCCAAAGGATATCCCGCCAAATGGGATTATATCATCACGAAAATGATACTCAACCAAAACGGGCAACTCGGTGTAGTTTAGCCTAAGGCTATACTCACCTGTTGTACCACCCGCCCCATCGGTAATGCGCTTATGGCTTCCTTTTTGGATAAACTTGAGTTCGGCCCGCAGGGCAATGGTTCGTGAAAAAGTACGGCTAACCCATACACCAGCATTTGCCCCAATCCTATTGTATCCACCAAGGCCATCGCCATCAACCTGCGTAGTTGAGATACCTGCTAGTAAGCCACCGTTAAACTCTTGAGCAAAACCTGCAATTGGAAACAATAACACAACTAAGAAAAGTACTTTAAAGCGCATGGCTAACCTGTATTTATTGAGAATAATTGAGTGATTAATTTCCTAAACTCCTATAAAAGTTCGCGTATATGGTTTAACATTTTTACAACTCCTGTTGATGCAGCCTCTTTAATAAAGGTCACATCGAAGCGTGAGTATACGTATACATCGTTGGGATCGACAAGAAAAATGGGGATTCCTTTTGGGGCATAATCGAGTAACCCTGCTGCTGGATATACGTTTAGCGAAGTTCCTACAACAGCAAAAAAATCGGCCTGCGAAACAATATCGGCAGCCTCAGGAATTGCATCAACCGGCTCGCCAAACCAAACCACATGCGGTCGTAGCTGCGAACCTTTTTCGCAGGTATCGCCAATTTTTATCTCCCTATTGCCCACCTCGTAAACTAGCGTTTCGTCAACCGATGAGCGTACCTTCGACAGCTCACCATGCAGGTGCAGCACCTTGCTACTCCCTGCACGTTCATGTAGATTATCTACGTTTTGGGTGATGATGTGAACGTCAAGCTCTTTCTCGGCTTTTGCCAGCTCTAAATGACCAGCGTTTGGCTCAACCGTAAATAGCTGCTTTCGACGTTCGTTGTAAAACCTGGTCACCAGCTCCGGATTCTTCATCCATCCCTCGGGGCTCGCCACCTCCATAACATCGTACTCTTCCCAAAGGCCTCCCATATCGCGAAAGGTGCGTATTCCGCTTTCGGCGGATATACCAGCCCCAGTGAGCACAACAAGTTTTTTCATAGGGTAAAAATTCGTTCTAATTGTTAGTGTTTAAAGCCCACTCAACTGCCTTTTGAGCATGAATTGTTGTTGTGTCGAAAACCGGAATATCAACATCGCTTTCGGAGATAAGCAGTGGTATTTCGGTACAGCCCAAAATTACGCCTTGGGCTCCCTCAGCTTTAAGCCTATTGATAATATTTACAAACCTTGCTCTCGATTCATCTTTTATTACTCCTTGCACTAGCTCGTTGTAAATGATGCTATGAATTACTTCGCGTTCCTGCTGATTTGGAATAACCGTTTCAATGGCAAACTTCTCGTGCAATGTCTTCTTATAAAAATCCTTCTCCATGGTAAACCGAGTACCCAAAAGGGCAACTTTTGAAACTCCTTTTTCAATAATTGCTTGTCCTGTAGCCTCGGCAATATGTAGAAAAGAAATGGAAATGCTGCTTCGGATTGCCTCCTCGCAAAGGTGCATGGTATTGGTGCAAAGCACCACAATATCGGCTCCGGCTCGTTCGAGACGCATGGCCGCATCGGCCATAATTGCATCAAGCTCTGCCCATTTGTCCTCGTGCTGCAGGCGTTGAATCTCATCGAAATCAACGGTATACATTACATTTTGGCACGAATGGAATTTTCCAAGTTTTCCGCGCACCAAACGGTTGGCAATTTCGTAGTAAACCACCGACGATTCCCAACTCATTCCGCCAATAAAACCAATTGTTTTCATGTTAAATCACATATAAATAGCTATATCTCCCAGTCAAATCCATCCTTTCTGTCCTTCACAATAACGCCCAACTTGTTTAGCTCATCGCGAATACGATCCGATGTAGCAAAATCCTTGTTCGCTTTAGCTTGCAGGCGCATATTGAGCAACATCTCAATAAGATTACCGGTTAGCTCGGCATTTTTCGACCCCTCAACCTGACTATCAACCAAGCCTAAAATATCGTGTACTAGCGTATTAAATGTAGCTTTAAGCAAGGCTAAGTCGGCTTCGGTTATGGTTTCTTTTCCCTCGACTAGGGAATTAATAATTCGAACCCAATCGAACAGCACGGCTATTGCCACGGGGCTATTCAAATCGTCGCTAAGTGCTTCGAACGCCTGATCTTTAAGGTTTCTCGCATCAACTGATGATTTATCGGAACTCTTAACTTTTGCCAACACTCTGCCAGCTGCAAGTAAACGCCCCAATCCCTTTTCAGCGGCTTGCAGCGCTTCGTTTGAAAAGTCGAGCGTAGAACGATACTGCGCCTGTAGAATAAAGAAACGGATTGTCATTGGGCTATAGGCCTGCTCGAGCAGCTTATGCTTGCCGGTAAAAAGCTCCTCTAGGGTAATAAAGTTACCCAACGACTTACCCATTTTTTGGCCGTTGATAGTGATCATATTGTTATGCATCCAGTATCGAACAGCCTCTTTTCCGCTTGCGGCAACGCTTTGGGCTATTTCACACTCATGGTGTGGAAACAGCAAATCCATACCTCCCCCATGAATATCGAACGGTTCGCCGAGATATTTTGTGCTCATAGCTGAGCACTCGAGGTGCCAGCCCGGAAAACCATCGCTCCATGGCGAGGGCCAGCGCATAATGTGCTCGGGCGATGCCTTTTTCCACAGGGCAAAGTCAATGCTGTTGCGCTTCTCGTCCTGTCCATCCAAATCGCGGGTATTTGCAATCATGTCTTCAATAACACGGCCCGACAGCTTACCGTAGTTATGCTGCTTGTGGTAGCGCTCAACATCGAAGTAAATTGATCCGTTACTCTCGTAAGCAAAACCATTATTAATAATTCTCTTTACCAGCTCAATCTGCTCAATGATATGCCCACTTGCCCTAGGCTCGATACTAGGTGGTAACACATTTAGCATTTTCATGGCATCGTGGTATCGAAAGGTATAATGCTGAACAATTTCCATTGGCTCAACCTGTTCGAGACGAGCCTTTTTTGCAATTTTATCCTCGCCGGCATCGGCATCGTTCTCCAAATGGCCAACATCGGTAATGTTCCTAACGTATCTTACCTTATAGTCTAGGTGCTTTAGCAGCCTAAAAAGCAAATCGAAGGTTATTGCGGGTCGGGCATGCCCCAAATGCGGATCGCCGTATACAGTTGGCCCACAAACATACAAACCAACATGTGGCGGATTAATTGGTTTAAACTCCTCTTTTTTACGAGTTAAGGTATTGAAAATTGTAAGATTCATTCTATAAAAAATTTTAAGCCATGAAATTTAACTACTCATCAATTAGCCTACAAATATAGATAATTTGAAAAAGATTTTTGAATTTCAGCACATTAACCTATCTAATTATGCTATTGTTTGCTAACGTATCGTGTAATTATTTATAAACCTTATTGACAAAACAAGGTTTATGGCTTAAATTGAATCTCAAATGAAAAGCAATAGAATCTTTGGTTCTAGTAAATGGCAATGCTATGCTTATCGTTAAAAATCAAACAAAAAGCCATGATAAAGAGAATAGCTCTATCTAGTATTCTTCTAGCGGTAATGGCAACAAGCAATATTGCTGTTTCACAAGAAGAAGAGGAAAGAAGCATTTTCGATCTTAGCCTCGAAGAGCTAATAAACATTGAGGTTACTACCGCATCGAGGCGTGCACAGCGAATTTCCGATGCTCCTGCAACAGTAACAAGTTACTCGGCTGAGCAAATTGAGCAATTTGGCTGGCGCGACCTTAAAGATCTGTTCTGCGCAGTTACTGGTATTGATGTTTCATACGATGTGCAAGGCGAGGTGAAAACCCTTGTTACCATGCGTGGCGTTGAGGGCAACCAAAAAATACTGGTTCTTCAGGATGGGCAGCGCCAAAACCCCATAACAGGCGAACGGTTTATATTTGGGCACAACATCCCGTTATATATCTATAAGCGTATCGAAATTGTGTACGGGCCTGCGTCGGCTCTTTATGGTGCCGATGCTTACGCCGGTGTAATTAACCTAATTACTAAAGACGGAGCCGATATTGATGGTGTTGCAGGCTCCGTTGGTTATGTATCGACCAATGCTGTTGTTTCGCATCTCACATTTGGCAAAAGTTTAGGCGATGATATTGACGTGCTTTTAACTGGAAGAATATACAAAGGCGAAGACTTTAAATGGCACGAGCACTATACCAGCGAAATTGACTACAAAGCCGTTAACGAGTACACTGGCGATTTAGCCAAGCTCGACAACGTGTACCCCATTGAAAACTGGAACATGATTGGAAAAATTAGGTATAAAAAGTTCACCCTTGGGTTCGACTGGCAGCACCAGCTCGAATCAAATGCGCCAACTACAATACCAAGTAACTATGCCTACGTTCGTAACCACGTTTGGGGACAAGATATTAGGCATTTGTACCTTAACTATAGCGCATATAAATCTGAAAAACTCGATATTGATGCAAACATTACTCTAGGCGACTATACTATTAACCCTGCAACAAACTTCTACATCCCTGTCGATTCCGACAGCAACGGATCGCTCGATAGCGGAGAACCTGGTTATAAGTACGGCTACTCGGGTTACGTGCAAGGTAGCGTTAAGGCCGATTGGCATGTGAGCGATAA